>AMWB02144013.1_pt3 | contig 22549 bp, 32 predicted proteins | sample 200311 | NCBI WGS metagenome assembly AMWB02 (sample SAMN02737377, study PRJNA173069) | bioreactor metagenome | biome: anode biofilm in microbial fuel cells | place: USA: California | collected 2010-12-16 | reverse complement strand
CGTAAATTTAACGAGGGAGGATTATTGTTATGACCTCTTTAAAATTCGAGATTCCGGGTAATCCAATAGCCAAAGGTCGCCCCCGGTTCTATCGGCGTGGGCGACATATCGGAACATATACACCACAGCGGACTATGATTGCGGAGGATTCTATCCGCAGGATCGCGCTTCTTAACAAGCCACGGGATATATTCACAGGGCCGCTTCACGTGTGTATTGATTTCTGGTTGCCGATTCCGAAAAACCTCCAGAAAAAGAAACCGTTGCCGTTTGAGCATACGAAGAAGCCGGATATAGACAACCTCATAAAGCTGATTTTAGACGGCTGTAATGGGATAATTTGGCAGGATGATAAACAAATATGCAAGCTCTCGGTTACAAAATGCTATGGAATGATGCCAAGGACGTTTGTTGAGGTTGAACAAACATAAAAGCTACGTTGAGGCGCAGGCGTGGTTACAAGACGAGACGGAGAAGTATTTGAATCTACAAGCACCACCGCCACAGGGCGGCTAACAAGGGAGGAGTGAGGCATGAGAGTAGTTGCATTAGTGATATGTTTGTTGTTGGTGGGTGTGTTTGCGGCACAGGCAAACGAGGGTCGCAAGTGTGGGGAGAGGACAACAATCTCCAACACCTACATCACCAACAACGTGGAGACGGATGACCAGTACCGCAAGTTTAGGGCGTATGCGGGAGGGGATTTACGATTCTTGGAGTTGAACGACAATATCGGATTGGAAGCACAGTATCGGTTTTTCCCATCCTTCGACAATGCTAAAGAGAGCCATTTCGCAGGGTTAGTTTGCAAGGTGGATATAACTGGCGGCGAGAAGAAATAAAATCTTATCTCCTCGACGCCAGGAGCACAATGTGCTCCTGTACGGTACAATGTGAATGTATCGTTACTCTAGAGAGGCAAAGAACAGGTAATTACAGTAAATCCTGCCAGCGTCGAGGAATCTTAACGTACCGTGCTCCTGCGAGGAAGGAGTGTAAGAATAAGTCGGGAAACCGAGCGGACTCTAAATGTGGTAACACGCCAAAGGAGAATAGTTTATGAAAAAAAGAAACGAAAAAATTAGAATAACAGACTTAATTGTTGGAGATATTGTTAGATTAAAAGTATTTAATCCTGAAAACAAAAAGGAATGGTCTTTATATCGTATTAAAATAACGAAAGACGCATATAAGGGCGATGGGATAGATGAAGATGTTTTTCTTGAAAAAACAACAGGTTACGAAGAATGATATATAAGACAACAGAAGCAAGTAAATATCTCGGTATAAGCATAAACTCGCTCAAGACTTTGGCTAAGCGTGAGAGGATTAAGTGCTATAAAACTGACGGTGGACATAGGCGTTTCAGGCAAGAGGACTTAGATATTTATATCGGGAAAGTTACGGAAGTGCCTGAAAAACTTACAGTTATATACGCCAGATGTTCTACACACAAGCAGAAAGAAAACCTTGAGCGTCAGAAAGACAGGCTTAGAAAACACGCAGAAGATAAAGGCTACAAGTATATGCTTATTGATGAGATAGCCAGCGGTATCAATGAGAAGCGAAAAGGCTTACACAAGCTCATAAATCTTGTATTTCAGGGCAAAGTAGAGCGTATTCTAATTGAGTATAAGGATAGGCTCGCTCGCTTCGGATATGAGTATATATGGGCTATATTTCGCAATTTAGGGGTAAAAGTAGAGATTATCCAAGACAAGACACAAAAGTATGAGGAAGAATTGGCAGAGGATATTATGAAGATTTTGACCTGTTATTCAGCCAGATATTACGGTGCAAGAGGCGGTCGAAAAAAGAAAAAACTGCCAGAAAATGGAGCGGTTGAAAAGGTGTAATATTTCCATATTTAAGGCAATATTGCATGGTAGCGAATTTAACCGATTAAACAAAGGACCTTGCCATTAAGTGATTTAGCCGCAATGGAAACGCTAATCGACCTCGCCACCGACTACCTCAAGGTTGCGGCCAAGATGTCGGAGCGAGCCGAAAACCAAGCTGTGAGTGAATACTATTCTGGTTACAACGCCGCCCGCCGAGAGTGCATACTGGCGGTGGAGAAGATGTTGGGGGAGAAGAAGCTGACAGAGATAATAGACAACATCTGCGAAACGGAGTTTGCCGGGGAAGTTCAAATCGGTGTTGTTCCAATAGCAATAGCACGCGCCATCCGCGAGGCGGTGCTGGGGAGGACAGAATGAAATTTAGAAAGAAACCAGTTGTGATAGAAGCAGAACAATTTTTTGTTGACAACTTTACGCAGAATAGATATTTACCCGAAGGGATTATTTATCACCACAATACTGCACAACTGCAATTCCCAGAACATTGCTTTAGCATAAATACGCTTGAGGGGTGTTTGAAAGTGTCAGATGGTGACTGGATTATCAAGGGGGTGAGGGGGGAATATTATCCTTGTAAACCCGATATATTTGCACAAACATATGAAGCGGTGCTGGGGAAGGAGGAGTGATGTATGCTAATACAAAAAGTAACGATTAAACTTCAAGTGGGAGAAAATGTTTTGTTTTTTGCTCCTTAGTAAAAATAACCATTGGCCTGTCCCTACAGACATGGCTTTGTTGGAAGCATATCGCCCAGGGAGGTTTCTAATGGACGCAAGGGAGAAGGTGAGGAAGGACTTATATAACAGATATGGGCAGTGTATTCTCAAGCCGTCTACGATTGGATACATCCTGTCGGAAATACGGCAGGTGCTGGTCGAGGAGGTTAGTCAGCATAAAATACCACCCGATACGGAGTTCCGCGATGGAATAAATAAGGGAATTGAAAGAGCAATCGCCGTCATCAACCGTGTGCTGGGGGCTGAGACTCCATGACCACCGTCCCGGCCTGGGTGGCGATCGTGGGGCATCTGTTAATCATTGTGCTTGTGGCGGTATTGGTTCTCCTGGAGGTATGATGACTGTTAGCGGATTGTATTACAAGGCAAGGGTTAGGCAAGATTATCCCGCGTGGGTTTGCCAGAAGTGCGGGGAGAAAGCGTCAAAACGTCAATTCACTACATCCACGTGGCACAAGGGAGAATGTGGGGTGTGTGGCAAATGGCGCATGGTAACACAACCGCGAGATTTCTATTACCCTGAGTTTAAAAAGTGACAGCATACATTGAGGCTCTATACTGGCTCTGCGCCGGGCATGCCTTCGGTGACTGGGTGTTCCAGACCGCGCTCATGGGGAGTACGAAAGCGCACAGCTTATTTTTCATGGCGGCGCATTGTCTTGTCTACTCAGCGTGTGTTGGTATTGCCTTAAAGCACACCGGGAGGTACGCATTCTGGAAGGTGTTGTTCTTATTCGCTGGGCATTTTGTGATAGATAGCGTAAGCTCGGCGGCGCGCATTTGGGGTGCGAATCAATCGTTGGTGTTGATTATAGACCAAGCGTTTCATTTCGTACAGCTTCTTATTGTATCCATTGGGAGGGAGGAATGATAGAAGCTATCATCTTCGCCGTCGCATGGTTAATGTACGCTACAGTCATGGTAGTAATATTCCCTCTGCGTGTGCTCCTGTGGGTGTGGGACAGGATTGCGCCGGATAGGGATAAACCGGGAGGTGGTAATGCTTCGGGTTATTAAATTCCATCCAGAACGGATGTGTGACCAGAAGAGCACTTTTGCTAAAGATGATTTGCACGACAAAGGAAAGTGCAGGATATGTCGCAAAGAGTTTAGGATTGGTGAATCGATATTGGAAAACTCGTGGTTTGAAACTTTCCAAGTATTCACGTACTATTGTGCTGGTTGTGGGATAACTCAAATGGTAGAACCGAGAATTAAACAACTGAATGCATTTCTTGAGGAATTGCGACGAAAAGTCGAGGAGGATTAAATGTTGCTTGGCGCGCCGTGGTTGATGTGGGTGGGGTTGTGGGTGTCGGTGGGATTCGCTCTCGGATTAGGGATAATCATTGGTGCGGCTCTTTTATGCGGTGTGATATTTACGCATAAGAAGCAAGTGCGTGATGATACACGCGATGCGCTTGTCGAGCGTTGGAACAAGCGGGCTAAGGAGCATGAGGTGGGAATGTGAGAAGGGCGCTGATAAAACTTGTCTGGTACGCTGATTTGGGGAGGTCACGTGTATTAGGTCGTCTCATTGGTATAGTTCCACAAGCCGCCGCAGTGTTTACGTTCCTGAAAGTCTATGGGATAGCTCTTAGACCGTGGCACATGGTTCTGGTAGGTGTTTTATGGTACTCCTGTGAAATTATCCTCGGCTACATTTACGCACGTCTTGGGTTGCTAAAGATTGAAACTGACTACACGAACAAACACAATCCGTTATTTCAGAAATTAGAAAAGGAGGTGCGGGATTGAGAAAACTCTTATGCTTTTTACTTTTAATCTGCGGTTGTTCCGAAGCGCCGATGGGGAAGGTAACGATTATCGTGCCTTCAATGAAAGACCAGAACATTACACTTTGTGCCACAATGTTCGGGCAGGGGATACAAGCCGAGCTTCTTCCTGGTATGGCGTGGTGGATGGTGACGCGGAACGATACTGCGGTTTTGAAAGTAGATGATGTGGTTGTTGGCTATGTGGGCAAGCCTACTAACAAAAATGTAACGCTTGGTGTGGTGGTCAAGAAAGAGTGGGAATGATAAAATACGTACTTGGTTTTATCTCGGGAGTTTTTCTTCTTCCAATCCTATGCGGGATGTTTATCATCCGCGTATGGCGGGAAAAAAGCCGGGGGATGTTTTAAATGGGTGAAATTCTTGCTATAGTTATTTTGTCAATTATTCTCTACGGCTCAACGATATGGCATCATTACGTTTCTGACGATTTGATGGTGTACGCATCAAGTCCGCAGAAGCCGCCTGAGAAACCAGTCAACAAGTGGGTTAGACTATACTGGCAGTTCATGGGCCGGGCATATTGGGACAGTCAGAAACGTCAAGGCGCACGACGAAGGGGGAGATTAAAACTCTCTCGGTTCTTTGTGCGTCTGCGTCTGATACTCATACCACGGCAGAGGGAAGCAGTAAACACCGCGGCTCACGCTATGACGATAGTTCTACACACGATGGCGAGTATTCTCGTGTATCTAGTTTTTAGCACGTTTGGGTATAGAAACATAGCGTGGCTTGGGGCGATCTATTTTCTTGTTAGTCCTGTGAACCACGAAGGTTCGTTATGGTTGTCAGGGAAACACTACGTGATGACGGCGTGTGTGGTAATGACGGTATGGTTGAACCCGATTCTCACACTTGGGTTGCCGTGGGCAATGAAGTACCTTTCAATAACCGCGCTCCCGTTTCCGGCGGTATTTCTGCCAACGATGTGGTGGCCTTTTGTTGGTGTGATATGGTGGATGTATAAGCGTAAGAAGCCGAACATTTCGAAAGGTTCTCTTTACGAAGAAGCAACGGAGCCGATGAGGTTTACACCGAAGAAGATTATCCTCGCGCTTAAATTCTATGGGTACAACGTCTACAACGGCATTACCGCAACGCACTGTACGCAGTTTCAAGGGTACATGGCTGGAGTGTTCACAAACTCACGGGGAAAAGCGCAGGCTTATAAACTCGACAAGTATTTCTTTATCGGAGTGTTCACGGTTTTGTTAACCATCTACGGGCTAATCAAACAGGAGCCGTGGGGATACGGGTTATTCTGGTTCTCTATTCTCGTCGCCCCGTTCTGTAACCTGTTCTCAATCGGGCAACAGCTTCTCACCTCACGCTACAATTATCTAGCACACGCCGGGTTGTATTATGCTCTTGCGTTTGGATTGATTAAATTCCCCTTTATTGCCGGAGGCGCGTTGTTCTGGTACATCAACAAGCTCCTGACAGTCAAACAGTCCTATCGTAACGACTACTGGAACACCACCTACGCCACGTTTGACGAGTCAACGTACGTGCAGACATGGATTCATATGGGGGCAATGCACTATTCACGGCAACAGTTCAACGCGGCGATACTTGATTTTATCGAAGGGAAGGAACACGACCCCGACAATTTCCATTGCTGGTATAATCTCTCGTCGTGTTACGTGTGTTTGGGTAAGATGCCGGAGGCGATTAAAACGCTTGAACGCGCCAAGAAGTGCGAGTTGTTGTTTCAGGAATACACGCGAAACAACGTGATAAAAGAAAGGGAGGTTTTGATCGGGAGAATACACGGGATGCAGAAGCGCGGGGAGAAGGTGGAATTAAAGATGAGTGATGTGCCGATACTGGTATAAATGGAGGGGAAAAATGTTCAGGAAGAAGTGGTTTCATATCGATTTCTGGTTTACGCAAGGATTACGTGATGGGGATTTTTTCTTAGATGGGAGAGAGCAAGATTCTTTTGAGCAGTTATTGCGTTACTTAATTACTAAGCTGCGGCCTAAGAGGAAGTTTTACCTTTGGGAAGATCGACCGCATTGTTTTCTCGCTTTAGAGGGGGTGTCAATACGTAAAGCAAGACGATTGATAAAAAGGTTGCATAAAAATGGGAGGTTTTCTTATTACATTTCCAAAGTTGAGGTTAATCAAAAGTGTGGTGATGACACACAGAATGGTCAAGGGTTTTTGAACATATGTAATGCTTTTACAGATTATTATTTGTTTTTTAAAGATCAAAAGTTGTCCCATATTGTTCACTGTTGTCTTGAGCCAATTTTTCAAAGTCGCATAAGGGAGGGTGAGTTCTATCAAAAGATGGCGATAAATTACCAGAGTGTTAAGTTCATTGATGGGAAAGTTGTCTATGCTTATAAAGATATTACTCCTGAAGTGATGGCAGAATTAGTTGGATATGATAAGAATTTAAACGACTTAATAACTAGGAGGTGATGCCGTGGCAAGAAAAAAGACAGAAGGTTTAGTATCGTATTGGGCTACGTGCGATGAAATATCGTTTATTTGTTCACTCCCACCCGACAAGTTCGCAGGGTACGCTATGGCGCTTGAGTGCCGTACCGACTGGAAAGGGTTGGATAAAGACCGCGTAATGAAGTGTGTTGCACGGATGTTGCCACCATTATACAAAAGACACAAGCGCAGGGAAGTCAACGCTTTGTGTGAATAAAGGTACTAGAGATTTAGAATAATGTTTGACTTTTACATCATTTTGTGGTATAGAATAAACAGGCTGCGCGAACACAACACAATTATAAAGGGCTTATGCCCATAATACCTAACGGTGTCGGCAGCCTACTAAATTTATGAAGCGCAAGAAACAAAGATGTGTTGATTGTGAAACGGCTATGGACGGAGGGCACTGTTATTGTTGCCCTCACTACAAGGCCGAGAAGGTACGGAAGTACGGAGTGAAAGTGAAGCGATAGATTACAAACAAGGCGGCGGCTGATCACCGCGAACCTTCAACCTGATTTATAGAGCCAATCTCGTGCGCACGAACGGGGTTGGCTCTTTTGGTTGCAGAAGGACTTATGGCAAAAACAAAGTATCTTTATAATCCCCTGTATGCAAAACTGTTAGTCGAGTTTTTTTCCCCACCCCATTATCTTATTAAAGACATAACAATAACGAAATCAGACGGTACACAGATAGATAAAACCGAACGAGAACCACAACCCCCTGTTTTTTTAAGTGATTTTGCTAGAAGTATAGGTGTAAAAAGAGGTTATAGTCAATTGTTTAGTAGGTGGAAGGATAAATTCCCGAAGTTTGCGGAGTCCTTAAAAGTAGCTAAAGAGTTGGAAATAGAAAGAATACGCGTAAACGCTACTCTTGGATTATATCCAGCGGCTTTCTCTATTTTTACGCTAAAGAATATAGCAGGGTGGAGAGATAGTACTGAAGTTAATCACTCCGGTCAGATAAAAGTAGTCCAGATGGGCGAGGTAAAAATTCAAGACCGTCTAGCGGAGTTCAACGTTGGCTGAAATAACAGTCCCCGATATACTGCAAATTCCCGACAAGCTATACAAAATTATAACGGACTTTAACGAGTACCGTTATTTTTTATTAGAGGGAGGCAGAGGAGGAGGGAAGTCTCAGGCCGTCGGGCGTTTTATATTATTCCTCGCCGAGAAAAAGAATATCCGCGTCGTATGCGGTCGCGAAATTCAAAACTCGATACAAGAGTCCGTGTACTCTCTCATGGCGGATTTGATAAATAAGTACAGCCTTAACCTCGACGTGCAGGCTTCGAGGATAACGCACCGTGGTACAGGGTCAACGATCAACTTCCGTGGGTTCAGAGAGCAGGGCGCATGGAACATCCAGGGAATGGAAGGCGTTGATGTTGTCTGGATAGACGAATCTCAGGCCGTGACGAAGGGGACGCTTGATGTACTAATACCGACGATTCGTAAAGAAAACTCAAAGGTGTTCTTCACGATGAACAGGCACGTGGTTGATGATCCAGTATTCGCTACGTTCCACAAGCGCAAGGATTGTTTGCATATTAATATCAATTACGACGAGAATCCGTTTTGTACTGGAGCGTTGCGTACTGAAGCTGAGGAATGTAGAAAGATAAGCGAGAAAGATTATGAGCATATTTGGTTAGGGATTCCGTTGGCACAATCCGAAGATGCACTGTTCGCACGTGATGAATTGGAAGGGACAATAAAGAACAGGCCGATATACATTAACGATTATCGTTTGCGTCTAGCAGGGTTCGATATTGCCCGGTATGGGGATGATAAATCAGCAGGCGTGGTGATGAGTAAGGTTAATCCTCTAGTCTGGGAAGTAACGTTTGCGGAACAATGGGGGCAGAAGGATACAAATTATACAACGGGGCGTATTCTTGATATAGCAAACGAGCAGGATATAACGAGAGGTGCGATAGACGAGGACGGGATTGGAGCTGGCCCGCTTGACACGCTCAACAAGGGCAGACAGTTGGATTACTTCTGCGGATTCCGCAATCCTCCGATAGGGTATTCTGACGATAAGTTTTACGCAAACGTCAGGACAAAGTTTGCGTATAAATTAAAAGAGTTGGTGATTAAGGGGCGCATTGTAATAACTCAAAAAGAGTTGATAGACGAGCTCTTGACGTTGCGGTACACCTACGACAATTACCAGCGCAAGATATTGATTAGTAAAGAGAAAATGCGCAAGGACGGGGTAAAGTCGCCGAACCTTGCTGATGCGTTGATTATGGCAGTGTCGTTGATAGATGAGCTTGACCAGTACGTGAAAGAAACGCAGGCGAACAGTATGCCCGCATACTCGGCACACGATAATTTATTGCCGGATAACCTCCCGCAGTACGCATGAAAGCGCTTGGTTCTGGTGGGTACATTGATGGCGTAGCGTTGATTTTAGAGGTTACGGATGAGCAGTTGGACAGGATCAGGTATGACAACAAGTTCTTCTTCGACGCTGCATTTCTCGCAGAGTGCGTTAAAGCAAAAGGACAGCACGCCCACGTATACCATCTATACCTCGACCACGACGGGGACGAACGGTTACTCGCGGGGATTAAACGATTGGAACAAGAGTATAAATCTGTATCGTGGTGGGATAAGTCCACGAGTAAATTTCACATAAGAAGGGGGGAGTAACATGCCGCAGATGGTTCCAGGATTAGTGTTAGGGATGGGGGCTGAGAAAGCGACAGGCGTAGATGCGAACGTAACGGATACCGTCAAGGCTGGCGTGGATATGGTGGGGTTAGGAGAGAAGGAAAGCGGCCCGTCAGTAACTCCTCTGCCCGAAACGCCGACAATAGAAAGCGCGACGGATAAGGCTAAGATTGAAGCGGCTCGCAAAAGAAGGATTACATTACTCTCTGGTGGGAAAACAGATTACACGTCAGGACAGGCGCTCGGTGGGAGTTCAACCGCGTCGAAGACTTTGTTGGGAGCTTAGTTATGTCTGAAAAGATAGAGAAGTTAATCAAGCGGTGTGACACGTTACGCGGGCAAAACTCCCCCCAGCGTGATTACCACGAGGACGTAGCGACGTGGTGTTTACCGCGCAAGGGATGGCAATCGACGATAAAAAATATCGGGGATAGGCTTAAACTAAATCAGTTGTTTGACTCAACGGCTGGTTTGGCCCTGCGTGTAATGTCTGCGGGATTTCATTCTAATCTTACTAATCCGGCGAGCAAATGGTTTTCACTACGGACACGCAACCAACAGTTTATGAACGTGTATGATGTCAAGATATGGTTAAAAGAGGTCGAGGACAGGATGTTCTCCGTGTTAAACAATTCAAATTTCGACACCACGATGCAGGAGTTTTACACTGACTGCGGGTGTTTCGGGACGGGAGTTGTGCTGACGTTAGAGGACGTGATGGATAAGGTGAGGTTCACGTCTGTTCCCTTGCATGAGATTGACATGGAGGAAGATGCACAGGGGAGGGTGAACAGAGTTTATCGTACCTACCGCATGACCGTGCAACAGATGGTGGAGATGTTCGGTAAAGATGCAGGGCAAGAGATTAACAACAAGCTTGCTGATAAACCACAAGATAAGATTGACGTGTTGCATTACGTCGGGCCGCGTGACAGATACGATTATAATAAGTCAGATTTCGTGAATATGCCGTATGAGTCCTTGTGGATAAACAAGAAAGAGAAACTCCTAATGCGTGAGTCTGGGTTTATGGAGTTTCCATATGCTGTTGGGAGGTTTTACAAGGATGCTAGCGACGTGTGGGGAATTTCTCCAGCAATGGATGCTTTGTCAACAATTAAACTGGTCAACGCACAGCACAAGACGATGTTACGGGCGGGGATGAAAGCGGCTGACCCGGCGTTAAGCGTACCGCGTCGCGGATTCATTGCTCCGATAAACGCTAATCCTTCGGCTCTCAATTACCGAGATAAAGATATAGCAGGTGACGCGATACAACCGTTACCGACGAGCGGGAACATACCAATAACACTGGAGATTATCAAGATGCAACAGGACGTGGTGGACAAAGCGTTCTTTGTGCCTTTGTTCCGTTCTTTGTCTGATGTAACCAAGCAGATGACCGTCCCGGAAGTACAGCGCAGGATTGCTGAAAATATGGTGTTGCTTGGGCCGGTAGTGGGAAGGTTCACTGATGAAGTGCTTGACATGATACTCTCGCGGTTATTCAAAATGATGCTTCGTAACGGCGAGCTTGGTGATGTCCCGGAAGTATTGAGTGAGCAGGAGATGGATATTGTTTACATCTCCCCGCTAGCCAAGGCGCAGAGGGAGTCGGAGATATACTCGGTTGAGGCGTTTCTTAATGACGTTGGACTGATAGCACAGGCCAAACCAGAAGTATTGGACACGATCAACGGTGATGCTACGGTTGATATAATTGCAGAGATACGTGGTATCAATCCGAAGATACTTGCTGACAAACAAGACGTGGCCAAGGTAAGGGCGCAAAGGGCACAGATGCAAGAGATGCAGAACAGAATAGCGTTAGCGCAAAGTGGAGCAGATGCCGTGAAGTCAGGGGCAGAGGTGGAGAAACTCGCAGCAGAAGCGCAGGCAGTAGGAGCGCAGGAATGACGGTAGTCAAAGTCAACACCAAGTACGTCCCCCGGCTCGATGAGTTGTTGCGGATGATATTGGTTTGGATATACGAACCGCATAATCTCAATGGGATAACCGAGGAATATATCTTGAGGTCGTACAACACGTGGGCGCAGAAGGTTGATTTGATGTACCATGAAAACTTTATCCTTGTGCAGATGGGGAAGATGATAAAACGACACGGCAGGGGTGGGTTTGAGAAACGAAAGAAGATGTTTAGGGAGCATAACATTGACTGGCGCAGATTCCACAAGTTGCCCGAAGCGCAGTTGAACCGCCGAGAGTGGGTCAGGGCTTTAATTAAAAACCAGGAAAACGATGCGCGAATTGTCCGAGAAATTAGCTAAGTTAGACGACGACGCTCTGAATCGTCTGTACATGAGAGTGTTCAACACGCCGGATGGGGAGTTGTTGCTTGAAGATTTGAGAGTACGTTGTTCGTGTTATGACACCACGCTCGATAAAGACAGCATTCTAATGGCATGGAAAGAAGGGATGCGAGCAGTAGTGTTGACAATAGAAACACGGTTGGCAAGTAAGCCAGCCGAACCGAAGGAGGAATAAATGTTGTCGGATACCATAAGCCTCATTAAGAGATACCTTATGCCCGTGGTAAGTGCAGGCGTTTTGGCGAATTGTTTTTTGATTGCGTTGTTACGATTGGGAAACAGGGGAGAACTTAACGGTGGTGCAGGAGATGATGGCGGTGCGGGGGTGGGCGGTGGCGCTGGCGGGGAGGGCGGAGCTGGGGCAGGTACTACAACTATAGGCGCTGATACACCATTGTCAATGTTGGCAGAAGATTTACGTGCAGACCAAAACGTAGGGAAATATAAGACGATAGGCGATCTTGTCAAAGGTCACGTAGAAACCGTCAAACTCGTAGGCCGTAAGGGAGTGATACTCCCGGCAGAGAACGCCAGTGATGAGGAACGGGCAAAGTTTTACAATGCAATAGGCAGGCCGGAGAAGCCGGAAGCATACAAAATTACACCACTCGAAGGATTACATCCGAGCGTTAAAGTAACGCCTGAATCAACGGCGGTATTCCAACAGGCGGCGCACAAACTGGGATTGTCACAGGCACAGTTTGACGGGTTAAACCAGTGGTATTTAAAGACCGTTTCCGATGCTGTTGGCAGACAGGAGCAAGCGCAGGCGGTAGCAATGAAAGAAGCGGCTACAAAACTGCGGAACGAGTGGGGTGGAGAGTTTGACCAGAACCTCGTCCTGGCGAAACGGGTAGCCGAGAAGTTTGCAGGCAAGGAAGCTGTAAGCGAACTGGGGGACTTAGGCAACAGCCCCACGCTTTTGCGCTTGCTCGCGTCTGTAGGCAAGAAGCTAAGTGAAGATTCAATAGCACGTGGTGAGGTGTCAAGCCTGACAGGTACACCACAGGACGCGCAGGCAAAGATTAACGCGATACTCAAAGACTCTAAACATCCATATTTCGATGCAAAACACCCTGACCATGACGTGTGGGCTGGGCCGAATGGCGAGTTTTTCAAGTTGCAGAAGTTAGCAAACCCCGAAAGGGAGTAAGATAACCACGGCGGCTGTGCGTGGAACAAGCCTAAAGCCTCCACGCATAGCCAAGTGGCCTTACAAAGAGCAGTACCGCACCACAAGACGGATTCCTTCCACAAGAAGCCCGTGAGTCGTACAGACCCCTTGATAGGGACACTCTGATAGGTTAGAGAATAAGTAAACAGGACACCTACAAGGAGTTACGAACATGGGAGCGCCCTCTACAAGTTTAGTCAAGGCTTTCTCGGATACATTTACCGCATTAGCGCGGCAGATGAATACGAGACTGCGTAGTAAAGTCATGGTTGATACCAACTGGACGGGAGAAGAAAAATTCTACGAACAGTATGGTAACGCAACGATGACTGAAATCGTTTCACGTTTAGCCACCACGCCTGTTCAGGATGGTGACCATTCCCGGCGCAAGGTTACCCCGCGCTACTTCGCATCAAACATCCTCACCGATCCGAACGAAGCAATGGCTATGCTGATTGACCCGAACTCTGCGTATATGCAGGCGCAGAAAGCGGCGGCTGAGTTGAAGATGGATGAGCTGATTCTCGACGCGATTGATGGCACGGCGTACACGGGTAAGGCTGGTACAACGGCAGTCACGGTTGCGGCGGCTCAGAAGGTCACGGTTATGACCGCGACCACTGGGTTGACCAAAACCAAAATCATTCGCGCAAAGAGGATTCTTGACGCGAGTGAAGTTGATAAAGAGGACAGAGTTATTGTCCACACTGCCGCACAGTTAGAGGATTTACTCGGAACGACCGAGATCAATTCTACTGACTACGCTTCGGTGAAAGCGCTCGTCCAGGGCGAACCCGGAACATTCTGCGGGTTTGAGTTTGTTCATTCCGAACAGGTCAACGTCGATTCTTCTTCATACAGGCTGTGTCCTGCGTTCCAGAAGAAGGGCGTACTGTTGGCGGTTCAGAAAGAACCGTCGGGACGTATTACCGAGAGACCTGACCTGAACTACGCGTGGCAGGTTTATATCTCGATGGCAATCGGAGCGACGAGGCTTGAGGAAGCTCGCTGTATTCAGATCGCCTGCGCAGAAGTTTCTCTTTAACAACTAAGTAACATAATCGGAGGAAAGTACAATGCCAACAGTTTACGGAACGAACTCAACTCTGGCCCTCACCTCTGGTGGGATTGGGACAGCCAATCTCATAGCGCGGGGACAGCAGGACGCAGTGGTGCAGGTAATGGTAGATACGTATGAGGCGGCGGCTCTAGCGTCCGATTCTACTATCTACATGGGGAGAACTCTCCCTACAGGGGCGCGTGTCATTGGCGTAAAGCTTGCCTATGATGCGCTGTCAACGGTTACTTTGTCGGTAGGTGATGCCGCAGACGTTGACAGATACATCGCTGATACGGCAACGGGGAACGCTGCGGGAAACTCTGACGCGATACTGGTTGACGGTATGAATTACGTCGTCGGCACAGCATCGAGCGACAACCAGATCGTGATTAAGACGACTGGTGTTTCTACGGCAACTGGAACAATCAAGGTTGCTGTCTACTACACGCAGGCGTAGTTAAACGATTCAACGGCGGGGGAGGTGTAAAAGCCTCTCTCGCCGTGAATCAATAGAGGTGGTGATATGGTTTCAACGAACATACAGATTGCAAATATAGCACTAGCAAAGGTAGGGGGCAAACAGATAACGGCTCTATCTGATAACACCTACATCAATAACGTCTACGATATGATACTCGATGAGGTGTTGTTAGAACATCCGTGGACGTGGGCGCAGACGCGGGCAACGTGTGTGTCAGCAACAGCGCCTACGATATTCACAGGTGACGGCTTGACGATTCTGTACTCTAAACCCACCGATATGCTCAAGATAAATTTCGTAGGAAGCTCGACGGCAATTTTAAAGATAGAATCAAACGGGATTTTGTGTAACGAAGATACGCTTGAGGTGCTGTACACGTCGAGAGTAACCGACCCGACGAAATACTCACAGCCTTTTATATCTGCCTTAGCCACACGGCTGGCCGCAGAGGTATGTTTCTCTATCACCAACGACATGAAGAAAACAGAGGCGTTGATTAAAGAGTATGAGGGGTACAGGTTACCACACGCCATGTCAGTAGATTCGCAGCAGGGGTCAAGCGACGTAATCAAACAGGATGAATGGGAAAACGCGCGTCAGTCAGGTGCAGGATGGGCTTCTGCCCGTAAGGATGCTGATACGTGGGTGCCGTTCATGTAGGATATGGCATACAAAACTAAGACGCTGTCTACTAACTTGACTGCGGGAGAGATAAGCCCCCGTTCAATGGGGCGGTTCGATATAGCCAAGTTTGCCAACGGCGCGAAGTTGTTAGAAAACTTCCTCATCCACAACGTAGGCGGTGCAATCCGCAGACCGGGGACACGGTACGTTGCTGATACAAAGTACTCTTCTACCAAGACAGCACGGCTCCTTCCGTTCCAATACTCCGTTTCACAGGACTACGTTATTGAAGCTGGAGATTTATACTTCCGTTTCTTTGACAACAACGCGACGACGGTTAGCACGACAAGTTGGGATACTTATACGAAGCTTTTGCTTCATGCCGACGGTACAGATGCGTCGACGACGATCATTGATGAAATCGGCAACACTATGACAGCGTATAGTGATGCTCAGATAGATACCGCCCAGAGTAAGTTTGGGGGAGCGTCTATTTTGCTCGACGGGACTAATGATTACGTCCATTGCGCTGATAGTGCTGATTGGAACTTCGGGACAGGTGATTTTACGATAGATTTCTGGGTACGGTTTAATTCCACGACGGGCGCGCAATCGTTCTGTGGGCAGTTTGAGGATTCAACAAACAGGTGGAGGATACAGAAAAGCGCAACGACGCATAAACTTGATTTGTTCTTTACGGATGGTTCAACAAAAGCAGATTACGGGATGACAAGTAACTGGTCAGTATCGGCGAACACGTGGTATCATCTCGCATTTGTCAGAAGTGGCACGTCTGTCTATATATTTATTGACGGGGTATCACAGGCTTTAACAACTGCAACAGCAATTTCAACAAACGATGTCGGGAATATATCCGGCGTGCTTGAAATAGGAAACCACTCTGGTGCTGATGGCGGGTATTTAAACGGGTGGATAGACGAGTTCAGAATTTCTAAAGGAACAGCACGATGGACGACCACCTTTACGCCTCCCACAGCACCATACGCAATGGTTGACACACTGGTTGACGTTACCACCCCATACCTCGAAGCCGAAGTAGACGATCTTCAGTACGCACAGAAAAATGACGTGATGTACATTGTACATCCCTACTATAACCCGCGTAAACTGGTAAGGACATCATCAACGACGTTTACTATTTCAGAAGTCCCGTTTGTTCGCGGGCCGTTCATGGATGAAAACGTTACGGGGACGACGATAACAAATATCGGGTCAACGGGGGCAGGTGTAACGCTTACCGCATCCGCAAACTTATTTGATGGGACACACGTTGATTCGTACTGGAAAGTATCAAATGCGGTAGTCAAGATCGTTCAGGTTGATAGTGCTACCGTGGCAGTAGGGACGGTACAGGATGAACCAGACGGAACGGCAGGGAACATTGGTGGGGCTGGTACGACTACCTCATGGGCTGAGGGTGCGTTCTCCGGGTATCGTGGGTATCCCAACTGCGTATGTTTCCACGAGCAACGGTTGTATTACGCCAACACAGCGACGGAGAAACAAAAGTTCTGGGGGTCTGTGGTGCAGGCGTACGACAACTTCGATGAAGGCGCGGCGGCGGCTGATGATGCTGTAACGTATGAGCTTTCATCGAACCAAGTCAACGAGATTCTCTGGTTACACTCAAACGGTTCGGTGTTGCAGTTAGGGACAAGTGGGGGGACGTTTACGGCATCTGGCGGTGGTGCATCGTCGGGTGAGATGATAACGCCGTCGAACATTTACATAGTTAACGAGATAGATTTCGGGTGTGCGGCCATTCTCCCGGCTCCGCTATCCTCATATTTATATTATGTTCAGCGGAACTTGAACCAACTCCGTGAAATAAAGTACAACATAGATTCCGATAGGCAGGTAGCCGAGGACATGAACAAGTTCGCTGACCATGTCTTGCGTGATGGAAGCGGGGCGGTAGAGTTATGGCGGCAACAGTCACCGGGGGAGAGGATATGGGTACTGCGGTATGACGGGCAGATATGCGTGTTGGCACGTGATGTAAGTCAGGAGATACTTGGGTGGAGTAGAATTATTGCCGGTACGGATTCGACGGATGAAGGTATGTTTGAGTCCATGACGATCATCCCGAAGTCAAACGAAGATGACCAGATATGGGGGATAGTTAAGCGTAAGATTAACGGGGTAACTAAGCGATTCGTTGAATACTTCACCGCCGAGATGTTTGACCAGCAGTGGGACGCGGTACAACTTGACTGTTCGTTGACCTATGATTCACCCGCTACGATAACGGGGATTACGAATGCGAATCCTGCGGTGGTAACGGCGTCAAATACGTTAGTTGATGGGGATTATGTCAGGATAGATGAAGTTGTGGGTGCAACGGAGTTTAACGGGAACACGTATAAGGTGAGCCTTGCGACCACGGCGAGCTTTGCTCTAAGGACAACCGCAGACGTAAACGTCAACTCAACGGCGTACGGGACGTATATATCCGGCGGTGAGGCTAGGAAGAAGGTCTTAACGGTCAGCGGATTGTCGCACTTGGAAGGTGAAACCGTACAGGTACAGGCCGATGGTGTCGCTCCGACCTCTAACTCGTTTGTAGTGGCTAGTGGTGCGATAACGCTTGCGGACAGGGCGGCGGTAGTCCATGTCGGATTGCCGTACGTTTCAAAGATACAGTTGCTCAAGTTTTCTGATGGCGGGCAGAATCCAGGTGAAGGACAGTTTAAGATTCGCAGAGTGTACGATTTAGCGTTACGGTTATACCGTTCACTTGGCGGGTTCTTTATCGGTCAGGATGCAAGCCACCTGAAAGAAGAAACGCTTTCAAGTGCCACGACCTTGCAGACGGGTGATTTCCGGCCTGTGATGGAAGGGTGGTACGAGAAAGAAGCCGAGTTGATAATCCAACAGTCAAAACCGCATCCATTAAACATATTGGCAATGACGTTTAAGTCTGAAACCGAGGAACTCTAATGATAGGCGCAATAGGGGCGGTGGTAGGGTTGATAGGAGCAGGAGCCGACGCTTACGGGCAGCTTGAGTCGGGAAAGGCCGAGAAGAAGGCACAGGAGTACAATGCGGCAGTAGCCTTGCAGCAGGCCGAGGCTTCTAGGCGTTCAGGGGAGCTAGGGGAGGTAGTAGCCCGCAGGCAGGTAAGGCAGGCGATCGGGCAACAGAGGGCTTCCTACGCGAAAGCAGGGGTTAATTTTACGGGGTCTGCCATAGATACGATGGTTGACAGCTTGACTAACGCGGAATTTGGGATAGCGGTAGAGCGGTACGGGGCGGAGGTAAAGGCAAGGGGGTATGAGTCTGAAGCAGCGTTAAGACGGTTTTATGGAAACGAAGCCATAAAATCAAGCCGGACTGGTGCAATAAGCACTCTTTTAGGCGCAGGAACGAGTTTTGGGTTAAAGATGGGGGCTAGATGAAAATCCCACGTATAGAGCCGCAAGCCAATAAATTAAGCACGGAGGCCGCGAGCAACCGTATAAATCGTGACGAGTACAGTGACGCAGGTCAGCGTATATCCACAATGGGGAGAGCGTTGGCTGACGCAGGGGCGCAGATTGAGAAGGTAGGTAGTTTGCAAGAGAAGCTCTCCGCCGAGAACCACCTATCAATCAGGCTTGCAGACATCGAGAAACGTGCGGCAGAAGACACTGACACCTCACCCACAAGACAGAGTTTTTATGAACAAGAGATTGAGAAGGCACGCAGGGAAGCGGCAAGCAAGATAAGTATTCCTCTCAACCGCAGTATGTGGGAAAAAGAGGCCGAGATTCACACGCATATGGCGGGGTTGAAAGTGAAGGACTACCAGCGCCGGCGGATGGTAGACAACACGAGGGCAGAGTTCGTGACGTTCTCCGAGGAATCGAAGAACAAGTTTATCCAAACAGGCGATCCGCGTGAAAGAGAAATGATAGTAGCATTCCGTGATGCCAAGCTCAAGGAAATGGTTGACGCGGGGATAATGAGCGCGGAAGGGGCGGCGGAAACGAAGGTGCAACAGGACAAGATTTGGCGTACCGAACAGGTTAAGTATGACTTGCAAAATGATTTAGCTTTTACCGTCGAGGAATTAAGAAAAGGCGACGAGGGGATGTATAAGGCAGTAGAGGAAAATACGCGCTCTAGTTTCCTTGCGTCTGGTGAGCAGGCGCTTGAAGCGCAGAACAAACAGATTGAGGCCGCGTCCACGGCGCGAACAAAAGACTTACAGACATCGAGGCTTTCCGATTGGATAGATAATCCGCTTTCGTATACCGAGCAGGACGTTAAGAACGACTTGGCGGTTAAGGTAATAACGCCGGAGTTTGCGCGTGATATGATAGGACGGATACGCAGAGGGTTACCGAAGAAAGAAACGAACCCAGAGGTTTATGCTTCTTTGTGGCGTGACGTTACCGATACTGCCTTAAAACCGAGTTTCGTAAGGGATAGGATTACTAAAGCATTAGCTGATGGGGACATAACGCGGGCAGAGCATGACCGTCTTTTGTTTTCGAGGCAGGGAGCTAACAAAGCCGCGTTTGAAACGTATTATCAGCAGGAGATGAACGGTGAATTGAGTGAAAACGCAAGCCCAGAAAATAAGCCGAACAAGATTAAACTCGTCTGGGAGTATGTACAAGGTTCAGCGAAAAGGCTTGCTGCTACGTTCGACGCAGTGAATGACATACAGCTTGGTATTATGGGGCGTGTCATTGACAGGCTGATGGGCGGGGAAGATGTTGAGAAAGCTCCACAGATTGCCGTTGAAGAAGTCAAGAGTTACGTCAAAGAAAAGAACCCAGAGCTAGTGGCTTTAGATGATATTCCGCACTCGATAGCTGATGCAGGTGGTGTTAAATCCGTATTTATGGGAGATACTCAACTTAAAGGGCAGGGGAAGTATAAAGGCGAGTTATCCGCAAAGACTGAATATGTTGTCGGAGATTACGTCTGGTTTCCAGGGAGTGCTGATTTCCCTGAAGGGCAGTACCGAGTGGATGGGTTTGATACCGACGGAGAACCTCGTTTATCAAGGGTTGACTAATGAATGAAACAGTAAGGCTCGATACGTTGCAAAACAGTCTTGGTACACAAGAGAAAGTTGTGTATTTTAAAGACAAAGACGTTACGAAATCATACCCTGCCAACTTCACCGATGATGATATACATTACGACGCGCAACAGAGCGTGTACGGCAATACTACCGATGTAATACAGCCGATGAAAAAAGAACCCAAGCCTGTTGAGTGGGAGAAGATTCTTGAGGATAATTTTAATGCTGAGAAGGGCTACACAGAAAAGTACGAAGAAGGCCCGACGAACATGGGGATCGTGCAAAGTACGCTTGATGACTTTAACCTGCGCCATGGACTGCCAAAAGAGGACGTCAAGAATATAAAGCGTGAGAAAGCGGCACAGATTTATAAGGACGATTATTTTACCACACCAGGGTTTGACAAGCTCCCGCATAACCTTGCAGGCACGATGTTCCAGTTCGGAGTTAACGCTGGAACACCGTCGGCGACTAAAGCGTTACAAGAAGTACTTGGGGTTAAGGCAGACGGGATAATCGGGCCAAAGACGCTTGACGCAATGAAGAAGAAGATCGAGGCCGAAGGCGAGTCTGCGATTGTGAATGGAGTGCTCGACAAACAGCTTGAGCATTATAAAAAGGTTATTAAGAATAAGCCATCTAAGAAAAGCAACGAGAAGGGTTGGGAGAAGCGTGTAGCTGATTTCAGGAAACTGTATTCTTTTCTCAATCCGTTTTCTGTGGAAATGGCGTATGCGGATGAGATAACACCTGATGAGGTCAGGGAATTAACCCGTCCGTACGTTGAGCGTCCGTCAGAAGTTACTCCTGAATCAGCAGAGCAGACGTTGAATGAGATGGAGGGCGGGGAGATACAGCGTCCGAAGGGAGAGCTTGAACAAGGACTAGAGAAAGCAGACCTGCAGCCTGGGCTTGAGGGAAGCCGGAGCGCGTTGACTGAAACGATGCTTTTCCCCACCTACTCCGCTATGTTGGCGGCGCGTGGCGTGGTGAATGCGGTTGAGCCTGACCCGAACATTTGGAAAATGATTGCTAAGAGCGCGTTGAAAGGCGTGCAAGACCCAGCGTCTACACCTACGACGGCAGAGGCTATTCTAAAAGCTTACCCAGGTACTCCGTGGGAACTGGCCGGGGTGTTGGGGACGCTCGCGGAAGTAGGGATGGTTTCTCCAGGCACGCTTGAAATAATAGGTAGAACTGCAGGCCGTGCTATCGGTAGCTTGAGCAAAGAAGCACAGCTTGACCAGATAATAAATAGATTGAGCAAAACAACGCAGTGGGGAGATTCGGTAATTTACCACGCGCAAGCTGAAACCACGCCTCCAGCATTGCGTGGCAACTTTTATGCAATAGATGCTGCAATGCGCGCTAAGACGAAAGAGTTTTTACAACACACAACCTACGCGCAGAGGTTGACAGCGAACTTGAAGGCCGCGACGTATGATTTACGGCAGACGTTGATGAGTGAGACTGGAAGCGCTCCTCTTATCCGCATAGGTTCAAAAGTAAAAACAGCTAGTGGAGAACTAGGAAGCGTGTTGAGGATAGACGGAGAGAACGCGCTTTTAAAGATAGCTGGAAAAGAAGTCTTGCAACCGTTGGCTGGGCTTGTGATGCAAGGAAGCCTAGAAGGCGAGGGGAAGGTGGGGATAAAAGCATATCATGGGAGTGCATTAGCAGATTTAGGCGAGATTTCTTTCGGAACAGGTGTTAGGTCTAATCCATTTTTAGGTAGTTCAAGGGAAGTTAAATCTGGCGCTATTTTCTTTACACCTAAAAAAAGTGTTGCTCAATTTTTTGCAGACAATAGAGTTGATTTCCTAAAAGATAAGGGTGTTGTAGGTAAAGCAACTGTATATGAGAGATATCTTGATATTAAGAATCCACTTGATTTGACGGGGAAAGAACTTAAAAAAACAAGTGATATTTTAGAAAAATCAGGAATAGATTTAGAAGGTGATTTATTAGGAATAGAGGGGTTTGGTAGAGATTTGGAAACATTAATCGCAGATAAAGAAGTTACTCTTGAAGAACTTTGGAAAATAGTTGATAAACCTGATAATGTGGAAAAGTTGAAAACATTAGGAATAGATGGAGCTATCTTCAAAGAATCGGGTGGTAGAGGCATTTCTTATGCAATCTTTAATCCTAAACAAGCCGCCCTCTCCGCCCCCTCCGCTGGCAAGCCGCCAGTCGCCCCGCCCCCCACAGCCGTATCGGGTGAGCCTGCACCGGAAGAACCAAGGAAACCAAAACGTCTAGGAACTCCACAAGCTCGGCTTGCAGAGAAACAAAGGTTAATG
>AMWB02159735.1_pt1 | contig 22582 bp, 19 predicted proteins | sample 200311 | NCBI WGS metagenome assembly AMWB02 (sample SAMN02737377, study PRJNA173069) | bioreactor metagenome | biome: anode biofilm in microbial fuel cells | place: USA: California | collected 2010-12-16 | reverse complement strand
GGAGCCGCCAATATTGGCGGGTTCGTGGAAGCGCATAACATTTCTTTATACGACAGGCCACCAACTTAACCAGGCTAATGTTGTTAATGATCTTGTTGTGCAGGCTACCGAGCGTGAAATTCTCTGGAAAAAACTGCGTGAGCGCGCGCAATATTCCATTGCTTACCGAGCCGATCCCAATGAAGTGCCGGAGTGGGATCCGGCTTTGCTCGAACTGGTATTTGGCTTAAATAAGTCAATTCCCGAAGTAAACTTGGAAGATTATTAAGCAATATACATAAACTGGTAGAATAATTGTGAGCGGTGCATGTTTGATTATGTTCCGCAAGGAATTGTGCATATGAGAACTCTAATTCGTAATGGTTTAATCGTATCTCCTGATACCACCAAAGCTGATGACATCTTAATCGAGGATGAAATAATTACCAGGGTTGAACCAGAAATATCGGTTGAACCAACTATGGATGTCATCGACGCAAGCGGTCAGTTCATTCTGCCGGGTGGGATCGATGTTCACGTTCATCTTGACCTGCCCATGTTCGGTACTGTATCGAGCGATGACCATTACACGGGCACAAAGGCAGCTGCATTTGGCGGAACCACCACCGTGATTGATTTTGTTTCGCAGGATTCTGATGACCTGTTGACCTGCGTGGCAGATCTGCGCCGAAAAGCGGATGAGAAGGTGGCAGTGGATTATGGTTTACACATGAACATAACCCACCTTACACCCGAGGTGGAAGCACAAATTCCGCATTTGGTTGAAGCAGGAGTGACGAGCTTAAAGGTTTTTACCGCGTATAACAACCGGTTGCGACTGGCAGATAGCGATATTCTGAGGGTATTACGCATTGCCCGGGATAATGGACTGCTCACGATGCTGCATGCGGAGAACGGTGATGTGATCGATCTGCTTGTAGAAGAAGCGTTGCAGAATGGACATACTTCACCAATCTGGCACGCACGCACCAGGCCAGCCTGGGGTGCGGTGGAGGCATTGCTGCGGGGAGCAGCGCTTTCGGCAATGGCGAATGCGCCTCTATATATTGTTCACATGAACGTGGCTGGTGAAGTGGATATGCTGGAATATGCCCGTAGCAAAGGTTTACAGGTGATGGGCGAAACCTGCCCGCAATATCTGCTCTTCACCGAAGCAGATCTGGAAAGGCCGGATGGTGTGAAATGGATCTGCTCACCGCCATTACGAACTCAAAGAGATCAAGAACGATTGTGGGATGGCTTAAAGAAGGGCATCCTCCAGGTGATCGCTACTGATCATTGCCCCTTTTATTTTGACGGAACAAAACCGCTGAATTACGAGGGGGTGGAAGTCACCATACCCGGTAAGGAGCTGGGCGACGGTGACTTTACCAGAATTCCTAATGGATTGCCAGGTGTCGGAGATCGCCTACCCGTGCTCTGGAGCGAAATGATCTCTACCGGAAAATTTACAATCAATGAATTCGTTGCGCTAACAAGTACCAACCCGGCGAAAATTTTTGGTCTGTATCCTCAAAAAGGGACACTATCACCGGGTTCTGACGCGGATATCGTAATTTGGGATGCCAACAAGAAGATCACGTACGGCAGGGCATATTCACAGCAGCGCACCGATTACAACCTGTACGAAGGCTGGCCTTTGGTTGGATTTCCAGTCCGTGTGATCTCCCGCGGGCGCACCGTGGTTCAGGATGAAAAATGGCTTGGGGCAGCCGGGGCGGGGCGGTTCCTGCACCGGAAAACTTTCACGAACCTGGTATAGAGTCCGCTGATGTTGTCACTCGTCCCGGTATTGATTTTGTTGGTCGCTGTCGTCGCCATACTGGTGCTCGGCTTGATCAAATTCCGCGTGGGCACGATCTGGCTGGTGGGAGCCGTCTTATCTTTCGGTGCCTGGTTATCAATGATTCCTATTGCGTTTATCAAACCGGCACAGGTTGAGATCACAAACTGGCTGCCTGATCCATTCGGTTTTCAATCCCTCGTGTTTTTCTACACACCACAAAAATGGATCATTGGATTTCTGCTTCTTTCATTACTGGTGGCGGTGATCTTTTCAGAGGCCAAGTACCTGGATACGCCGAATTACTTGCTGAGACTTACCGGTTCCATGCTTTTAACCGTTTTTGGATTGTTAGCTATTCTATCCCACTCAATCCTCGCTTTTATGCTCACCTGGTCATTGATCGACCTGGTTGAATTTGGTGCAATAGCTGTGTTGATCGGAAGACCAAAAAGTCAAGGTTCAGCTGCCACTTCAGTCCTCTTTCGCGCAATTGGCATCCTGTTATTGGTTATCTTTGTCTCCATCGCTCCTGTAGATCCTGCCACCGGATCATTTCCAACGCTTTCACCACAATTGTGGTGGTTGTTGATCTTCCTGGTGTTATTCAGAATGGGAACGCTGCCGCTCTATCAGCCTTATATTGACGCTCCGGTTTATCAACGCGGGATCATTTCGCTGATACGCTCTTTACCCATGATGACCGCCTTCGCATTTATCACTTACATTTCCCGTACTGGCACACCTCCTATCAATACAGGATTCGTTTATGGAATACTAACCATCGCCATTTTTTATGCATCGATTGCATGGTTCAGTGCTGCAAACGAGATCAAGGGGAGACCTCACTGGCTCTTCGCTATGGCAGGCTTCGGTTTGGCAACTTTGCTTACCGGAGAAATCGATTCAATCCTCGGCATTACGGTGGTACTGGTCGCGGGGGGATCTGGATTGTTTTTGTACTCCCCACGGATGAGCAGGATAAATCCTTTCATTGCACTACTGGTTGCCGGTCTACTTGTCATACCCTATACCCCATCGGCAGCCTTTTCAGGGCTTTTTTCCAGTTCGGCGCCTTTATTCCTCAGGATCCTGTGGGTCATTAGTTATGCGATCCTGGTCGCTGGTATTATCAAACATGCGATGCGGCGGGCAGAAAAAGCTGAAAACTCCGAACCGTGGATGCTGCTTTTTCACACCATAGCACTGTATTTCATAGCAGCAATGCCCTGGTTGATCATTGGCATCTTTTTCCGAGACCAAGTCGATTACATCAACTGGTGGCCATGGATCACAACGCTTGTGTTGGTCAGCATTTTTCTTAGCGCATATGTTTTGTTTTCCAGGAGGATCATTTTCTTTCGTAACAGGCATGGTAGAGTTTTCGGAACTATTGAAAAGACAGTGAAAATTCTCGGTGATCTCCTGAGGTTCACTTGGATTGATAAGTTCCTGTCTTCTATTGGTTTCCTTATTGAAAAAGGCGTGCGTCTTTTCGCCCGGGTGCTTGAAGGAGACGGTGGTGTTCTCTGGTCCTTCCTGTTTATCGTCCTTCTTCTCTCTTTGTTGCTTGTGCGGCAGACACCCTGATGGAAAACTGGATCAACTATTTAAGCGTGGTCGTGTTGTTGGTCGGCTTGTTTTGGCTGCAACTCTCAGATTCCCGGAAATCGATCGTCATCGCATATAGTGTGGTCGTTCTGATGGTATTTTCGATCAACATCCAATTCTGGACCTTCGGGTTCGCGCTGAGCAAGCTGATCACCGCCATCATGGCGATCGTGGTGATGTCCCTTGCTCCGGATACCAGTCAGCAGGTGGAATTTCGCGGCAACCGGACTGGTAGAGTTTTCCGGGGGTTGGGGCTTGCTTTCTGCCTGCTCCTGGTCATTTTTACATTGAACAAAACGACTGCATACCTATCACTCAGTGTCGATCAAACATTACCGGCTTTAGCAATCCTGTTCTGCGGTTTTCTCATGCTGGGGGTATCGCGCGAACCGTTCAAGATCATCGTTGGTCTATTAACGATCCTAGTGGGTTTCGAGATCCTCTATGGCGCGATCGAACAATCGCTGCTGGTAAATGGCTTGTTGGCGGCGGTTTTTCTGTTGATCGCGGTCGTTGGCTCGTATCTCATTCTCCCTCCAGAAACCGAGGATGAGCAATGAGCGCACCCGTGTTGTGGATCATTTTCCCGATCGTTGCTTCGGCCATTTTACTTTTCCTGGTTCGATATCCGCGGGTATTGAAAATCTCTGGCATTGTGATCAGCACAATCCTTGCGCTCACTGCCATTCTGCAACCAATCGGCAATGTGTTACGGATTGGGAGCCTTTCAGTCGATATCACATCGATCATGTATATTTTTGGGCGCTCTCTCCTGCTGGAAAACACTGATCGCTTTGCATTGAGCCTGATCTATTCCACCTTGCTCATTTACCTGCTGGCACTGGATGTCAGATCGGTACCGGCGAAATTTGTCCCGCTTTCGCTAGCAATTACTGGCCTTCTCATTGCCGCGCTGGCGGTTCAGCCGTTCCTCTATTCTGCTGTGCTTGTTGAATTGGCAGTGCTGCTGATGATCCTGATGGTCAAAGAAAAATATCACCAGCCGGAATCTGGAATCATCCGCTTCCTCGTTTATCAGTCACTGGCCATGCCTAGTATTTTGTTCGCCGGCTGGATACTGGGAGGAAACCAGGCCAGTGTTTCGGATGAAGCGCGATTGCTTAGTGCGGTCGTATTCTTGCTGATCGGTTTTTCAATATGGCTGGCGGTGTTTCCTTTCCACTCCTGGTTACCGCAGTTTTCCCAGGCAATCCATCCCTACTTATTCAGTTTTCTTTTTAGCCTGTTTCCTGTAATCTCATTGTTGATCATCATGAATTACATTTCGAGCTTGCTCTGGTTAAGGTCAGCTGCCTACCTCACTCCTGCGTTGACAGTGGTTGGGGTGATCATGGTGGTTACGACTGGCATCCTGGGTAGTGTGGACAAAGATCTCAAACGCCTGTTAGCCTATACAGTGCTTTTGGAGACAGGTTTTTCCCTGCTTATGCTAAGTATTCGGTCAGAGCAGGGAGTACAGCTACTTTACCAGTCATTCATTCCGCGCATCCTTAGCCTGGCTTTGCTGGGTTTTTCGCTGGCTGTGGGCTCCAACCACGGGATTATCCTCACCAATGCCGGAATGAAGGGAATGGGGAAGAAACTACCTTTTGCGACGACCGGTATTTTGATTTCTTTGATTTCGATCACTGGATTTCCACTTTTCGCAGGTTTTCCAATCCGTTTTGAGTTGTTAACCCAGCTAGGTCAGACCTCCAGTTCCTCGTTAATCTGGATAGCATTAGGATTAGCGGGCTTTCTGGTTGGCGTCGTAAAATTATTCATGATGTTGACCGCACCTGACAGGGAAAAACCGGAAATTAACGAGAAAATATCAGAGATTGTGATCATCGGACTTGGTGTTTTATTTCTGATCCTTTTCGGTCTGTATCCACAACTGACAGGGTTAATGATTAAACCATTTTATGCAGACATCCCTGTGTTATGGTAAAGTTGCGATCACTGAGAAAGAAAGGGCTCTAATATGGAAAATGATGAGATCCAAAAAAGGTTTGAGTATCTGGATGCAGAGCGCCGGAAAGATAGACAGGCGATTGCTGATCTGCTTGAACAGGTATCCTCACTGCAAGAGATCATTACACAACAAAAACGTGAGATCAAGCACCTGACCGCAGAGGTAAAACGATCCACGATCAACCTGGTTCGTTATGAGGAATACGAAGAAGCGTTATCGAAATTGCGTGTTGATCTTTCTAAACCCGTTGTTGATGTGGAAAAGAAGATTAATTCTGTGGAAAGCACGCTTACAAGCCAGAGAAAAGAAGATCTTGAGGTTTACAAAACCAGGCTGCTTGAAATACAGAATGAGGTTAAATCGATCAACGAGCTGAAAAAGGATGTTCAATCCAAGATCGAAGATGATTACCACCTGAACCAGCGGATCGACGAGCTGGCAAAGCTGTTTCCCGACCTGCGGACAAAAGATGAGGAATTGCTACGGAGCATCAAGCTGGTCGAAGACAATTACCGCACTGAATCCAAACGGGTTTCTGACCTGACCATTGACCTGACTGCCATGCGCAAGAAGATCGAGGAAGAGAGAACCACCATTGATTCCCAGCGCGAATTTATCCGGAAGTTGGAAGGACAGATCAATGATCTGATCAGTCGCGAGCAGTTGCGGCACCAGGAACAGATCGCATTCATCGAGGTTCAATCCAGGCAGACAATAGATCGTGAAGGTTTCGTCAAAGATTGGCAGGAAAAGCTTGTGCAGCTCCAGGAATTAAGCAACCATGTGCAAGGGCAACTTGTCGATCTGCAGAATGTAAATCGTACGGTAAAAAAATCCCAATCTGAATTTGATGAGATTAATCAACGTCTTGACCGTCGTCTAAATGAGATCAGTGAAATGAACCGGCTGGTGGAGGAACGATTCAGGCAGGAGTGGATTGCGTTTAAGGCGGATGATCAAAAACGTTGGACCAATTACTCACTCAGCCAGGAGGAATCCATCCGTGAGGGTGATCGTGAGGTTGTGAAGCTGATCGAGCGGCTCACCAGCCTTGAGGACATCAGCCAAAAATTGATCGATGACATCCATGTGATCAACGAAGAAACGGAGAAACGCATCAAGAGCCTGCTTGGCGTGGCGAATGAGATACTCGGCTCTTATGAGCGGTCGATCGGTAAAAGAGGTTAAGCGCGATTATGCGGGTTATCGGTACTGCCGGACATGTAGACCATGGTAAATCGACCCTGGTGCGTGCCCTGACCGGGATCGACCCTGACCGCCTGAAAGAAGAGAAAAAACGCCAGATGACGATCGACCTGGGATTCGCCTGGTACGAATCTCCGGTCGCGGGTACTGTGGGCATTGTGGACGTACCTGGACATCGTGATTTCATCGAAAACATGCTGGCCGGGGTCGGCGGGATAGATGCGGTTTTACTGGTGATCGCGGCAGATGAAGGCATCATGCCGCAAACCCGTGAGCACCTGGCGATCATTAACTTATTGGATATTAAAACCGGCCTGGTGGTACTCAGCAAAACTGACATGATCGAAGATCCGGAATGGTTTGACTTGATTGAGCTGGACATTCGCGAATACCTGGTGGGAAGCGTGTTGGAAAATGCCAGAATATTGCGTGTTTCAGCTGTAAGGGGAGAAGGATTGCCAGCGCTAAAACAGGCGATCGACGAAATTCTGGGCTCACTTGGACCGCGGGTGAATACCGGCAAGCCAAGGTTACCGGTCGATCGGGTGTTCTCCATCACCGGTTTTGGAACGGTGGTAACGGGCACCTTGGCAGGGGGAGCCTTTCGAGTCGACGACCAGATCGAAATTCTCCCCTCGCTGGAACGCGGACGAATCAGAGGCTTGCAAAGTCACAAGAAGCAGGAGACCGAAGTTTTTCCAGGCAGCCGCACGGCGATGAATCTCGGTGGTGTGGATATAACTTCAGTTAAACGCGGTGATACGATCGCTCATCCCGGCGATTTTGTTCCCACCAAGCGCATCGATGCCCGGTTGCAATTGGTTGTGGACGCTTCAGTGGGAATCAAACACGATGATGAGGTCAAATTATTCATGGCCAGCACGGAGACAACCGCCCGCATTCGTTTGCTTAAAAAGCAAAGTCTGAAAGCCGGAGATTGGGGATGGGTGCAGTTGGAATTGGAACATCCCATCGTGGCAGAAAAGGATGATCGTTTTATCATCAGGCGCATGTCTCCAGCGCAGACGATCGGCGGTGGTAGCGTGGTGGATCCCCATCCAAACCGGCGGCACAAGCTGAATGATGATCAGGTCATCTCACGGTTCGAATCACTTACCTCGCTGTCAAAACTGGATAAATTACTGGTATTAATCGGTGATCATCCGTTCATCACCTTAACCGAGATTCTACAGCAGGCAGAAGAAACTGATCAAACAATCGAGATGCTGAAGTCGCTTGTCAATGCCGAAAAAGTGAAGCAGATCAAAGTAGATGATGCAGATGGAGAGAGATACCTGGACGGTTTTTACTGGCAGCACGTAACGAAAAAACTGCAGGACATATTACGCAATTTTCATGCAGAAAATCCACTGAAAAATGGCATCAGCTCGGATGAATTGATCCGGCGGTTGAGAATCCCCACGCATGAATTTGCTCCATTTTTTCAGGCCTGGAAGACGGACGGGTTGCTGATTGAGAAGGATGGATTTGTCGCCTTATCGGGTTTTGAGATCAGGTATTCTGTCAATCAAAACAAACGATTAACAGAGTTCTGGAACGTCATTGGTCAGGATCTTTTCAATCCACCCAACGTCAAGGATGCGCGTGCGGCATTGACAGATGAAGTGTATCAATCCCTTTTAGACCAGGGTCGATTGATCCAGCTCTCAGCGGATGTCTTCGTTCGGGTTGACGAATATAAAAAAATGCTGGAATTCGTGCGTATGGAATGCGGCAAAGGTGAATTGTTGAAATTGGCGCAGTTTCGCGATCACTTTTCCACAAGCCGCAAGATCTCACAAGCTTTTCTTGAACACCTTGATCGAAAAGGGATCACCGTGCGGGATGGTGAGGGGCGAAAGCTAAAAAAATAGTACAAACGTCATCATTAATGTTTATTGACAGCCGGCAGTTCAGCCTTTATAATTGCGTCTGCCTTTCAACCAGGCGGTTGTACCGCCAGGTTGTGAGAATTCCAACTTCCCCGCGGACTGGCGCAAATAGGCGCGAGGTAACGGTGAAGTGAAGATTGGAGAATCTTAAAAATGAAGTATGCAATAGTTGAAAGTGGCGGCAAGCAATACAAAGCCGTCGAAGGGGCTACGATCGATGTAGACCTGTTGGATGTGGAAGTTGGCCAGTTGGTCAAATTCGAAGAGGTTCTGCTGGTAGTTGAAGACGAAAATATCCAGGTCGGAACTCCATCGGTAAAGGGTGCTCAGGTTTCCTCCACTGTGGTTGACCACATCAAGGGTAAGAAGGTGGATACGTTCAAGTACTCTCCCAAGAAGAGGATCCGCGTGAAATCCGGTCACCGCCAGCGCTACACTCGTCTGAAAATTGAAACGATAGAAGTGGAGTAGGAAAGATGGCACATAAAAAAGGTGGTGGTTCCAGTCGAAACGGCCGCGACAGCAATGCGCAGCGGCTTGGTGTAAAGAAGTTTGCCGGTCAGGATGTCCTCTCAGGTAATATTCTCGTCCGCCAGCGCGGCACCAAGATCAAACCGGGCCTCAATGTCAAAGTCGGAACTGATGACACACTTTTCGCAGTCGCAGAAGGTGTCGTGGAATTTGAGACGCTGCCCAATGGGCAAAAACGGGTTCATGTGAAACCGGCTGTCTCCGAGTAAAAATATTTTTTACAAATCCGTCGCAATACGACAATTGTAAAAAGCCAATCAGGAAGGTCAGCGAGAATGAAAAAAGGAATTCATCCAACATACTATCCGGAAGCCAAGGTAACCTGTTCGTGCGGTAACACCTGGACCACCGGTTCAACCAAGAAAGAGATCCACACGGAAGTTTGCTCCAAATGCCACCCGTTCTTCACCGGGCAGCAGCAGCGCCTCATTGACATCGAAGGCCAGGTGGACCGCTTCTACAAGAAGTTGCAAGCCCGCCAGGACTATGTCGAAGGCAAGAAAGCCAAAATCGACGCAAAAACTTCACCGGATCGTTCGGTAAAAGAGATCGGTCTGACAGCCCGTGCTGCAGAAGCACTAGAAAAAGCCGGACTTGACAACGTTGGTAAGGTCCTGGAAAAACTCACGGAAGGTGAGGCTGCACTGCTTGCTGTCGAAGGTTTCGGACGGAAATCCCTAATCGACATGAAAAAAAACCTGCGCCAGATGGGGTACACACTGCCTTCAGCCGCTGAAGAGATCGTCGTTTAGTCATCCTGACTCAATCAATACCTCTGGTAATCACCAGGGGTATTTTTATTTATCCAAGATGGTGAGATTATTCTGATTTAAGGTAGAATCTAAGATATCCTCCGGAGGTTTTTTATGACGATAAAGACCGGTCATGTGGAAGTAATCTGCGGGTCGATGTTTTGTGGCAAGACAGATGAGTTGATCAGACGCTTGCGCAGGGCGACCATCGCCAGGCAAAAAGTGCAAGTGTTCAAACCTGCGATCGACGGGCGTTACAATCTGGAAAAGGTCACTTCTCACGCAGGTTCCGAATTTGATGCCACACCTCTAAATTCCTCGAAAGAGATACTGGAACAGCTGGCAGAAGAAACCACGGTGGTGGCAATTGACGAAGCCCAGTTTTTTGATGAAAACATCGTCAATGTGGTAGATGAATTGGCCTGTCACGGCATTCGGGTGATTGTTGCCGGGTTGGACCTCAATTTCAAAGGTGAGCCTTTCGGCTGTATGCCGGTGTTGATGGCGCGCGCTGAACAGGTGGACAAGTTACAGGCCATTTGCATGGTATGTGGTGAACCTGCCTGCCGCACCCAGCGGCTGGTTAACGGAAGACCAGCCCGGTACGATGATCCAGTGATCATTGTGGGGGCATCTGAGCTATATGAAGCCCGCTGCCGCCTGCATCACGAAGTCCCAAGAGATTAGGTAACAAACGGAGGATGAATGCACGATTATAACGAATACCTGAGTGAAATTCTGATCTCCTCTGAGGCGCTGCAACAAAGGATCTCGGAACTGGGCGAGCAGATCAGCCGTGATTATAAGGACAAAGGCGACCTGGTGCTTGTCTGCATTTTGCGCGGTGGGGTTTTGTTCCTAACCGATCTCATGCGGCAGGTCTCCATTCCGCATGCCATCGAATTCATGGCAGTTTCATCCTATGGTGTGGGTGGACGAGAGGCTACCGGACAGGTGCGCATCACATTAGACCTGAACCTGGATATCTACAACAAGCACGTGATCCTGGTCGAAGATATTATCGACAGTGGTCACACCATCTCTGCGGTGATGGATTTCCTCGCTACACGACGTCCGGCAAGTATCAGCGTCTGTACGCTGTTGGACAAAGAGGATCGCCGGGAGGTTTCGGTACCGATCCGTTATCGAGGTTTCACGATTCCCAATAAATTTGTCTTTGGTTACGGATTGGATCTGGATGATTATTACCGTAACCTGCCCTTCATCGGGGTCGTTGACCTTGATAAGTATAATGAACTGAACAAAGGGTAAACTGGTGCACTTACCAGACATACTCACGCGATTAACAGAACCGGCTTCACCTGATCAACCGCTCTACCTGGTGGGTGGAGCGGTTCGTGATTTTCTTCTCGGTCAACCCTGCAAGGATTATGACCTGGTTGGACCTGGAGATGTGCGCGGGATTGCCCGGCAATTCGCCAACCAGGTTGGCGGTGCCTTTTACATTCTGGATGAACAAAGAAATACCTGCCGTGTTCTGGTCGACCAATCAGAAGGCTCAAGAACGATCATTGATTTTTCGGTTTTACGCGGAAATTCAATTTTCGACGACCTGGCAGAACGAGATTTCACAATCAATGCCATGGCGGTTGACTTGAGAAACCCTGACACGATCATCGATCCTTATAAAGGGGGGAGGGACTTACAGGAAAAGTGGTTGCGGCCTGTAAACCATACCAGCCTACAGGATGATCCGCTGCGAACGATCCGGGGTATCCGTTACGCGGTTGCTCTGGGTTTGAAAGTGGAACCCCCGACCACAAAATTGATCGATAAGGCAGTTCCGGAGCTCTCCAGAATTTCAACGGAGCGCAAGAGGGACGAACTTTTCAAGATTCTCGATGGTGAAAAAGTTCATGTCGCGTTACAACTACTCCATCATTTTCAAGTTTTTGAGGGGTTACCGCTTCGTGTTCGTTTGGGTTTCATTGAAGCTCTGGACCAAAGTAGAGCATTGGGGGAGATGATCGGTGCCATTACCACGACCTCACCAACGCAGAAACAAGCGGCTTTTCACTCAACTTCGCTCATGCTGGTTTTCGGGCAATTCAAGCCAGCCATCCAGGATCATTTTTTTAGAGTGAATTCCTCCGGACGCAGTCGAAGAGCGCTGCTCCATTTGTGTGTCCTCCTTGATGGATCCAGCGGGTATTCCAAAAAGGAGATCCAGGATATCCTTGCGCTTTCGGTTGACGAAGCAGAGGTCATTGATGCCCATATCCGCTACCGTGAGTATTGTGATCAGGTAATAAGCGGGGACAGTCCGTCAGCGTTGGAAATTTATCGATTCTTCAAGGCAACCGGATCAACGGGAATCGACCTGGTTTTTTCTAGCCTGGCTGGTTATCGCGCCAGGATCGGGGCTGAACAGCAACAGCAGGAGTGGTTGAATCGTTTGGGCAACGCTGGTCAACTTGTGAAATCCTGGTTCACGCAACCAGAATTAATCAGTCCGCTTCCCTTGCTTAATGGTGACGAGATTATTGACCAGCTTGATCTTGCCCCGGGTCCGCGGATCGGTGATTTACTGGAAACCTTGATCAGTGCGCAGGTGGAGGGGAAGATCAAGTCAAAAAACGACGCACTTGAGTGGCTAAAGAACCAGGAAGGATAAAAAAAGAACCGGCAGCGGTTCTTTTTTTATGCTGATTGCAGCGACACCAGCAAGCTGGGTTGTTCTTTTCGCCTCTGGTCAAACCGGCGCATGAGGTTATTGATGTGAGCGAGCAGTACTTCCCGGGAGGCTGGTTTGATCAGGTAGTCATCCGCGCCATCGTTTAATACTTTGGCAAGAGTCACAGGATCATCCAGAACGGATAGGATCATGATCGGCGCAGTGGTGATCTTCCTCAGTCCCCTGGTGGTTTGCAACCCATTGATGCCGGGCAACATGTAATCCAGCAGGATAATATCCGGAACAAACTCCTTGGCCAGCGCAAGGCCGGATTCGCCATTGCAGGCGTGATGAATCACGGCTTTTGTCGGAGACAGAAGCATCTCTAAAATTTCTGTACCAGCGGGATCGTCATCAATAATCAGTATTCGCATCTGTGAGACCTTTGCCATTTGCATAATTATCAAGCCGATTTTGAATTTTTTACCTTTCAATGTATTTACAACAGAATTGGAGCGATGTTGATTGGATGGAAGTGAAAATGTGACAATTATGATCGTAAAAGCGAATACGGTGTGGTAAAATTTATACTTCGAAAATAAGCCACCGTTTATTAGGTGGTTTTTATCATCTGTCTGGAGGAAAAATGGAAGAAAAGAAATGGGTTTACCTGTTCAACGAGATCGAACAGGTTGAACAATATGTAAAAAATGACTGGGAAGGTGTGAGAGGGTTGCTGGGCGGGAAAGGCGCAAATCTGGCCGAGATGGTCCGCATCGGTTTACCTGTTCCTCCTGGATTTACGGCTACCACCGAAGCTTGTAACGCTTACCAGGAGGCACAGAAATTTCCTGAAGGTATGTGGGAGCAGATGTTGGCGGCTTTGCAGAAGGTTGAAAAAGCCACTGGTAAGAAATTCGGCTCGGTGAAGAATCCCTTACTGGTCTCTTGCCGTTCAGGCGCGAAATTCTCCATGCCGGGGATGATGGATACGGTCCTCAATATTGGTCTCAACGACGAGACAGCCAAAGGCATGGTAAAGCTTACCCAAAATGAACGCTTTGTTTATGACTCTTACCGCCGACTCATCCAAATGTTTGGTTCAGTCGTACTCGGGATTGAAGATGAAGCCTTTGAGAAGCACCTTGAGGGTGTCAAACAGATCAAGGGTTACAAATTGGATACACAACTCACCGCCGCTGATCTAAAGGAAATGATCGAAGTCTTTAAGAAAGTGATCTTTGATCACAAAGGCTTTGAATTCCCGCAGGATCCGCTCGAGCAACTGAAGCTGGCAACCGAAGCCGTCTTCAAATCCTGGAATGGCAAACGGGCGGTGGATTATCGCCGCGCCACCAATATCCCGGATGATCTCGGAACAGCCGTAAACATCCAGACGATGGTATTCGGCAACATGGGTGATGATTCCGGTACTGGCGTAGCCTTTACCCGTAATCCTTCCACTGGTGAGAACAAGCTCTATGGTGATTATCTGCTGAATGCCCAGGGTGAAGATGTGGTAGCCGGTATTCGCAATACGGAAAAGATCGATAAACTTGGCAAGGATCTACCGGAAGCCAACAAGCAGTTCCTTGAGATCATTAAGAAACTGGAATTGCATTACCGCGATATGCAGGATGTGGAATTTACCATTGAACATGGCAAACTCTGGATGCTTCAATGTCGAAATGGCAAGCGCACCGCACTCTCAACAGTCAAGATTGCGATTGACCTGGCCAATGAAGGGATCATTTCCCGCGAGGAAGCGGTGATGCGGGTAACACCCGCTGATGTTGATACACTACTTCACCCCCAATTTTCAGCGGAGACGAAAGGCTATGCCATCAAGGAAGGCCGCCTCTATGCGACTGGTGTGAATGCTTCTCCAGGCGCCGCGGTCGGTCAGGTCTATTTTGACGCGGATACGGTGGAAAAACAGGGCAAAGAGTACGGCGAAGACACGATCATGGTGCGTCCGTTCACCAAGCCTGATGATGTGCATGGCATGCTCGCCGCGAAAGGTATCCTCACCAGTGAGGGTGGTGCAACCTCACATGCTGCTGTAGTCGCACGTCAGTTTGGCGTACCTTGTATCGTGGGTGCTTCTTCTGTAAAGATCGATCTCGACAAGCGGATAATGACCGTGAACGGCAATGTGATCAAAGAAGGCGAGTGGATTTCCATTGATGGGACCACTGGTGAAGTGTTTACAGGTAAGTTACACCTGACCACTCCGAAATTTGAAGAGCAGATTGACCTGCTTAACCTGTTGGGTTGGGCAGATGCCATTTCTGCGACAGAGGGAATTCGCCAGGGGCCGAAAGGCTGGCCAACCAAAGGGTTGCAGGTTTGGGCAAACGCTGATTATCCTAAAGATGCTGAACGCGCGCGTTCCTATGGCGCGGTCGGGATTGGACTTTGCCGCACCGAGCACATGTTCTTTGAAACCGAACGCCTGCCGATCGTCCAGAGGATGATCCTGGCGAAGACCAGTGAGGAACGCACCGCTGCCCTGGATGAACTGCTGCCATATCAGCGCCAGGATTTCGAAGGTTTGTTCGAGGCGATGAATGGTTATCCGGTGATCATCCGGTTGATCGATCCCCCGCTGCACGAGTTCCTGCCCTCCGCGGATGAATTGCAGGCCAAGATTATTGCCATGCGCTTGAGCGGAGAGGGTTTGTCAAATTATGTATTGGGTCGGGGTGAACTTAAAGAAGCTGCTGACCTGAACACCATGCTGGATGCTGTACACTCGCTTCACGAGAGCAATCCAATGATGGGGATGCGTGGTGTGCGCTTGAGCATCTCCATGCCCGAGATCGTTGAAATGCAGGTAAGGGCGATCTTTGAAGCGGCTGCAAACATGGCGCTAAAAGGAATGAACCCGAAACCCGAGGTCATGATTCCGCTCACCGGGCATGTCAACGAATTGAAGTGGATCCAACCGCGCCTGGTTCGAATTGCCAAGGTGGTGATGGAAGAGAAGAAGGTTAAATTCGATTACAAATTTGGTACCATGATCGAGATTCCACGTGCCGCAGTGACCGCAGCGGAAATCGCCAGTATGACGGAATTCTTCTCATTTGGTACCAACGACCTCACCCAAATGACCTACGGATACAGCCGGGACGATGCAGAGCGCAATTTCCTCGTCACTTACATCGACCAGGGAATTCTGCCCAAGAATCCCTTCCAGACACTCGACCAGGAGGGTGTAGGCAAGCTCATGAGAATGGCTATCCAGGATGGTCGCGCTGAACGGATCAACTTGGAAGTGGGTATCTGCGGTGAGCACGGTGGTGATCCAGCTTCAATTGAGTTTTGCCATCGTATCGGTAACAACTATGTTTCCTGTTCACCTTACCGAGTGCCGATCGCCAGGCTGGCTGCAGCGCAGGCTGCCATAAAGAACCGCATCAAGTAAATCCTCATTAAGATAATAAAACTCCCCGTTGCAGGGGAGTTTTATTATCTTCTAGGGATGCGTGTACAGGCTTTTGTAGATTTCGTAGTTTTCAGTAATGTACTTGATATAGTTTCTGGTCTCATCGAACCGGATCAATTCCACGAACAGGTCCGTATCGTCTCCAGCCAATTCCTTCCAGATGATCGTATTACCATCTCCGGCGTTGTACGATGATAACGCTGCAGCAACATCGCCATTGTACTTGTCGATCCACAGATCCAGATAATGAGCGCCGAGGCGAATGTTGACACTGGGACGATCGAGATCGGCCGATGTGTAGTTTTCCGGCCAGCCAAAGTTGGCGACGATATAATCACCGGTGTCCGGAGTGATCTGCATCAATCCTCGCGCACCGGCGCTTGATGTGATGCTGGCATCGAAAAGGCTTTCCTGGCGGATGATGCTAAATAATAATAATGGATCCAGATCATTCTCAACCGCAGCAGGTACTACAATGTCCCGGTAGAAGATGCCAAACCGGACGTGATTGAAATACTCAGGTGCTTCTGTGAGCGTGGCTTCCTGGCTTAACCCTGCCAGATCGAGAATCTGGCGGCTGGTAAGCGCAGCGGTTTGATAAAAACCAAGTTCCACCAAATGATTCATCAACCGGTAGGAATTTACCACATCACCCTGTAATTCTTGCCTGAGCAGTTCAAATTCAGTGCGGGCTTTGTCACGCATGCCCAGTTTCCAGAACTCCTCACCACGTTTATATAGCGGATTACTAGAGAGTTCATCGAGGGAATCGAGATCCAGGGTTTGCTCCAGAGAAAACCGATTTCTCAACCACTTGCCGGCTGCCTTTTTTTCCTTATTCAGATCGATCGAAAAATCTGCGGTTTTCTGGGTAGAAAAAGGAGCCCTGCCAGAAATTTTTTGTTGCGCGCGAATGCCGTAATAACCGGTGGGATCCGCATCAGCCGTCTGTTGATAATACACCCTGGCTTCAGTATTTTCCTCTGCTTCGTAACACTTAGCCACCCAGAAATTCGCTGTAGCAATTTCCTCCTGGGTTGTGGCCAACACCAAAAGCCGTTGGAACGTCAATCTGGCATCAGGAAAACGCTGCAACCTGTAGTTAACAATACCAGATTGGAATAATGCCGGGTAGGCCAATTCAGAGGCAGGATATTCATTGAATATCCTGGTCCAGGTTTTTGAGGCTTTGGAAAGATACCCGCCAATTTCATAGATCTTTCCCGCCGTATTCAGAAACTCGGGTGCTTCAGGTGAAGCCGGGTAAGTGGCGACGTATCGCAACAGGTTTTCCGCGGCACCTTCATAATCTTCGTAATAGCGCCATAATGAGGATGATTTTTCCTGGTAGGCGGTCGGCAGATACTGGTCGGCAGGATGATTTTCGATCAATTGGTCCCATGCGGCAAGTTCACCATCGTAATCCCCTACATTCCATAAACTGAGCGCTTTGTAATAAAGCGGGGTACCGTCATGATCAGGGTGCTCACTCATGAAGCGATCCATAGCGATCACGGTGAGACCGTATTGCCCGGCGTAATAATCCACGATCCCGCGTAACAAATCATCCACAGGTTGATTAGCTTCAACCAGTGCGATTAGACCGGAATAGGAGTCAAAATATGCCGGAAAACGGATCACATTATCCTGGAATCGGGCGTAAGCTTGTTCATACATACCCAGTCCCAGGTAAAGTTGCCCCAGTAGAAAATTTGCCTGCACCTGAACTGGTTCGGATGCACTGCCCTCGATCAGTGACAGATAGCGGTTGATAGCGTCTTCATTGTCGCCCGCATCCACGGCTGCCCGCGCTGCCTTGATTTCGAGCGATCCCATCCTCGCTGGAGTGGCAACTGATTTTGCAGCAAGAAATGCATCCCTGGCTTTGCCTGGTTCACCTGCCAGTAACAGGGCATCACCTTTCATCTCAAGGATCTCGCTGTCCAGCGGACCGGGTTGGCTTTCAACGTACTTCCCGTATGCGTCCGCTGCCAATCCGTATTGCTGCAGACCTTCGTATGCCTGAGCGAGATAGTAATAAGCAGTGTTACGTGCATCTCCTTCGGTAAAATTTTCCTGCAGCCAGGTAAGCTGTTCAATCGCGCCATTATAATCGGCTTGCAGCAGGAGGATGCGCCCCACGCCCAGTTGCGCCGTGGCGATCACGTCGGGGTCGGTGGATTGTTCGCGGGCCGTCCAAAACTCACTGAGGGCGCTTTTATAATCCCCATACAAAATGTCCTGCTGTCCGATGGTGATCCTGGCTTTTGGTTGTGGTGTAGGTGTGTTGGTAGGCGTTGGTGAGGGAATGATTTTCGTTGGTCCGGAGACTACAATTTCTCCACCCTTGTCACTACTGTCCGGATTGTTTGGACCACAGGACGTGAGAAGTAATACGACGATAATTATTATTATGCCCCAACGTTTGTTCATGTCCCTTTTATACTGGAGGTTACCTGGTACGTCAACTCATTGCATGGGAATAAGGAGAACTGACAATCAATCTGATGAACCAGTTTCATCCATTGGAGTTGCTCAATGCACTGGCAGCCAGGGAATTCCTCCCGGAATTCCTCCCGGAATATTGCGATTCCATTTAATCCATGTTAAACTTAGTCGGAAGGAACGCTCTCCACGAGGGCGTTTTTTAGTGAGATGCGCACGATAGAATGGATCCAAGAAACCAACCATGTCCGCATGATCGACCAGCGGCGATTACCGACTTCTTTGGAGTATCTGACCATCGAGGATGCCGGGCAAATGGCCTCAGCTATCCGTGAAATGGCCATTCGAGGTGCACCAGCCCTGGGGGTTGCAGGGGCATTCGGAATCGCGCTGCAGGCAGTAAAGTCTCGACATCTTGACCGTACAGCACTGAAAGATCAACTCAAGCAGGCAGCTGCAGTATTGATTGCTGCCCGGCCAACTGCGGTTAACTTGTCCTGGGGAGTCAACCAGGTGATCTCCGTGTTGGATGATGCAGTCATGTCCAGTGAGGATGTGACCCGGAAAATTGTAACCAGAGCACTGGAGCTGGCCGAGGAGGATGTGCGCACCAACTTGCGTTTGGCCGAACAAGGCGCCAGCCTGATCACTGACGGAGATACGATCATCCATCACTGTAATACCGGTTCGCTTGCCGTTGTGGATTGGGGGACTGCGCTGGGAGCAATCCGGTTCGCGCATGAACAGGGAAAACGCATTCATATTCTGGTCGATGAGACCCGACCGAGGTTGCAGGGCTCACGCCTGACCGCGTGGGAATGTGAACAATACGGCATCCCTTACGATATCATCACGGACAACATGGCCGGTTACTTTCTACGCAGCGGGAAGGTTCAAAAGGTATTCTTTGGTGCTGATCGTGTGGCAGCCAACGGAGATGTGGTCAACAAGATCGGCACTTATATGCTCAGCCTGGCGGCGCATGCAAACCGTGTCCCGGTTGTTTGTGTCTTTCCTCTCTCAACGCTCGATCTCTCGCTTGCCAATGGAGACCTGATTCCCATTGAACAACGGGATACACGCGAAGTACTTGATCTGCTTGTTGGCGGGGAGCCTGTGGCTCCAGCGCGTGCTACTGCCTTAAATCCGGCATTTGATATTACACCCCACGATTTGATCGACGCCTGGGTGACCGAGGCTGGTGTGATCACCCCGCCATTTTATGAAAACAGCGCCCGATACAGTTATAATCAAAGGTTGGGAAAATAACCTATGTCAATATTGATCAGTGGTTCTGTTGCGTTCGATTACCTGATGACTTTTCCAGGCTACTTCCGGGAGAACATCCTGCCGGAAAAACTGGACAAGATCAGCCTCTCTTTCCTGGTGGATAGCATGACCCGCCAGCGCGGCGGATGCGCACCGAACATCGCCTATTCAATGGCGCTGCTAGGTGAAAAACCCAAGGTCTTTGCCACTACCGGCATTGATTTTGCTGATTACCGGCGATGGATGGAAGACCACGGGATCGATGCGCAGTATGTTCATGACATACCCGATAAATATACTGCGTCATTCTTTGTAAATACTGATTTGGAAAACAATCAGATCGCCAGTTTTTACACCGGCGCCATGGCAGATGCCGGACTGTATTCCTTAAAGGACATCCCGCAAGGGGAGATCGATTACGTGGTGATCTCTCCCAATGATCCTACGGCGATGCGCCGGCTCACTGATGAGTGTGTAGAACTGGGCATCCCGTATCTCTTTGATCCTTCGCAACAGGTGGCGCGGAATCCGCATGAAGACCTGCGTGCCGGCGTAAAAGACGCGCATGCTGTTTTCTGCAATGAATACGAGTTTGACCTGCTGGTAAAACACACCGGCTACACGGCGAAGCAAATTGACCGGCACGTGCGGCTGATGGTCATTACAAAGGGTGAAAAAGGAGCCACCATCAAGTCGGATGAGCGTGAATACGTTATTCCGATCGTACCGGCGCACAAGATCGTGGATCCAACCGGGGTGGGAGATGCCTTCAGGGGTGGTTTCCTGAGGGGGTACCGCCTGGGTCTGGATCTGCAGACTTGCGGGCAAATGGGGGCACTCTCTGCCACCTATTGCCTTGAACAAAAGGGAACTACCAACCATACATACACACCGCAGGAATATATCGCGCGCTATCGTGAGCATTTCGACGATGAAGGCGTGTTGGATATTTTAATCTGATCAATTTACTTTTTTTGGAGGAAAGATGCCGAATTATGATGTTAAGGATATGAAACTGGCCGAAGGCGGACGCCTGAAGATCGATTGGGCGGAAAGAGAAATGCCGGTGCTACGCCAGATCAAGGAGCGTTTCTCTCGTGAGTTGCCACTAAAAGGAATGCGCATATCGGCGTGTTTACATGTGACGACTGAAACAGCCAACCTGATGAAAACGTTGCAGGCAGGCGGAGCGGATGTGGTACTTACCGCGTCGAATCCGCTTTCCACACAGGATGAGATTGCAGCATCCCTCGTTTCACATGATGAGATCGAGGTTTACGCCGTCAAGGGCGAGGACAATGTGACCTATTACAAGCACATCAATGCTGCCCTTGATCACAAGCCGCACTTCACCATGGATGATGGCGCAGATCTTGTCAATGTGTTGCACCAGCACCGTCGTGAATTGTTGCCCGGTGTGATTGCCGGCACCGAAGAGACCACCACGGGAGTCATCCGTCTGCATGCAATGGCCGCTGATAAAGCTCTCGCCTATCCGATCGTCGCGATAAACGACGCGTTGACCAAACATCTTTTCGACAATCGTTACGGTACGGGTCAATCTACCATTGACGGTATCGTCCGTGCAACCAACGTTCTGCTCGCAGGCAAGATCTTTGTTGTGGCGGGATACGGTTGGTGCGGTCGTGGTTTGGCTTCAAGGGCGCGCGGCATGGGGGCAAGTGTTGTCGTCACAGAAGTTGATCCGCTGAAAGCACTTGAAGCGGTGATGGATGGCTTCAGGGTGATGCCCATGGATGAAGCGGCTAAAATCGGTGATATTCTGGTGACACTGACTGGTGATATTAATGTCATTGACGATCATCATTTTGATTTGATGAAAGACGGTGCGATCGTCGCCAATTCTGGCCATTTCAACGTTGAGATCAACATCCCGGCGCTGGAAAAGAAATCAAAGAGTAAACGCCTCGTACGACCATTTGTCGATGAATACATTACCAGTGACAACAGGCGCGTTTTCATCCTGGGTGAGGGAAGACTGATCAACCTGGCTTCGGCTGAAGGGCATCCTGCTTCTGTAATGGATATGTCCTTTGCCAACCAGGCGCTCACACTTGAGTACCTGGTAAAAAACGCCTCCAAACTTGAGAAGCGCGTCTATTCGGTGCCGGAAGAGATTGACAAGCAAATAGCCGAATTAAAACTCGCCGCGATGGGTGTCAGTATCGATACACTAACGAATGAGCAGGTCAGATACCTTGCCTCATGGCAGGAAGGCACATAAAAATGATGACGGAGCCGCAAGGCTCCGTTTTTCTAATCTATTTGGCAATGATGGCCATGTTGCCGAGCACTCCCCAGGAGTCCAGGAAGGCTGCGGTAGAGCGCCAATACACCAGGTTATTATCCACAAGTGTGACCCCCTCCTCGTCATAACCGACCATGATCGCGGTGTGCTCGAAGTGGGCCACTGTAACCGTTGACCCATCACTTGCGGTGTAATCAACCGGTACGCCATACCAAACATTTCCGATCACCCAGACGATCACCGGGTTGCCGTTAGAGACCTGTTTCTTTAGCTTTTCAAAGGAATATCCTCTAACCGCAGTGGCTGTCAGACCATATTCACGAAGAACACTGGCTACTGGGGGAGCATGCACGCCATAGGGATTTGGCGGTATCTGACCGGGGAAGCCACCGATCGGTCCGACAAAGCCGATTTCAGGATTGTCGGAGACAGGCAGTGCTGCCTGGAAATCCATCTCATTGATGGATGTTCCGAAGTAACGCGCCCAATCCACTGCGGACCGCGATTCGCAAGTGAGCGAATAGGATTGGGCGTAACCGATCACGCCATCGATGGATGCTGATGCTGGAGATTCGTCTTCTGTGCGTTGAGTAGATGTGCTGGTGGGAATGGGTAGCGGGGTATTTGTTGGCAGGGGGGTCGGGGTAGACGTTGAGGTTGGTGTGATGGTGGGTGTAGGTGTGTTCGTGGAAGTGGCGGTCGGGGTGGGCGTATTGGTCGGCAAAGGCTGAAATGGGGTAGGCGAATTGGTGAGTGATATATTGTC
>AMWB02114846.1_pt1 | contig 22646 bp, 25 predicted proteins | sample 200311 | NCBI WGS metagenome assembly AMWB02 (sample SAMN02737377, study PRJNA173069) | bioreactor metagenome | biome: anode biofilm in microbial fuel cells | place: USA: California | collected 2010-12-16 | reverse complement strand
CCTCTGCACCGGATGGGGTGCTCGTGCTGGTCGGAGTGGCGGTAGCCGTGGCGGTTGGTGTAGGTGTATTGGTGGGCGTGGGTCCGGGGGTGCTGGTAGCCGTCGGTGAGGGCGTGATGGTCGGAGTGGGCGGGATCATCGGATCCAATTGTTCGACGAAGATCTGGTTAACTTTCAATGTGATTGGCTGGTTCAACCCGGCAACGAGGTTTTTCTGTAAATCGGTGGTTTCCTGGTAGTTAAGCATGTGATTGGTGCGAATGGTCAACACCATATCCAGACCCTTATCGAGGTGAGTTACGTCCATCTCAACCACTTCAGCGTTATACAACTTCTGCACCTCGCTGTTCACCACCTGGTTGATCATGCGGTTATTGGTTGCCTCGTGAAAGAAGCGGATGCTGTAATAGGTAAGAGGGATGAGCAAGACTAGGACAAGTGCGGCTGAAACCCACAAGCTGCGCACCGGGACCTTTTTATCCTTTCGACTCCGGCCGGCTGAAAAACCGCGTGAAAAGAAGACCAGTGCCGCAGCGAAAGCAATCGTGACCGCGTTGGTCAGAAAAAGCAACGCTGCACCGCCAGCGACATCCCAGCGCATCAGAGCGATCCCGATGCCAACTGTGGCAAGCGGCGGCATTAACGCGGTGGCGATCGCTACTCCAGGCAGCGTGGCGGAGAGGTTCTTGCGCGTCATTGCGTATGCGGCTGCCAGACCGCCGGATAGCGCAATGATCAGGTCGATCGGTGTGGGACGGGTACGGGCGATCACTTCACCGGGTAGTTCCTGCAATGAAACAAAGGGGAGAAAGCGGTTGACTAGCGCCATCGCGAATGACAGTAACACCGCGAGGAGTGCGCCAAGGATGAGCGTCCCGGCGGCAGTTCGCAGCAGTTTATCATCACCGGTGACGGATGCCAGGCCAAGCCCGATGATAGGGGACATGAGCGGCGCGACGAGCATAGCGCCGATGATGACAGCGGCAGAATTGGTCATCAAACCGGATGTGGCAATAGCGCAGGATAATACCACCAGTAACAGGAAATCAAAACAAAGCTTGGATGATTCAGCCAGTTCAGCTTTGATCTCCTGGCGTTCATCTGTTGTCAGCGGTTTTACGATCTTGCGAAAGGATGTCAGTACGCTCATCGGTCTATTGGCAGATCCTTCCATAATTCTACATGCATATTTTGTTTGAGTGAAACATACCGCTGAAATCCACAGGCTCACCTTGATGTTATTCCAACTAGTGTGATCACGGTCAGGTTCATCCAGGGGGAGCTTTACTTAACTGACTGGTGCTCCTTTGGTTCTTCCCATCCAGCTCAAATCGTCAAATTCACCAAAATGTTCATGGAAGAACCTGTAATACATCAACTCTTCCTTTGAATTCAAGTTTTCTCCGCATTTCAAGTTTCTTTCACGCTTGAAATCCCCATCAGAGATCATTTTTTCCGCATATTCTGCAATTACCTCCTGAACACCCCCGCCTTGCCAGAATTTTGCTTTCTTTCGCATCAATAAATCCTTTGGCAGGAGGTCTTCAACTGCCTTGCGCAGGATCCATTTTTCAACACCGTCCCTGATCTTGTATTCCGCAGGGATTCGCAGTGCCAGGTCAACGACACCCTGATCTAATAATCCGAGATAAGCAACCAATCCATGCGCAGCTGCTGACCGGTCAACTCTCTGCAGAGCAGTGTTGTGCAGGCGCATTAATATGTTATTTAATTCACCCTGCAGTTCGCTCTCCGGAATCCGGTGCAGGTAAGAATAACCAGCGAATAATTCATCTGCTCCCTCACCGGAAAATACTGCCGGAACGTAATCAGCGGCCATTTCTGCAACCAGAAAATTCAGCAGACTGGAGCGAACCAACAATGCATCAAAGCTTTCAAGGTGATAGATGACCTGCGGTATGGATTCTATAATTTCTCCGGTTGTGACGAGCCGGGTGTGGTGGATGGAGCCAATGTGTTTTGCGGCGATGTGCGCGTAATATATATCTTGTGAACCGTTCAGACCTGCGGTAAACGTGTGGAAATCTTTCACGTGTGGTCGAGCGATGGCGGCAATCGCGGTGGAATCTATCCCTCCTGATAACCATGCACCAACATTACCATCACCAATCCTGTCAGCTATGGATACTTCGATCCTGGATCTTAGTTGTTTCGCAATATTTTCAGACTTCGTGCGCAGCGGTTTGCTGTATGCTGGCTTTTTATTCGGTTTTAACCTCATTCCTGTAAGTGAATGACCGGGAGGTAATTCGTGAATGTCCCGGGTAACAGCCAGCAATCCCTTCACTTCTGAAGCGAAGCAAAGCGCGCCTTCACGGTTTTTTCCATAGTAGAGCGGAGAAATACCAAGTGGATCACGACTGAGCTCAATCCCGTTCTGTTGAGTCTTCGCCTTTGCGAAATGGTTTTTACTTACCTGCTCCTGAGCTATCAATTCACTCGATAGGATCAGAGCCGGTTTCTTTTGCGCGCTACTCCCCGCGGCACCTAGGATGGCACCGTTCTTTTCAATTATGTATTGCCAATCTCGCCCCCGGTGGATCATTTTCTCGAGCATTTCCTTTACCTGGTTTTGTGCAGTTGCGCATTGAATACCGGCAATTGCTGTCATGGGTTAACTCCTCTGCAAAGCAACCTCCCTTCACAGCCCCAAGCAACATGAATAGGTTTGGTTGTTATCAACCAGATGCATTTAGTTGATGAAATTGAGGACTAAATAAAGGGGGTTGGTTTCTAATGTTGTCAGGTGGGCATCCGGTTGAGCAGTGTCGCTAGGGAAGTCCTCCCAACCATTGTACCCTGAAAAATAAACGCTATCTTGATAAATTGCGGGTCAATCTATCAACCTTGATAGATTGACCCGCTCATCACTCAGAAGTCTGATAGAGCATCAGGCTCGTTGTTCCGGCCACTCCAATTCCTGCAGGCGTTTCTTCAAAGCCTCAAGTTGTGATTCCAAGAACTTTTTCTCATTTTCAAGTTGGGTTTTCTCATCTTCAGGCGTGAAATTACCAGGCCAGAACCCCCAGCCTCTTCCAAAACCGCGCCCAAAACCGAATCCTCTCTGTACCCAACCGGCAGAACCTCCTCGGCAAGGTCCAAGCCCTCTTCCAATTGGACCAGTACCCAGGGGACCAGTCTTATCCATACCAGGCATAATTTTCTCCTTTTCCGTTAACTATTGTCTGAAATTGCGACCTCTACCGTGTCGGCGACCGAAAAGACGGCCAAAAGTTGAATCCCACAAACCGCGTCCCAGTCTGTAGGGTCGATCGGAATCTGTCCCTGAATTTTGAATACGGGAATCATTAGTTGGGGCACAGTTACCCAAACCACGTCCGGTTCTTGAACCACGACCCATCGGTCCAGTTCCATCTCTTGCTGGCATGCTTAACTCCTTTCTATTTGATCCTATGGTTAAGTTCGTTGATCAATTCAACGGCCTTCTCCAATTCAAACTGCCACTTTCGTAGAATCACCTCTCCTTGTGAGGTCAACGCGTAGATCCTGCGTGGAGGTCCCTGCGAGGCATCCGCATCCCATTGTGAACTGATCCATTGCAGGTTTTCCATGTCACGCAATACCCGATAGACAACGCTTGGATGGGGCGTGCTCAATCCCAGTTCGCTAAGGCTATCAACAAGGGTATACCCATGTTGCGGTTTTTCTTTGAGCAAGACCAGGAGGGCTGGTTCGATCAAAGAACCGGTAAGCGGTGTTAGACGATCCGCTTCAGGTGCCTCGTGGGCAATTGCCCATCCTCTGCGATGACGTGGCATTAGCAATACCTCCGTTTACTAAGTGCAATAATAGAATAGCACTCTATTCTAATAATGTCAATAGCCCCGTGTGTTTTTAATGAAGGAAACTTATAAATTCGTTGTTTGATTATCGATTTGGTCGCGGAGTTTGAGGAAATACTTGGCAGATTGCAGAATGTGACTGCCGTACCAGGAGAACATCATGGCATCAACAATTTCGACTTTTGCTTGTATAAAAATCTGCTTAAAAGAAAGAACATCCGTTTGCGAAAACGGGAAGGGTTCCGACGACAGGAGGATAACATCGGCGCGAGCAAGCTCTGCTAAATCAATCACCGGATACCTGGGCTTTTCTGTGAAAATATTCCGAAACCCGCTTTTTTTCATCATTTCGTTGATGAAAGTTTTCCCTCCGGCAACCATCAGCGGATCGTTCCAGATCAGGTAGGCGGACTTTAGTTCTTTGAACATCGGCAGATTGTTCAAACTTTCACAAACCTCCTGATTGATCCGATCAGCGTTCTCATCGCAATTGGTTATTCTGCCTATTCCAATGATGGCATGCAGCATATCTTCCAGCGATGTAATATCGCTTAGCCATACAGGGTATTTTTCCTGCAAACGGGCAATCCCGGATGGATAATTTTCCTCCTTGTTTCCAATCAGAAGGTCAGGTTTTAAATTGTCGATAATCGTGAAGTTGAATTGCTTTGGGCTGCCAATTCTTGTCCGGTGCCTAACCTTTTCAGCTGGCAAAGTGCAATAATCAGTTACTCCAATTACTTCATTATCCAAACCGAGATCAAAAAGCAGTTCAGTCAGTGATGGGACGAGTGAGATAATACGCTGTGGATAAGAAGGGAGGATAAGTTGATTCTCCATCTGGTCTAAAAATTCCAATTTGCCCTCCGTTTAAGTTAAAGAACTGATCATAGTTTGAACTTAATGATAATGTAAAAATTGCTTACCCACGCGGTAATTTACTGCCGGCGAGGATAAGCAATTCTGAAAAAGTGAAAGGTCTAGAGAATTGGGGTAATCACAGCCTGCGCAGCATTGACGATCGGGTACATGATCGGGGAGGATGTCAGTGCGGGGTGTGTGCCCATCTGGAATTGGAAGATATCATTGGCAGTCATCTGGTGCATAATGCAAGCGCCAATTACGTTGATCATTTCACCAACGGATCTTCCGCCGGAAATGGATCCACCCAGAAGGATACCGGTGCCCTTTGCAAAAATGAGCTTAACTTTGGTCTTGGATGAATCCGGCATCCCACCCGGATGAGTATCAGGTGCTTCCGCAGTCCCGATAACAATATTCATATTTCTTGATCTCGCAATCCGTTCGGTAAGGCCTGCCGCTGCAAAAGCACGCCCGTTGATCATTGTTGAGAAGACACTGATCGTACCGAAGTTCTGATGAATAGGTGAATAAAGGTTTGAACCGGCGATACGCGCTTCTGATGTGGCAATTGAAGCCAGCATGGCTGGCATGGAGGTGCCGGAGAAGAAGCTGTGTTTTTCCGCGCAGTCACCGCAGGCGTAGATATCGGGATCGGTGTAGGTCTGCATGTAACGGTTGGTTTTGATTGCATCTTTGAAACCCAATTGCAACCCGGCCTGCTTTGCAAGAGTGGTGTTGGGTACAGCGCCAATGGCAAGGATGACCATGTCAGCCTTGATCTCGGTTCCGCCCACGAGACGGACCCCGGTCACCTTGTCATCACCCAGGATTGACTTGACCTGTGAGTTGGTAAGGATCTTTACACCGGTTTCCGCCAGCTTTGCTTCTGCCTCGCAGCAAAGCTCGTCGTCCATTGCTGCCTGAAGACAATGCGGAAGGGCTTCAATCACTGTTATGTTAATGTCACGGCCTTTCCGGCATTCATCACCGAATTCAAGTCCGATAAAACCGCCACCCACAATCACCAGGTCTTTGATAGTCTTCAACGCTTCAAGAATCTCGCCCAGGTAACTAAAATCTTTTTTTACGGTAAAGACATTTTTCTTTTCAACACCAGGAATCAGTGGGACCATGGGGAGGGAACCGGTGGCGAAGATCAACTTCTCGTAGGAAATCTTTTCGCCATCAGCCATTGACACAACCTTACCAGCCAGGTCAACTGCTGTTGCTTCACCCTTGATCAACTCAATTCCGTTTTTCTCCAGCAATCCGTCAGGAATAACGTTGTTTTCCGGTCCGCCTACGGTTCCATAAATGTATGGAATCCCACAAGGGATCAACACTGTACCTTCTTTGCGGATGAGGGTAACCTTTTTTTCAGGATAGAATTTTCTGCAACTCATTCCTGCCGAAATACCTGATAACCCGCCTAGAATTAATACATCAGTTTTAATCATTAGACTCTCCTAAGAATAAATGTTTCGATTTTTACTTCAGCCACCAGACCAACCAGGAAGGCTGATTTATTTGGTGCCTGAGAAATGAGTTTCATGCTCGAAATTATTTCACATAAACCCCTTCATGTAATGTGAGGATTATCCCGACAAATCGCGACGAATATTATTTAAATGGTTAAAAACACTTGAATTAAACAGTATTCATACTATAATATTGTGAAGTGTAATATTTGTCAAGCGCCAGGTTCTGAAATCGTTCCAATTAATGGGTTTAAGACCGTAAATCCGTTAATTGCAGAACTGTTGATAACACGGATATTAGTGGTTGGTAAAGTGCCTGGAAGGTTCTAGTGCGGATCTTTGTAAAAAATTTTCTTGTTAGGTAAACCAGAATTTGGCGGGATTTGGATTAATATCAAGGTTCATTAAAGAAAAATTCAGGAAAGATTGGCAAATTTGCCTGAGGAAATGTTGGAAATGAATGAATCTGAAGAAATTCAACCTGGGGAATTAGTTGCGAGGCGCGTGCGTGAATTACGCAGGGAACGCGGTTTTTCGCTACGCGTGCTTTCGGAAATCAGCGGATTGAATGTCAATACACTGTCACTGATCGAAAACAGCAAAACCTCACCATCTGTCTCAACGCTTACCCAGTTGGCTAGTGCGCTAAAGGTGCCGATTTCCACATTTTTTACTTCCGACGAAGTAGGACAGCAGATCGTTTTCACAAGAGCTGATGAACAACCCGAGAACGGAATTGGCAACAATCAAATGGTCAACCTGGCAAGAGATTTGGCCGGCAATGATTTCCAGCCTTTTGTTGTTACCCTGCAGCCCGGTATGGGCAGCGGTGATAAATTGATCGTGCACACCGGGCATGAATTCGTTTATTGCTTGAAGGGATCACTACAGTACCGTATCGAGAGTGACGAGTATCAATTGATTGAGGGTGACAGCCTGGTATTCGAAGCGCATCTTGCTCACTGCTGGGTGAATAACAGTAATGAAATCACCAGGATCCTGCTGATCATGTGTCCTGATGATGAGCGCGAAGAGGTGCGCAGCCGGCATGTTTCACTCAACTATAAAGCAAAGGAGAAAACAATGAAAATTGCAGCTATTACAGAGGATGGTAAGACCATTAGCCAGCATTTCGGCAGAGCCCCATATTACCTGGTTCTGACAATCGAGGATGGTAAGATCGTTAACCGTGAAATGCGGGAAAAGATGGGACATACTCATTTCGCCGCGGAGAGCCACGCTGAGGAATCGCACAGCGCCGGGCATGGAACGGACGCGGTTTCGCACAATAAGCATGTCAGCATGGCTGAGGTAATTTCAGACTGCGAGGTGCTGTTATGCGGAGGAATGGGAATGGGTGCTTATGAAAGCATGCGTTTACTGAAGATCCAACCGATCGTTACCGACCTATTTGACATCGATGCTGCTGTGCAGGCTTATCTGAATGATAAATTGATCGACCACACGGAAAAGTTGCATTAAGCGAAAAAAGGGCGAGTGATGGAACTCGCCTTTTCTTTTTGATTTTGATTGAGGAACTGCATAGCATAGAGGATCTGAAGGATTCCATGTGCGTGTAGGAAAAATCTCCTCAGGAAGGAAACTGCCATGAAAATTGTGTACGAGGATTTGCAGCAGATCATCGCTGCGCATCAGCAATTCCTGCTGGGGGAGCCGGACGGTGTCAGGGCGAACCTGGAGGAGATCGATCTATATGGGCGTGATATGGCGGGCGTTAACCTGAAGGGTGCCAACCTGAAGGGTGCCAATCTCAAACGGTCGATCTTGTGGGATGCCAACCTCGAAGAAGCAGATATGGAGGGCACTGCTTTCAAGCATGCCATCCTGCAGGGTGCCAAACTGCGCAATTCCTGCCTGAAGGGAGCAGGGTTGAAGGGCGTGAACCTGATTGGTGCTGATCTGCGTGGGGCAGATCTGAGCGGGGCAGACCTTGATAGTGCCATTCTGCAGAACGCAGCTTATGACGCTGATACAAAATGGCCGGAAGGTTTTGATCCTGTTACAGCAGGGGCGATACTCTACCAGGGTTGACCTGGACGTAAAAACGAATATCACACATAGGAGTGGTCATGAAAATTGTTATTACAGCAACGAAACCACAAACAGATGGGCTGGTTGATCCCCGTTTTGGGCGGGCGCAGTATTTCATCCTGATGGAAGCAGAAACCCAACAATGGGAGGCTCTTGAGAATCCTGCTATTGCACAGTCTGGTGGGGCGGGCGTGGCTGCTGCCCAATTTATCATCGACAAACATGTTGATGCTGTTGTCAGCGGTGATTTTGGTCCGAATGCCAGTCGTGCGTTGGAGGGGGCGGATATAAAGATGTTCTTGTTTTCACCAGAGGTGGATACAGTACAGTCAGCGGTTGACCTGTTCAAACAGGATAAACTGCAACAGTTCAAGTAGGCAGGTGATGAAACCAATTCAGATTGCAGTTGCCAGCGGTAAGGGTGGAACGGGTAAGACAACCATAGCAACCAGCCTGGCGCTCAGCCTTGCTGAAAAGTATCATGTGGCTTATCTTGATTGCGACGTAGAAGCGCCTAATGGGCACTTGTTCCTACATCCTGAGTTTAACACAAGCACTGAAGCTGTGATCAGGATACCTCGGATCGATAAGAATCGCTGCACACTGTGCGGAAAATGTGTTGAGGTTTGTCAGTTTCACGCCCTGGCGAAGGTGGGAAAGACAATCATGGTATTCCCTCAACTTTGCCACGGTTGTGGCAGTTGTACCTGGAATTGTCCTGAACACGCGATTGAAGAGACCCCCAATCCGATTGGAGTGCTGGAGTCTGGAAAGGCCAGGCAAGATTTTCACTATGCCCACGGGACCCTCACTATCAGTGAACCAATGGCAACCCCAATAATTCGTCAATTGAAGCGATTGGAAATACCACCTCAGACCGCGATCAGCATTCTTGATGCACCGCCGGGTGCTTCATGCTCCGTGGTGGAGACATTGCGCGGGTCTGACTTTGCCCTGCTGGTGACAGAACCCACACCGTTTGGGCTGCATGACCTGGGACAAATGCAGGGGATCGTTGAGGAAATGCGTATCCCCGCGGGGGTGATCATCAACCGTGAGAATGGTGATTATTTGCCATTACTGGAGTATTGCACGAAACACCATCTGCCTGTAATGCTGCGTGTACCATTTGAGCGCCGCATTGCTGAGGGTGTTGCCCGGGGGCAGACACTGGTTGAAATCTATCCAGAGTACCGGCAGTGTTTTCTGGATTTGTTTGACAGTATAGCTGTACTCGCGAATCAGTAATAGCAAAAATTTTATCCTGGTCAGGGGTTGCAATCGATAGATAAGGAATTAATTCAATTATGAAACAACTCGTCATACTCAGTGGAAAAGGCGGAACAGGAAAGACCAGCATTTGCGCTGCTTTTGCACACCTGGCATCTATCGAAGGGTCGCAGGGTGGGATCGTGCTGGCAGACGCGGATGTTGACGCTGCCAACCTGAGGCTGGTCTTAAGCCCCGTTGAAGCAGAGACCACGGAATTCTGGGGGGGATCTCTGGCGGAGATTGATCCGGATGTGTGTATTGGCTGTGGGGAGTGTGTACCGGTATGCCGTTACTACGCTGTACTGGATGACCCGCAACGACTTAATAAAAAGTGGATCGATCCGGTTGCCTGTGATGGTTGTGCAGCCTGTGTTTTCGCCTGCCCAACCAGTGCGATCCGCATGGTGGTTCAACAGGAGGGTTTCTGGTTCCGTTCGGATACAGCATATGGAACATTGTTTCATGCTGAACTTTTCCCGGGTAGAGAAAATTCCGGAAAGCTGGTCACGTTGGTCAAACAAAATGCCCGCTTGTGGGCTGAAGAACACCAGGTTCCGCTGGTGATAATCGATGGTCCTCCCGGTATCGGCTGTCCGGTCATTTCAGCTTGTGCCGGTGCAGACCTGGGTTTGATCATCGCGGAACCCAGCCTGGCCGGGATACATGACCTCAAACGCATTCAGGCTACTATGCAACATTTTCGTGTTCCCCAGGTTATCGCAATCAACAAGGCAGATATTTATCCGGATGGGGTTCAGCAGATACGCGAATTTGCAGATAAGAACAATATTCAAGTCCTGGGAGAAGTACCATTCGACCCCTTAATTCCGCATTCAATGCTTTTGGGACTGCCGGTAACGGAAAAATTCCCTGATTCTGACTCATCCAGGGCAATCCGCCATTTATGGCAGACAGTTGCCACGTTGATCGAACCTTTATAGGAACAGGAAATGGAAAACTTTGAATTGCTAGAAATAATAAGTGAGAAATTATCTACAGTCATTGACCCGGAGACAGGGGTTGATGTGATGCGTATGAAACTGGTTCAGAACCTGATGGTTGAAAATGATGGAAAGGTGACCTACCAGTTCAGACCTTCTTCCCCGCTTTGCCCCATCGCTGTTCCACTCGCACTTGCCATCATCCAGGCGATAAAGGAAGTACCGGGCGTGACAGGGCAGCAGATCACGGTCGTTGATTATGTTGAAGCGGAACAATTAAACGAAATTCTATCCACCATCCTTGAGGAATGATCGATCTTGAAAGGAAAAAAATGGAAAATAAAACCAAGATCGGAATTATTATTTGTGACCGGTATCGCACCTGCGCGGGAGGCAAATGCCTTCGAGCGCTGCGGGAACGGGAAGGGGCGTTCAGCATCTATCGGAACACAGAAGTTGAATTGGTTGGGTACACCACCTGCAACGGATGCCCGGGTGGCAATATCGAATATGCAGGCGATGAAATGGTCAGGAACGGCGCGACGATTATCCACCTGGCGACCGGGTTACTGGTGGGCTACCCGCCATGTCCGTATATTGATACATTCAAGAACTTCCTTGAGCACCGTTACGGTGTGAAAGTGGTGCTCGGTACGCATCCCATTCCGACGAAATATCTCGAGATGCACACCCGGTTGGGAACATGGGAAGATGAATCCTGGTCAGCACGGCTCTCCGCGGTTATGGCAGGTGAAGCGACCAGGACGGCATATAACTAGAAGTTAGATGATGATCACGTTCGGTCCTGTTCCTTCACGCAGGCTGGGTTACAGCCTTGGCATCAATCACATTCCGCCCAAACACTGCACATACGCCTGTGTGTACTGCCAGGTTGGACAGACCACGACTATGGAGATCTCTCGTCGTGAATTCTATCCGGTAGCTCAGATCGTTAATGAAGTTGAACAGGCTATAACTAGAGCAGCCGAATTCGGCAGGACCATTGATTTTCTCACACTGGTTCCGGATGGTGAACCAACACTTGATCTGAACCTGGGCATTTTGATCCGGGAACTAAAAAAATTCTTGATTCCAGTAGCAGTAATCACCAATTCCTCCCTGATCGATAGACCCGATGTGCAGGACGAGTTGATGCTCGCTGACTGGGTATCGGTGAAGGTGGATACGCTTGAGGAGAATTCCTGGCGCAAGATCAACCGGCCGCACCACAGTCTTTCGTTGATTGCTATCCTTAATGGCATCTTGTCATTCCGGCAAAAATTCACCGGTGAACTGGTTACTGAAACGATGCTGGTTTCAGGGATCAATGATAACGAGAACACCATCCGGATGCTAACTGGTTTTCTGACAGAATTACAGCCATTCAAGTCATATCTTTCAATCCCCACACGCCCACCGGTAGAATCGTGGGTACGGCCACCTGATGCCGAAACACTTCAATTACTATTGGAGGTGATTGAAAGGCGATGCACCTTTTTTGATTTGCTTTTTGAATCCGAAGGGGATGATTTCGTTTCTACTGGTAACCTGGTGGAAGATATATTGGGGATTACTGCTGTTCATCCCTTGAGGGAAAGTGCTCTTCGGAAGCTGGTTGAAGAGGTGGATGGAGATTGGAATTTAATAGAATCGCTTATAATGACAGAACAATTATTTCGCTTAACTTATCGCGGCGATCATTTCTATACAAGAAGATCATCACAACGAGTATGATCTACAAAAGGCGCTTAATTGATTCCTGGTCTACATCCGTTAATAAATATTGTTTTGCTAAGCCTGATGGCTGGACTCGGAACCGGCTTGGGCGGATTGTTGGCTGTGATCCGCAAACCAGGAAAACGTTCTTACGGATTGCTAATGGGCATCACTGCCGGTGTAATGATCTGCCTGGCTTTTCTTGAACTGGTAAATGAGGCATTGCACCTATCCAATTACATTACTACGACGATCGGTTTCACTTTAGGTGCAAGCCTGATGTATGTGCTCGATCATTTTGCACCGCATATGCGTTTTGGCGAGACAGAAGTGCGGGAAAGCCAGCCGCATTCAGTTGGCAGATTCAATCATATTTTTCGACGGCGCAGATTCGGTCAGCTGCACTACCACACAAAAGGTTACGACCGGAAACTGGTGAATACCGGCATGCTTTTAGCGGTGGGTATTACATTACACAATCTACCGGAGGGCATCGCGGTCGGGGCGGGATATTTGCATAACCCGACTTTTGGTCTTTTCATAGCAGTCGCCATCATGCTGCATAACATCCCCGAGGGGATCGCGACAGCCCTGCCTTTGTGTAAAGGCGGTGTTTGTCGTAGTGACGCCTTCAAGGTGGCGTTCCTATCTGGTCTGGCAGAACCGGTTGGTGCCCTCCTGGCTGGACTTTTCCTGGTTAATTTTCAGGAACTGGTGCCTGCTGCGCTGGCGTTTGCCGGCGGAGTGATGGTGTTCATTACACTGGATGAACTCATTCCTACCGCACGTGAGTATGGGCATGAGCATTACACGGCAATAGGTATTATCCTGGGATCGATCTTCGTTTTTGTTCTCTCGGGAATGTTTGGTGTGTAAAGATCACGAAAGGAATCAAACTGTGACCATCATTTCAGAACTTCTAGCGACACTCCCTGCAGAACCAGTTCCTGTAAAAAATGTGTTGATTGGTGTGCACTGGACGCTTGTTACCAGTAAACACAGTGGGTTGGGATCGACGCTGGTGAATTGCGGACCGCACGGTCATTCTCATATGCGTGATGTGGGCAACTTGCTTGGAAAGACCGCGCAGGAATTAGCCGGCTGGCTGGAATCGGATAACCTGCTGGAGGCAAGCGTTGGAATAGCTGCGCTAAATTCTCTCATAGATGTAGATGAGAGCCGTTTACGTCTGGATGTCAACGCGTCTGAAGTGATCGGTGAGAAATCCAAAGGCAAAAATCTGGTGATTGTTGGTCATTTTCCATTCGCCAGCCGCATGAAAGGCATCGCCCGCAACCTGTGGGTGATCGAAAAGAATCCCTATGGAGATGATTTCCCCGAAGAAGCAGCTCAGGATTTTATTCCCCAGGCTGATGTCGTAGCCATTACAGGCACTGCCATCATCAATCACACAATCGATGGGTTGCTTTCACTTTGCCGCCCTGAGACTATGGTAATGATTCTGGGTCCCTCCACCCCGCTGCTCCCGCAACTTTATGACCACGGGATCACCTACCTATCCGGTTCACGTATTATTGATGCCGAGGCGGCTTGTCGCACAATACAGCAGGGTGCCAGTTTTCCACAGGTGCAGGGTGTGCAGGTGGTTACGATGGTTAAAGATGAGTGAACGCAACTTAATAAAATTTAAACCGATTGGGGTAATTCACACTCCGCTCACTGATGGGGCATTTACTCCGATCCAATCCGCCAGGTCGGATATTGACGGTGTGGTGGAAGTCTTTGCGGAATTCACGGACGGACTGCAAGGTCTCGAAGGTTTTTCTCACATTTACCTGATCTATTGTTTCTTTTCCATGGGAGATGAGCTATCACTGAAAGTAACCCCGTTCCTGGACGATCAAGAACAAGGTGTGTTTGCCACGCGTTTTCCATTACGTCCAAATCCGATTGGTTTTTCTGTTGTAAAACTGATTCGGATTGACAATGCTTTGCTATACTTTAAGGGTGCAGATATGCTGGATGGAACACTACTCCTGGATATCAAACCCTATCTGCCCGATTTTGATGTTTTTCAGGTTGAAAAAATTGGCTGGTTCTCAAATCGTAGTAAAGCTTGAAAAAGTAAAAATAGTAAGGTTTATCAGGTAAATATCTTTATAAGAACCCCGAATCTGTATCTGGCAAAAGGAATGGAGGAAAAATGACAACTGGCACAAGGAAGGTTACCCTCGTTATTAATGATGAAGAGAAAACCCTGGAAGTTGGGGCAGAAGAAACCCTGCTGAATGCTCTGCGTAATGCTTCCTATTACAGCGTAAAGTACGGCTGTGGGACTGGTGAATGTGGCTCCTGCACAGTACTTCTCAATGGAAGACCTGTTCGGAGTTGCTCAGTTAAAGCGCTTGATGTGGAGGGTAAATCGATCACGACACTAGAAGGCTTGAGCGTGAAAGGTGAGCCTGGTGTGATCCAACAAGCTTTCATGGATACCGGAGCCATCCAGTGTGGTTATTGTTCACCCGCTCTGATCCTTTCTGCCAAAGCGCTGCTGGATAAGAATCCGGATCCCACGGATCAGCAAATCCGCAAGGCACTTAACCCTGTGCTGTGCCGCTGTACCGGCTATGTGCGGGGCGTCAACGCCGTGCAGCGCGCCGCCGCAGTATTGAGGGGTGAAAAACTGGCTCCCTTCAACCACATCGCCCGAGAATTACCGGATGACCTTTCCAAAATCGACATTCCCGCTGAATTCTTCCGCGCGGACGGAAATGTTAGCCCGCTGCCTCCATTGGTCTACACGCCAAAGAGTATGAAAAAGACCAGGGTAGTTGGTAAATCCGAGATCAAAGTGGATGCCCGCAAGCTTGCCCTGGGGAAACCGGTATTCACGGATGATTTCAGGGTTCCGGGCATGTTATACGCTACGATGTTGACCAGCCCGCATGCGCACGCGCGTATTAAAAAAATCGATACGAGTCGAGCACGCGCCCTGCCGGGTGTACAGGCTGTATTGACCCATCAGGACGTACCGCGCGTCAAGTACGCCAGCGGCGGGCAAAGTTACCCCCAGCCGCTGCCGTTTGACCAGGTGAGTTTGGATGACAAGGTCCGCTTCGTGGGAGACCGTGTTGCGGTGGTGGCCGCAGAAACGCTCGAGATCGCCAACCAGGCGCTCGAGTTGATCAATGTGGAATATGAAGTTCTGCCCGCCGTGATCGACATGGAGGAAGCCATGCGTGATGGGGCTCCTGTCATCCATGATGAAGCAGACTCGGAAGGGATTCACGACCGCGAGCACAATATTGTTTACCGCATTGAAGCCGAGGTTGGTGATGTGGAGAAGGCCTTTTCAGAAGCTGACCGGGTGTTTGAAGGTGAGTATCATACCCAAAAGCAGCAGCATGTGCACCTTGAACCCCATGTTTGCATCACTTATTTTGATGAAGAAGACCGCCTGGTTGTGCGCACCAGCACCCAGGTTCCTTTCCATACCCGGCGCATTATTGCCCCGTTGATCGGATTACCGATCAAGAAGATCCGCGTGATCAAACCGCGCATCGGCGGTGGTTTTGGCAACAAACAGGAAGTGCTGATCGAAGATCTGTGCGCGCACCTTAGCCTGGTGACGCGTCGCCCCGTACGCATGGAATACACCCGGGAGCAGGAATTTACCAGTTCGCGCACGCGCCATGCCACAACCATCCGCTACAAGATCGGCGTAAAGGGTGACAGGGTCACCGCTTCCAGCCTGTATCTGATCGGAGACACCGGTGCTTATGCCACGCATGGTTTGACGGTTAACATGGTGGGCGGATTCAAAGGATTAACACTTTATAATGCGCCGAATTCCCGTTTTATCAGTGATGTGGTTTACACCAATACTGCCGTGGCAGGTGCTTTCCGCGGTTACGGTAGCATGCAGTGCGAGTATGGAATTGAAGTGCTGATGAGCGAGATCGCTGAGCAACTTGGCTTGGATGTGATCGATTTCAAGCGCAAGAACTGGATCAAAGTAGGCGATGATATGTACCTGTCGCAGCAGCTGGGTGAAGGCAGAACTGGTGTCAAGCAGGCGTTGGATACCGCCGCATTCGACCAGTGTGTGGATATTGGCGAAAAGATCATGGATTTTCGCGCCAAGCAGGCCAAATACCGCAACCAGACCGGACGCTTCCGCCGCGGGGTGGGAATGGCGGTGGTGATGCATGGCAGCAGCGTAGCCAACCTGGATATGGCCTCAGCAACGTTGAAGATGAATGACGATGGTTCATTCAACCTATTGATCGGCGCTACAGACCTGGGCACAGGTTCTGATACGGTTCTGGCACAGATAGCAGCGGAAGTGCTTCACACAGATGTGGACGATATGATCGTTTATTCCTCTGATACCGACTTCACGCCGTTCGACAAGGGCGCCTACGCCAGCAGCACCGCCTACCTTAGCGGCGAAGCAGTGCGCAAGACGGCTGAGCGAATTAAGCAGCAGCTGCTTGAGCAGGCGGCGGTCATGTTAGGTGTCAGTGATCTTTCCACCCTGGAGCTGGGCTATAAAAAAGTGATTTCAGCAGATGGCAGGGAGGTTAGCTTAGAGCAGATCGGTCTTTCCAGCCTGCACCAGAAGAACCAACACCAGATCATGGCGACTGAATCTCATGTTAGCCCGGTCAGCCCGCCGCCAACCGCCGCCCAATTTGTGGAGATCGTGGTGGATACCGAGACTGGCGAGATCAACGTGGAACGCATGTTAATGGTGGTCGATTGTGGACGGGTGTTAAACCCGGTGACTGCCGCGGGTCAGGTGGAAGGCGGCATGGCGCAGGGGCTCGGGTTTGCCCTTACCGAGGATATGCTCTACTCACCTGAAGGGCAGCCGCTCAACCCGAACCTTAAGGGGTACAAGGTAGCCCGTGCGACCGAAATGCCGGTGATGGATGTCATCTTCGTTGAAACAGATGAGCCATCTGGTCCTTACGGTGTCAAATCGGTGGCAGAGATCGCTATCGATGGCGTCGCACCAGCCATGGCCAGCGCCATCCACAACGCTGTTGGCGTGTGGCTGCGTGATCTACCGTATACAAAGGAAAGAGTAAAGGTAGCGCTGAAGTAGACGCTGAGAAAACGTTGAATCTGACCTGTGTGGTGGACAGCAAAACGACCCGTCCATATCTTAAGGGTGAACACGGTTTGGCGATCTGGATCGAGTCTGCCGACGGTGTTGTTCTTTATGACACAGGTCAGACTGCTGATGTATTATGCAACAATTTGAAGCGGTTGAACCTTCCGTTAGACCAGCTAACCGCGGTGGTATTAAGCCACGCGCATTATGATCACACGGGCGGGCTACCGGCGTTGCTGCAGGAACGCCCCGGTTTGCCGGTCTATGCTCATCCGGACCTGTTTCGTCCGCGATATTCCCATTTGTTAATGAAGCACCGTTTCATTGGTCTTGGTTTGGTACGGGAAGAATTGATGCGGCAGGCGGATGTACACTTGAGTGACGAACCGGTCGAGATCCTGCCGGGATTGTGGACAACCGGGGAGATCACAACAAGGGATGAAGCCTTGGGTACCAGTTCCCGGTTGTATATCAGGGGGGATGACGGCAGTTGGCAGCCTGATCCGCACCTCGATGATCTATCGCTGGTCTGGCGTGGTAAAGAAGGGCTCACTTTGATTTGTGGCTGTTGCCATGCCGGGATACTTAATACGCTCGATCATGTGCAGAGAGTATTCAATGATCGGATCGTTAACATTTTCGGGGGGATTCATTTGAAGGATGCGAATAATGAAGAGCGAACGCGAGTGGTCAACGTTCTGCGCGAGAAATATCCGGATATTCGGTTATATCTTAATCATTGCACAGGTGATGCGGTTATCCAGGAATTAGCCGGTGCTTTTCAGGGTTGTGTGATGCGTTTTCCGGTTGGTATGGCGAAAATCGTAGAATAAGGTTAAGAAAATAACTACCTGTTTATCCGTAAATTAGGTATTATTACATGTAGAAGATTTACGCCGGTAAATTTTTATAGGGAGGCTTAATGGCAGATAAAAAAGATGGATGTGTAACCCCTGTGAAGGGTGTCATAACCGCAGCATCCGCAACCCCCTCGGAGAATCCTATTGTTGAAAAGGAGGTGTCAATGGTTTTAGCTAAAGTTGGTAAACCCGCTCCGGATTTTGAGTTAACCGCGTTCCATAATGGCGGGTTCAAGAATGTTAAGTTGTCTGATCACAAAGGAAAGTGGATCGTTATTTGCTTCTATCCCGGTGATTTCACATTTGTCTGACCGACTGAATTGTCGGCAGTTGCCGTCAAATTTGATGAACTGAAAGCCCTGGGAGTGGAAGTCTTCGCCATCAGCACTGACAGCCGCTTCTCGCACAAGATCTGGCAGGAAACCGAACTTTCCAAGATGGTGGAAGGTGGCGTACCATTCCCGCTGCTCTCTGATGCGGGTGGACGGGTAGGCACGGTCTATGGCGTTTATGATGAAGCAGCCGGTGTAGATATCCGCGGAAGATTCCTGATCGACCCGGACTTCAACATCCGCGCCATGGAAGTGATGACGCCTGAAGTCGGCCGCAATGTTGCAGAATTGATCCGCCAGGTGAAAGCCTTCCAGCATGTTACCGCCACTGGTGAAGTGACCCCCGCAGGCTGGCAGCCCGGTAAACCAACCCTCACGCCAAGCCCTGACCTGGCGGGTAAAGTCTGGACGGTTTGGAAAACTGATCAGGCGTTTTAATTCGCATTTACACACCCCGGCGTAATATCACACTGGAGGTTGCTCATGAGCAACCTCCAGATCTTTAATCATAATCTTATAAAAACTATCGGAAAAATGATGTATAATCATAGGTAATCAATACGGCGTTGACCGGGACGAGTAACTGCGTACTCCTCCACCAGAGAGATGGAACCATTGGCTGAAAGTTCCTCCAGGAAGACCGCAGAGAAAACCCCCCGCGAGCTTGAGCCTGAAAGCAAAAACCATTAAGGCGAACGGTTGACCCCGTTACAGGTCCAAAGAGATGGTCCAAAATGGATCAATCTGGGTGGAACCGCGAAGTATTAGACTCTCGCCCCAGTACCGGGTCGGGAGTTTTGTTATTTACGTGATCACTTGGAGGTAAGAATGGCAAAAGAAAAAGAACAATATGAAGCATCGTTGTTATATCGCATCCGGCATTCGGCTGCCCACATTATGGCGCAGGCAGTACTGGAAAAATTTCCCGAGGGCAAGGTAGCCATCGGACCAGCGATCGAAGATGGTTTTTACTACGATTTCGATCTCCCCAGGGCGCTCACTCCTGAGGATTTGGAAAGCATCGAAAAACGCATGCGCGGCATCATCCAGTCCGGCGTGAATTTCGAGAAAAAGGTTATCAGCGCGGACGAGGCGAAAAAGCTGTTTCATGACCAACCGTTCAAGATTGAACTGATCGAAGGGCTGGAATCCGGCCAGTTGGACGATGACGGTAATCCGATAACTGAAAAACCCGAGATCTCCATTTATTCGCAGGGTGGATTCACCGACCTGTGCCGTGGACCGCATGTGGAAAGTTCACGCCAGATCAACCCATCCGCCATCAAGCTGATGAATGTGGCGGGGGCGTATTGGCGCGGGGATGAAAAACGCCCCATGCTGCAGCGCATCTACGGCACCGCCTGGAGCAAGCCGGATGAACTGAAGGATTACCTGTGGCGGCTGGAAGAGGCCAAAAAACGTGACCATCGCAAGATTGGCCAGGAGCTCGATCTGTTCAGCATCAACGAGGAGGTCGGCGCTGGGCTGGTGCTGTGGCATCCCAAGGGTGCGCGCATCCGCAAGCTGATCGAGGATTTCTGGTCGGAGGAACACGTTAATAACGACTATGATTTTGTGTACACCCCGCACATCGGCAAGGCGCAGTTATGGGAGACCAGCGGTCACTTGGGATTCTACAAGGACAACATGTACTCGCCAGTGGATATTGAGGGCCAGCAGTACTTCCTAAAGCCGATGAATTGCCCGTTCCATCTCCACATCTACAAGAGTTCGATGCGTTCCTATCGCGATCTACCGATCCGCTACGCGGAAGAAGGCACCGTTTACCGCTATGAACGCAGCGGTGTGCTGCACGGGTTGATGCGTGTGCGCGGGTTTACACAGGATGACGCGCATCACTTCTGCCGCCCAGACCAGATGCCGGCTGAGATCGATTTTGTGCTCAAGTTCAGCCTCAACATCCTGCGCAGTTTCGGGTTCAACGACATTCACGCCTACCTCAGCACCCGGCCGGAAAAGTCGGTGGGTGAACCCGCCATGTGGGAAGCAGCTGAAGTGGCGCTCAAGGATTCACTGGATCGCTCCGGATTGGATTACGATGTGGATGCCGGCGGTGGCGCGTTCTACGGCCCTAAGATCGACCTCAAGGTGAAAGACGCCATCGGACGTGAATGGCAGCTCTCCACCATCCAGTTTGACTTCAATGAACCGGAGCGCTTCGATCTGACCTATATCGGTGAGGATGGACAGCCGCACCGCCCTTACATGATCCACCGTGCGCTGCTGGGCAGCCTGGAACGCTTCTTTGGTGTACTGATTGAGCACTACGCCGGGGCTTTCCCCGTGTGGCTCTCACCGGTGCAGGCGGCTATGATCCCCATTGCCGACCGCCACCTGGATTATGCCAGGAAGGTTGCAGCTGAACTGAAGAAAGCAGGACTGCGCGTGATGGTGGACGACCGCCCGGAACGCATGAATGCCAAGATCCGTGACGCCCAGAACCAGAAGATCCCTTATATGCTGGTCATTGGCGATAAAGAGCAGGAAGGCGGGCAGGTGGCTTTACGCTTGCGCAATGGTGAAAATCCCGGTCCCATGCTGGTCGCGGACTTCATCGCGCGCGCAAAAGATGATGTGGCTGCGAAAAGATAGCCAATTCGCATCTGTTCAAATGAAAGGTTGCCATGCAGAACGAGCCCGGTCACTTTAAACTTCTTGCCCCGTTCTACGAACGCTTCATTAAGCCCAAAGAACCTGAGAAGATCCTTGCGCAACTGGGACTGCCTCAACCGGAGGGAGCGGTTTTGGACGCTGGCGGGGGAACCGGGCGGGTCGCCCGGTACTTTGTGGGCAAGGCTGCCCGGGTAGTCGTGGCAGATCAGACCTTTGAGATGTTGCAGGAGGTTGGTAAAAAGGATGGACTTACGGCAGTGTGTGCGCTGACCGAGGAACTACCATTCCCTAACGGGTATTTCTGCTGCATCATCATGGTGGATGCACTTCATCACGTGACTGACCAGACTGCGACGATCAAGGAATTGTGGCGCGTGCTTAAACCCGGTGGAAGGATTATCATTGAGGAACCGGATATCCGTAACTTCCGGGTGAAGCTTTTAGCACTGGCGGAAAAGTTAGCCCTGATGCGCAGTCATTTTCTCTCTCCCGGGCAGATCTTTTCACTTATTGAGGATCCCAATGCGGTGAAGCGCATCGAAGTGGATGGCTGGACAGCCTGGATGATTATCGAAAAAATGGAAAGCGGATAAAATTAATTACCTGTCCGGTTCAGCTGGTGGAGACAAGGGAAAAAATGATAGACCTGAAAAAAATTGAGACTTTCCTGCGTTGTGCTGAAACATTGAATATTTCCGATGCAGCCAAACAATCACACATGACGCAACCTTCAGTGAGCGCGCAAATCCGTTCACTTGAAACCGATTTGAATGTGGAACTATTCACAAGGTCGACGAGTGGTCTGCGTTTAACTGAAGAAGGGCGTTTGCTGCTGCCCTGGGCACACCGTGTTTCAAATGAAACCAGGAATCTATTGGCGATGATGTCCTCGATTAAGACAGATGTGGTTGGCGAGTTGCGCATAGGTTGCAGCACGACCTCCGGAAAGTACGTCCTTCCGCAAATGGCAGGGCGTTTCTGTCAGCATTTTCCACGCATCCGCGTAATTATCCAGGCTTGTACCCCCGAAGATATCATGTTGAAGTTGCTGGATGGTGATATTCAGGTGGGTGTGCTAAGTCGGGAAATTAATGATGAAAACCTTGACCTGCAGGAATTTTTCAGGGATAAGATTGTGCTGGTTGTACCGGCAAACCACCGCTGGGCATCTAGAAAGTTGATTGAGCCTGCGGAACTGCTTGAAGAGCCTTTCATCATACGGGAGGAAACATCGGGAACCCGTAGAGTGTTGCTTTCCGAGTTATCAAAATTCGATATTGGTCTGGATGATCTCAATGTCTTTATGCAGATCGGCAATTCTGAAGCGATTGTGCGCACCATTGCCGCGGGGTACGGGATCAGTTTTGTTTCAAAATTAGCGAGTGAATGTGCCTCTGCCGAAGGAAAGGTCCATGAATTGGAGGTTGAGGGTCTCAACCTCAAGCGCAGGATTTACATGGTGCGAAAAAAGACCGTTACCCCCAATCGTCCGCGTGACGCTTTTTGGAGTTTTGTACACATGCCGGAAAATTCCGACCTGATCCAACTTCCTGAAACAGGTGAATAAATAGGCTCCTGCCCGCAGGGCAGGAG
>AMWB02042009.1_pt2 | contig 22653 bp, 22 predicted proteins | sample 200311 | NCBI WGS metagenome assembly AMWB02 (sample SAMN02737377, study PRJNA173069) | bioreactor metagenome | biome: anode biofilm in microbial fuel cells | place: USA: California | collected 2010-12-16 | reverse complement strand
CCTGGCCAACTGCACTGCGGCCTGACCAACCGAGCCGCTCGCCCCGTGAATCAGCAGGCTCTCACCCGCCTTGCCCCGGCCCCGGATAAAAAGCGCCCGCCAGGCGGTTGCCGCAGGTACACCGATGGCCGCGCCCTGGATAAAGGACATATTTTCCGGCAGCCTGAAGACCTGATCTGCTTTGCAGAGCGCCATTTCTGCATAACCGCCACTGACTGTCGCGGCACTATAGACCCGATCGCCTTTCTGCCACCGCGTAACTTCCGGGCCGCAGGACGCAATAGTCCCAGCCACATTACCGCCGGGAGTATAAGGTAATTCCGGCAGTATGGGATACGTTCCAGCGCGGATATAGGTCTCGACCGGATTGACGCCAATTGCCGCAACCTGCACCACTACCTCACCCGGTCCGGGAAATGGTGCAGGTTTTTCGACCAGCTCCATTACCTCGGGAGTACCAAATTTTCTTACTTCGATAACCTTCATTATCTTCCTCCCTTCTTCCAGCTTTTTTCCTTGCCGTGCAGCAACCGGTTGATATTTTCATGATGCTTCAGCCAGATGAGCAGAGCGATGCACGCCGCCGTACCGATGGTTATGCTCGAGGCGCCCAGAAAATACAACCAGAGGGGAATAAGGCCGGCGGCGAGTAAGGAGCCGGCAGAAACAAAACCAGTCAGTCCAACAGTTGCCAGAAAAACCACCAGACTGATCAGTATCGCCGGGGCAGAAAGATATAAAAACACCCCCATTCCAGTCGCGACCCCTTTGCCACCACGAAACTTTAAATAGACAGGAAACATGTGCCCCAGTACCGCCATCAAGCCGGTAAGGGCGACTATCAGCTCTTTGCCCGCCGATTCCGGCAGCAGGGCCGCTGCGCCATACATTGGCAGAAAACTTTTGAGACAGTCACAAATCAGGGTAATAAAACCGAGCTTTTTACCGAGTAGTCTGTTGACATTGGTAGCGCCGATATTTCGACTCCCCTGCATGCGGACATCGACACCAACCATCTTGCCAATGACCAGACCGAAAGGAATCGACCCAACCAGATAGCCGATTACCGGCAATAAAATATGCATATGATCCAAGACCTGAAAAGAGAATCTACAAAAACAACTCGTCCGCCAGAGCCAACTTAATCCTCGCTGCCCAGATGCCGGATGATTTTCCTGCGGAGTTTATCAGAAATTTCTTCATCACGATAGGAAATGACCGTAACCGGGCATTTCTGAAACATTTTCTCTGCCACCGATCCTGTAAAAATATGGCTGAAATCATGGGCTTTTACCCCCATCACCACGACATCCACATCTTGATCAATCACCACTTTCAACAACTCGTTTGCCGGGTCGCCGATACAGAAAGTATGGGTTACTTTTTCCTCAGTCAGCATCAGTTCACCCATAATTTTTTTCAGTTCTTCTCTTCGTTCGGCTTTAATGGTTTCAACATAATGCTCAACATCCACCTTGTAGCCAAAGGAAGTGATCTTATTCACTGCCTCCAGACTACGCTGGTTAATGACATTGGCGACAAGCAGTTCAGCGCCGGTAGCTGCAGCCAGATCGGCGGCAAACCGCAGGATTCCCTTGGAGTATTTAGAAAATGCAAGCGGTACCAGTATTTTTGTAATCATCAATTTCTCCCGAGTGGATGATAGCAAGGTGGCTGAGAAAAACTCGTCAATTCTTCGGCAACACAATAAATAACATGTCCCCTCATTACAAGTAGTAATACATTTACGACAAAACACCATCAGCAAGACAGGTATTTCCCTGCCCGTCGACACAACACGCTTGCCAAGCCTTCGATTCCCTCCTCCTGCCCGCTATCAATTAGTCAATAGCATTTACTCATGTCATGCTTATCTTTGTAAGCGTAGCAGAAATGGAGCTGCTATGGTACATTGCCGGCAACTGAAAAAATCAACTATTACTGAGGATGTTTTAAGAGATATACCAATGAGTATTCAAAGAATTTACCAATATCCAGAACCGGTTTTACGCCAGAAAACGGAAAAAATTGAAACTTTTGACAACGGCCTGGCCCAGCTGGTCGAAGACATGGCGGAGACCATGTACGACGCCCCGGGCATCGGCCTCGCCGCGCCGCAGATCGGCAAATCAATCAAACTGATTGTCGTCGACATATCTGAAGACAAGGAAGGGGAAAAGAAATACATGCCCCTGGTCAATCCCGAAATCGTAGACCATGAAGGGAACCAGATAGATGAGGAAGGTTGCCTGAGCGTCCCTGAGCTGACAGCCAATGTCAAAAGATATCAGAAAGTAACCGTCGCCTATCAGGATCTACAGGGACAAGCCCACGAACTGTCGACCGAGAATCGTTTTGCCGTTGTCCTGCAGCACGAAATCGATCACTTAAACGGTATTCTTTTCATTGATCATCTCAGCCCTTTGAAACGGAATCTGTATAAAAAGAAAGTGAAAAAGTGGCTGGTTAAATAACAGGAGCGAAAATGGTGAAGCGACCGCTACGTATTATTTTCATGGGAACCCCTGATTTTGCCGCAGCAACACTCCAGGCACTTATCGATGGCCCGGATGAGGTCGTGGCCGTTGTTACCCAGCCGGACCGCGCCAAAGGCAGGGGCAAAAAGCTCACCCCGCCGCCAACCAAAGTCCTCGCCGAAGCTGCCGGAATTCCCGTACTTCAGCCGACTAAAATCAAGACGGAAGCTTTTCACAACGGCTTGCTTACCTATCAGCCGGATCTGATTGTGGTTACGGCCTACGGCAGAATCCTGCCCAAATCGCTGCTTGAGCTGCCTCCCTTAGGTTGCATCAACGTTCACGGTTCGCTTCTGCCAAAATATCGCGGCGCCGCGCCTATCCAATGGGCGGTGATCAACGGGGAAAAGGAAACGGGGATTACGATTATCCAGATGAACGAGGGCATGGACACCGGTGACATCCTGCTCAAAGCAAAAATTAACACCGCCCCCGACGAAACCGCCGGCAGCCTGTTCGACAAGCTTGCAGTCCTCGGCAGCGCAACACTGTTAACCGCCATTAAGGGATTACAGGAAGGCACCATTATTCCGGTCGCGCAGGATCATGACCTGGCAACAGTTGCCCCAATGCTGAAAAAAGACGATGGCCTGATCGATTGGCATAAAGATGCAAAAGAGATTGAACGTCTTATTCGCGGCCTTGACCCCTGGCCGAGCGCCTTTTGCTTTCTTGACGGCACGCGACTCCGTCTTTTCCGTCCGGAGGTGTTGCATCAGGACAGCGAGATGCAGCCTGGAACCGTGCTGCAGGCCGACAAGCGGGGAATCCTGGTCGCATGCGGCCACAATACCCTGCTCACCAGAGAGATACAGCCGGAAGGGAAAAAACGCATGAACGTGGACTCCTTTCTTTGCGGCCACCCAATTGTCCCAGGGACACGCCTCGTCCAGTGAGTTCTCCAGCACCCCCGCAAATAGCCTACCTGGACTGTTTTTCCGGCGTCAGCGGCGATATGCTCCTCGGCGCCCTGCTGCACGCCGGCCTCGATCGCCAGCTGCTGACCGAAGAGCTTGGCAAACTGCAGCTTGACGGGCTTGAACTGCTGGTTGAGGAAAAAAGCGTCAATGCGATCAGCGCCATCAAGGTTACCATCAGCAGCGAAAGAAGGCAGGAAATCCGGACGCTGCCGGCCATTGTGCATATTCTTGAAAAAAGTTTTCTTGCACCGGCGATAATAGACCAGGCGAGCAAAGTGTTTCAGGCCCTGGCCCGCGCCGAGGCCAAAGTCCATGCCATCCCTATCGATCAGGTGCATTTTCATGAGGTGGGTGCTCTCGACACTATTGTCGATGTGGTTGGAACCCTGGTCGGCCTGCATCATCTCGGCATCACCCGCCTTTTTTGTTCATTTTTACCAACCAGCCATGGTTTCGTCAAATGTGCCCACGGCCTGCTGCCACTGCCTGCCCCGGCGGTTTGTGAACTTCTCGTCGGCATCCCCACCTACGGTGTAGACCTGCAGCAGGAGCTGATCACCCCGACCGGCGCGGCACTGATTGCGACCCTGGTCAAGGACTATGGCCCACTGCCGCCCATGGCTATTGCCGCAACCGGGTACGGTGCGGGCAGCCACATTTTGACCAACGGGCAGCCGAATCTGTTGCGCATCATCATCGGCAGGGCTATCGATGTTGACGAACAACAAAGTGTCGAAGTCATCGAAACCAATCTTGACGACTGGAATCCCGAGGGTTTTCCCTATCTCTGCGAACAATTATTCGCCCAAGGGGCGCTGGATGTGACGCTCGCCCCGATCCAGATGAAAAAGGGCCGACCGGGTTTTGCCCTCCAGGTCATCAGCCCGCCCGCTTATGCACATTTGCTCAAAGAAATCATCCTTTCGGAAACAACCGCCATAGGATTGCGCTTTAGAAGAGAAACACGACGGACGCTTCCCCGTGAGAAAGTTGCAGTCACTACTCCATGGGGAAATATCATGGCCAAAAAAGTGCACACCCCGACGGGCAGCATCATCTATCCTGAATATGAAGAATGCCGGGAAATAGCCCGCCGGCACAGAGTGCCGCTGCAGGAAGTGTATAATGCGGTGCGCAGCAAGAGGGTTGACGCTCCATGAATCAATTGATAATGGCACTCGCCACCGGCTTCTATGTGGGGAAAATTGGCCGGGCACCGGGAACCTGGGGCTCACTGGCCGCTTTGCTGCCCTGGTTGCTGATCAAGGATTTGTCCTTATCGACCTATCTGATTTTGCTGGTCATACTGTTTGTGATCGGTTTTTTTGTCTGCGGCTCCGCCGAAAAAATTCTCGACAGCCCGGATGCCGGATGTATCATCATTGATGAAATCCTCGGTATGTTCATAACCCTTACCCTTGCCCCGCCGCATCCTGGCGCATGGCTGCTCGGCTTTGTCCTTTTTCGCATCTTCGATATTTTCAAGCCCTTCCCGGTCTGCTGGTTTGATCAAAAGATTCATGGCGGAATCGGCATAATGATGGACGATGTCATCGCCGGTCTATATGCTTTTCTTTGCCTGAAGCTTATCTGGTGGGGTATCGTCAGCCCGTTAATTTTGAGGTGACATGAAGCCAGGTTAGAAATTGTAAATCACCGTGGCAAGATTAAGTTATCAGCTTCATGTGCAATGCCTGAAATCTCCGGTCCCAGAACAATCCGATACGATTCAAGCAGGCGATTGCCGAGCATCTTGGCCAGCTTTTTATAAAAAAGAAACCCGCTGACGGGAAACCTGTTCAGCAGATCGTCCAGCAGATCACGGTCGAACCTGAGGATATCGGAGAATCTTGTGCAGACTGCCGTTGCACTGTAGGTGCTCCCACCGACAAGGCTGGACCAGCCAAACATTTCTCCAGGCAGGCATACCGTATACAGATACTGCTTATTGGTTCCTATGATTAATCGAAGTTCACCCTCAATCAAAGTGAAAAAATGGTGCGTGGCCTCGCCTTTTTTAAAAAGCAGCTGGCCCTCTCTGCACGATATGGGCTGGGCAGTCTCCATAAATTCCCTGATGAAAATTTTCCCCATTCCCATAGACAGTTCTTCAAGATTAATCAACATTTTCTGGCCTCCTCTTGTGTCGTCGCATTGAATGCCTCATATGAGTACTTTACAGATTGTTTTCTTGTTTTTTTGCATGAAAACAATCTGTCTCAAGATACTTACACCCCTGAAGGGGGTATACTATACTGAGTCCCGGCTTTCTTCCCTTTTACCGAGGTTAGATCTGCGATGAACCATCTACAGTAAATTGTCTCACAAACCTGCCCAACGATCCAGTGAGGTATCTTTATTGTTAACCATAAGTACCATTGAGTAGTTGGCTGTCTTGCCGTATTGTATATGAATAATGCCGAATAGGATGGAACAATTCTGCTTCTGAGCCGATCTTGAGTTCCAACGTTTCCATGTCATCTTCTTTGTTGCACGGCAATCGTTGGAAATCATATTTATAACCAAACTGTATCATTCGTACATTGCTCTTCATAACTTCCATCAGCAGCGCTGTCAGTCCTATTTCTTCGGCCACCATCAAGCAACAATCCATAAGCAGGCGACCAACGCCCTTTCCCTGCCATTGATCGGCGATGACAAAAGAGACCTCAGCATTTTCGAATTCGGATAGCCTGTTTAACCGTGCTTCGCCGATTATGAGGTCTTTTTTGCCAGGAACAACTGCCAGGAAAGCAAAATCCCGATCATAGTCCACCTGACATAATCGGACTAGACGATCATGCGGCATATTGATACGGCGCGAACCAAATCTAAAGAAAACTGATTCCTCAGAAAGCATTGCATAAAATTTTTCAAGCCCTCGCACATCAGTACCTCGAACCGGCCTGATATGAAGAACTGTGCCATTTTTCAGTGTAACATTCTTCTTGTATTTAAAAGTACATGGCGTGATAGAAAGATGCTGTGAACAGAGATTGCCTTTAGTCCATCGGTGGTTTTGAATGTGATTATTATCGATCTGCATGATCACCTCCCCCCGGTCAAAAGAGTCATCATTCCTGCTATCATTAAGCTGATATCTATATGTGGCATTAATTGTGGAACAACACAGTCACGATCCATAATTGATTTCAGCCGAAGCTGGATACCACACTTATTTTATCTGTCGTTGTCTCTCCCATCTTTATACACTCTGAATCCCCGGTGTCTCGAAGATTGTACCTGGTGTACAAATAGAGATCTGTGACAATCATCGAGAGGTTAAACAGATAAAGCAAGACAAGATAATCATACGAATACAGAACCTTGTGTAATATGGCACTGACGTAACCAACGGCAATCAGTGACATGAAAATTGGGCTTTTCCCATATACTTCTTTTGTTCTGAGTGTCTTGATTATAGAGAAAGGCCAACTCGTCCCCCAACATATGAGCATTATTGCCTCAAGAAGGCTTATTTTAGTCGTCTCAAAAGAGGATGTCACAACACCTATAATGTCCATTGATCTCCCCCTCTTCTTCCCAGTTGAACAAATAAATCGTTAGATTTTTGATTTTCTATTCTGATAAACTGGCTGTTTATCAATGCCCCTTGAGGGCACTCTCTCCCGTACCCCTTAGGTGTTTGTTCTACCCCAAGGGGTCTTCATTCCAGACGCCACCTCGACCAGTTGCCTAAGGCTCAGTTCTTGATGACTCGATCTGATTCGGCGATCTGAACTGCGATATTATTTTATCAAGCAGGGCTAACGTTTCCACAGGTGAATGTTTGAGAGTGTAAACAACAGCATCACTCTGAATATGTCGAAAATGAGTTTCCAGACACTTTAACTCCTCATATGACAACTCCACATCACTCATAATTGCATTCCTTTTCATGTGATCCTCACCGTGTTAATCCGCATCTTCAGTCTGGATTACAGCATCTTCAAGCTGGTCTTTTTTCCTTGAGGACGTTTCGTCTCAATTTCAGCAGCCCAAAAAGTTTAAAAACCGTATAGCTGCAAAGCATGACCAGAGGAATGATGATGCATAATGTTACGGGAAGAAACCAAAAGCTTACAATAACGTCTGTCATTTCAAACATTTTAATACCCCCTGTTCTCTGAATTTGACGAACTGTAATGTATCTCTTCTTTATGATGACTCTCGTAAGACTGGTATCTCCAAAAACCTTTTAATGCTTTCCTCTCTGTACAGCTTATATCGCAAAACCAATGCCAGAAGTTCTTTGAATGAAAAATAGAGTTTTTTGCAGGTAACTATCTAAATATTCAACATTTAAAACCCCTGCATAGTAACAGGTTTCGTTTTTTCTCCGTCCTTACAAAAAGTCCATCGTCAACTAAGTAGACAATTCTCCACTTTTTATGTAAAGTATATGTACTATCCTCAACTACCCACCTATCAGTGCGCTGTTTCATTACTTCTCAGTATTGGAGGTAATTCAGATGGACAAAGGGTTTTCGCTTTCTGGAAAAGAATTCTCACTTTTCTGCGAAGTCATCACATCATTTCACACCATTCGTAGTATGGATGAAATGCTTGTCGCCATTTTCCAGAAGACCAGCTCGGTTATTGATATTCAAGGTGCGTCCATTGCCCTGCATGACCCTGCCAATAAAGAATTTTATTTCATTCGGACGATCGAAAAAGGCAAAAGCAGAGGTGAATCCGACAACCAGTTTCTAAGATTTCCTGATAATATAGGCGTTGCCGGATGGGTTATGAGCAATAACCGGGCTGCTATTATTAATGACGTCTCTGAAGATCACCGATACTATGATGGACTCGACAGCAAAGAAGATTTTTTAACGCAATCGATGATCTGTGTTCCCTTGCGCACTCGAAAGGGCTTTCTCGGCGTTCTCTATGCTCTTAACAAAGAAAGTGGTGCATTTACTGAACGGGAAGAAAAGATTCTTGAGATAATTTCCGGCACTATCGCTGTGTCCCTTGAAAACGCAAGACTCTACGGTGAACTAAAGGACCACGTCCATGCCCTTGAACGTGAAAAACGCATCCTTTTAAATCAGGTACAGGCCAACTCAGGTTTCAATGAAATAATCGGTTCGAGCCCGCCAATGCGACGGTTATTTGACTTGATGAAGAAGGTACTTGATACTACCACTACCGTTCTTATTGAGGGAGAAACAGGCACCGGCAAGGAACTTATAGCCAAAGTTATACATTATAACGGTCCTTTGAAGAACAAGCCGTTTGTTGCAGAAAACTGTGCTGCCTTACCCGACAATCTTCTAGAAAGTGAACTTTTCGGCCATGTAAAGGGGGCATTTACCGGGGCAACCTCAAACAAGAAGGGCCTCTTTGAGATCGCCGACGGCGGAACAATCTTCCTTGATGAAATTGGTGAGATGTCTCCTCTAATGCAGGCCAAACTCCTCAGGGTTCTTCAGGAAGGTGAGTTTCGTCCCGTTGGCGGCAACCGCAACCAAAAGGTACAGGTGCGAGTGATTGCCTCGACCAACAGAGTCCTTAGCGAAGAAATTAAAAAGGGACAGTTCCGGGAAGATCTTTATTACCGTATCAACATCTTCCAGATTACTCCTCCGCCATTGCGGCAAAGAAAAGAGGACATCCTGCCCCTTGCCAATTATTTTCTGGAGAAATGTGCCCGAAAAAACAAGAAACCAGTTCCCACACTTACCCCACAAGCCCTCGATTTATTGATGCAATTTGATTGGCCGGGAAATGTCCGCGAGCTTGAAAATGAAATGGAGCGTGCCCAGGCCATGGCCGGGGGCGTTAAAACAATTTCTTATGCATTCCTCTCAGATAAAATCAAACAGTTACGGCAAAATCATGGAGTCAATGACATTGAAAGACCGGCAGACACCTTGAAAGATGCGGTACATCGGATAGAAAAAAACATGATACACGAAGCACTTGCATCGTCAGGAGGGAATCGAACCAAGGCAGCAAAAAAATTGGGACTATCAAGACAGGGGCTGCTCAATAAAATCGCAGCCTACAAAATAGATACACTCTAAATTCGTATAAACTAAAATTGGAGACGGCTCCGTAAAAAACTTCATGTGGAAGGCATAAAATTTTATATTTTTTCGGCGTACCAGGGTCCGTTGTAATGATAGAAAAGTTGTACCCCAAGGGCACTTCCTTTGGGTGTACAACGACGCAAATGAAGAGTTTTTACAACGCCGCACGGCTGGCGATATGAAACGGCTTCTCAAAGCACTTCTTGCAGGTTTGCTGCTGGCAATTGCAAGTGCCTGCTTCTTTTACACACAGTACGGCCAGGAGATTGAAGAATCACTCGGCCTGCCGCTGTTGTATAAGCTTAGAGGTCCACGTCAGCCACCGGCAAAGGTTGTCATCGTCAATATTGATGACAACTCTTCACATAATTTAGATCTCCCCGCACATTTTAGCAAATGGCCCCGCACCATCCACGCCGCAATGGTCGACAGGCTCAAAAAATACGGTGCCAAAATCATTGCTTTTGATATTCACTTTGCACAAAATAAAGATCGTCAGCAAGATCTGCGTTTTGCAGAGGCAATACGACGTGCCGGCAATGTCATCCTGGTTGAGGAGATGCTGTACACATCGTTTTCCGCCCCTTGTGACGCCAACCAGACGACTAATATTGAAATGGAAACATTGGTCCCGCCCATCAAACCCCTGGCTGATGCAGCCTTGGCCCTTGCTCCTTTCCCGCTGCCGAAAAGACCGGTAAGGCTTAATACCACCTGGCGCTTTAAACCATCTTGTGGCAATACGCCAACACTGCCAACGGCAGTCTTTCAAGCAGCGACTCTTAACCAATATGAGCAGCTCCATACGCTACTGCTAAAAAAAGTACCCCAGTGCACCAAAACTCTTCCCGCCACCGCCGAGAAGTCTCCAGCCACACTCAGTTTAGTAGAAAAAATCAGAAATATCAGAGAAATATTTTTGCTAAATAGCTGGCTGAGAGACAGTCTTGTGACGGAGATCAGCAGTGCTGTGACTGATGATCGTTCTACCGAAGCCAAGCAGAGTCTTCTGGCGCTGATCGCCATGTATGGAAATGAAAGCATTGCCGGCATTGACTTCTATGGTCCACCTGCCAGCCTGACCACCTTATCCTATAATGATATCTTATCATCAGATGAAGATCCTGCAGGCCCAATTGCCGGTAAGGTAAAAAATAAAGTTGTTTTTGTAGGTGCGGCGCGAACGACCTGGTCTAACCAGAAAGATGGTTTCTACACTGTGTTTTCTCAACCGGATGGCGTGGATCTCAGCGGTGTAGAACTGGCTGCGACCGTTTTTGCCAATCTATCTGAGAACCGCGTGGTACATCAACCATCTATCGGTACAGCCGTTGCCCTCATTTTCGCGTGTGCCGTCGTAGCCTGCCTGATAAGCTTTCTACTGACACCCCCGGTTGCAGGAGCTCTCTTGCTTGTGGGGATAACTATTTACCTGGGCGGAGCGCATATCGCCTTTTCTCAAAACGCTCTATGGATGCCGCTCATCATTCCGCTGATTTTTCTACCACTTGTATCTTTTCTTTGGGCTAATCTTACCAATTACCTAATAGCCTACCGGGAACGCCGAAATGTCAAAACAGCCCTTGGCTTTTATCTTCCCGCTCACGTTGTAGCCGAACTTACAAAAGACCTGTCCTTCATCAACAAAGGTGACAAGAAAGTGTACAGCACCTGCCTGATAACCGATGCAGAGAACTACACCACTCTGTCTGAGAGAATGACACCTGAAGACTTAAGTACCCATATGAAGGAGTATTATCAGTATTTATTTAGAGAAGTAAAAAAAACGGATGGGTTGGTCTGCAATATTATCGGTGACTCGATGCTCGCTCTCTGGCCTTCGGCCAAGCCGGAATTAAGGCTGCGGGAGAAGGGGTGTCAAGCAGCTTTACAGATCGCTGATGCGGTTAAGCAATTCAACAGCAGACACCAGACCAAACCGCTGCCAACACGCATTGGCCTTCATTGCGGCTATCTGCTGATGGATAATATCGGCGCAGAAGATCACTTTGAATACGCACCGGTAGGAGATATCATCAACACGGTATCGAGAATCGAAGGGCTGAATAAACGGCTGACTACACAAATACTCGCATCGGGGGAAACCCTTCAGGGTGTTGCCGGTATAGAGTTACGGGAAGTGGGGTTATTTCTGCTCAGCGGTAAAACAAAACCGGTTACCATCTACGAGTTGCTTGGTGCAAAAGAACAAACAGAAGACTGGAACCGCCTCTGCAAATATACCTTTCCGGAAGCACTGATTCTCTTTCGTGCTGGTAAATGGGACAAGGCTCTAGCAGCATTTGAGCAGTGCCTTATCCTGGATGCAGAGGACGGTCCTTCCCTCTTTTACGCGCAACTCTGCGCATCCTATCTTCGAAAACCACCCTCTGATGACTGGCAGGGAATCATTCAGGTAGGCAAGTAAAAATCGGTATTTTTACATGCTATGAACGATATCCCATTGCAACTATGGAACATAGTAGGCACGGCCATTAATAATAATCACTCCAGAGTTCGTTTTAAAATAGGTGTACATTGGGGTGACAATTGCGTCATTTATTGGTTTATTTAAGTGTCCAATAAGTGTTTTTGGATCCTCTATCTCCTTTAGCGGCTTGTCATCTGCATCCGTCAATTTGATACTTTTATCACTCATTACTTCAATTTTAAATTCAACTGTTGCACTGTCCATTTGATCCCCCTTATTATGTTAAATTCATGAGTAAAGCACTCCAACATATTGCATATTGGCGTACTGGATCTAAAAAACAATCGTAAAACTGCCAACGATCTGTTGTTCGGGGAGGTATTGAGGATGTGCCGGATCCGTATCGACAAATTGAAATTCCTCATCAAAAAGATTCTTTACTTGAATCTTGAGAATGCCGAAACGTTTTGGCAGACGATAACTCAACGAAAGATCAAACACCCAAAACTGGTCACTGCCCTTTTCATAACCAGTAAAATTTGAACCAAACTCCCCCTTCTGGTTTATATAACTTGCCTGCAGACTCGCACTCACTCCAATCTGACTAAAAAAATGAACCTGGGGGATCACCCTGTGGGTTGTCAGGTCTCGTATCTCTTTTTCCCCGCTATATTGATTATAAGAATAATGTTCGTACTGATAATCCAGCCCAAAGGTCACCCAGTTGGTGGGGACCCAATAAAGATATGCTGAACCGGTATCCTCCTGCCAATCATCCTCTTTCGGCACAAAATCACCGGACAGGCTAATATCGATCCAAGGAACATCTATGTCCCGGCGAAAAAACTCGAGACCACCATACAAGTCAGTTGAAAATTTCTGATCGATACCGACGCCATAGGTCCAATAGGTGGAGGCCTCAGTATCGTCAAAAAATTGATTGAATCCAGCAATAAGTGTTGGCTCGATGGTTTGTGCATGAATAAACCTTCTTGTCACCGTTTTAAAGGCAGCCGCTCGTATCAAGGTGGTTGTCATCGGTTGCCAGGTCATCCCCAGCTTTGGGTTCAGTTCCCGGCGATCTTTCGTCGGACTTTCCAGAAAATCGCCACTGAGGCCGATGGTTGCTTGAATATTGTGCGAGAGATCAATCTGCGCATAACTGTAAATATTGGTATGGTCGGCATCGATATCTTCTTGTGTATAACTTTCAAATGGAAATCTAATTTCACTGGTGAAAGTTTCATCTGCATTCAGATAACCTGCACCGGTCTGCAAATTGAAGTGCTCTGCCAGATAGATATGCTGCACCTCTACCATTTGGCTTTCTACTTGACTGTTAAGATCGATTGATAATGAATATCCGTCATTTCCAGTAGCAGCTCCATCATCATCCGCACTTACCACCGCTGTGCCGAGGATCGTCGAACGTGGATTGAGGTCGTGCCGAACGCCCAATCTTACACTTTTTGTTTCTTCGGACTGACGAAGCGTGCGGCTGAAATCGTCCGGATCAAAGTGGAATGTATCATCACCAGAGGTTTTTTCTTTAAAGCGAATTTCGGTCATTAAACTGGTTGCAGGAGAAAGCATTCCTTGAAAGAAGCCACTGTAAATATCCTGTTTCTGATCGTTATTATTTCGAATTCCGTCGGTTTCATAATGGAATTGCCCTATACTGTATGATAATTTCCCAGCAACACCTGAGACGACAAGCTCATCACCAAAAACATCGTTGCTACCTGTCACGCCACTTGCTTGCAGAGAGACCCTGTCTCTTAAAAAGAGCGGATTAAATTCATTAAAGGAAGCAAGGGACGGCCCCGCACCTTCCAAAATGGCCAAATTACTTTCAGCCAGCTGCGGCTGAACAGGCGAGATATTAATGGGTTGCAGAAGTTGTGATCGTAAAAGTTCACTGACCTTGTTGACTTCATGACGAGGCAGAGTGCTGTAAGTATCTGAGAGGAATCTGTGGGCGGAATAATCAGCAGGATCAGACTGCAACGATTTCCATCCCTCAACCCGTGCCAATTGTTGAAAACCAAGATCGGTATAAATACGGCCAAGCCCGGCGCTGCGTGCAGCAAGATCACTATCCAGCAAAAAGCGAGAACGATAGACGGCCCGATTGTCATTGAGCGCTATCGACTGCTGCAAATCGTGTAATGCCTCAACCGGACGGTTAGTGGTCTGCTTTTGTATGGCGTCATAAAACCAGGGTGTCGGATCGGCTGGGTCCAGTTTCTTGGCTATCTGATATTGGCGACGAGCCTGGCTGTCACGCTTTTCTTCAAAATACGCTTTGCCAAGATAGCTGCGGATCAAGGAGTTGCCCGGATCAAGGGCAGCGGCAATTTCGATATCAGCCCGTCCCTCCTCAAGCCGGCCGGTACGAATTTTGGCAAGCCCCAAACCAAGTCTGGCAAGTGGTGAAGCCGAATCAAGATGAATAGCTTGAGTGAATGCAGCCAGAGCCTCATCAATTTCTATACGGCTCAAATAGACAAAGCCCAGAACAGTATGGCTGAGACCTGTCCCAGAATTGAGCGACACTGCCTCCGAGGCTGTTGTCAGAGCCTTGTCCAGTTCACCGACTGCCAGATACAGTTCAGCCAGTCTGGCTTTTACAAGACTATTTCCGGGTGTGAATTCAGCTGCCTGTTGTAAAATTTTCAGGGCGGCAGGAATATCAAACAATGCCTGGTACGAATAAGAGAGGGCTAAATTTGCCGAAGCCGACCTGGGACGATTTTTTGCTGCCCGTAATGCAAGTTCAAGAGCTTGATCCTTATTATTGCCAACCGTTTCAATAATTGAAGAAAGGGCCAAAGCTTCACTATTATCAGGATCACTCTCCAGGATCTTCGCCAGCGACGCCCTGGCTTCATCGACCCTGCCAATGAAAAGATTGGCGGCAGCCTGGCGGACAGGTTCGGCGCTATCATCGGTTTCACGGGGAAGAGACTTCTCGACAATATCAGGATAATAGAGGGTCCATGCAACAGCATCCCGAGGTCTGACTATGGTCATCGTCTGTGGTGCAGTATCCTTTTTTGCTATAGCACTCTGACCGCTGGATAGCTTCAACTGTCCCTGTTGATTGGCAGCTGTGACCACTCCTTCAAAAACAGTTATAACAGACGCAGCCGCACCAACGCGGACGAGGAACTCGGTTCCCTCGACCACGCCATTAACATAGGGGGTGACAACCTTCAGAGAGCGGGGACGATGGCTGAAGATGTGCAGAACACCGCGAAGTATTTCAAGGATTGAGGAAGTATCTTCAGAGGGTTTACGAAAATTAATCGTGCTGTTCTGGTCAATCCGCAGCACTGTTTCATTACCAAAGACAACAGCAGCCCTTCCATTTGTCAGAACTCGAAGCATATCGCCGGGACACAATTTTGCATCCAGCACAACGACCTGCCAGTCAGCCTGCCCAGCGCGCTGTACCTGGGCTTCACCCTGAATGGAGACAAGTCGACCGATCGCTTGTTGGCAATCCTCTGCAGCCTCACCAAAAGAAGCGAAAAGCTGCAAAATACCAACAAGGACAAGTCCCTTGATAGAAGCGGAGATTACGGTTGAATTCATGGTTTTCTCCAAAAAGGTTTCAACAAACCGTTTTGTAAAATAACCTAAGAAATTCTAATCGTTTTTATGTGCAATGCGGATTAGTGCAGCAAACGCTAATCAGTGTTATTTATTTTGTCCATTCCTAATTGTGATATTTCGCATCGGAAGATGCATTTATCACAAAAATTTTTGGCGGGAATGTGACCAGAAATAATGTTTTTTGGCGGGGAATGCCGGCTTTAAAAAATGGGTCCAGCCAAAGAGGATGCCTCCTCCGACCGGACCCGTGCAACGCTCAAACTATAAGTTATCCGTTTTTATAAGAACCTTGATCGCCACTTTATAGGAGACGACAATCACGGCAACCCAGCCAATTAATAATACTGCAGCCATAGCTTACTCCTCTTTTTTAATAAGCTTTTTTATCGCTCACATCTCGCATGCCAATCTTTTTTGAATCCATCTGTCGCCAGACATAGATTATATACGCCAGCACAGCAGGGATAAACAGAGCCACATAGGTCATCGCGGTCAAGGTATAATGGCTCGAAGATGCGTTATAAATGGTCAAACTCGATTGCAGGTCAACCTTGGATGGATAAAACGGGGTCCCATTAAATCCGGCAGTGAAAAATACCGCCAGACCTACCAGCACGGTCCCCAGACCACCAAACCAGATGCCGGTGGTTGACCTGGCCAGACTGGTACGGGTAACTCCGAGAATAACCAGAAAGAGACCTACCAGCAGAAGACCAAGAACAACCGGCATTGCCAGCAGATTGGACAGGTATTTATGCGCCACCATGCTGACCACGCCATTCGCATCGGTTGCAAAACCATCCATCAGCACCAGGCTCACCACCACATAGAGTAAAAAAGGCAGAGAACAGAGAAAATTGACCAGACAAGACTTTCTTACCCGCGCTTCAAACTCAGGGAAACCGTGGTAATCGATATTGTTCGCCAGATACATGGCACCAAGCGTTCTGGCGTTAAAAACCAGGAACAGGCCTAAAGAAACATTAAAGAACGAGAAAGCAGCCTCAACCCCACGGAGCGGGTTGGTCCAGGTCACCTGGCTGAATTGGTTAAGGGTAAAATTGGAGCCGGTAAAAAATGTGCCGACCGCGGCCCCGATAAGCAGAACACCAACCGTACCATTAATAAAAAGAAACAACTCATAGGTTCCGGCACCGAGCAGGTTGTTCGGCTTCGCCCGAAACTCATAGCTGACCGCCTGGACAATGAAGGTGAAAAGAATCAGCAGCCACACCCAGTATGCACCGCCAAAGCTTGTTGCATAAAATTTAGGGAATGCGGCAAACAAAGCCCCGCCAAAAAGTACCAGGGTGGTGAATGTCAGTTCCCATTTTCTGCCGAGGGAGTTTATGACCAGCGACTTTTCGCGGTCGTTTTTGGCCACCTGCCAGAGCAGGGTATTGCCACCCTGGACAAAGGTGAGAAAGAGAAAGAGGGATCCAACGAGCGAGCAGATGATCCACCAGATCTGCTGCAGGATCACGATATCTAATTTTCCAATCATGTTACACGCCCTCCGGTCCTATTTTGATCTGCTTGAGCATAATTTTAATCTCCGCTAAGAGCAGCACGGCAAAGAGTATAAAGAAAATGGCAAAGGATGCCTGCACGTGGCCTGCGGCAATTTGGGTTGTGGCCATTTTCACCGGCAGCAAATCCTGAATAGCCCAGGGTTGACGGCCAACTTCCGCCACCACCCACCCAAGTTCCGAGGCGGTGAGTGCCAGAAAAAAGGAACAGAAGCCCAACACCAGCAGCCATTTCTTTTCAGCCAGCGTATCTTTATAGGAATAATAGAGAAACAGCAGGGTGAGCAGCAGGAAAAAAGTGCCGAGATAGACCATTACATGAAAAGAATAATAGGTGCTGGCAACCGGCGGGACCGCCTCCTCGGGGGTGTCGAGGTAGCCAAAGCCGAGATAGTCCTGATTCACCTTGAATCGTTCTATCGCTGCCGTTTTGGCTGGTTCGTCGCCATCTTTTTTCGCTTTCTGGATCAGGGCCAGATCAGCAATAGCCGCTTTCCCTTTGGCCATTTTATCGCCAATCGACATGATCCCTTCCGCCTCATTGCCATAGACCAGATCCTTGATACCCGGCACAAAAGCGTTCAAGTCCCGTTTGGCCAAAAACGAGAGCCCCTTGGGGATGGACACCTCAAAGGCAAAGGGTTTTTGACCGTCACCGACCTTTTTGCCGCTCGTTAAAACTCCCATAGCGACGAGATCTGCACCTTTAGACCCTTCATAAAGTCCTTCATAGGCGGCCATTTTCATCGGTTGGGAATATGCATTGGTATACGCCGACTCATCACCGGTAAAAGCGGCAAAGACGGAGCCGATCAGGCCAAAAACCGAGGCGACGATGATCGACTTTTTGGCCATCTCCACATGCCGTCCCTTGAGCAGGTAATAGGAGGAGACAGTGATGACAAAAAGCGAACCAACCACAAAACTCGTGCTGGTTGTATGGGTAAACTTAGCCATGGCGACAGGAGAAAAAAGAACCTCCCAGAAATTCTGCATCTCGAAACGGGCACTCAGAGGATTAAAGGCCATGCCAACCGGATATTGCATCCAGCCATTGGCCACCAGGATCCACAGGGCCGAAAGATTGGAGCCGATCGCCACCATCCAGGTGGAAAACAGGTGGAAACCTTTCGACGTCCGTTCCCAACCAAAAAACATTACCGCGAAAAATGTTGCTTCGAGGAAAAAGGCAAAGATACCCTCAATGGCCAGCGGGGCACCGAAAATGTCGCCAACCATCCAGGAATAGCTGGACCAGTTGGTGCCAAACTCAAATTCCATGATGATACCGGTGGCAACACCAATGGCGAAATTAATACCAAATAAGGTCATCCAGAATTTGGTCAGATGCTTCCACTCCTCCTTTCCGGTCCGCACGTAAATTGATTCAAAAAATGCGCAGAGAAAAGACAGCCCCAAGGTGATCGGGACAAATAGCCAGTGATACATCGCAGTCAGGATAAACTGTGCCCTCGCCCAGTTCACCGTGGCCAGATCTATTTCACCCATTACAACGTCCTCCGTAGTTAATTAAGATGCGCCGATCCTGTCAATTGTTCGATGACATGGTCAGCCCTTTGTTGATCGGTCGAAAAATTTGTCTGCAAGAAATCGGGGAAAAAGAACACCTTCAAAACGGCAAACATTATAAATAACTTTATGAAAATAATCTTCCAGAGAGTCTTTCCGACGGTCATGCTTTTAAAGCCGTTCCGATAAAAACGATATATCTTCCCAGGTTGAGGCAATAGCATATAATTCCCTCCATTATTCAATACACCCTGCCGGGATCACTCTCGCCCAGACAGACGAGTCGAAAGCTGGATTTTTTAAACAGCCACTTGAAGTGGTTAGATACTAAACAATTCCTCTTAAACCGGCAATCAATCTGAGGAGGCATATTGCCAAATAGCTTATAAATTTTCAAGAATAATTATCATTTGCATGCAAGGATAACAATAAAAAAAGCCTTCCCTCCGCAATTTATTGCAGAAGGAAGGCTTTATAATCCCGGTGAACGTGAAAAAACCCGGGATAAGTACCTTAGCGCTGGTAATCTACTTTCAAAAAGCAGCAAAACCCCGCAGGGTACTACTAGTCAGGCCCCGTCATGGCAGAGAACAGGACTAACTATATGGCGTCTTTACCTCTTTCCCCCGTCCTCACTCTCAGGACATCTTCAACAGGCAGGACAAATATTTTTCCGTCCCCAATTTTTTCCGTGTTGGCTGCTGTCCGAATGGCATCGACAACCTTGTCGACCAAATCAGCGGCCAGCACCAGTTCAATTTTTATCTTTGGATTAAAATCCACATTATATTCAGCACCGCGATACATCTCCTTGTGTCCTTTCTGGCGCCCATATCCTTTGACCTCGGAGACAGTCATACCGGTGATGCCGATATCGGTCAATGCGTCCTTTACCGCCTCAAGTTTAAAGGGTTTGATTATTGCTTCTATTTTCTTCACGAGTACTCTCCCTTATTATTCTTTAGTAAACTCAGGATATACAACCAGACCACACTCCAAGACATCGACACCCCGCAAATCTTGTTCTGCTCATACAAACATCCCATGAACAGAGCTGCATTGATTTTTTTTTGCAGCAACTGTCTCAGATTAATACAAGAATTGAACCATATACCTGCTATTTACACATTCTGTTTTAATATCTTACACTTATAAAAATATCGCCTTGTCAGGCCACCAGTCCGTATGGCATTTTTATTTCATTTTTGTAGTGACGTTATATTTTTTATTACATCTATGTGCCACGATATTGCCGCGATTGATGCCTCCAGAGATCGCTGCAGAAAAAGGTAAAACGACCGCAATCCAAAAGCAAGGGGGCCAAAAATCAAGCAAACCGCCAATCTGAATATTTTTTTTGAGTTAAAGTTGACTACAAACTCAATCCTGAGCTATTCTATTGTTTTCATGGCGGCCGCAAGTTCAACCTTTAAAAAATATTCCTCCACCCGGCAGCTGTCAGACCTTTTTTTATCTGGCAAATCCGGCGCCAGCGAGTTGCTGGGAGTTGAGACATAGTGAACGAAACGACACGCACCCGACCACAAGCCAATAACAACTTTCATAATTAACATTATAAGTAAAATCATGATACGCGATTTAGCCCTTGCAGCAAAAGCATCATGCAGCATTGAAGATCAAGAATCCTTGGTTCCTCTGGTACTGCAATTGAAAAGACTGTCTGAAATGGTCTCTAAACAGGGCATCCTCGCCCTGGAAAACGAACTTCCTCAGATCAAAGACACTTTTTTAAACCTTGGCATACAACTGATTATCGACAAAGTGGAGCGGACAAACATCCAGGATATTCTCGATTCGGATATTTATTACAATCAGTCTAACGGCAGGGAATTATTAAAAAAAATAATTACCAGAGAGGGCCTGCTGCGCATCCAGGCCGGAGATAGCCCGAGAAATGTGCTGATATGCACAAAAATATTCCTCGCCAAGGTTAACGAGACCAATTTTCAAAACCATTAAGAATTGCCTGCCAGAAGGCGAGATATATATTCTGCCGCATATGCGGCGCCACCGGCATGCAAAGCAACGGCTGGACTCAGCTTTCTTTGCAGATGGGCCAGCAACAGCCGCTCAAGCTGCTCAGCCGAAAGCTGGGATTCAGCAACCGTCACCAGAGCTTCGCCCAAGGATTCCTGCAGTTTTTGAAGATGAATCTGCTGCTCCTCATCCTGCATTTCCCGCAGAACGACCAGGGCAGGAATCCTGGCATGAATAACATCCATAAGACTGTTATAGCCGCCATATATCACCGCAGTCCTTGATCGCAGCAATGCCGAAACGTATCGTTCCCCGGGCGGTTCCAGTTGACACTTTTCTGTTTCACTAAAGAGTTTTCTGATTTTCTGGTATACATCGGAATTGTTGTCCATATCGACAAAAAGCCGCCAGTCACCATAGGATTGGGGGATTTTGGCTAATACACTTGCCAAAATCATCAGGAAATCGATCGTTTTTTCCCCAAGCCAGGGGATCGAGACAGTCCCGGCCAGCAACCCTTGCTGTTCGAACAGCCGTCCATTCCAGTGGGCATATTCTGCCAGCCGCACGACATATCCGCATTCAACCGGCATAGTATTGTATTGCTGCTGCAGCTGCTCACCGTGCGAATTACCGAGTACCGCACTGTCTCCGTACCAGAGCAGTGCATGATAATGATCTTTAAACAAATTTCCGGCAAACTCTGATCGGGCCTGCGCCACGGCGCCGACCACCCCGCGCACACCAAGAACCCAGAGAGTATCATTGCCTTTATCCGCCAGCAAGGCTGGGATAAGCTCCCGGTGTTTCCCCTGCGGAGTATGGTCAACCAGAACCAGTCGCGGCCGATACAGCAAGATTAAATGGGCCAGTTCTTTTGATCGCAACCAGCCAAGCTGCGTATCGGAAAACAGCGACTTCCCCGCCACTCCGATTGATTTTCCCGCAACCACCCTCGTTGCATACGAAGGAAGTTTCAGCCAGTCAAGCGGCGCTTTGCCGATTAACTCCTGAGAAAGATTACAGCCTGAGACAAAGAGAACTTTCAGCTCCGGATACAGACGACGCAGAGCCATACCCACGCCAATGCTGCGGCTGGCGTGACCAAGACCACGACCATCGTGGGCATAAATCAAAACATCCAATCTTTCGGTCTGCACTATCGTCTCACTCTTTTTAAGAAAAGATCAGAGATTAGCCTTGCACCAGAAAAGCCATGCAAAATAATAGAATATTTGGTTTTCTGCAGCAATGCAATCTCTTTCATTTTTCCCATACGGTCGGACGACAAAGCCATGAAGATCGCCTACTACATGCCGTTCAAACCCATGGACCACAGCAATCCTTCCGGTGACCTGGTCACGGGGACCGAGATTTACAATTATTTGGCCGGCAAAGGTCATGCAATCACCCTCGCCAGCAGACTCCGCTGCCGCTGGATCTATTATCGGCCGCTGGTTCTGTTGCGGCTGTTGCGGGAAAAAAACCGAATCCTCCGCGAGTATCGCCCGGATAAACCTGAGCTCTGGCTCAGTTATCATTCGTACTACAAAGCACCGGATCTTCTGGGATCAACCTGCAGCAGGGAACTGGGGATTCCTTATGTTATTTTCCAGGGGATCTATTCAACCAAACAGCGCAGGCGATTAAAAACCCTCCCGGGCTATCTCCTCAACAGAAAAATTCTCCAATCGGCCGATCATATTTTCACCAACAAACAAAGAGATTTTACCAATCTCAAAAGGCTCATCCCGGAGAATCGATTCAGCTATATCGGTCCGGGCATTCATCCGCGGCTGTTTCGGTTTGCCGGCGACTGGCGAGAAAGATTCCGCCGCCGATGGGCGATTGACAACGAGACGATTGTCATGACTGCCGCCATGATGCGCCCCGGCGTAAAAACCGAAGGGATTGGAATCGTGATCGAGTCGTGCAGCGAGCTTGCCCAAAATGGCTTTCCCATCCGACTGATTATTGCCGGTGACGGCACCTGCAGGCAGCAACTCGAACAAAAAGCAGCCCAGCTTCTCCCAGACCGTGTCGAGTTTCTTG
>AMWB02057933.1_pt2 | contig 22660 bp, 21 predicted proteins | sample 200311 | NCBI WGS metagenome assembly AMWB02 (sample SAMN02737377, study PRJNA173069) | bioreactor metagenome | biome: anode biofilm in microbial fuel cells | place: USA: California | collected 2010-12-16 | reverse complement strand
TTTTTGCTTATGTGTTAACCATTATATCTATCAACTTTTGAGATTTGGGAAAATGGAGCAATTGTCTCGGAAGATCTCTGGAAACATCTCTGACTTTAGGTGTAGCTGATATTTAAAATCACGCATTATAGATGGCCAGGTCCCATGCCGAATGTTAGATGTGGTCGAGTCGGACTGTGATGGCTATCAGGTCAGATCTCGATTTCTGTAATTAATATCAAGACCCCAGAATAAAAAGAAAAAAAACTAAGGCGGGTACAGCTCGAATTTCGAGACTACACCCGCCTTTTGATCACACCTTAAAGCTACCGACTATCTTATTGAGTGCGGTGGCGTGAGAAAGAAGTGCGGTGGCGCTGCTTTTGACTTCATTGCTGCTCTGGGAAATTTTACCTGAAGCGGCGGAGACTTCTGCGATATTCTGTGAAATCTCTCCTGCTGCAATAGAGCTTTGACTGACATTCTCATTTACCTCCTGAGTGCCTTGGCTTGCCTGCGAAATATTGTCGGCGATCTCTCGGGTTGCTGCTGTTTGCTCCTCAACTGCGGTTGCTATGGTGGCAACTATGTCATTGACGCCACTGATGACAGCAGATATCTCGTTTATTCCAGCCCCCGTTGTCTTGCTCGTCCGCTGAACATCATCGATAAGAGATTTTATATCAAGGGTTGCTGCGGCTGTTTGCTTGGCAAGCTCTTTAATCTCGTTTGCGACAACTGCAAAACCCTTGCCAGCTTCCCCGGCTCTTGCCGCCTCGATAGTCGCGTTAAGGGCAAGGAGATTGGTTTGCTCAGAAATCTCTGTGATGGTTTCAGTTACCTTGCCTATTTTATTTGCGGCTTCCCCAAGAGCTTCCATCTGGCCAGATGCATCCTTTGCCTGGTCAACGGCATCACTGGAAATGCTCCTTGCCTTTTCTGCATTTTCAGCAATTTCGTTAATGGTTGCACTCATTTCTTCGGCAGCCGAAGCAACCATATTGGTATTTGTAGCCGATTCCTCCATTGCTGCTGCTACATTGTTTAGATTAGCGCTCATTTCCTCAGCTGCGGCAGCAACGTTTGTGGCTCGTTGAGTTGTATCGTCGGCGTTTAAGAGCAGGCTCTGTGAAATCTGAGAAAGTTGGGTGGAGTTTGCGCCCACATTTGAGGCATTGTCCGCAATCTGTTTGATAATTCCCTGCAGTTTTTCAATAAAAATGTTGAACCATTTGGCCATCTCACCAACTTCGTCCCTAGAGTCTACCTGAAGGCGCATGGTGAGGTCACCTTCGCCTTCAGCAATATCTTTCAGGCCCACAACGGCGTTATTGATAGGCCTTATTATCCCTTGAGAAGCAAAAAACACCAGAACGACAACTATCAGGACTGCGCCTGTGGATACCGCCAGAATAAGGTTTCTCATGCTCCTGGTCGATGCAAGAAATTCCTCCTTGTTCTGGGTAAAGATGATGGACCAATTCATACGTGGTACAGGGGTAAAACCTGCGACTTTCGCAGTACCTTTGAAAACATAGGCTTCGACACCGGCTTTACCCGCCATTATATCTTGGGTTATGGCTTCCATTCCCTTCAACTTGTGTATGTCAGCTGTGAGGATGAGTTTATCGTCTGGGTGTGCATTGGCGATCCCCTTCTTGTCCACCATAAATGCGTAGCCGGTTTTTCCAGCTTTGGCCTGGCTGACCAGATCAACGAGCGATGATCCCTTGATCGAGAGTCCCACAACTCCGAGAAACTCCCCTGCAGCATTGCGTATTGGAGCACAGGCCACATATGTCAATTCATTGGTTGCTTTTGATCGTAAAATCTCGCTCAAGGCTGATTTATTTGATGATTTGACTTCCTTGAAGTATTCGCGATCAGCAATTTTGATTCCGCTGAAATCATTTCCGTTACTTTGATCACCGGTAACAAGCAGGCCGTTTTTATCGGAGACGAAGATCCCGTTATATTGCTCTCCAAGCGCTTTATATTTGTTTTGCATATTGATATGCAGCTGAGCAATATCGTCTTTTGCGGTATCGATTCCATTTTTATCGACCGAAGCAATAACCTGAATTATGGACGGGTCTGTTGCGATTGTATTTGCAAGCCGTTCCTGCAGTGTGAGATTCGATTCAACTAGAGAAGCCAGCCGTTGGGCTTGTTCGAGTAGGTTACTTTTTGTAGTGGTGACCAAGGCATCCGACGCTTTGGTCACAGCAATATAACAAACGACAAAAAGCGGTAGGATTACCGCAAGGCATCCGCCAGCAGTTAATCGAAAGGCAATTGATCGGGGATTGAACTTTTTCATGAAAAACTCCTGTTTCCTTATTTACTTCCGTTTATTTACAATTTTGAATTCTTCAAAATTGAACTTTACCACAGTTATTATTACCTAATGAATTTATGAAAAAATCAAACATTTTTTGAAAAAAAATAGCCCATTGCTGTATTAATCAAGAATGTTGATTGATTCTAGCGAGATTAGTTGCCTTCGGATTGAACCCTGAGTTCCCGGAAAAATATAACGATGAATTAGGAATAATCACAGAATAATAGCGTCTTAATGTCGATTTTCTTTGCCTATTTCATCGTTACAATGTATAATATTGTAACGATGAAATAGGAGGCATTTATGGCAGCTATCGTATACCAGACCAATAAAAAGACCGGGATCACCTACGCATACGAGTCAATTTCTTATTGGGACAAGGAAAAGCAGCAGTCTCGGGCGAAACGCAAGTGCATCGGACGGGTGGATCCCGAGACCCAGAAGATCATTCCTACCCGAAGAAGGAATGCACCGGTTGTTGAGCGGACATCCAAACGTGGACCGGTGCCGGTCACTCAGCTTGCCCGCAGCTTTTATGGCGCTACATATCTCTTCGACAAAATCGGGGAGGAGACGGGAGTTACAGAGGATTTACGGAAGTGCTTCCCCGACAGTTACCTCCAGATCTTGTCCATCGCCTATTATTTGATCTTGGAAGACAGAAATCCCCTGAGTCGTTTTCCCCGCTGGGCAGCAGTCCACCGGCACCCCCACGGCAGCTTTATCTCCTCCCAGAGAAGCAGCGAACTCTTCGCATCCATTAGTGAAGAAGCCAGGCAACGTTTCTTTCGACTTCAAGGCAAACGCCGCGTGGACCGGGAATACCTGGCGTATGACAGTACGTCCGTCTCCAGTTATTCAAAGTGCCTCAGGCAAGTCCGTTACGGTAAAAACAAAGATCATGAGCACCTGGCACAAATAAATCTGAGCCTGCTTTTCGGACAACAATCTCGCCTGCCCTTTTATTACCGGAAGCTGGCGGGAAACATCCCAGACGTGAAAACCCTGAGGAAACTGCTGGCCGACATGAACACGCTGGGATATGAGAAGATCAAAGTAGTCCTGGATCGCGGTTTCTTCAGTGCGGCCAACATCAACGATCTGTACCGGCATCACCTGAAGTTTCTCATTGCTGCCAAGCTGTCGCTGAAACTAGTGACAACACATCTGGATACTGTTCGGGACACGATGCGCAGCTGGACCCATTACAGCCAGACCTACCAACTCTATAGTTATTCCTTGCTGGTCACCTGGAACTATGTCCAGGATCGCCCTTACAAAGGTGACACAATCACAGCAGATCGCCGAATGTATCTTCATCTCTATTATTCCCCCGAGCGGGCCCTCGAGGATGAAAAATCCTTCAACAACCGATTGGCTACTTGGCAGGAAGAATTGGAGAGTGGACAACGGCATCCTGATCATGAAAAGCAGTATGCCAAATATTTTGAACTGAAAAGCACACCTGTCCGCGGCATCAAGGTCAGAGCTAAAGAGGAGGCCCTGGCCGAGGCGAAACGCAATTACGGTTATTTTGCCCTCTTGAGCAACGAGATAAAGAATTCCGTGGAGGCGCTGGAAATATATCGCAACAAGGACCAGGTTGAAAAAGCCTTCGATAATCTCAAGGAGCGGCTGAACCTGCGTCGGATGGCAGTTTCATCGGAACAAAGTCTTGACGGCAAACTTTTCGTACAATTCGTCGCCCTTATCTTTTTATCCTCTATCACAAAGAAAATGCAGGACAACAACCTGTTCAAGGACTACACAATGCAGGATATTTTGGATGAGTTCGACCTTATTGAATGCTTTGAAGTGCCAGGTCAGCAGCTGCACGTTGGCGAAACGACAAAACGACAGGTAGACCTCTATACCAAATTGGGTGTTAAGCCACCTGCCTCGTTACAATAGTCCGGGAATTTAGGTTGAACGTGCGGATAACCAAGACTGCACCCAGCCTTTTGTCTCGCAGTACCCGAACCAACTGCGGAGTATCTTGGCATAGGTACGGAGTGAGTTGCGGCCCCATCGTTGTGACATGTGCTCGAAGAAGGCGTCGAGGTTAACCGGTGCTTCTACCCGGAAAAATATTCGCTAGCCACTTCGGCAAAGCGTTAGGCGATGTGGTTGATAGTAACTGAGACACAACACGAGGGGTTCAATTCGGCATCTGCACTGTGAGGAAAGTACTATCAATCGTCCGATGCTGGCATAATGGAGCAGTTATTAGCAGTTTTGGGGGATATATCTTGTATGTATTTCACGGGTCTAGGGGGCTTAACTCAGGTTTGCCGATGGAAAATTTTCAATTCATAAAGGTTATTGTTTGTCATTTCCTTTTTGGTAATATCTTTACTTATACCTGGGACATATGCAGCCTATGACAACTGCGCTTGTTCGAAATAATCACTGATTGTCACCATAGCTTGCTCCACTGGTTTTATTCTCAGGAATAAAAATATCGCTGATAATTTCTTCTCTTAAATCACATGAATTCGAACTATTAGAGGTGTTAAAACTACGAATGAGCCATCCACCCCAAAACCTGAAATTAACAACCTCACCCAACATCTTACCCGACTTCTTATCTACAATTTTGAATCCTGCATTATCTATGTGAAACAAAGATGAAAATGACCCATTTTTACGAATCAGCGGATATTTTGTTCCTAAACCGGCATCCCAATTTATGTAGTATTTCGGTTTCCCATCCTCATCCCAATACTCAGCAGGCAGTTCGATGGTTTGATATACCGTCACTCCAGCTTCTGTTTCACAAAGATGATTAAAATAGATTCTCCCGGCAATTTCATCACCGATGGGAAAAAGCAATGCTATCAGAAAAACCGCCAGTCCACCTGCAATCTTATAAGGCCAGGTTTCTTTGATAAATTTTCTGCCCGCCCACACAGCCAACACAATGCACACCGGCACCCACAGTACAATCAAAAATAATGGGCCGGCCAAGACTATTAAAGCCAAAAAGGTATTCATAAATATGCCGCCTCAAAATAAGAAAAGGGATAGACCACATCTGCAAACCCGAAACTGTCTAATCATAAAGTCTCCAAGCCGAAACTAAACCAATTTGGTATATGACTCAACTTTATAGTTCTAATGTTCTTCGAACGTAAAGGAATCTCGGAGAGTGGGCCAAAATCGTTTTTTGCTTTCGGAAATAATCGTTAGGCGACTTGCAAGATACTAACTGACAACCTGGCTGCTTTGAATCAACACATATGAATTATTGCACTTTTCCTGAACAGTGTGTATTATACACAACATGAATAGCAGAGAATTAATAACACTACTTGAAACGAATGGTTGGACCCTTTGTCGGGTTAAAGGGTCACATCACGTTTTCACACATCCGGCAAAAGGTGGGCATATTAGCGTACCTCATCCCAAAAAAGAATTGGGTAAAGGATTGGTACACAAGCTGCTCAAACAGGCCGGAATCAAATAGGAGAATCAAGACATGAAATTAAAATACCCCATTGCCATTGAGCCAGGTGACGAACAAACCGCTTTTGGCGTTGTCGTGCCCGATCTTCCAGGCTGTTTTTCTGCTGGCGACAGCATGGACGAGGCAGTTGAAAACAGCAAAGAAGCTATCACGGCATGGATCGAGGTTGTTCTCGATGAAGGCGGAAAAATACCGACTCCGGGAAAATTATCGGATCATTTGAATAACTCAGAGTTTACAGGGTGGTTGTGGGCCGTGGTCGAGATCGACGCGGCTTTGCTCGATGATTCATCCGAGCGAGTCAATATCAGTTTGCCCCGCCGGATACTGGCTCGCATTGACCGTTATGCTGCCGCCCACGGCGAAAGTCGTAGTGGTTTTCTTGTCAATGCCGCCTTGGATCGTATTATTCATGATCAAGCATAAGGCAAGGTTTGAATCAAAACATATGAAAAAAGGTTTTATCGATTTTCCTTTTCAATAGTGACAAATAGGGTCTCCTTCAAAATCGCAACATCCAAGCACAACTGTCACTTACCGAGTGGCAATGATGTGCCCAAAAGACTATAGTCTAACTGGTATTCAACCAGTGGGGAACGGATCAAAACTATTGAGACGCTGATTCTCATTGGTCCTAAAATAGTATTGGCATGCCCTTTGCCGAGCTATTATCTCAGCTTGGCTATCACCTCAAGATATTGATTAATAAGCTCAGGCTTAGGGTTTCCATACGCTTCCATTAAAAATTCCCTAGCTGCCTGATCATCAAGATCAATCACCTCGTATACTAATGTCGAGGCGAAAATTGCATGCGCCTCATTTATCAATTGCTCTATCCCATCATTACACATTCGATCCTCCATTCGTGTTTTCTAGATATAATGTCTTTGTTGTGATAGCAGAATAGACAAGTGATCTGACAAATTTCTTACATGAATGAAGGGGAGGGATTTTTCTTTGTTGTTTTTCACCTAACTCAACTTGGGAATGCTCATGAACGATTTACAGGTTAGCCGTGATAAGTGAAAATTTGCCCTTACTGCCCGCCGAGGTTTGATTTATTCCCCTAAAAAGAGACCGTCACAATGGGTCAATTCGTTCTTCTCGTCAGCGCTCCATGTCACCGCGTGCATGATCCGGCAAAAGCATTTTTGTTCTTTTGCCGAACCGAACCACATTGAGTTCGGACAGCTTGCGCAGACCGTTTTGGTAGATTTGTTTAATGCCAGCAAAGTGGGGCTGGTTATCTCTGGTTCTGTTTCTATTGTTTCGCTCATATTTTTTCCGTTCGATGGTGTTATCGTTTAATTGAATATTCTTGCCAAATCGTGCTTGACCGTAAATCAGCGCCGCTTTCTGCGTGGTTTCATCCAAGGAGAAATGCAACTTCTTTCCTGCATCCCGGATCGTCCCGCCGCTTGGCAGCGTAAAAATAACAATGCCGTTATTGTCGATGGTATGACGAACCCCGGAAAACATTTTCGGTGTGTTCGTTTCGATAGTTTGTTGCAAGGTCTCCTGGGCCGCCAACTGTTCCATCCGGGTAACAGCTATAAGACCGCCTCGATGCTTGGCAGTAAGATCTGAAGCCATAAGCTGTTGTTCTTTTTTCAAACCATTGAGTTTGATTTGCCTTTTTGTCTGGTAAAAATCGGCCTTTTTATCCCCTGGGGCGGTTGCCGGATCGTTGCTTTGTGTTCTCGACCGCAACACCTCCAGGGCGGTTGCATTACCTTGTTGTGACTGCCACTTCAGGTATCCATTCCAATTGTGGAACGGGTACCGTTCTCGAACCTCTTGCAATCGTTCCTGGCCCGTTGCGCTCTCTTTTTCCCTAGCCAACCGCTCTTCAATATTTAAGATTTGCCGGAGGTTACTTTTTGTTTTGCGCGGCAAGATCCGTTGTTCAATGTCCTGTCGCTGTTTGCTGTAACGCTCTCTAATCGAGAGCAGGCCGGTAGTGGCTTGTTGCTTCAATATGCCTATTTGCGACTTTCGTTCCTCTAACAGTTTTTTATAGTTTGGATAGAGTCTTGTTCGTTCCTTGGAGCGAGGTTGTATAGGCTTTTGGTCATATTTTTTATTTGGGGTCACAGGTAGTATTGATGCGGAATATTCACCCAAACGATCCGTTAGACGTTTTTTGGCTATGCTGCGGTCAATGGCGCTGGCCTTGATAGCTCCTTTGCCGGTGGTATTCACCACCACCAACCCGTTGCCGCGCGGCTTGATCTCAAGACCATGTCCGGCCAAAGCTGTATGTAACTCCTGCCAGTTTCCAGCACCCTCCAGCATCTTCAGGATGTCGCCTTTGTGTTCCAAGACATAGGACTGAAAAGATTGTTCCCCGGAATGAGCCTCCATGCTGGCCGCCCTTTGGTTTATCTGCGGTGAGGATTCCCGGTCTGGACTGATGCCATTATCAATCACCAGGTCATATTTGCTTTCCATGGCCCGGCAGGCTTCAGAGAGTTTATAAAAATCACGGAACGGTTCGTGCCTGGTGAACTTCTCCGGATGGATCATGTTATATGCTACATGCAGGTGCATATTATTAGTGTTTTTATGGACACCGCAAAGCCGTTGATGTTCACTAAAGCCAAGGGCCCGGGCAAATGCCGCTTCAATGTCGCGCATGGATTCCGGGGTAAATTTGGCCTCGTCTTCCGGCCTGAAACTTACCATTAAATGATATGTTTTTCCGCCCTGGCAGCGGGTGTTCATGCCCTGCGTGGCCTCGATCTCGACCAGGGCCATATCGTATGTATCGGACAAACACCCTTCATGCCAGGCGAACAGTAATTTTTCACCCTCATGGCTGGCGTCGGCAATATATAAACCTAATTGCCGCGAATTATCGTTGCCCGGTTTTGTATTAATGCGCTTGGCAATCATTTCCAAAACACCAATTTCAAGAGTTGTTTGCCGACAAATTCAATGCTCATATAAATCGACGCGAGAACAATGACCACCGCCCAATACATTCCCCGGCAAATCCATATAACCGCCAAACCCGCTAACGGGACCAGGGCGACCAGGTAAAGCATTTTGAAGGTTCCCGACCAGCCGGAAACATGCCAGGCCATGAACAAAAAGAATCCCGCAAAAGTAACGAAAAGCAACGTCGAAAAACTGGAAAAGAATCTCATCATCGACCCGACCCCTTATTTTTTTGGGTAATCGCTTGCACCAAAGCGCTGCACTCTTTAACCACTTGAGCTTTTGTTGCCTCGATGCTTCGCAGCATAGCCAGCAGATCATCAGCATACGGACCCACTGCGTTTCCTTCCGAAAGAAACTTTTTAAACAAACCCCCTAATCGTCCCAGGTCTGCATTGGCCTTCATCACGGCTAATACCGCTTGATGGTCCACGATGCTTTGTACTCTTTGTCCCAAGCATACACGTTTTATAAACGTGGAGGCTGTCAATCCTGCCTTGGCTGCCGAGTCAACGAGCTGCTTATGTTCCTCGTCGGTGAGATAAGTTACTATTCGCTTCTTGTCGCTTGGCATAATTTCAATTCTTTTTTGGGCTTTTACGTTGAGCCGCAGGCGAATAAGTTTGCCCCGTCAGGGCAGGTGTGAAATGATCGCGGTAGCGTCACTTCACCTATCCTGCCTTTTACCCCAAATAGAAAAAAAGAGAAAGATAAAGAATAAAGACGGCATAATCCTTCAATCTCTCTTTAAAGTGCTATTTTATACACAAATTTCTTCTAAATTCTTAATATTTCCCAATTCTGTTTTCTATATATCAACCATTATCTATTGATTTCTGTAAATTTCTCCTTTATTCTTGGTTTTCACAAAGATGTTTTAACGATAAAATCCAAAAAGAGGAAATATTCTATGAGGAAATATACGGCAAAAATAGAATGGTTGGCCGTCAAGGAAGAAGCCTTAAAAATGCTCAACCAGGGGTACAGTTACACGTTGCTACACGAACATTTCGTGACTGAAGGTAAGATTACGATGGCCTATAAAACATTTTATGGATACGTCCGGGTAGTCAAAGCGAGCAGTAACCAATCTTCACAGGAAAAATCAGATACGCCGCCCCGAAAACTTGGGGTAAGTAACGGTGATTCGCTTATCAAACACGACTCAAACCCTGATCTAAATAAGTATATTTGATGTCGAAGGTGACTGATCTGCGGGGTACTTTTTCGTGTACCTACATTCGATCTATTGCCAACCATCTCCGATGGTTTTCTGTAAAAAAATCTGTTTAGGTAAAAAAGAAGCGATCTTCAAAAAACATTATCACAAGAATCGGGCACAAGACCCTCTCCCATGGCTAATACCTCTTTTTTTCTCCAATCCTGGATTGACACCGTTAGTAAACGGCTGTTCGATAACAAAAAATTTGATGATAATTCAATAAGAAAAAGTTTAATGTACGGCATTTCCTCTGTCGGCATTGTTTTTCTAGTTATTTTAGGTGGTCTTGCCGTTGTACAAGGGGGGTTACTTCTCGCCACTTTAGATTTTTCAGCTGCCTTACTTCTCCTTGGTCTTCTTTTTCTTCTTCGCATCAAAGGCTACCTAGACTTATGCATCAAGACAGGAGTCACAGCGATGTTCTTCCTGTATATCTACCTTGTTATAAGCGGCGGAATCACCGGAACCGCTTTTCTTTGGAGCTATACCTACCCCTTGTTTGCCTTTTTTCTGCTTGGTAGCAAAAAGGGTTTTTGGTATTCCTCTGCCTATTTTTTGTCGTGTCTTACAGTCATGATAGTTGATCTCAACTCGTCAATGATCAACCTCTACGACATGAACCTTGTCCTGCGATTTATTCCTTCTTTTGCAGTAGTTATCCTTTTTTCGCTTATTTATGAAAAATACAGAGAAAGCACGCACCAGGCTTTAATGGAATTAAAAAACAATCTGGAAAAAAAAGTTGTGGAGCGTACAGGAGAATTGTTGACGGAAGTGCAAAACAGGAAGGCAAAAGAAAACGATCTCCGCCTTAGTGAGGCACGTTATCGAACTCTTTACGACAACTCTAGTGATGGTATCAGTATTATCACCCTGGATGGGCATTTTAGCAGTGCAAACAAGCAACTCTGCGATCGGCTTGGTTATACTGAAGAAGAACTTAAAACCAAAAGACCTGAAGATATTTATGCAAAAGGTTCGGGCGGTGAGATCAAAGCCCTTTTTACGAAGGCTATTGACATTGGTAGTGCAGATCTGGAAGCTGAACAGATAGCTCGATCCGGTAACCACATACCAGTAGAAATAAGAGCACAACTTATCGTCATTGACAATAAGGACGCTATCCTCTGCTCCTGTCGCGACATCACAGAACGTAAAAAACAAGAAGAAGAGAACAGGAACTTGCAAGAACAATTACACCGAGCTTCCAAAATGGAAGCTATTGGTCTGATGGCCGGGGGCATTGCCCATGATCTGAATAATATTCTGGCTGGAGTTACTGGTTATCCGGAACTGATGCTTTTGAGTTTACCCCCTGACAGTCCACTTATAAAGCCACTTAATGCAGTACTTAAATCTGGTCGGCGTGCCGCCGCCGTGGTAACTGAGTTATTAACGATGGCTCGTGGAGTTGCCAGCGTCAAGCAACCGCATGACTGCAACAACCTGATTGAAGAATTTCTTGCCACCCCCGAAGCTATAAAAATTACCGAAAATCAACCGAATGTTGCAATTATTACACGGTTTGGAAAAGCTACCGGATCAATAATTTGCTCACCGATCCACATACAAAAATGCATCATGAATTTACTGATCAATGCTGTTGAGGCGGTTGGAGACAAGCCAAGGGCGTGGATAGAGATCGAGACAGACAGGCCAAACCTTAGTGATGGTACCTTTGAAAAACTTAACCTCCGTCCCGGCGACTATGTGCGTATCCGTGTTAAGGATAATGGATCCGGTATCTCAAGTCAGGATGTTAAGAAAATATTTGAACCATTTTATAGTAAAAAAATATTGGGGCGAAGTGGTACAGGTCTCGGCCTGACCGTGGTGTGGAGTGTAGTGGATGAGCATCACGGTGCAGTAGATGTTGACAGCAGTCGAAAAGGGACAACCTTTACTCTATATCTCCCCGCAACAGACAGTATCGAAATTAAAAATTCCCACAATTTGCCCCAGCAAGAGGATCAACCAAGCGGCCACATCCTTGTAGTGGACGATGAACCACAATTACGTGATATTGCAAGTACAATGCTTGAAACTTTTGGGTATACCACTAAAACGGTCAATTCTGGTGAAGAAGCTATCGCCGTTATGCAAAATGAGACATTTGACGTGGTGTTAATTGACATGATGATGGAACCAGGCATGAACGGCAGACAAACCTATGAGAAAATCATCAAAATCAACCCCGGACAAAAGGCTCTAATAGCGAGTGGTTATTCTGACAATCAAGATGTAAAACGAGCGCTTGCACTCGGTGCAGGCGGATTCATTAAAAAACCTTATAGCATGCGCGATCTATTTATGGCTATACAAAACGTGATATTACAAGCACATAACACCAAATAACCAGTAATCTTTTATCATAGTTTTCCCCACATACTTGCACTATCGCCAACAATCATTTCATACTTATCCGCGCAATACTGAAAAAACCAGATCAGTAATTATTTGCCCTTTCTTCATAATAAATCTCCTGTAATTTCTAACGTTTTATTGCTAAACATCTTTTTATTAAACATCTGCATCAAAAAACCCGAAATAATAAAGGAGGAGTTCAACACCGACTTTGGAAAAAGTCAAAATCTTATAAGGTAGATCATTATGCTTACATGTGTCCGCCAGTTTGTTTTTATCTTTTTAGGAACCGTATTGCGCTGGCCGATCTGGCTAATGATTGGTATAGCGGGTCAATTCAAGCTCTTCCGGTTTGTTTTTCTTGTTTATCCCACTGACGAAGTGGAATGTCGCCAATTCTGTCCAAATATTCCAATACTCCGCCGCTATTTATCCGGCAGACCAACACCTGGTGGACTCATAGTAGATGGGTGGTGCCCTATCGGTATTTACTTTGTGGTTCCAGACCTTCCACGGGACCTGGCACGAAAAAAAAACCGGCAACTGGCAGAAACTATCGTTAGGCGTATGCGCTGGATACGACGACTAGCAGGTGCCAAGACAATCGGGTTAGCCGGTCAATTGGGGCCAATTTTTTCCAAACGCCACAACATCCCTATTGAACCACCTATATTTAGTAGCATCAACGGCAATATTTTCAGCATCCACGAAGCAATAAATTGGGCTGCTCTTAAGAAAAATACATTTTCAAAGCAGATAAAAATTGCCATCATCGGCGGAGGAGAACTCGGAGAGACCTTGCATGGATACCTAAGTGGACAGGGGCTGCAATGTGATATTGTCGATGTGCGATTTACTCGACGAGGAAATGTCCTGGCCATCACGTCTTGCCAAAGCGAAGAAATGGTGAAACAGGCTGATTTTGTAATAAATCTTCTACCCAAGGGAGAAGATTTTATAGAGAGTAATCTTCCGAACATAATGGGAGAGAAGACATCTGTCATTGATTTTTCCCGCCCGGCTATTGATCAAGAGAAGTTATCACAGAGAATCTATATGGGAAACCGGGTACAGAGAACCGGCATGCGCTTTGTCCTTGCCCTGCCCGGTGGCTGGGGCCAAAAGCAGCTTCCAGCTTGCTCTTTACCCGCGTTATTAGCCGCCTTAACAGGAGAAATTAACAACAAAGTGGATTCCTTCTGTTTGCATGCCAGAAAACAATCTTTTACAACAGCCCTTATTGCCGACATGCCGCCTCGATTGTCCAAGCTAAACGGTCGCGGCGAGGTTAAAGGTGAACTCATAGCCGAGGTGGGTTGACAGTAAGAACTCAGCGTTAAAATATACCCTGACAGCAATCAAGTGATTCGATCACTTAAGGCGAAATTTTTCTGCCTTAACACCCCACAATTCCATCATTACTCTAGTGGGACTAATTGGGGCCATATGATCAATTTAAATACAAATTTGACAGTACTTGTGATAAAAAAAAGGCATAAAAAGACAGTGCTCGCATTTGATTATAAAAAACGGCATCTAAAGTGAGACGCTTCACTTAGATGCCGCTTTACCTTCCTGTAAGTATATCGAAACCTAATATCTAAAACCTTCTTCTGAGCGGTATCGAAAAATTGTTCTCGATACCAATAACCGCTCCCCCCTGTTCAGTCCTGCCCGGAGCTGTTCAAAGTTCTAACGGTGAAGGGGCACCGGGATAAGCTTGCCATTGACGATCAGAATAATATATATTAATAGATGACCGACTATTTTAATTCATTTCCCTATCTATTGGTGTATTTTAGTGTATTAAATAACACAACACATAAGAGGCAAGCAAATATGTGGCACGGAATGATAATAGAAAAACAGCAAACAACTGAGATACCCGCAGGAATCTGGCATGACTGGGAAGACGTTCATCCCGAACCAGGTGTATACGTTTATGTCAGGGATCTGGACGCACCGGATATATTGGAAATTGGGTGGGCAATGGGAGTCAAAGGGAACACAAAGGTCGCTGTCGTCAACGATCCTACAATGAGCCAACTCACTTTTGATCAGTGGCAACTAGTGCCGCTACCTGTCGAATAACTAAAATTCACGATTTGGGGGGGGATTTCGGAGTATTTATTAGCAAAGAACCTAAAAAAACCTCTCCCCGAAAGATAGGAACCACCCGAAAATGAAAAATCGCACCGTTTTTTATTTCAACATCAACTTCCGTTTCTTTTCTCTCCTCTGAAGCCAGAGAAACACTATCGAGAACTTCATCAAAGTTGACTATTTTTTTCCTAAGACTCAAAACTACTGTGTCGAAAGAGGGTTGGGTCGTAATGTCTAACCCATCGAGGAGCCCCCATCTATTACTCGAAAAAATGATGTCCCGTTTTGAATTATAGAACGTTACCCCCTCGTTTAAGTTGGAAAAAATAGTCTTATATAATTCTATCTCATCTAGAAGCTTTTCGTATTTTTCCGCCTTTTCTTCTGCTTTTTTACAAAATCCGTGATTGGCCTTGAGACCAAATATTACTTGGTTCAATAGAGTTATCAATTCCTCTGGTTTAGCAACAGTACCATCATAAACACTATTCCCAGCGCCACTCTCTTTCTGTGGTGGATTTTCTTTTTCATAAATTAATCTACCCACCTGAATCATTTCGTCATAAGAAATTTTAAAGTAATCCGCGAAACACCGCTGTGTATCAATGGGGCAGCTTTTAGGATTTCCCTTATACAGTTTATTTATATATGCAGCTGATTTATTTATTTTATTTGATGTTGCTATATCAATTTGCCTCTCCCCATCGTCTATTTTCTTACGAAAAAAACTGAGAAAATAATCAAAATTTGTCGGCATCTTTTTCCGTCATTGAGATTTAAGTGGATTGATCGTGAAACAGAAGAATATACGAAAATTCACTAAAAGCAATAATTTTACAAGAGAAATTGAAAGAACAGTGACGGCAACCAACAAAACAAAAACATTTTAAGAGAACTAATCGCCATAATATAAGCTTGACATCTATCTTTTTGTTTACTATTTTAAATTTATATTAGTTGTTTTTAGTGTATTATAGTGTATTTCAAAGACCAAAACTTAAACTCCATGTCATGTTTTGGATCTTAAATACGCACAAAAACCGTAAAAAAGGTCAATTGCCGGATCGGTGGGGCTTTATGACGTTTGGGTGCCTAGCCCCCAAGAAAAAATAATTTTAATGGGAAGAAAAGCGTATTTAAAAAATTCCTGAAATTAATATGTGTGAAATACATATTGGGTGAAATATTCATTTCTAATATAGCGAGTCAAATTAAACTAATGAATACAGTACATTTTATTTTACAAGGAAAAGGCGGTGTTGGTAAATCTTTAGTTTCTTCAATTCTATTTCAATACATACAGAATAATAAAAATTGTGTCGGAATAGATACAGACCCGGTAAATGCAACATTTTCAAGGTGTGTTGATTTAAATGTAAAACAGTTAAATATCATGGATGACGATGATATTGACCCTAGAAAATTCGACACCTTGATGGAACAAATATTAGAAACAGACAGCGAAGATAAACATATAATTATTGATAATGGGGCCTCGTCATTCATTCCACTTTGTTCCTATCTAAAAGAAAACAATGCCATTGAATTGATAAAAGAATCTGGAAATAAAGTCGTTTTGCACTCAATCATTACAGGTGGACAGGCATTAGGTGATACTCTTGCGGGTTTAGGTACACTAGCATCATCCTTTGATGCCCCTATTGTGGTTTGGTTAAATCTTTATTTTGGCGATATTTTTAAAAGCGGAAAAACATTTGAAGAATTTAAAATCTACCAAGAACATGGACATAAATTTCAATCAGTAATTCAAATTCCACTCAGAAAACAAGCTACATTTGGCAAAGACCTGGAAGATCTTTTTTCCAGTAGGGAAACTTTTGACACTGCTATTAACAATTCTAAAGTGCCAATTATGGTACGCCAGCGCTTGAAAACATTTTGGACGGAAGTACAGGCGGAAATAGACAAAGCACAATTGATTTGAAAAAAGAGCTAACAATGAACGAACAAGATCCAACAACAGGAACCCCTGCAATGCCGCAATTACCAGATGGCATCGGGCTATCTTTAGACGAAGTTCGTTGCCTCCTTGCAGCCAAAAATTCCATTACCGTCTCTCCTGATGATCCCATCCTTATGATGGTGACCTTGCTTAATGCCTTCCTTACCGAGGAAGAGAAATTGTTGGGTCGTCACCGGAAAGCCCTTACCTCAATCCTAACCGACAAAACAGACAACTATGTTACAGCTGTCGAACAGACGACTGCCAGTTTAAGCGAAAGCATTTCCAATTCGTCGGTGCATGAAATCAAAAAAATCTTTCAGAGAAACCATGCCACGATGAATCGTTTTCGGTCCAACATGGTATGGCTTGCTGCGATTGTCGGAATATCGGCCCTGGTCAATGTTGCTGTTTTTGTGTTGAGGTGACCAATGAGCATAGACAACCGATTGCTAACATCCTTAGAACACAATTTAGGTCCTGTCATTATGTCCGCGCTGCGTGATCCAGATGTTGTAGAAATCATGCTCAATCCTGATGGTAAAATCTGGATTGAAAAACTCGGCCATGAAATGATGTCTGTTTCAGAAATGGCCACCGAAAAGGCCCGATTGATTCTCTCCTTAGTGGCTAGCGGTTTGGATACCGTGGTCACGCCGGAGCATCCCATTGTCGAAGGTGAATTGCCCCTGGATGGGTCACGATTTGAGGGACTTTTGCCGCCTGTCGTATCGGCTCCGAGTTTCACAATCAGGAAAAAAGCAAGCCGAGTTTTTGGCCTCGATGAATACGTCCGGACCGGAATCATGGATGCTGCATTGATTTCCCTTTTCCAGGAGGCGCTTACCTCGCGTATCAATATCTTGGTGGTTGGCGGTACCGGATCAGGCAAGACCACCCTGGTTAATGCCCTAATCCGCGCTCTTGCCGATCTTTGTCCAGCCGACCGCCTCCTGATCTTGGAAGACACCATGGAACTCCAATCAAAAAGCCCTAATACCGTATTTTTCCGGACCTCGGACCATGTGGATATGCGCCGTCTGGTCAAGGTAACTATGCGCTATCGACCTACCCGTATAATTATTGGTGAAGTCCGCGACGGTGCGGCCCTGGACCTATTGAAAGCATGGAATACCGGTCACCCTGGAGGGATCGCCACGGTCCACGCCAACAGCGCAGCTGAAGGGCTAGACCGGCTCGAAGAATTAATTGCTGAAGCTACTACAGCACCCAAGCAAAAACTCATTAGCAAAAGCGTTGGTATGGTCGTTTTTATTGAACGATCACCCGGCGGTCGTCGTATTGCCGAAGTCTTACGCGTCACCGGCTATGATGCCCAAACCCATAAATATCAAACTGAGGTTGTTTTCCATGCATAACAAACTGTTTTTTGCCCTGCTGCTTTTACTGGCTGTTGCTACGCCGGAGATTGTATCTGCCTCCAGCGGCATCACTGAATTTTCCAGCCCTTTAGAAAAAGTGGTTAACACCATTACTGGCCCAGCGGGTAAATGGGTTTCAATTGTCGCCATGGCACTCTGTGGCGTGGTTTTTATTCTTAACAAAGATGATCTGTCCGGCGGTTTCAAACTGCTGTTGCAGGTAGTGTTTGGTATCAGTTTCATTGCCTTTGCCACCTCAATCGTCAATAGCGTTTTTTCCTTTTCCGGAGCGATTATCTAATGCGAACCGTGCCGATCCGCCAAAGCCTGCACCGTCATAATCAGGTGTTCGGCGCTGAACGTGAGCTGGTTATGTTCAGCGGCCTGATTGCTTTTTTGGTAGGGGTAGGCGGCCTGACCTTAGTTTCCGGAGTGGCAGCGCTACTGTTCTGGATCTGTTCACTGTTTGTTTTACGCGCAATGGCCAAAAGCGATCCGGTTATGTCCAAAGTCTGGCTACGACATATTAATCAACAGGATTACTACCCGGCCAGGGCTTCCCGTTGGCGTTCACAGGGAGGATTCAAATGCTGAAACTTGCAGATTACAGATCCAGCGCCAAAGGACTACCTGATTTGTTATTATATGCCGCCCTGGTCGCACCTGGAGTCGTATTAAACAAAGACGGTTCTTTCCTCGCAGCCTGGGCAATAACCGGTCAAGACACGGCGGGTTCCACCCCGGACGAATTAGCCTGGGTTTCTAATCAAGTTAGTAATAGTATCCGGACGTTAGGTACTGGTTGGATGTTGCATGTAGATGCTATCCGCCGCCCACACCATGCGTACCCGCCACCTGAATGTGGGTACTTTCCCGATCCGGTCACCCGATTAATTGATGAAGAACGCCGTTCTTTTTTTGGCAGCGGCCTCTGTTACAAAACTGAAACGGTTTTGACGGTCACTTTTAAGCCGGATCTCAAGGCCACTAAAATGGCGCAATCCGTCCGAACCGGTGTTTCCGTTTCCGGGATGGAGAAAGCACTTGATCAATTTATCGGCTCCCTGGCCGAACTGGAAGATTTGCTTTCCTCGGTTTTACGAATGGAACGGCTTGGGGAAATCGAGCAGGAAGACGGCAGCCTTTTTTCTTCTTTGTTGTCACATCTGCAACGCTGCCTGACCGGAGAAAATCACCCTATCCGTGTACCATCAACTCCGATGTACCTGGATGCCCTTATCGGCGGAGTGGACTTAATAGGAGGCTTACAGCCGCGTATTGGGGAGCAGTATCTATCTGTACTTTCACTCGATGGCCTGCCGCATGAATCCTGGCCCTCGATGCTGGCGGAGCTGGACAGTATCCCTGTGGCTTACCGGTATTCAACCCGGTTTATCTGTCTCGATCAGCTTGACGGTACTAAGGAAATCAATATGTACCGGAAAGGCTGGCAACAACAGATGTTTCGTTTTTTGGATATGTTTTTGAACAATCCTAATGCCCGTGTAAACCGGGACGCCCAAATGATGCGGGACGATGCAGAAGAAGCCTTGTTGGAAGTTCAGGCCGGGATGGTTGGCATTGGCTATCTGTCGTCTTGTATTGTCCTGCTCCATGAAGACCTGGAACAATTGCATCAGCAAACACGGGAGTTCCGGAGGGTTGTGCAAACGCTTGGCTTCGGCTGTCGGGTTGAATCTATCAACGCCCTGGAAGCCTGGCTGGGATCGCATCCAAGCAATGGATATGCCAACGTCCGCAGACCGCTGGTTAACACCTTGAACCTTGCTGATCTCTTGCCATTAGCAACCATCTGGACTGGCAGCAAATATTGTCCTTGCCCTTTTTACCCTGACCTATCCCGACCGCTTGCGGTCCTTACCACGGACGGCTCTACACCGTTTTGGTTTAATCTCCATTCCGGCGACCTGGGCCATACTTTGGTTCTCGGTCCCACGGGATCGGGTAAAAGTACCTTACTGAGCCTTATAACCGCTCAGTTTCGCGGTTACCAAAAGGCGCAAATTGTTGCCTTTGATAAGGGGATGAGCCTGTATCCTCTCTGTCTTGGTGCAGGAGGCGACCATTACCACATCGGTATTGATTCGCTTGCTTTCGCACCGCTGCAGCACATTGATGAATCCGAGGCGGAATTTTCATGGGCCGCCGGCTGGCTGGCCTCGCTGGCGGAATTGCAAAAATTAGACATTCTGCCGGGGCATCGTAATGCGATCCACACCGCCCTTACCACTTTGCGACATAATCCGCCGGACATGCGGTCCTTAACCGACTTCTGGCACGTCCTCCAGGATGAAGAGGTAAAAGAAGCCCTGACCCACTACACCGAAAAGGGCGCAATGGGGCATTTGCTTGATTCTAAAAACGACGAATTAAACCTTTCCCGCTTCATGGTATTCGAGATTGAGGACCTGATGGAGATGGGCGAGGCCAACATGATCCCGGTGTTGCTCTATCTCTTCCGCCGGTTTGAAAAAAGCCTGTCCGGTCAACCATCGTTGCTGATCCTGGATGAAGCCTGGGTCATGCTTGGGCATCCGGTGTTCCGGGCCAAGATCCGGGAATGGTTAAAAGTACTCCGCAAAGCTAATTGCGCGGTGGTCCTGGCAACACAAAGCCTCTCTGATGCCAGTAATTCAGGGATCATGGATGTTCTTGTCGAATCCTGTCCCACAAAAATACTCCTGCCGAACCATGCAGCCCGGCAGGAAAACCAATACAACCTGTATACCGATATTGGCCTGAACAGCCGGCAAATCGACATTATCGCCAACGCAACACCGAAGCGGGATTATTACGTTATTTCACCCGAAGGCCGCCGCCAGGTGCAATTGGCCCTCGGTCCTCAAACGCTTTCTTTTGTCGGCGCTGCCGACAAGGACAGTATTGCAAGAATCAAACAATTGGCCGCAGAACACGGCCCGACCGGCTGGCAAGAAAAATGGCTGGAAGAAAGGAGGATCTGATGAAAAAAAACCTGATCACTTTAGGAATTGCTGTGCTGCTGGCATTACCTCTGCCCGCCAAAGCAATGTTTTGTGCCAACTGCTCAACTATCTTCATCCAAGCGCTGGAACGTATCACTAGTCTGAAAGAGCTTCAGACTCTGACCAGTCAATACAGCGAAGATATTCGGCAGACCGCGCAACAAATTCAAATGGTACAGAACATGATGCAAAATACTGCATCGTTGCCGGGTAACCTCAAAAGCCAACTGAGTTCACAATTAATGGAACTAGCCGGCCTTACCGGCACCCTGAAAACGCAACGAGGTGAAATGACCGCCCTAGCTGAAATATTTAATACTCTTTTTCCTGAACAATCAGAATTTGCCGATCTGGCCGGTGCTAGTCCGGCAGAGATCGACGCCGCGAACCAAAAATATAGAAATCACTATGACGCCTGGTCAAGTTCGGTTGACCAGGCATCTGAAGCCACCTTCCAGATTTCCGGTAAGCAACTCCAAGATTTACAGGATGCCGGAGAGCTACAAAATTATATGAATAGTTTGCTTCAAAGCCCTGACGGACAAATGAAAGCAATTCAAGCCGGAAACCAACTGGCCACAATACAGATTCAGGAAGCTCGACAATTGCGCGAATTGATGGCGACAACCACGCAGTCATCTTTGGCAAGCCAAATGAAAGCAGAAAAAGAATCGCAGAAGGAAATGGAACAATGGAAAGAGGCAACAACCACAACTGATTATGATTCTAGCCGATATAATGAGCCGTTACCTTAAAACATTACTTTAAAGGTTTGTTATATCCACTGCTATCATATGTTTTATTTGTTTGAGTAGCTTCTCTCCAAGCCTTTAAATCGTGTTCTTCTTGAGTTTCATTTGTTTTTTGAGTTGTCGATTTTGATTGTTCGATGTTTTGAGTTTCGGAAACTGTAGTGTTATTGGTAACTTCTTGAGAAGTTTCTAATTTGTTATCGCAACCGGAAATGGTTACTCCAAATAAAAAAAAGAAAAATATTAAGGTAGCTTTTATGCGCATTGTAAAACCCCTCCATTTGTTAATTTTAGTTATCTTTTTTATTTCTCTTGTGCCGTCAATCAGCTTTGCTGAACCAAGGGGTATTGTCCTCGATATAATGACTAAATTTTCAAACCAAGCCTCTATATATGGTACAACATTACAAGGATACGCGGAACGATTATTTTATTGGTGTTTGATCTTAGATGTTGTTTTACTCGGTATTAGAGTTTCTTTAAATAGAGACGATATTGCATCAATGATAAAGCAGTTTGTTTTTATATTGATGTTCGCAGGATTCATCTTCGCTGTTATTAAGAATTATGATGTGTGGTCAATGAATTTGATCAATGGGTTAAATTCAGTTGCAGTAACCCTTGGCGCTCCTAATCTGAACTTGTCACCTTTTCAGACCGGAATGGATATTGTACAAGGAATAATTGACAAAACATCAACTTGGACACCGATGAGTTCTCTTGGTTTTTTAATTGTCGGGGCCATGGTTATGGTGTGTTTCGCCCTAATAACTGCACAGATAGTATTGGTTAAATGCGAAGCCTATATTGCCATGAACGCTGCCGTACTTTTATTGGGTTTCGGTGGGTCCAGTCTTTTAAAAGAATACGCCATTAACACTATGCGCTACGCCCTTTCGGTAGCCTTCAAACTCTTTGTCATGCAGCTTGTTGTTGGTATTGGTATGTCATTTTTGAGTGAATTTAGGTCTACAAACATGAAGCTTGAAGACCTCCTGGTTCTCGTTGGTGCCGCTGTTGTTCTTCTTGCCCTGGTCAAAACTATTCCGGATGTTTGCGCCGGAATCATCAACGGTTCTCATACTAGCACTGGCGGAAGCCTCATGACAACCGCCGCTGCGGTCGGATCGGTTGGAGTGGCGG
>AMWB02030087.1_pt1 | contig 22660 bp, 23 predicted proteins | sample 200311 | NCBI WGS metagenome assembly AMWB02 (sample SAMN02737377, study PRJNA173069) | bioreactor metagenome | biome: anode biofilm in microbial fuel cells | place: USA: California | collected 2010-12-16 | reverse complement strand
ACGCCGATGGCCAGGGCGTCGCCGTCCCCCATCGGGACCAGCACATTGAGGTTCGGCCGGCTGAGCTTCACCCCGGTGGCAAAGGCTAAGGCCCGGCCATGCAGAGTATGCAGGGAGTGAAAATCGACATACCCGGAGATCCGAGCCGAACAGCCGATCCCCGAGGTCATGACGATCTCGTTCTTATTCAACTGCAGCTCTTCAACCGCCCGGATGAGCGAGTTGAGAATGGTTCCGTGCCCACAGCCGGGGCACCACATATGCGGGAAAAAACGCTCGCGTAAATAATCTTTAACTGCCATATTATACTCCCCTCCCCTGGATGACCCGGAGGAGTTTTTTGATATCCGACGGGGTGATAAGATGTCCGTCGATCCGGTTGGCTAAAAACACCCGATTGGGTTTCCGTACCGAGGCTTTGACCTGGGCCGTGACCTGGCCCATATTCATCTCGACCACGAGGATCGCCTTGGCATGTTCGCATTTCTCCCGGACCAGCTCCGTCGGGAAGGGCCAGATGGACTGCAGCTCCAGAACGCCGATCTTTTCCCCCTTGGCCCGCCTGCTTTTGGCCAGGTGGATGGCCGATCTGGCCGAGGAGCCGTAGGAGATCAGGACATATTCCGCCCCCTCCATAAAGTGCTCTTTGTAGCGGGTAATGGCGTTGACATTGTTTTCAATCTTGTCCACCAGGTGCTTGAGCAGTTCGTTGACCACCGATGGGTTGTTGGACGGAAAACCCCACATGTCGTGGAACAGTCCGGTTACATTATAGCGGTGCTCGCCGCCAAAATCAGACATCGGCAGCCGTCCGTCTTCCCGCGGCAGGTAGGGGTGGTAATCAACGCCTTTCCCCAGCGAAGTACGCAGCCGGTCAACAATCTCAAGTTCCCCCTGTTCCGGGATGATCAGTTTTTCCCGCATATGACCAACTGCTTCGTCAAACAGCAGCACCACCGGGGTGCGGTAGGTCTCGGCCATATTGAAGGCATCGACCGTCATGGTGAATACATCCTGGTGGTTGGAAGCGGTCAGGGCGATAATCGCATGATCGCCATGGGTACCCCAGCGGGCCTGGTTGATGTCCCCCTGGCTGACATGGGTCGGGTTGCCCGTCGACGGGCCGCCGCGCTGAACGTTGGCAATCACGCAGGGAATTTCCGCCATGCAGGCATAACCGATCGCCTCCTGCTTTAACGAAAAACCGGGACCGCTGGTCGCCGTCATGACCTTCTTGCCGGTCAGGGAGGCGCCGATAATGGCGCACATCGAGGCAATTTCGTCTTCCATCTGGATAAATTTGCCACCCTTTTCCGGCAAACGTGCAGACAGTAGTTCGGCAATCTCCGTTGACGGGGTAATCGGATAACCGGCAAAGAAATCAATGCCCGCATAGATTGCCCCTTCGACACAGGCTTCGTTGCCCTGTACAAATCGGATATTTTTACTCATCTCTGTCACCTTCCTCTGTCAACACCTCGATAGCCAGGTCCGGGCACCGCAGTTCGCACATTTTGCAGCATATGCAGTCTTCCGGCCGGACAACGGTGGCTTTATCCGCTTTGTCCAGTTCCAGAACCTTAGTCGGACAGAAACTGACGCAGATGCCGCACCCTTTGCACCAGTCCTGGTTGATTATAATTTCTTTTAGTTTCTTCTTGGCCATTACGCCCTCTTGACTGTTGATCGTACGCGAATGATCAACGTTTTGCTGTTTGCACCAACCGTATATCGGGGCCCTTGTCCCTTTACCGGTCACTACTCGTTTTCCACGCGATTACTCTTCGCCCATAAAAGGATACCCAAAATCGCCAGCAGGTACAAATGTTTCTTTGATTGTGCGAGTGGAAACCCAGCGCATAAGATTGGCCTGTGAACCTGCCTTATCATTGGTCCCCGAGGCCCGACCGCCACCGAAAGGCTGCTGGCCGACGACTGCGCCGGTCGGTTTATCGTTAATATAAAAATTACCCGCCGCATGTTCAAGCATGGTTACCGCAGTGCTTACCGCCGCTCTGTCCCTGCCGAAGATAGCGCCGGTAAGGGCGTACATCGAAGAGGTGTTACAGAGTTCGAGGGTCTCGGTATATTTTTCATCGTCATAGACATAGATGGTAAGGACCGGCCCAAAAATCTCTTCGACCATGGTCTTAAAGTGCGGGTCAGTAGCCAGAATGACGGTAGGCTCAATGAAATACCCGACGCTGTCATCACATTTTCCGCCGATGATGATCTCACCGCCGGCATTATTTCTCGCGTACTCGATATACCCGGCTATGGAATCAAAGGCAGCTTTATCGATTACCGCCCCGCAGAAATTGCGAAAATCTGTGGGCGGCCCCATTTTAATCCTGCCGATCTGCTTCTTCAGGCCCGCCTCCACCGCCGGCCAGAGAGAGCGTGGAATATAGGCGCGGCTGGCGGCAGAACATTTCTGCCCCTGATACTCAAAACTTCCCCGGACCAGACCGGTGACCAATGGTTCTATGTCGGCACTGCTATGGGCGAACACAAAATCCTTGCCCCCGGTTTCCCCGACTATACGCGGATAGGCTTTATACCTGCTGATATTTGCGCCGACGGTCTGCCACATCTGCTGGAAGACCCGGGTGGAGCCGGTAAAATGAATTCCCGACAGATTCGGATCAGCCAGGCATACATCACCGACACTGGCCCCTGAACCGGGGACAAAGTTAATGACTCCCGGCGGCAGGCCTGCTTCTTCAAGGATCTGCATAATGAGATACGGGGTATAGACCAGAGACGATGCCGGCTTCCAGACCACCGTATTGCCCATGAGGGCGGGCGCGGTCGGCAGATTACCGGCAATAGCGGTAAAATTAAACGGCGTCACGGCAAAGACGAAACCCTCCAGCGGCCGATGCTGCACAAAATTCCACACCCCAGCGGAAGATTCCGGTTGTTTCTGATACACTTCCTGGGCATAGCGCACATTGAAACGCAGGAAATCAATCAGTTCGCAGGCGGCATCGATTTCTGCCTGAAAGGCGGTTTTGCCCCCGGCAAGCATCGCCCCGCTGTTGATCAGGGCCCGATATTTAACGGCCAGCAGCTCGGCAACTTTAAGGAAGATGGCACAGCGCTCTTCCCAGCGGAAAGACTGCCACATCGGCTGGGCAGCTACCGCCGCATCAATTGCCTGCTGTACCTCGACAGGACCTGCTTTATGATACGTGGCCAGCACGTGCTGGTGATCGTGGGGCATGACAACCTTGCCGAAATTGCCGGTTTTAATCTCTTTTCCGCCAATAATAAGAGGAATTTCCAGCTGCCTGGCCGACATCTCGGCCAGCGCCTTTTTCAGAGCCGCTTTTTCCGGGCTGCCCGGGGCATAGTTCAAAATGGGTTCATTAACCGGCCTGGGGGTACTGATAACGGCATTATTCATGAGATTCATAATCAAGCTCCTTTTTAGTGACTTAGAAATACATATCTTTTGTTTGTTACAAGATAAGTATTTCGTTAAGGAACTTATCCCGCAAATCTGTCAGGCGGGATGAGTTACCAATTGTCAATTCTCTAGTTATTTTTTAAAATATTATTCCGTTAAGAAACTTAATACCCCTTCAAGGGGGGTACTAAAGAGTGCACCCGACAAACGAGTATTAACAAGAATTCGGCCAAACCTGCTTCGCAGGCTCATCCCTTATTAAACAAGGCCTTAATAATCACTCCGGCCATCTTCGGGTTTTCTTTCAATCTTCTGGTACTGTAACCAAACCACTGTTTACCGAATGGCACGTAGACCCGCATCCGATGCCCTTTATCGAGGATTGATTTCCTGAGCGCCGGGGTTACCCCGTAGAGCATCTGGAATTCGTATTTATCATTGGGAACTTTATATTTTTCGATAAGTTTATAGGCACCTTCAATCACCGGCACATCGTGGGTGGCGATAGCTGGGTACATCCCTTCCTTCAACATACATTCAACATCATCGAGGAAATGGCTATTGACTTCGTGGTATTTTTTGTAGGCGATTGATTCCGGTTCGATATAAATGCCCTTACAGACCCTGAGGTTAACCGGATGTTCCGGGCTGTTGAGATCCTTAAAACTTTCAATATCCCGGTAGGTCCTTTTTAGATAGGCCTGGACGACCAGACCAACATTGGCGGGAAATTCCTGTTTGAGTTTTCGGAAAATCTCGATCTCCATGTCGGTACAGGGAGAATCCTCCATATCAATCCTGACAAAATTATTGTACGATGCTGCCTTGGCGACAACCTCCCGGATATGCTGGTAGGCGACCTCCTTGTCCAGGAGCAGGCCGAAGAATGTCGGTTTGAGCGAATAATTACCATCCACCCCCGCTTTTTCTGCGGCTTCGATAACCTGCAGATACTCTTCTTTATTGGTTTTGGCTTCTGCAAGAGTGGTAATGAACTCACCCAGGACGTCGATGGTGGTCTGGATACCCTCAGCGTTCAATTTCTTGGCGTTGACAATCGCTTCATCCAGCGTCTCTCCGGCGATGTATTGTTTGGAAAAAATCCACACTAATTTTTTGGGCATGTGTGGAAGGATGCCGGCAATCATTTTATTAAACATAACAGTCCTGATTAGAAAAAAATTTTTATATATTTCCGCTACCCAATAAAAGTACCTGTAGTATTGAACCGAAAAATTGTATACAATATATGCACACAAAATATTTGTACGGTATTCAGCATATATGTGTCAACAATTTTTGTGTTTAGCAAAAAAATAGTTTATTTTTGCTTCTTTGATCCAAATGAAGCGGAGCAGGACAGAAATGGGAAAGATAATGAAGATTAATTCTGAAGACGCTGTTTACCGGAAACTGAAAACGGCAATACGCAAGCGATATATCCGACAGGGCAGTCAGCTCGTTGAAATTGCCCTGGCCCAGCAATTAGGCGTCAGCCGCACCCCGGTGCGCAGTGCCATCAAAAGACTGGAAGCTGAAGGATTGGTCAACAGTATTCCCAATCGAGGGGCCTTTGTCATTACCCCGACCCAGAGAGAAATAAAAGAAACCTTTCTGGTCCGCGCCCAGCTGGAAATGATGGCAATCCGGCTGACCATTTCCAGTATCACCGAACAACAGATCAAAGAAATTCGCGACCTCATAGAGGCTGAAACAGCAGTCTTCGATAAAAACAATCTGGACGAGTATTTTGCCATAAATGACTCGCTGCATATGAAAATTGCCGAATTTTCCGGCAACCGGGTCCTCTCTTCCTATATCCACGAACTTCTTGACCGAACAAGGATCTTTCTCATCCTCTACGATCCTTTTTACAAGATTGAATATTGTCCGACCAAAGAGCATGAGACCATTCTCGACGCCATTGCCGACCGCGATATCGACCGGGCCTGCGCTGCGGTGCAGGAACATATCAACAGTGCTATCAACGGACTTGAATCGGCCGGACAGCTGCCTGAAGACTATTTGTCTCTATAGTTTCTCCTGAAAACGACCAGGCCATTGGGTCACGAGCTGCCGGTACCTCTCGGGGGTGTCGACATCAAAGAATTCATCACGAGCGGCAAAAGGTACCGGACAGACCCGCCCGGGCTCCTTGACAATCAGCTGCCGTCCTCCGGCGTCGCCGTGCAGCTGGAAAAATTCACTGCGGCAGGCGGCAGGAAAAATCACCGGATTTGCCGGTCGGCCAGCCACCTCGGGGACTATAATTTTTTTAGCGTCCTGCCGGTAAAACAGCGCAACCAGGGTCTGAATAGTACGACTGGTCAGAAGCGGCTGATCGGCCACGGCAAACATTATGCCGTCTTCTGCGGTGCACATTGCAAGTCCCAGCTGAATAGAGTGGCTTTTACCGGCTTCAGGATCTTCGTTCTGGCAGAGTACTACCGGATAGTTGCCGGCAATTGCCGCCACCTCGCGATCACTGTATACAAAAATCACTTTTTGAAATAAAGCGTAGGGAAAGCGGGACAAAAAATGACCGACCACCGTTGATCCTCCAAGCGGCAGGAGCAGCTTATTGCACCCCATCCGCCGGGACAGACCGGATGCCATGATGATTGTATCGAGCCTACCCATAGAGAGTTCCCCGGTGCACACTGCCGGCGACAATTTTCAGATCGGGCAGCAGGGCCCGCAGGTGATCGACATTACGGCGGTCCATGACCGACTCCACCTTGTTAATGAAAAGGACTCTCTCGCCCCGCGCTTGAAAAAACAGCCCCATCCGGTGGACAACCATTCGATACAGATGATCAACGGTCAGCTGCTGGCCATCAATCCCCCCGGTCAGCCCGGAGAAAATTTCCAGGCGGTGCACCAGCGATGCACAGATGATCCTGCCGAGAGTCCCTATGTCGACAATGCCAACGGTCCTGGTGGTAAAGTCGGGGATGACCGGTTCTGTTGCTTTCCAGCCTTTGAGCGGTTTTTGGGCGGCACCATCAGCTTCGACGAGTACCAGGTCAAACAGTTTTCGCTGCTCTGCAAGCAGTTCCATACCCACCCCGCTCATTTTACCGGCGACAGGACCCAGCAGCCCGCCGACATAGATACCGGGCTCGGGCACAGGACCTGCAGCAAAAAGTTTCCCGCCCAGATCAAGGGCGTCATACTGCCCGGTATCCGGGATAAACATTTTCGTTGTGGTGGTTACCAGGACTTTCAAGCCCAGCTCTCTGGCTTCTCGCGCCAGATGAAACATAAGCGAGGTTTTCCCGCCAGCCCCGACACAGCACACCACATCGCCGGTTGCAATGGTAAGAGCCTGAATAAAAGAGTCCCTTTTCATTGATACCCCGGCAATCAGACCAGCTTGGCCATGATCTGATTGGCGATTGGCCATCCCTTTGCCGTGATACGGAGGTGGGTTGCGGTTAATTCGACAAAGCCCGGATCGAGCAGCTTTTTCAGGATGACGCCATAATACTCGCTGATTTCCATGCCGTATCGTGCGTATAGAGTGGACCGCGAGACCCCCTGCACCATGCGCAGCCCCATGATCACCGTCTCGCGAAAGGATTCTTCCCGGGCAAGATGTTCGGTTTCCACCACAACCGATTCCTGCCGGTTTATCCGGCGGATATACTCGCCGGGATCGGCAATGCGCCGCTCCCGAACTCCACGCCGGCAGCTCACCGCGGCAGCGCCGGCTGCCAGGTAATCGTTATTCAGCCAATAGTTGACATTATGCCGGCATTGGTATCCTTCTGCTGCATAATTTGAGGTTTCATAGAGACGAAGTCCGGCAGCACTGCACAGTTCAGCGGTGATGTCATCCATCGCCACTATGTCATCTTCTGCCGGGAGACTGATGGTGTGGTTTTGCATAAAAACATCAAACCGGGTGTCGGGTTCAATGGTCAATTGATATAAAGACAGATGCTGCGGGTTAAAGGAGAGAGCTTTTGCCAGGGAATTTCGCCAGGAAGCCGGGATCTGGCCGGGCAATCCGAACATCAGATCCAGACTTATATTGGTAAAGCCGGCGACTCGGGCGGCCTCGATTGCCGAGCAGGCCTCCTGCCTGTTATGGATTCGTCCGATCAATGCAAGCTCCTGGTCCTCAAACGACTGCACGCCAAGCGAGAGCCGGTTTACTCCGGCAGCAAGCAGTGTTTCGAAATATCTTCTCTCCACTGTGCCGGGATTGGCCTCGACACTGATTTCCGCACCGGGTACAGCGCCAAAAAGATCAAGCGAGGAGCGGATCACTCTTTGCAATAATTCAACCGGCAGGCAGGTGGGTGTTCCCCCGCCGAGAAACAGAGTGCCCAGTCCCTCTGTTGCTGTTGCGCCATGCTGTTCGGCAAGCCGGGTCAGTTCCATGATCAGGGCGTCAACATACGAACCATACAGTGCCTCGCCACCAGCACAGGAGCTGAAGGAACAATAGTGGCACTTGCTGCGGCAAAACGGAATATGCAGATACAGCGCAGTCATGAGCGGTCAAAGGTGTCCATGGCGGTCTGGCACTCCACCCTGACCGAATCCATCAGCCCGTTGTCGGCAAAACTATACGATCCGTCGCCGATAATCAGATGATCCAGCAACTGCAGCTGCATATACCGGCAGAGCAGGGCAAGGGTTTTGGTCAGTTTGATATCCTGGGTGGACGGCTGTAGACTGCCAGACGGATGATTATGGGCGATAATCAGGGCCGCAGCATGAAACTCCAGGGCCCGTTTGATGATCTCCCTGGGATAAACGGTATTGACATTCAGGGTGCCTTCGGCGACGATCTCCGAATCGATTATGGCATGGGAGGAGTCAAGAAAGATGACGGTGAAAACTTCTTTTTTCAGGCCGCGCATCGAATGAATCAGATACTCGGCCACTTCCCGGGAAGAATGGAGATAACGCTTGCCGTGCAGCCGTTCCTTGAGATAATAGCTGGCCACCGCATGGATAAAATGAATGGCAAAGCCGTTCTTCGGCCCGATTCCCTTTACCTCCTGCAGCGAGGCAATCGGGGCCTCAAAGACCTTGGCAAAAGAGCCGTATTTTTGCAGCAGCAGGCGGGCCGGTTCCTTGCAGTCGGTTCGCGGCGTGCCGAAAGATAACAGCAGTTCCAGAATTTCCGCATCGCTGAACCCGTCAAGACCTCTGGCCAGAAACCGATCCCGTAGTCGAGCGCGATGGCCTTCTCCTTTTTTCTGCCAGAGTTCCTTATCCACTACCTAAGCCTTTTTTAGCCGCCAAGCTCTTTGGAAAAGAGTTCATTGGCCAGTTGCGGATTAGCCTGCCCCTTGGTTTTCTGCATCAGCTGGCCGACAAAAAAGCCCAATAATTTGCTTTTTCCGGCGCGATAATCCTCCACCTGCGCCGGGTTGGCGGCGACAATCTCCTTGACCAGCGCCAGGAGTTCTCCCACATCGGATACCTGGGCCAGGTTTTTCTCCTGGACAATCGTTGCCGGGTCATCTCCGCTGGCCATCATGTCAGTAAAAACCGTCTTGGCAATTTTGCCGCTGATGGTGTTTTTCTCCACCATGGTCAGCAGGGCGGCCAGCTGCGACGGACTGACCCTGCAGGAAGATATTGCGTCCCCTTTCAGCTCCCGCATCAGCTCAGTCATGATCCAGTTGGAGGCTTTTTTGGCCTGCGCCCCGCCTTTCACGGTTTGCTCAAAATATTCGGCCACTTCCCGATCAGCGGTCAAGAGGACGGCATCGTACTCCGGCAGGTCGTACTGTTCAATAAAGCGCGCTTTTCGCTGATCGGGCAGTTCCGGCAGCGAGTGACGGACTTCGTCAATCCACTCCTCGCTGATCTCAACCGGTACCAGATCCGGGCAGGGAAAATAGCGGTAATCATGGGCATCTTCTTTCCCCCGCATCGATTCCGAACAGTTTTTGTCGGGGTTCCAAAGCAGCGTCTCCTGGACGATGGTGCCGCCGTCAAGCAGAATATCCCTCTGCCGGCGAACTTCAAATTCCAGGGCATTCTGAACATTGCGAAACGAGTTCATGTTCTTCAGTTCCGTCCGGATACCAAACTCCTTCTGGCCAACCGGCCGCAGGGAAATATTGGCATCACAGCGAAAGCTCCCCTCCTGCATATTACCGTCACAGATATCCAGATAGCGAAGAATGGCATGAATTTTTTTCAGGTAGGCAGCGGCTTCGGCAGGACTTCGAATATCCGGTTCCGAAACGATTTCCAGCAGCGGGGTGCCGGTCCGGTTCAGATCGACATGGGAGACAGGTTCAACCTCGTCGTGGATCAGTTTCCCCGCATCCTCTTCCATATGAGCACGGGTTATGCCGATGGGCCTTGTCTGCCCGTCCACCTCTATTTCAATCTCACCGCGGCCAATTATCGGCAGATCAAACTGTGACGTCTGATAGCCTTTGGGCAGGTCCGGATAAAAATAATTTTTCCGGGCAAACTGGCTGAAACGGTTGATTTTTGCATTGGTGGCCAGCCCGAATTTTATGGCGAACTCAACGACCTTTTTATTGAGCACCGGCAAAACCCCGGGCATGCCCAGGCAGATGGGACAGGTGTTGCTGTTCGGCGGCGCACCAAATTTCGTCGAACACCCACAAAAAATCTTCGTTGCTGTTTTCAGCTGGGCATGAATTTCCAGCCCGATTACTGTTTCAAACTCCATGGCGTCCCTGAATGTTCAGTTTACGTTAATTGTTCTTCCCCATCGATCACAGTTGATTTTGCCACCCAGGCCCTGATTTTCTGCAACTCCTCACGCCACTCCGCACCCAGGCGTACATTGAGAAACATTTTAAACAGCCCGTTGACCAGCTTGACAAGCTCTTCAAAGAGATAGATACGCTCCAGGGTCATCCCTTCAATTTCTTCCGGGTTGTCACTGTTATCCTGTTCTGTCGTTTCAGTTTTGGGCAGGCGCACAGCCCTGAATTCCATCAGGGCAGCCGCCAGGGTAAAGCTGTATTCATAGTCATTATGACCGATAACGATCCGGGCCTGTTCAAGTTTTTTGCCCATCCGCAGACCGGTTCGAGCCTCCTGCAGTTCAGCCTGCAGGCCGGTACAGACTATTTTTTCCGTCGACTCCCCTTCCCCGGATTCAAGCAGCATATGTTTTTCAAAAACGACGGTTATATCCCCTTCTCCCGGAAGCAGAACACTGCCCCCGCGTTCTTCACTTTTATACCAGAGCCAGGTCAGAAACTCCTGTCCCAGAAATCGTTTTTCAACAATCAGATCGACTAAATCCATCACATTCTTATCACCTGTTAAATTACTGGTGGCTCAATTAAAAACTTCATGTCCGCCCGCAGGAAGATCCTTTGAGAGGCAAAGTGCCCCTGAAGTACAGGGCACGTACAATGCAGAAGTTTTATTGCACACTTAGACAAAGATTTCAGGAGATATCCTCTCCAAAACCGCCAACTGCTCTGCATCGATCAAATGCTCTGCCGTTGTGTAGGGTATCTGCTGCCGAATGAGCAGGCCAAAACTCTCTTTAAAGAAATCCTCGAGGACGGCGTGCACTTTTTTATTCGTTGAAAAAAACAGCAGGGTCATATCGCTCAGACTCCAGCAGAGCTCAAAAATTGACGGTATCGGTATCGCTTTACGCATAAGGTCGACACTGACTCGTTCTTTCACTTCAACCTTCATAGCCCTGCTCAATTTCGGCAACTGCCGTTCCAGACGCACCCTCTCCTCTTCCTTCTGGATGACCTTTTTCATGATTGCCGGAGAAACCTTCCTCTCGTCAATGCGCAGGGTCAGGGTAATATAATCCCCGGCGGCGTAGGAGGCATACTTAAACTGGGAATCAAACATATTCAAAATAGAAACCCAGCCTATGGAGTATTCATCATAGCTGTCATCGATATCCTGAAAGGAAAAAGCCATTATCCTCTCGGCGATAAAATCCAAGGTGTTTTCCGGCAACTCGCCCAGCACGGAAAAACGCACAAAACTTGCTGAACCTTTCAATAAACCCATATAAAACCGATTGGTAGAGATTGGTGTACATTATATAAACTGCAGAAAGGCAGATGCCCGCTGCGGTTATTCTGTTCGTCAACACAAGCAACAGGGGCACAGCAGCTGCCTGTTGAAATTGAATACTGCTCTCTCATATAGCATTCCCAGCGCAGGGTCTCAACTTTTTTATACTGTTGCCTGCAGGCAATGCAGCAAATGGCCGACGGACCTTGACCATTTCGGTTCCAGATGATAAAAGATCAAAGGGAGCAAAAAACATGTTGACACATTATTGCCGACCATGTATAAACACTTCCTCCACGGGTCGTTAACTCAGCCGGTAGAGTATCTGACTTTTAATCAGAGAGTCGCGCGTTCGAATCGCGCACGACCCACCAAAGAATTTTGTCCCCATCGTCTAGTCAGGTCCAGGACATCGGCCTTTCACGCCGACAACACCGGTTCAAATCCGGTTGGGGACGCCATATAAAAACAGGCACTTAGCGATCTTCGTTAAGTGCCTGTTTTTCGTTGATGGGCCCTTTAATGGGCCGTCTCTTCAAACTACCTTCCAAATCGGGGAACGCTTTAAGCCCTGCCAGATTTTCCTGCCTATTTCATATTGTGAATATATCTTGGTGTTGTGGTCAGGTGTCTGTGCCGCAAATGATTCTGTGTCTTCAGCGGTGGCACGTTTTCCGCTGCTGGAATCGATGCACAGAGATGGCGATAGCCCTCAACCAACCATGTAAGTCATACTCTTACTTTCCTGAAATATGTATAGTATAGTATCGAATCGGGCGTTCGAGTTGAACTCGCTGAAGCTCGCCACTCAACTCAAACGCACTCCTTATTAACCAAAAACATCTCAGCCCCTTTTCGAAGGATTATCTGACATAATGTGTTTTGATCATCTGAATACATTGCATTTCGTTGAAGTAAACACTTTCAGCAAAAGACCGCAGGATTCAGAGGTACCGAGCGATTTTACTATAAGGGGATTATGAAATATAAACGACTACATATCAGGGTACCTGTCATTGGGGGCGTATCCCTGGAAAGGGAATTAGGCGTTGTTATTAAGGCAAGTGCTCTGGATATCAGTGAAAATGGGATAGGCATAAATGATTTTTCAAATCGTCCGGAAAACACCGAATACAAAATCCAGGTGACAACAATTTCTCATGGAGAAATGCACTTTTCAGGAATTCTTGTTCATACCTACAAAAATTCGGCGGGATTTAAGATTACCAACATCGATCCATCAAATCTCAAAATTTTAAAAAATATTATCAATGCGTTTCAAGCTACCGAGGAATTTATCAAGCACATTGACAAGCACGATATTATGAGAGATTGGATTAAAGACAAAGATGGCAACGAAATAGATGTATCCTTTGAAGTGTCACCTGCACAAGATGACACTACAGTTTAGATCTACGCTATAAAGTACCCCGCCTGCGAAGCAGAAGGTGGTGTGGACAAGGGGAATACTGACAGTATTGGCGACTGTTTTCGTCCTTCTTGCCTCTTTATTAAAGAACTATTCGTCGCACAATGATATTGCCGACGGAGTATCCGGCGCCAAAGGAACAGATGACACCGAGATCATGTTCTTTTAAATCATCATGATTCTTATGAAAACAGATAATCGATCCGGCCGAGGCGGTGTTGGCATAGGTATCGAGGATGGTGGGCGTTACATCTGTGGTGATCTCGGTGCCGAGCAATTTTTTGCAGATCAGCTGATTCATATTGAGATTTGCCTGATGCAGCCAGACCCGCTTTAAATCAGACGGGGCAAGGTTATGCCTGGCCAGATGACTGCGAATGATTTCTGTTGCAAAAGGCACCACCTCTTTAAAAACCTTTCTACCCTCCTGGACGAAAAGCCTTTCTTTTTCAGGGCCCTGATCGGGTGCGGTGCGATTGAGAAAACCAAAGCCGTTATAGATATTAGTGGAATATTTGGTCGCCAGTTTTGTGCCGATAATTTCAAAGACATCTCTTTTACTGCAGTGTTCCTCCTGCTCGATAATTACCGCCGTACACACATCACCAAAAATGAAGTGGCTGTCTCGATCGCGAAAATTCAGATGACCGGAGCAGATTTCCGGATTGACCATGAGAATGGCCCTGGCATTGCCCCGGAAAATAGAATCAACCGCCGTTTGGATCGCGAAGGTGGCCGAAGAACAGGCGATATTCATATCAAAGGCAAAACCGGCAATCCCCAAAGCCTCCTGCACTTCAACGGCAATTGCCGGGTAAGGGCGTTCCATGTTGGAGCAGGAGACAATGACCGCATCAATATCCTCCGGCTTCTTGCCCGCCCTGTCCATTGCTTCTTTTGCGGCCGCGACACTTATTTCGCATTGCAGAGACCCGTCTTGTATTGACCGTTTCGGCAACTGCGGACACATAATCTTCGGATCAAGAACCCCGTCACGATCCATGACAAACCGGCTTTTTATACCCGAGGCCCTTTCGATGAACTCGGCACTGGACTCAGTTAATGGCTGGCAGGTTCCGGCACCGATCTCATCCTGGTTTTCGTTATTAAAATTCCGGACAAATGTATTAAAGGAACGGACAAGTTCTTCATTGGTAATTGAAAATGGCGGAGTGAACACTCCGGTGCCGCTGATGACAATTCTGGCCATAACTCTCCCTGCGGTTTAATTAAAAGTAGGAAAAAAGTGACGCATAGGAACCCGAACCACTCTTGCATACCATATTGCATGATTTTATGAAGACGACAACTGGCAACCTGCAGAGCTGTTATTTTTCCACACGGCTAGGTATTGGAACGACAACGCAAACGAAAAATATCTGCGACGCTGCGGGGAAAAACAGTGACCAGAGATGCTGCAAGAGTGGCTTATAAATTCTGCAGCTTCTGCTCCAGAACATACTGGCCAACAGCGCCGGCAATCTGATCGACAAGGCTGCCGTTCTTAAAAAACATGAAGGTCGGCACTCCCCGGATATTGAAAAATGCGGCAATCTGCTGGTTTTTGCTGGTATCGACCTTGGCGATGATAAACCTCTGGGTATGCTCGCTGGCCATAGCATCAACTATCGGCAGCATCGTCCTGCAGGGACCACAGGTTGGCGAAAAAAAATCGACCATAACCGGCAAGGGAGCCTGCTTGACAAAGTCATGGAAGTCGTAATCACCAAGTTCCACCGGCACACCTTTTCCCGTCATATTAAGCGGGACATGACAATGGCCGCATTTGGGATGCAGAAATTGTTTACTGGCCGGAATTCTATTCTTCTTGCCGCATGATGCACAGGCAACAATGAGAGTATTCACGAAATTGCCTCCTGGTTGTAATTGCCGGTTGTTATCGATTCATTTTTGTACATTCAAATCCCTCGCTTGATAGGTGAGAGTATAAGCTGGCTGCAGGATCAGGGCAAGGTGGGGAGTGCCGTCATGCACCATTGTTCTATGCGGTCAAAGGCCTCATCGATCACCGCCAATTCACCGCCAAAAGACAGGCGCAGATGTCCCTCCCCGCCTTGACCAAAAGCGCCGCCGGGGATGGTGATAACCTTTGCCTCCTGAAGCAGGCGGATGGCCACCTCCTGGGATGAGGCTGCCTGAAACAGGTATCTGGCCATGACATAAAATGCACCTCTGGGCGGCACATAGGAAAAATACTTCTGCAGCCTGTCGAGTCTGACGCAGCACAGAGTCCGTCGTTTGACCAGCGCATCGCGCATTTCTGCAACACACTCCTGGTCTCCGTCAAGGGCGGCAAGGGCGGCAAACTGCGATGGTGTCGGGGCACAGATGGCTGTCGCGTCATGGACTTTCATGATCTGTTCCATCCATATCCCTGCCGCGGCAACCCAGCCCACCCGCCAGCCGGTAAGGGCATATTTTTTGGAAAGAGAAGAGATGGAAATCACATGATTGCGAAAGGCATCGATACTGAGCGGATTCACCGGCATCCCGCCGTCATAGACCATATAGTCATACGCCTCATCGGTGATGACCACAAAATTATGGGTAACGGCCAGTTTGCAGAGGGCAATGGTTTCCGCATCAGAAAAAACTGTCCCGGTCGGATTACCGGGATTGCACAGCATTATGGCCCTGGTTTTGGCGGTAATCGCCTTACTGATCGCCGCCAGATCCAGGCCCCAGGCGCTGGTCAACGGCACGAATATCGGAATGCCCCCGGCGAGTTGAACCTGTTCGATATAGGAGGCATAGGTGGGAGAAGGCAGAATAACCTCATCACCCTCGTCTACCACCGTCATGACCGTGGCCAGCAGAGCCTCCATGCCGCCGACAGTGACACAGACTTCTCTTTCCGGGTCTATTGCCACATTTTTTTCCCGGAGCATATATTGACTGATCTGTCTTCGCAGCGCGGGCATCCCTGTCTGCAGGGAATAATGACCGCTGCCGGGGTCCTCCCGCAGGGCCCTTATCACCGCCTCGACAATATGCGGCGGCGTGGCAAACGAGGGGACCCCCTGGCCGAGAGAAACACAGCCGCCTATTCCAGCGGCAAGAAGCGCCATCTGCTTGGTGGCTGACGGAGAAATATTGCGCACTCTTCTGCTGAGGCGCGTCGAATCGGTAGTGTGCCGGGAATGTGTCATAAGCTCTATGGCCCTGCCTTAATCTTCTGGAAATATTTTTCCCGGGTTTAACACCAGGTTCGGATCGAACAACTTCTTGATGCTTCTCTGCAGCTCGATACTGTGGGGCGACAGCTCCATCGACAGATACGGTGCCTTGGCCAGACCGATGCCATGTTCGCCTGAAATGGTCCCCTGTAGCCGTAAAGTCAAGTCAAGCAGGGCCCTGGTACCCTCATGGGCCAGATCCTGCCTGTCGAGGCTCTGGGTGGTTATATTGAGGTGGATGTTACCGTCGCCCGCATGTCCGAAGGCAAAGACCTCAATGCCGTATTTCTCTTCATAAAAAGGCAGCGCATCAACCAGTTTGGCAATGGCGGTAAGAGGAACCACGATATCCTCCGGAATGTACAGTTTTGCATAGTCATGGATGCGCAGACTCACCTGGCGACGGACCGCCCAGATCTTTTCCCTCTCTTCGGTACTGTTGGCTTTAATCAGCTCGATGGCTGCTTCCGCCCGGGCAATTGCGCAAATAGCCTCCATTTCGGCCGCAACCTGGCTTTCGGGTCCATCGACCTCGACGATCAAGATGGATGATTTGCCGGGAGGCAGAGAAAAAGGCAGCAGCTCGCCGATAAGAGACAGGCACCGATGATCAAGAAACTCTATGGCGCTGGGCAGGTATCCCTGACCCATGATTGCCGCCACACAGTTCATGGCGGACACCATGTCTCGGAAAACACACATCATTCCTAGGGTGGCCGCAGGCTTGGCAAGCAGCTTCAGGGTCAGCGAGGTGATAATCCCAAGCGTCCCTTCGCTGCCGACCAGCAGATTCGTCAGATCATAGCCAACGACCCCCTTTCTCGTCTGTACACCGGTCGTTATCAGCTGACCGCTCGGAAGGACTGCCTCCAGGCCAAGAATATAATCACGGGTGGTGCCGTATTTGACACAGGCCGGGCCTCCGGCGTCGGTTGCCGCATTGCCGCCGATAGTGCTGAGATCCATCCCGGCCGGATCAGGCGGGTAGAACAGGCCAGCTGCATCTGCTGCCAGGCGTACCTGCTGGCTGATAACCCCAGGTTCGACCTTCATGACAAAATTTTTCCCATCAATCGCCGTGATCCGGTTGAGTCCTCCGGTGAGCAGCACCACTCCGCCAAGAGACGGCAGGCATCCACCGGCAAGTCCCGACCCTCCGCCGCGCGGGGTGACCGGAAAACGGTAGATATTGGCCAGCTCCAATAAGGCTTGAATATCCCCGACACTCTGGGCCCGGACAACCAGCTCGGGGGTGTAGGTCAGGGTGGAGGCATCGCCGGCAAATTGAGCAAGTTCCGCAGGGGTGCTGAGAATTAATTCAGGGGCGATTCTTTGCCGTATGGCGGCTTTGATCGTATCGGTAACAGGAGAATATTGAACCATGGCGGATAACGGTAAAGGTTACAACTTCGATCTCAATGATGACCAAAGCCTGGAATGAAAAGGCGCTGTTCAATTTTTTTGAGAATGATAATAGCGAGGGAAACCAACCCGAGGTAATAGAGGCCGATTATCCCGAAGACCTCGGTAAAACGAAAATACTCGGTGGCAATGGTTTTCCCCTCTCCGGTTAACTCGATACAGGTGACGATGAACGCCAGAGAGGAATACTTGATCAAATAGATAATTTCGTTGCCGCAGCCATGAATGGCCCGGCGTACTGCCTGGGGGATAATGATCCAGACAATGGTCTGGAACGTGGTAAAGCCCAGGGCCTGGCCGCCAAGATATTGACCGCTTTTAATCGACAGGAGCGCCCCCCGCACATACTCCGACTGGTAGGCCCCGCTGCAAAAGGTAAAACCGAGAACAGCGGCAACATAGGGCGTCAGGTAGATACCGATATTGGGCAGGCCGAAATAGAGGACAAACAACTGGATAACCAACGGTGTCCCGCGAAATACCGCGGCATAGCAATCCGCAATTGTCTTGAGATATCTGTTGCCATAGGTTCGTATGGCACCGGCGACAATACCGATCAGGACTCCGCCTACCGCTGAAGGTACGATAAGGGCGATGGACATGACCAGCCCGCGATTGAGGCTTACAAACAGTTCCTGGTAAAAGGGTGACAGTTCCACGCTTAGCCCTCGACCTCGGAGAGTTCGTTGAGCCGGTCACAAAACCCCTGGGATTTACTTTTATTGCCGGCGGCGAGAAGTGCGGCCGGCGGGCCCTGCTCGACTATCCTGCCGTTTTCCATAAAGAGTATCTCATCGGCCAGATTATAGATCAGGCTGATCTGGTGGGTGGCCATGATCATGGTCATCCCTTTGACGGCCAGACCTTTGATGACGCTGATTACTTCGCCGATCAAGGTAGGATCCAGAGCGGAAGTCGGTTCATCGAGCAATAAAATCTTCGGGTCCATGGCCAATGCCCTGGCGATAGCCACCCGCTGTTTCTGTCCCCCGGACAGTTGCGCCGGATAGAGGGTCTCTTTGTCGCCCAGGCCGACCTGCTCGAGTTCCAGGCGTGCCCGTTTTTCGGCCTGTTTTTTCGGCATCTTTTTTACTTTACGCAGGGCAATGGTAATATTATCGAGAGCAGTCAGGTGGTCAAAGAGATTGAAATCCTGGAAAATCATGCCAACCTGCTGTCGCAACCGGTAGATATCCTGCTTCCGGGTGAACTGGATGCGCGCATTATCCAGCTCGATCTCGCCGGCATCCGGCACGACCAGACAGTTAATGCATTGCAGCAGGGTACTTTTCCCTCCCCCGGAAGGACCGATAAGGACCTTTATTTCGCCCTTGGCCAACTCGATGCTTACCGAGTTGAGAATTGTACTGTCCCCGAAAGATTTAGAGAGATTGTTCACCCGAAGAATCACCATTTTTTCAGTCATTATTGATTTCCATGCTGAGAATAGCCCGGAATACGGACGTATTGTTCTAGTTTTCGTAAACCGATGACCCCGGCCCAGGTGAGGAGAAAATAGATAATTCCGGCGGTAATGTACAGGGAAAGGTGCTGGTAGGTACGAGAGGCAACAAACTGGGTCCTGGCCATAATCTCAGGTGCCCCGATAACAAAGGCCAGCGCGGAATCCTTGAGGATGATGGAATACTCATTGGACCAGGCCGGAATCGACATCCGCAGTATCTGCGGCAGCACGATGTTCTTTATTGCCTGCATATCGCTCATGCCAAGACCGCTGGCAGCCTTGAACTGACCATGGGGCAGCGACAGGATTGCTCCTTTGAAAATATTGGCCTGATAGGCGCCGGTGGTCATACCCAGGACTATCGAAACCGTGGCAAAGGCGCTGAAATTGAGACCCAGAAAGGAAAAAAGGCCGAAATAGAAGAGAAAGAGCAGAACCACCACCGGCACACCGCGGAATATCCAGACGTAGGCGGTCAATATATATCGGATAAAACGATTGCCATAGACAAGGCCGACCGACATGAAAATACCGATAAAAAGACCAAGAAACATGGCGAAGACCACTATCCCGGCGGTAAGAAATGATCCCTGCAGAAGATATGGCAGGGAATCAAGGACGACGGATAAGGCATTTTGCATCGAGTTACCTGGACGATTGAGACAAGGATGGTTGCAGCAGTGACGGGTTAAAAACCGGAAACGCAAAAAGACGGGTCCACATCAAAAAATTGCTGTGGACCCGTCTTCCTCTCGCCCTATTTGTTTAAACCGTATTTTACAATCAGTTTATTCCATTCGGGAGTGGCCATAAATTTAGCAAGAGCCTTGTTTACTTTTTCCAGCAGCTCTTTTTCATCCTTGCGAACGGCATAGCCGAATTCTTCGTCATGCATGCCGAACGTACCGATAATGTGGACGTCTTTTTTAGAGGCCGCGTCTTTTGCGGGAGCATCGTCCATTGCTGCCGCATCAATTCTGCCGTTGAGTACATCCTCTATGGCAAGAGGTGAGGAGCTGTAGTAGCGGAGTTCAAAATTCCATCCCTTCTTCGGTGCCTCTTCCTTCAACCATTTGGCCTCGGAGGTTCCCTGCTGCACGCCAATGGTTTTTTTACCGGTTAAAGCCTGATCAACGGTCAGCGGAGAACTTTTCTTGGTGACCATAACCTGTTTGATGACCCAGTACGGAATGGTAAAATTGACCTGCTTGGCCCTCTCTTCGGTAATACTCATCCCCGATGCGATGATATCGATTTTTTTGGTCAGCAGGCTGGTAATAATTCCATCCCATTCGATTGGCTGGTGGGTAACTTCCACACCGATATCTTTGGCAATCCAGTTCATTGCTTCCACGTCAAATCCACTTGGCGTGCCGGTTTTGTCGATAAAGGCAAATGGCGGGAAATTTGCGTCAATACCATTAACCAATTTCTCGGCACCAAACGAGCTCCCCGCAAAAACCAGTGTCAGCAAACTGCACAGAAGACATAAATTTTTTCTCAGCATTTTCCCCTTCCTTTGTTGTTAGTTTTCTTTATTGTAAAGTTCTTTCCACACCCACAACCCTCATTGCAGGCCTTTTAACATATCCTATTTTGATTATTTGGTAAAAACCTAAAATAGCTGCTCGGGTAAAAACCAGAACAGCATGGCCGGCTCCGTTCAGAAGGATCATGCACTGGTCAAAAATACCGTTACTTCTCCATCCCGAAAAACGTAGTCTTTCCCTTCTGTTCTCAATTTTCCCCGTTCCCGGGCGGCAGCCCACGACCCGGCCGCAACCAGGTCGTCGTATGGAACCACTTCCGCCCGGATAAAATGTTTTTCAAAATCGGTATGGATGACCCCGGCCGCCTGAGGTGCCCTGGTGCCCTGCTTTATTGTCCAGGCGCGGGTTTCTTTTTCACCGGTGGTCAGAAAAGAGATAAGGTCCAACAGGGAATAGGCCGTCCGGGCAAGACGGGCAAATCCTGATTCTGTTATGCCCAGTTCCGCCAGAAAAACTTCCGCCTCCATTTCGTCCATTTCCGAAAGTTCGGCCTCAATTTTAGCAGAGACGCACACCAGGCCATCACCGTGACAATCGGCAAAAGCTCTCAATTTGCCGACATAGGGATTGTCAGCGCCGTCCGAGGCGAGATCGTCCTCCCCCACATTGGCCACATACATGACTTTTTTACTGGTCAGCAGTTGCATCTCCCTATCCAGCAGTATTTTCTCCTGCTTTTCGAGCTGCGCGATTCTGGCCGGTTTTTCCGCTTCAAGCATAGCTTTAATTTTTAATAACCCACTCAGCTTTATCTGGGCATCCTTATCCTGTCCGCGTGCTTTCTTTTCCTCCGACAATACCCTCTTTTCGACCACATCCAGATCTGACAGGATCAGCTCCAGATTGATTGTTTCCACATCGCCAACCGGGTCTATTCCGCCGTGAACATGGGTTATATTGTCATCATCAAAGCAGCGGACGACATGGGCAATGGCGTCAACACTTCGAATGTGCGCAAGAAACTTATTGCCCAGCCCTTCTCCTTTGGACGCCCCCTTCACCAGTCCGGCAATATCGACAAATTCAATCGTGGTGGGAATAATTTTATTCGAGGTGCCGAGTCGTGCTAAAACATCAAGTCGCCGATCGGGAACACGGACAATGCCAACATTGGGTTCAATGGTGCAAAACGGATAATTACTCGCCTCCGCACCAGCCTTGGTGAGGGCATTAAACAACGTTGATTTGCCGACATTGGGCAAACCGACTATTCCTATTTTCATTCCAGGTACTCCTGCTGTTTTTACAATTGAGATATCTGCGGGGTTATGGCGTTATTCCGCCACGCTTCTTACAAGCAAACAACAAGCAGGAACGAACCAATCACGCCAGAACTAAACCGGACGGTTGTACCATTAACAAAGGTTGTGTGCATTATGAATCTCGCATAATCGTTGCAGATTGGCGATCACAGATCACATTGGAGCGGACCAGGCGCTGCGCCGGCATAGGCACAAACCGCTTCGGGGGATTGTGAGGTCAATTCCACCTTTTTTTCGTTATGGTGGAAGCTCAGGTTCGGTCCATTTACAAGTCGATAAATGGCTTGACCGGGAAGAATTTCAACCTCCATTAAGCTTTTTCGAACCGTCAGACGGAAGCGAAACCGGGTGCAACGGTCAGGAAGTTTCGGGTTGAAGGAAATCGACCCACCATAATCCCGCATGCCGGCATAACCGTAGACCAGCACCATCCATGCGGCGCCGATGGAGGCGATGTGACACCCCTGACCGCTGTTGCCGCCGACATCGGCCAGATCCATCAAGACTGCAAAACGGCCATATTCCTGAGCCTTCTCGTTGTTGTTGATCTCGGCGGCAACAATAGCCTGAATACCGACGGAAAGTGAGGAATCGCCAGTGGTGAGTCGATCATAATAATCAAAATTTCGCTCTTTCTCTTCGGCGGAAAACTGATTACCGAGCAGAAACAGGGCCAGGACCAGATCAGGCTGCTTGATCACCCGGTGCCGGTATATAACCAGCGGATGATAATGGAGCAGCAGAGGGAAATTTTCCGGGGGTGTTCCTGCAATATCCCACTCTTTTTTTTCTAAAAAAGTGTCATCCTGGAGATGGATCTGCAGTTCATCGTCGTAGGGAATGTACATTTTATCGGCGGCCCGCAGCCACTCCTCCACTTCCGTATACACCAGGCCGGTTTTATCCACCAGGAACT
>AMWB02008256.1_pt1 | contig 22663 bp, 21 predicted proteins | sample 200311 | NCBI WGS metagenome assembly AMWB02 (sample SAMN02737377, study PRJNA173069) | bioreactor metagenome | biome: anode biofilm in microbial fuel cells | place: USA: California | collected 2010-12-16 | reverse complement strand
TTTATGGCGTCCCGTGCAAAGGGCACCTCATAGCCCTCTGGACCTTCTAAGCTGAGCTTTAGTGGTAATCACATTGGAGTATAAGATAACAGCTACGTGAAAATCCTCAATGAAGAATTTGGCATTTAGAGAAAAATCAAAAGTTCCATGCCGTTGCGCGACTTCGAGGAGGTTATACGGGGCATGCTCGGGCTGATTTACCCAACCGATTATTGCAGGCACTCGCAAAAATGTGCCTGCCGTGGGTGAGATGGGATTTAATCTTTAGACTTCACCGCATCTTTCACCTTTTCCGCAGTCTCGTCTATCGATTCGCCGACTTTTTCGGCTGGCCCTTTGCCGGTAATTTTATCGGCTGCCTCATTTACCGCATCTTTGGTGGCTTCCACCGTCTTGTCTACTTTTTCTCCTGCTTTTTCTGCCGGTCCCTGGGAGTCGCAACCGAAGGTAAGCACCGCCAAAGCAAGAGCGGTTACAAACAGCAGCGTGGTTATATAATTTTTTTTCATGATGTGATCTCCTTGATCTGTTGCACAGTGCTTATCGGCCAATCGAGCAGCTCGACCGGCTGTCGGTGATGTTTTTCGGTAGAATTTGAGAAATACAAAAAAATACCGATATCTTACAGAGGTTGAAAGGTGAATTTCTGGCCGCCGATGGAGAGTTCGTACATCAAACCGCCCTGAGCGTGCACGAAGGAGGCCATGCCTTTGAAATAGCCGGTTTTCATCTGTGTCCCGGTCCTGGGGCCAGCAGTTGCTCCGGCATTGATGCCGGAGGTGCCGGCCTCCGCTTCTGCGCCGGCCGTTATAGCGACTGCCTGGGCGGTCGCGCCAAATTCAAAATTACCGCTTGTGAATTCATAATAGGCCCGCTTGTCCTGAAAGAAAATAATTTCACTGAAAGCCTCGGCACCCGCCTGAAATCCTATCGATCCCTCAATTACCGTCGATTTTCCGGTAACTCTTCCGGCCCGGTAGACCTGCCCCTCTCCATAGGATCCACCAACGACAAAGCCCGCTTTGCCAATGATGGGAAAGACGGCATAGCCGTAGGAATTATTAAAAAACTTGTTTACCACGGGCGAGTCTCGAAATATTTTGATAGTTGCTGAATAATCTTTCACCCGGGCGGCGAAAGTAATTGCGGACACGCAAAGAATGCAAGCAACCACACATAACAAAGCTAAGATTTTTTTCATTGTCCTGCTCCTTTCAAAATGTTTGAGATGTTGTCAACGCGTCTGGCTGTTCTCTGCCATACGGTGTTGCATGACGTTTCGACAGATGCCGTCCGGATTACTTAATAGAAGTATGCGCGTTCTCAATGGATTTCCTTATATCCTGCTGAAGCTTTTCGTAGCCTATTTTGAGATCCTCCCAACTCTCTTCACTGGCTTCTTTGAGGCTTTTTAGCGTAACCTGTGCTGCATTCTGTTTTGCCTTCAGGTCGTCCACTTTTTTCAGATAAGCGATTCGTGCCTGAGCGATTGCTTTGCCGGCTCTTTCCTCGAGATTTTCGATCTCCATTGTCCATTCTGTTAACTGTTCTTCAACTTTTTGGATATATATGTTCTTTAGCTCCATGATTTCCTCCTGTTGATGGAGAATGTCACATCTGCATGTTCAAGGCTGATGTGTTGTTATGGTTTTGGTGTGCAGGCAGGACTGGGTATTGGAACGGTATACAAACTGTGTTGAAGCCTCCTCTTCGAATCACCAGGTAAGTGGCTGATGTTCTCGAAAAAAACCACCGGTCGGGCCATTGTCCGGCAGGGTCGCCAGCCATACCGGCGTTTCGGCCGCCTGTTCTGGGGAGATTGGCGCCCGCGGGCCACCCAGGTCGGTACGTACCCAGCCGGGGCAGGCGGCATTGACGAGAATATTCTGATTATGCAGTTCTCGGGCAAAGAGCGCAGTTATTCCATTAAGCAGAGTTTTCGACAGACGATAGGCCGGTGTCTGCATCCCGGCAAATACCGATTCCGGATTGACGATGTCGGTTAGAGCTCCCAGGGTGCTGGAGATATTGACAATACGCCCATATCGATGCCTGCTCATCAGCTGCGCGCAACTCTGACTCAACAGGAGTGGGCCGAAAGCGTTGGTCTGCAAGGTGTTGTGCAGGATGCCGAGCGACAATTCCAGGATGTTCGTCTCGGTGTCGATCATGATACCTGCATTATTGACCAGGACATCCAGGCGGCCAAAGGTATCGGCAATCCTGCCGACCGCAGCTGTGATAGAGGTCGCATCGGTGACATCAAGACGGGAGAAGTGAGCGTCAAGTCCCCTGTCGACCAGCAGTTTCTGTGCGGCCAGGCCCTTCTGCCGGTCCCGGCTGCCCATGATGACCGTAAGCCCCTTCTCCGCCAGCTGCCTGGCGATCTCCAGGCCTATACCCCGATTGGCGCCGGTCACCAGCGCGACTCGTTTTTCCGAACTTTCCATCCTTTTCTCCTTTCTGTGCTTTCGTCGTGAAATTCATCCACTGTTGAAATCATCACGGGACGTTGTTTTCCCGTGGTTCAGAAGCTATTGAACAATTTCCTCCAGGGCACTGTCGATGGTGTCGTAGGTGAAGGAAAAACCCGCATTTTTCAGCACAGCGGGCTGTGCCCGCTGGCTGCAGATCAGGGCCTCGCCAAATTCTCCCAGCACTGTTTTTACAACAAATTCGGGGGTGGGCAACATAACCGGTCGGTTGAGTTTTTCGGCCAGGATTCGGGTCATATCCATGTTGCGCACCGGCTCCGGTGCGCAATAATTGACCGGTCCGGCAATGTCGGGATGGTCGATGACGAACAGGTAGGCGGCGATCAGGTCGTGCAGATGTATCCAGGGAAACCATTGGCGTCCACTGCCCAGCCGTCCCCCCAGAAAGAGTTTAAAGGCCGGAAGCATTGATCCCATGGCTCCCCCCCTGCGGTCCAGTACTATGCCAAACCGGGTCAGCACCACGCGGATACCCCCGGTCTGCGCCTTCAGGGCTTCGCGTTCCCAGTCGATACTGACTCTGGCCAGAAAATCATCGCCCGGCGGTTCCTCTTCAGTGAGCAGGTCGTCACCCCGTTCCCCGTAATACCCGACGGCCGAGGTGCTGAAGAAAATAATATCTTTTGCTCCTGCCAGGCTTTCTGCGATATGACGGGTGGTGAGGATACGGCTGTCGTACACCTCTTTTTTGACCTTTTCGGTCCAGTAGGTAAAAATCGATTTGCCGGCCAGATTGATGACAATGTCGTGTTCCGCGACCTTTGCCTGCCAGTCACCCGGTTTTGTCGTATCCGCCGCCAGGTAATGAAACGATGGATGGTCTATTCCCGCACGAGGCCTGGGGCTGCGACCGACCCCCGTGATCTGATGACCAGCTTCGAGCAGGGTGCTTGACAGGTGGCGGCCAACAAACCCAAGACTGCCGGTAATGAAGATTTTCATATGTGCTCCCTCACTTGAGTTCCCCGGATATATTCTCTTCGACACTGTCGATACCTTTATGGTCTACTGCTGATTATTTTCCTATAACGTTACTACCTGGTTACGCTTTGGCAAGGCCTCCCCGATCATTATCGGCCACATCCGGCAATTTGTCAGGCCAGCAGCCGGGTGAGATAAGGCGATTTTTTTTGTCTCTCTTCACTTACTTGCCGAGCTGGAGTATGTTTTCTATTTACTGGCCGCTACGCAGGCCAGCCAGGTTAAGACGAGATAAACCGCGAACAGGGGGTCCGTTCATGCGCAAAACAATCTTGAAACAAAAGGCATTGAGGTCATCACTCGGGATTTTTATCGCTTTTCTTCTCCTGCTTTTCCCGGCAGTCAGGATCCCCCTTCTGGATGCAAAAACAGATACGTATTTCACAGAGGCAATAACCAGGGCAGGGATCGCATATGCCACCTGCAGGGCGATCAATGCATCGGTTTCGATTATCAAGGACTCTCAGCTCCAGTTGGAGCCGGCTGGAATCGGGGTGTCTCTTGCGGTCGGCCAGGTACTGGATCCCATAGATGATATGACCGAACGTTTGTCTACTGTCCTCGTCACGGCGATCACCTCGCTGGGCGTACAGAAGCTGTCATACGAGATCGGCGTTTCCCTGGCGCCGCGGGTGCTGGCCGGTCTGCTCCTCGTCCTGTCCCTCCTGGTGTGGTTTGACAATGACCGCTTGTCCGGGCTGCAGCATATTACGGTTCGTCTCATGATCCTCCTGGCGGTTCTCCGTCTCTGTCTGCCGTTGTCTTCAATTGTCAATCACTCGCTGTATACTGGTTATTTCGCCGAAGAGATCGCAAGAGCGAGTCAACAGCTTGATCTTCGCTCGGAGGCATCGGGGCAATTCAGCGATATTGCAACGCCTGACACCCAGGGTTTCTGGGCCACCATCGGCAACAGCACGGCGGTCATCAAAAAAATATCGGCGGATTTAAAAAAATCACTGGAGACTTTTGTCACCAATGCAACGGAAATCATCGAAAATCTGCTCAAACTTACCTTCCTCTATGTCGCAATATTTCTGATTCAGGTGATAGTCTTACCCGTCTCGATTTTCTGGTTTCTGGTCTATATCGCGAGCTCGCTCTTGAAACCCGTTCAGGCACGAGATGCCGGCTGACATTTACGATGTCTCTGCATCTTTTTCAGGCATAACAACCAGGATTTCCCCTGGTGCCAAGCGGTACTTTAACGGCGCATCCAGCCAGTGCAGTTCGCCGTCGAGTGCGACATGAACTCTCGTACGGCGATGGTGAAAATTCATCTCAATTTCGTCGACCAGCTGGTTCTGGAGAGCAGTTACGGTTTCCATTGGATCGATTCCCCAAAAAAATGCCTGCATGACCAGCTTGAAAATCTTGAGTCTGCTGTCGCAATCCACCGCCAGCAGATGCAGACCGTGTTGCCCATCTTTTTTAACCTGTCCCAGGGCAGGCAGGCGCAGTTCGCGTTCGCCTACACCGACAAACACCAGTGGAGTACGCAGTTGTTTTCCCGCCAGTCTGATCCGGATCGACCTGAATCTGACTAAACGGCGCAATCCGGCTATGATCGACGCCGGAAAATAATGCATACGATTTTCCAGGTATTCTCGGCTCCGGACAAAGGTCGGGTAAGCGCCGACAGAGCTTGTATTGATAAACAGCGAATCGTTGACGTAGCCGACATCAACCGGCCGGGCTGTACCGTTCAGCGCGATTTGCAAAGCTTCCTCAGCCTGGATGGGAATATCGGTACGCCGGGCAAAGTGATTCAGCGTGCCCCCGGGTATGACCGCGAGCTCCGTCGATTTGCCGGCGAGCTGGGTCGCTGCGAGGGCAATGGTTCCATCTCCGCCACTGACCACTATTCGCTTTACTCCCTGTGTCACTGCGCTGGTAATTTCTTGTACCATTTCCTCCGGCGAAACCGGCTGCAGGCTGATACGTGAATCGTTCCTTAGCGATTCGCACATTTTTTCCCAGCTGCCTGCATTCGGGTTGTAATAAAGAGGTACGGGGGACGAGTCATTGTGCATATTCTTCCACTGATATAAAAGGTAAACAGGTTTAAGATTTTTCCGCCCAGTCATCCTGATCGCGAACGAACAGCTGGCGTCCGACGGGCACGAAGGCGGTCCCCTGCCAATCTCTGGTCTCAATGGTCAAGCTTTTGCGATCGCCCTGCACAATGTTAAAGCTGTTCGGACTTTTTTTCATCAGACGGTCCGAAAAAGTTGTTCCGCTGTGCGAGATAATCAGACCTTCGAGAATATGGTTATATGCAAAGTGCACATGGCCGCTGAGGATAATATCAACTCCAGCCTTCTTCATTGCACGAATTGCTTCGTCCCGGCCGCCGATGACGTGACGGTGGAGATATTGCCGGGGCAACCAGAAAGGATGGTGTATTACCAGCACCCGCAGCTTGTCGGCCGGTTGCCTGATGAATATTTCAGCGGCGGTATTGCTCTGCGCCTCACTTATTCGCCCGCGCGACCAGTCGGTAAAGGAGCTGAATCGCCTGGTGGAGTTGATGCCAAGGGCAATATAACTGCCATTATCCATGATAGGTTCAAGGGGATAGCGGAGATATTGATGCCATTTTCGCCATGGACTGATGATGCGTTCGGCGAGATTATATGCCGGGATATCATGGTTGCCGGGGATGACAAGGCAAGGCCATTGCAGACTGTCAAGAAAAGTTCCTGCCGCCTGAAATTCCCGCGATCTGGCACGCTGTGTGAGGTCCCCGCTAATAATTACAAGGTTTGGCTCGATATCGGCAAGGCTTCGCCGGAGTCCGTCAATCAATTGCGGAGAGGTCCGGCCAAAGTGGAGATCCGAAATATGGACAAGGGTTGCCATGGGGAAAATGCCGAAGACTTTTAAGGCTCAGAATCTGGATGTGCCGTGAAGGCATGGAACCCATTCCCGCTTTTTCATGTTCTTCGCGGGCGTGGTGGTAATCTTTGCGTAAACCTTATGCACTCCTTGCTCCTTTAGCAAAGAGCTGCTGATTGCCAGTGAGGCACCGCGGAGAATCTTTTAACCTGACACTCGCGCTTACGGGCGGGGGGCATTCATGCACAAGAAACAACGATGAAATGAGAACTGCCTACGAAACCTTCACGTTATTTGTAAGAGTGATTATTAAATATAGAGATCATAGTCAGTAATTATGATCTGCCCGGATCTGTTCCATGTATTGTACTGTCATGGGACGATCATGGCCATGTTGGAATATCGCAGTTAACAGGAGGCAATTATGTATCAAAGAGAAGAATTATGTGCAAAAATCACCGAAATCTACCCTGAAATAGGGCAATGCGGAATAGATATAGATGTTACTTTCGATGCGGAAAAAAATGCCTGGGTAGTCGATCTGATAAAAGACTCGCACGAGCTCAAGCATTTTCTCGACATCCCGCAGGCTGACGATTGTATGGATGGACATCAATGCGTTTCGCTTGGCCTGGAGATAGCCCAGCTCAGGAAGAATATCGAAGGAAAACAGTTTTAATCCGGTAATCGGAAGAGTAAGCCGGGGGCAGAGGATCCTTTCGGTCTGTATCAGCGAAAGCGGCACTCCGGCTTCTTTCAAGCCTCTGTGCAGTAAGCAACATCAGTTTGCAGAAGTCTCTTCCTGCTCAATTTCCTCTACCTTGACAGCCACAGCCTGCCCCGGAGGCTGGATCATGCCGTCGACATGCCTGGTATACGAGTAGGTGAACTCGGCGCCGAAAAGTAAAATCAGTACCGAGTAATATACCCAGGCTAAAAGAGCCACCAATGAGCCGGCAGCACCATATGATTCGGTGAAATTACTGGTTTTGAGATAAAAACCGATAAGATATTTGCCGAAGATAAAAAGAATGGTGGTAATAAATGCGCCAATCCAGGCATGGCTCCATTTGATTTTTGCATCGGGCAGTACCATGTAAATCAGGGCGAATACTGTGGCGATCAGAGCGCCGGAGATGAGGGTGTTGGCGAGCCAGAGAAAATAATAGGCCAGGCCGGTGAAATATTGATTTATAAAGACCTTGAGCATGGCAATGAGCGTATCCGTCACCAGCGACACGAGGACTAAAAAGCCCATCGACGCAATCATGGCCAGAGAGAGCAGCCTGTTGACCAGAAATCTAACAAGACCCCTTTCGGTTTTTGGTTGAATGCCCCAGATACTATTGATACTCTCCTGCAGGATAATGAAAACTGACGTCGCACTGAAGATTAGGGTCGCTATGCTGATGACCTTCGTCTGAATGTTTTCGGTATTCCTGGTAATTTTGTTCATGAGTCGTTCAACTTCCTGCGCACTGTTTGTCCCTGCCACCCGGGAGATCTGGGTGAGCATGCTGTTTTTGACGGTCGCATTTTCATAAAATGATCCGGCAATCATTACCGTGATAAGCGCAATGGCGGGCAAGGAAAAAATAGCAAAATAGGCAATGGAGGAACTGTACACAAAGGGTTTATCCTGGAGGAATTTTACCCCGGTGTCTTTGAAGATCAGCCACCACTGTTTTGCGGTAATTTTCATTTTGTTTTCATTCCTGAGCACAAGGGTTGATATCCGGTGTCCCGGCCAAAAGGTATCGGCCCGCCATCATCGCATTAAGGAAAGCATTAATAATAGTACCAGATCGTTTCGTAATCTTTGATCTTTTCGCCATCCGCTCTTAATCGTTGCAGATAATCGTAGATCGACACATCCGTATAGATATAGGTATCGACCAGGGCCAGCTTTTTCTCCCAGGGGTGAAATTCATAAACACGCCGTCCATCGGGGAGGATGGCAATGATATCCCTGTTCTGGGCGGCCCGCAGGTAGTTTTTTCCCAGTCGTGGAACATTGAAGACAATTTCGTCGGTACGCACCGTACCCGGCAGAAGCCGCGCCTCTTCCTGCTGTTCCTGCAGGAGGCGAGCAATAGGCACACGATAACTGTCAGTTTCCTTTTTGCCTTTAGTGTTAAAAGTATAGTAAGGGGTAACCCCGATGAGACGCAGTTTCTGTCGCAGGGCTGCAGCCTCAAAACGACGGGAGTTGTAGTAGGTAAAGACCAGCTGGTTGTAGACCCCTATGCCGGAGAGGCGGAACTTCTGCACCGCACGCATCGCCTCCGGGGTAATTTCTGTGGGATGTTCGAAATGGGTGACCACGACGATTTCCCGACGGCCGGGTTCCTGAAAGCGGGCGATGATCTGTACTAAAGTCTCTGTTATACGCTGGGGGAGGGTTACCAGAGTACGTGTGCCGATGCGGATGCGGAGGATATGGTTCATCCGGGCAAGGCGGGTGAGAATCGATTCAAGCTGTTCGTCGGCAAGCAACAGGGGGTCACCGCCGGTTATAAGCACTTCGTTTATCTCCGGTCTCTCCTCGATCCAGCGCAGAGCCCGGTCGAGTTTTTTTTTACCCAGTGCGGCACCCTCCGAATAGACGTCTTCTATCTGCCAGTTTCTCTGGCAATAAACGCAGATCTGCGGGCAAGTGAGCAGTGGTTTGAGTATGACGATGTTGGGATATCGTCTGGTAATGCCATCAATAGGGGAGGTGTCGTTTTCGAACATAAAATCCATCGAACATTCGTCATTCTGCCGGTGTTCGATCATCTGGTCGACATAGTCGGCCGGAGGAATAACCTGAGCCCTCAGTGCCCTGTCCCAGGTTTTATTGTTCTCCGGGTCCATGAGGGACAGGTAATAAGGCGTTATGCCGAAGGGAATATGATTTTTTATGGCTTTGGCGATGGCTTCGGCTTCCACGGGGGAAAGGTTGACCAGTTGGCCCATGGTTTCCGGATGACGAATAATGTTTCTGGTATGCCACCGCCAATCGTTCCACTCAAGGTCGGTAATCCCGAAATGATTTTGCATTGCCTGTTTGTTCAGACTTTGCTGCCTTTGCAGATCCTTATCCAATCCCGAACAATAGCGGCTCATGGCATGAGCTGAATTTCTCGCCATGCGGGAGAGGTCGGTGGAACGCATTTTCGCAGCTCTCCGTCCGGAATGGTTGAGGAATGCCGGTGGTTTTTCCTTGTATATTCCCGAGTTACCGGTACATCCTTTGAGCAGATGCTCCAGCTCGGTCAGGAAAGCGGACGATACTGGCTGAAGCCCGGCGGAAGTGGTTGAGTTCAGCAAGGTATCGACATAGCTGAGCAGGGAAAAACCGGACAATTCTTCGCTGCGGGGTGCGAGGATATTCCGCAGGACCCAAATGGCATCCCGGCAGACAATCCATTCAAGGGGGGGCAACCGCTGCGATGCATCAAAGACGGTAATAAGCATCTCAGAGAGATGTCGCCGCAACAGGAAACGCTTTTCTTCCAGGGACTTTGGCAGATTAAGGATGGTTCCCAGGTCTTTGTCTATGGCAATAATCTGCCTCAGTCTGTTCACTTTGCTGTGTTTATTCATGACGTTCACCATTGAAATATTGGTCCCTGCTTCATTATGCCAGGGACGCAGTAGTCAATGCTGTGCTCATTTCTTCGGCGGCCGCTGTGGAGCAGGCAGACGAAGAAAAGGTTCAGGAAACTGCAGCATGGATCTATTAAAACATATTGTGTCAATTCTTGCTATTATCAGGTGTGTTGAGCCGGAAAGCCTTTTCGCAGGCGGTCTGAGCTCCGATGTGTTCTGCTGCACCGGCTGCTCTTGTTGAAGGTGTTAATCTGCGGCAGTTGTTACTGAGCATCTTGAGCGCAGGAGTGTATGTCTCCGCCATGTGTGGTGGTTGGAGTCGCGATGATATTACCGGCAATGGCCCGCCAAAAAGACTGCTTTGGGTTGCGACAGTCTCCCTGGGTTGGTAAAATAGTATTCACCCGGTTCTCTTGGCAGGGGAGTATTTCCTGAGTACGAGCGTATCCTTTGCAGGGGCCGGTAACACCTCGATGTCAACCATACTAAAGGAGGGTAGGGTGAGTCTCCATCAAAAAGTCAGTCTGAATCTGAATATCCGTGGTCTTGCTCAATCGGCAACCATAGCCATCAACGACCGCAGCAAGATGCTGCAGCAGCAGGGCCGGACTGTTTATCGGCTGGGGCTTGGGCAATCGCCGTTCCCGGTACCCGTGCCGGTTGTTGAAGCTCTCAGGCTGCATGCAAATGAGAAAGACTACCTGCCCGCTACCGGGCTCCCGGCATTACGGGAAGCAGTGGCTGAGTTTCACCGCAAAAAAGATGGTGTCGAGATAGGGCCGCAGAATGTCCTTATCGGGCCGGGTTCGAAAGAGCTCATGTTCATTCTGCAACTGGTCTACTACGGCGAGCTGATCGTCCCGACTCCGTGCTGGGTTTCCTATATTCCCCAGGCAGATATTCTGGGTCGTAAGGTCAGCCTGATCCATACGCGAATCGAGGATAGATGGAGGATGACCGCGGAGTTGCTCGAACGACACTGTGCAAGCGAGAGAGATGATTTTCGGCCACGCCTGCTCATCCTCAACTACCCGGGTAATCCGGAAGGATGCAGCTATACGGCAAAAGAACTGGAAGAAATTGCGGGAGTGGCCAGGAAATATCAAGTGCTGCTGCTGTCGGATGAGATTTATGGTCAGCTGCATCATAGCGGACAACATATATCCGTGGCGCGTTACTACCCCGAAGGCACCATCATCAGTTCAGGACTCTCCAAATGGTGCGGGGCTGGCGGATGGCGATTGGGAACCTTCTCTTTTTCTCCGGCCCTGGACTGGCTTCTCGAATCGATGGCCGCGGTGGCCAGTGAAACCTTCACTTCGGTCAGTTCGCCTATCCAGTATGCGGCGGTAACGGCTTTTCGTGGTGACATCCGCATCGAACGATACCTCTGGCATGCGCGACGCATCCTGGCGGCCCTGGGAACCAGGTGCGTGGCTATGCTCAAAGAAGCCGGGATTCTGGTACATCCGGTAGAAGGGGCTTTTTACATTTTTCCAAGCTTTGCGCCTCTGGCTGAAGTTCTGCACCGTCGGGGGATTACCACCGGCAAGGAACTTTGCGAAAGGCTGCTGCTTGAAACAGGGGTTGCCATGCTTCCCGGCGAAGTCTTCGGCCGCCCCCCCTCTGAGCTCACAGCCCGTCTGGCCTATGTCGATTTCGACGGGGCCAAGGCACTCTCGGCCAGTGAAACAATCCCCCTGGACCAGCAGTTGCCGGAGGACTTCACCAGTCTGTGGTGCTTCAACGTCATAAAGGCAATGGAGATTATCATCAATTGGCTCAACAGCAAGTGATTGAAAGTTTCAGATTCCGAGCACAGGGAGTGATGTCCGACTGATTTTCAGCACAGCTTAAGGTGAAGTGTAACGCCTGGCCAGTTTGCCGAGGGTCATGCCCTGAACGGCAATGGAAAAGATCACGATAAGGTAGGTAATCGTGATAATGGTGATTCGTTCAGGGACAGCCGGAATAGCCAGCGCCAGGGCCACTGAGATGCCACCGCGCAGGCCACCCCAGGTCATTATTGGCACCGCTCCCCGGCTGAACGGCCGGAACGGCTGCATACAAAACACCACCCCGCCAACACTGATCCAGCGGGCAAAAAGAGTAACAAGTATGGTCAACCCTCCGGCAATCAGGAGATCGCTGGTAAAGGGGATGATCAGAACCTCCAGGCCGATCAGCATAAACAGCAGCGCATTGAGAATTTCGTCGATAAGTTCCCAGAAATCGTCGAGACGTTCGCGGGTGCGATCGGACATGGCGAAGCTGCGGCCGTGGTTGCCGATCAGTAAACCCGCGACAACCATGGCTATCGGACCGGATATATGGAGCCGATCCGCCAGGGCATAGCCACCCATAACCAAAGCCAGCGTTATAAGCGCTTCCACCTGGTAGTTATCGATCTGTTTAAGCATTCGGTAGGCAAAAAAACCAAAAATGAAGCCAAGCAGGGCTCCGCCTCCTGCTTCCCGGCCGAAAAGATGTGCCACTTCGCCGACGGAAACCTTATGGTCGCCCTGGGCCAGTTGCAGGATGATCAGGAAAATAACGACCCCGATGCCGTCGTTGAACAGTGATTCTCCGGCAATCTTTGTTTCAAGACTTTTGGCAATTCCTGTTGTCTTGAGGATTCCGAGCACCGCCACCGGGTCGGTCGGGGAAATCAGCGAGCCGAAGAGAAGGCAATATATATAGGAAGTCGGTATGTCGAGCAATTGGAGGACAATCCAGGTCAGGCTGCCGACGATAAAAGTCGAGAGAATAACTCCAACGGTAGACAAAATGACGATGGCTCCTTTCTGTGCCTTGAGGTCGTCGAGTTTTATCTGCATCGCTCCGGCAAACAGCAGAAATGCAAGCATCCCGTGGAGCAAGGTCTCGTTAAAGTCAATCGCCTGCAGTATCCTGGCCACTTCTTTCTGGCCAACATTCATGCCAAACCAGCTGGCGACGACGAAGCAGAGTGACAGGGCCAGCGAGATGAACATCACACCGATGGTCGTCGGCATATGCAGAAACCGATAATTGAGATAACTGAAAATAGCCGTAAGCACCATGACTATCGATGTTATTTCAAATATTTGCATTGCTTTCCTGTCTGCCGGGGTTAATCCACAAGCGGGCTGAGCATATAGACGATGTCACTTTCCCGTGAAGGGTAGGGCGACATGATGCTGTTTTTATGGAGTTCGGTAACAGGGGTCCTGTCGATCATTGCCTGTTTAAAAGTATTGAGCAGGCCGGTGGTATTGTCCGATACGAAATGGGCGCCCAGGATATGGTTCTGTGCATCGACAAGAATTTTGTATGCTGCGTATTTGAGGCCGACCCTCTGGTATGTCGGCCAGGTTAAGCGGGTATCGTAACTTTTCCAGTAGGGTGTTTTTTCTTCCTTGAGCTGCTCTTCTGTTTTGCCCAGCATGCCTAATTGCGGGTAAGTAAAAAGGACTGCCGGGACGGCGCGGTAATCGATTGCCGCTTTTGTTCCGCCATGTTGTGCGACTACAATGGCCTGAGCCGCCACATGGGCCTCCATATCCGCCACCCGGGCAAGCTGGACGCTGTCCACACAGTCGCCGACAGCATAGACCTGCTTGTTTGAGGTCTGCATGTACTCATCGACAGTGATACCGCGTCTGGAATAGTTGATTCCCGCGGCATCAAGATTCAGGTCGTCGATATTCGGCACGCGCCCGGCACCATTGACAACCTTGTCGACGACCAGGTTTTCCCGGGATTTGAAGACAATTGCATACTCCGTATCTTTTTTTTCTATGGATTCGATAGAGACTGCGGTGTGGATACGGATCCCGTCCGCTTCGGACGCGGCAACGAGCTGATCGACCATATCTCCATCGAAAGGACCCAGCACGCTCTTCTGGGCTTCAAGAATATGGATGTCCCCTCTGCTGCTGCCCAGGCGTGCGGCAAAATGGGCGAATTCAAAGGATATAAAGCCTCCGCCGACAAAAGCGATACGTTTTGGTAAAGCCTCTAATTCGAGAAAATCGTCGCTGGTAAGCATATATTGATTTCCCTCGAAGGGCAGCGCCATCGTTTTCGCGCCGGTGGCGATGATGAAATAATCAGCAGCCAGGTGCTGTTTATCGACCGCGATTGTGGTCTTGTCTACAAATACGGCCTTGCCACGTATATAGGTAACGCCGTTCCCTTTGAGATTGTTACGTGTCTGGTCAGGCACCTTTGCGGTAAAGTTGTTTTTCTCGGTAAGTATCTGTTGCCAGTCAACCTGCGGCGGGGTCGTTATGCCAATATTCTGCAGGTGCTGGCAACGGGCGGCAAGCTCGGCAACCTCATAGAACCATTTTTTCGCCTGACAGCCGCGCAGGGCGCATGTTCCGCCCGGTGTGGCACTGTTTTCGATAATCGCGACCCGAAAGCCTTCAACGGCGAGATCGAGAGCTGCATTCTGTCCTGCCGTGCCAGTGCCGAGAACGATGACATCGAATGTATCCATGAGGTTTCCCCTTGAAAATATTGTGGTATATTGTCTTATCTTTTTCCTCAACGGCAGTGTGTCAGGAAAAACGTAATTATTATGTCGTTTCTTGCAAGGCGCTTTACGATGAAAGCGGCAGACGGAGCATTTTCCGGCCGATACTGCACTGTGAGAGAATAATTTTTTTCTTCCTTTTCGTATATGATTACCACTGAAGTTCTGGCAGAAGCTCAAAAGTGATATGCGGTGAGCTTTAGCAGTAAACAGGTTTTTGTAGGCAGTGATGAATTGATCGATATTCTGTATACCATGCATATATTTACGATTATGTCGGACTGCAATACGCTTCAGCATCGGATACGTCAGGAATAAACGATGCACTGTTTTATGGTAAGGCAAGGAGAAATCATGCGCAGCAACACTGATTTTGTAAGTGAAATTGTAGCGGATCGCAAGCAGGCCAGGCGGTTGCCCGGGTCCCTTTGAAATACGTGACAGCTGAATGACAACGTTTGATTGAAGGTGCCATCAAGGCAGCCAGAGTAATATACATTCATAAAGAGACTGTTCCATGCACTTAAATGATGTAAAAAAACTGAAACGTTTCAAGGATATTGTTGGAACGCTGGCGAAGTACGGTTTTGATGAAGTTGTCGATCGGCTGGAGGTCCCGGGCGCGGATTTTCTGCACGGTATCGTACCGGTAGATCGGGGCCTCAATCTCTTTCAACGCATTCGCATCATCTTTGAAGAATTGGGACCGACCTTTATCAAGTTTGGCCAGATAATGAGCCTCCGGCCGGATCTCTTACCGGAAGAGCTGGTGACCGAGCTGGAAAAACTGCAGGATAGTGTCCCGGCTGTTCCAGCAGCGGAGATTCTCCCGGAGATTGAAAAAAGACTGGGCTGCCCCATCAGCGAGGTCTTTTCCGAATTCTCAGACGAACCGGTCGCCGCTGCGTCGCTTTCTCAGGTCTATTGCTGGAGATTGAAAGAAAATGGCCGGAAAGTGGCAGTCAAGGTGCAGCGACCGCGCATTGTCCGCGATATTACCTCGGATCTGGATATTCTCGACACTATCTGCTGGTTTCTGCATCAACAATTTAAAGATTTGCAGTGCTACGATCTGCCGGAACTTGCCAGGACGGTACGACGGAATCTGCTGCTGGAGCTTGATTTCAGCCGGGAATTAAAAAATATCAACATCGCCCGTTCCTATGCCGCGCGGACCGAGGTGTATATCCCCGCGGCCTATGAAAAATACAGTTCGAAGAAGCTGCTGATCATGGATTTCTTTGACGGCGTCTCCTTTAAAAACCTGGAGCCGGCTCGTCAGTGTGACAGGGAACAGATAGCCAGACTTGGCTTGCAGACGGTTGTCCAGCAAATTCTGGAAGATGGCTTTTTTCATGCAGATCCGCATCCCGGTAATCTTCTGGTGAGCAGTGACATGCAGCTGTGCATCATTGACTGGGGAACAGTGGGGCGTTTTACCGAACAGGATCGTTTTGCTCTCATTGAAATTCTGACGGCCATTGTTGACAGGGACAGCGAAGCCCTTGTCAACAGTTTCCTGCAGATATGTACAGTGCGGGGCAAGGCCGTCGAACGGAAATCCCTGGAGCGGGGCTTGCTTGAAATTCTCGACAGCTACTATGCGCTGCCGATAAAAGATTTAGACATCGGCGGCTTGCTCAGTGATGTTATGGCGACCTTGCGTGTGCATAATCTGAAGCTGCCGACGGATATGGTCATTATGATAAAAGCCCTGGTCACCGCTGAAGGTTCCGCCCGTCTGGTTTTTCCTCTGTTGAATGTCGTCGAAGAATTGAGAGATCGCGTGCACCGACTGGCCAGGGAGCGATATAAGCCTGAAGTACTCTGGCGGGGCTTGAAAAACTCGCTATCCAGCTTTTTGACCCTGCAGCGGGCATTGCCCCGCCAGTTGCTGCAGATACTGGAAAAAATAGATCGCGGGGAGCTTAATTTTATTTTCCATCTGGACAAACTCGAGCAGCTGGTCAATACCCTGGAGAATGCCTCGAATCGCCTGACGGTCGGTGTTATCACCGGGGCAATCATCATGGGTTCGTCGATGATCATCACTACCGGGATTGGCCCCTTTATCTTCGGCCTGCCGGCCCTGGGAGTCATTGGCTATTTAATGTCCGTAGTCCTGGGCTTATGGCTGGTGATCACCATCTTGCGCACCAAGAAATTTTGAGGGAGAAAAACGGGTTCAACGGCAATGTGTCATGTTACGATTGTCATTGCCTGTAACCCATTTGATGGATTCGCCGTCTTTTTATCGCTATGTACTGCAAATATCGAAAAAGAATAGATATTGGCCTTTCTTGAGGGAGACAAAAAAAATAAAAAAGCATCCTGACGGTACGCACAGGATGGTGGCATGATAATTGTTCATGGTTTATAGTCGGAGACAAAGACTGACCCTTGGAAATTTTGCCGATCCTGAAAAGATCGCAATTTCATATACGACTTGGAGCTTTCCATGCAGACGCTTGAACAGCAATTCAGCATTCATTTTTCCTTTCCCGTTATTTTTGATCGGGATATCTTTCAACCGGAGAACCAGCAATTTGCGTCGGTACTCTTACGCGGAGGGCAAAAATGCCACCGGGTGCTCTGTTTCATCGATTCGGGCGTTTTGCGGGCACATCCTTCGCTCCCGGAGCAAATCGGCCATTATGCCGAGGCGCATTCCGCGCTGATGCAGCTCTGCGGCCCGGTTGAGACCATACAGGGAGGCGAAAGCTGCAAAAACGAGCCGGCGGTAATCGATAAGATCATGCGCTGTGTCCAGAAATATCATATGTGCCGACATTCTTTCATTCTCGCCATCGGCGGCGGTGCAGTTCTCGATGCAGTAGGGTATGGTGCGGCCATCGCCCATCGGGGTTTGCGCCTGCTGCGCATGCCGACGACGGTGCTTGGCCAGAACGACGCCGGTGTCGGGGTGAAAAACGGCGTCAACGGGCTTGGCCGAAAGAATTTTATCGGGACCTTTGCCCCTCCCTTTGCGGTAATCAATGATTTTGGCTTTCTCGATTCTCTTTCCCCCAGGGAACTGAGAGCGGGAATGGCCGAGGCGGTGAAAGTCGCTCTGATCAAGGACCGTGCCTTTTTCAGCTCGCTCTTTGAGCAGAGGTTCGATCTTGCCTCTTTTGCCTGCGGCCCCATGGAGGAGATGATCTATCGGTGTGCCGCCCTGCATATGCACCATATCGGTTCCGGCGGAGATCCTTTTGAACTCGGTTCGGCTCGGCCCCTTGATTTTGGCCACTGGTCGGCTCACACCCTGGAGGAAATGACCTCCGGTCTGGTCCATCACGGGGAAGCGGTGGCCATCGGTCTGGCTTTAGACAGCCTCTATTCCTGTTATAGCGGCATGATTGAAGAGGACGAGCTCCGGCGGATATTTACCCTGATCGGTGATCTGGGTCTGCCGTTGTATCATCCGGCGCTGGCCGAGTTGGACGTCGAGGGTGCCCTGGATAGCTTCCGGGAACATTTGGGTGGAAAGATGGCGATCACCCTGTTGACCGGTATCGGCAGCAAAAAAGAGGTTGACCGGATTGATGCGGTCCTGATGGGACGCTGCATTGAAGAATTGATGGCACAGGACAGCAGCAAGGGCATGCGTGACGACCAGACGGCCCCGCATCCTGTGCATGGACAGATATTTTGAATGTTATGTGTGCCAGAAATGCTTTGCATGTGCTGCCCGACCCTCTGGTGCAGCAGGTAAGTTATTGTACCAATATTCACCCGGGGGAGAGCTGGCAGGAAATTTTTTCCGCAATCCGCCAGCACGCTCCGGTGGTAAAGAAGCGTTTCTCCCCCGATGCCCCTTTCCCCCTTGGCCTGAGGCTTTCCGGCCGGGCGAGTCAGGAGATGGATCTGGCGCTGGCTGCCGATTTTCATGGCTGGTGCCGGGAGGAAGGTTTCTACGTCGCAACCGTTAATGGTTTTCCCTACGGCACCTTTCATCATACGCCGGTGAAAGAGTCGGTCTACCTTCCCGACTGGCGCTTCAGTGAACGTCTCCATTACACCAGAAAGATTGCCGAGCTGCTGGCTCTCTGGCTGCCGGACACCATGCGGGGCTCTGTGTCGACGGTACCGGTCGGTTTTCGTGCGTGTATTGAAAAAGGGGATATGGTGACGGTTTTGAAAAATCTCCGGGCCGCTCTTGATTTTATGGATCATCTGGCCCAGAAGACCGGAAAGGAGATCGTCCTTGCCATGGAGCCGGAGCCCGGCTGCTTTCTGGAGACAACGGAAGATGTTGTTGATTTTTTCTCCAGCCTGCCGATTTCTCACCGCCAGCGACAATGGCTGGCGGTCTGTTATGACTGCTGTCATCAGGCTCTCCAGTTTGAAAACCCGGCTGCATCCCTGCAAAAGCTGGCCGATAACGAGATCAGCATTGGTCATGTGCAGGTCTCCTCGGCCTTGCGTCTGCTGGATTCGAATATTTCCCTTCTCAAACGATTCCAGGAAGCCTGTTATCTGCATCAGACTGTTGGTCGAAAGGCTGATGGCGGGCTGCTGCGTTATGATGATCTGGATCAGGCCATTATTGCTGCTCCGGAGGATGTCGAAGAGTGGCGGGTCCATTTTCATGTTCCCGTTTTTATGGAAAAGACCGGGGAATGTGACAGTACCCGGTTTTTTCTCGAAGAGCTTCTGCCACTGTTGCCGGCGGATCTGCCGCTGGAAGTGGAAACGTATACCTGGACAATTCTTCCAGCCGAGCTGAAAAACGGGACAGTCACTGATTGTCTTATCGAAGAGATCGACTGGGTGGCAAAAAATATGGAGAAGAGACAATGAAAGATACGGCTGTAAAGGCAATGTTTGAAACAATAGCCCCGAGCTACGACTTCCAGAACAGTTTTTTATCCCTGCGCCGGGATATTTACTGGCGGCAGGTTCTGGCGGACAATCTGATGCTCGACCAAGGAGGGCTGGTCCTCGATGTCGCCGTCGGTACCGCGGAGGTGGCTCTGGCCATCAGCGAACGCTATCCACTCACCAGAGTGGTCGGCGTGGATTTTTCCCCCGGCATGCTTGAGGTGGGTAGAAAAAAAATCGCGGCTCGAAGTGCAGCTGACAAAGTGAGTCTGACAACTGGCGATTGCCGGCAGTTGCCGATAAAGAGTGCTTCGGTGGACGCGTTGACCATCTCTTTCGGCCTTCGTAATGTGGAGGAGCGAGATGTGGCGCTCAATGAATTCTACCGGGTTTTAAAACCCGGCGGCAGGCTCTTTGTCATGGAATTTTCCTATCCGGATAAGCCGCCTCTCTCCTGGTTGTATCGTTTTTATTTTGACTACATCCTGCCGCCCGTCGGCAATTTGATTTCCCGTACGAATTATGCCTACAGTTATTTGGCCGATTCGGTCGATTCCTTCCCTGATGACCCGCATTTTATTGCCGAAATAGCTGCGGCAGGTTTCACTGATACAAAAATTAAAAAATTAACATTTGGCATTGCCAAGATATTTCAAGGCCGCAAGGAGGCACAATGATTGTTAACTGGCCGGAGAGGCTCTGGGTGAATAGCCCCGTGCGGCGGTATGTGCAGCAGTTGGAAGGACGGTTCTTCAAAAACATGGACAAGCTCGCCCCCGGCGGCACATGTCTGGAAATCGGCTGTGGCTGCGGGGTTGGGGCACGGATTATCAACGAGTCCTTTGCCCCGGCGGCAATTCATGCCCTGGATATTGATGTGGCCATGCTCGAAGCTGCCAAAAAGAGACAAAAACGGGCGGCCTGGAAAAATATTCCTCTGCAGCTGCTGACGGCCGATGCCCAGGAACTGCCCTATCCCAATCAATGTTTTGACGCGGTTTTTAATTACGGCATCATTCATCATCTGGAAAACTGGCAGAAGGGCGTTGCGGAGATAGCCAGGGTGCTGAAAGAGGGCGGAATCTTCTTTTTTGAAGAGATTTACCCTCCGTTGTATGCCAATCCGCTGTTTATCCGGATGCTCGATCATCCGCGGGAAAATCGATTTCATGGCCCGGAATTCCGGGCCGCTCTGGCTGCTGCCGGTCTGCAGCTGCAGGAAGGCTACAAGGAATCTCGTTTTGCAATTCTTGGCGCAGCCGTTAAGGGCCGCGTCCAATAAGGGAAGCCGGTAAAAAGACAGCGTGTAACGGCAATACCCGACAGGAAAAACTACTGAGTTGAAGGAGGCACCGGGCATGGAACTTTTTTCTGATCACATCTTTCTCTCCCGTCTGCATTTTGCTTTTACCGCGATCTTTCATATTATCTGGCCTGTGCTCACCATCGGATTGAGTCTTTTTCTGGTCGTCCTGGAGGCACGCTGGCTGATGACCGGTGAGCTGCGGTACTATAATCATGCCCGATTCTGGATGCGCCTGTTTCTGCTGAACTTTGCCGTGGGGGTGGTCAGCGGTATCCCTATGGAATTTCAATTCGGCACCAACTGGAGCGCCTTCTCCCGGGCGGGAGGCGATATCTTCGGCCATCTGCTGGGCTTTGAGGCGTCCATGGCCTTTATGCTTGAGGCTTCGTTTCTCGGCATAATGGCCTTTGGCTGGAAGCGGGTCTCCCCTGGGATGCATTTTTTTTCGACCTGCATGGTCGCTCTTGGCGGTTCCCTGTCCGCCTTCTGGATAATGGCGGCCAATTCCTGGATGCAGACTCCGGTGGGCGGGGAATTTGTTAATAACAAATTTCTCCTGACCGACATCTATGCCGCAATCTGGAATCCTGACACGTTCTGGGGTATCACCCATATGTGGCTTGCCTGCCTGGAGATCTCGCTCTTTGTCATCGGCGGCATCAGTGCCTGGTACCTGCGGCGGGGCAGGTATCCGGATTTTTTCCTCACCTCTTTCAAAATGATGCTCGCGGCCGCCGTTCTCATCACCCCGCTGCAGGTGGTGATTGGTCATGGCGCCGGTAAATCGGTGACGCATCATCAACCGGTCAAGCTTGCCGCCATGGAAGCACACTGGCAGACCAATCCCGAAGGTCAGGGTGCGGCCTGGAATATCCTCGCCTGGCCCGACAAAAAAATACAGGACAACGCCTGGACCGTCAGCCTGCCCTACGCCCTCAGTCTAATAACTACGGAGTCGCTGACCGGTCAGGTCAAAGGGCTGCGGGAGGTCCCGGTCGAGGACCAGCCGCCATTGCTGCTGACTTTTTACGGCTTTCGGGTCATGCTGGTCTTAGGCGGCCTGATGGTGCTGTTGATGCTCTGGTCTTTGTGGCTCTGGAAAAAGGGTGAGTTGACGGCCGAGCGGGTTGGGCGGCATAAGTGGATGCTCTTTGGCTGGATGGCAGCAGTTCCTCTCAGTTATCTGGCCATGGAGGCGGGGTGGGTGGTTCGGGAAGTGGGCAGGCAGCCCTGGGTTATCCAGGGAGTACTCCGGACCAGCGACGGAGTGAGTCCTCTACCCACCGAGACGGTGGCTGCGTCACTGCTTGGCTTTGTGGCAATCTATCTGCTGCTGTTTGTGGTCTTTATCTTTTTCGTCTGGCGATTGCTTAAGAAAGGTCCCGACTTCACGCTTAATCCATAAATTTTGGGCGTCGGGCGATCGGGCTCTCTTCCGGTTATGCAGGATCTCAACAAGGGGGGATACTTCCATGGATCTCATAAACGCAAATCTGGCTAATATCTGGCTGTTGATAATCGGGTTTTTCCTGCTCTACTATACGCTGACCGATGGCGCGGATCTCGGAATCGGGATACTGACGCTCTTCATGCGGGATCAGGAGGAAAAAAATGCCATGATGCAGTCCATCCATACGATCTGGCATGGCAACCAGACATGGCTGGTTATCCTCGGCGGCATGCTGTTTGGTGCTTTCCCGCTTTTTTATTCGATCGTCCTCTCGGCGCTCTATATACCTTTTATTTTGATGCTGTTTGGTTTTATCTTTCGTGGGGTGGCCTTTGAATTTCATGCACATGCCAGGGGCTGGGGGAAAATGTTCTGGCTCCTGTCGTTTGGTCTGGGCAGCTTTATCGCTACGTTGGGCCAGGGGTTTGCACTTGGCGGACTTATGGGCGGGATAGCCGTGCAGGCCGATTCCTTTGCCGGAAAGCCCACCGACTGGATGAACTGGTATTCGGCCGTTGCCGCCCTGGGGGTGATCTGTGGGTATTTGATGTTGGGTTCCGGGTTCCTGATCGCCCGGACAACAGGTCGACTCCAGCAATGGAGCTACAGCGCAGCCAGACTGGCCGGGGGGCTGACTATTATCGTCTCGGCGGCCA
>AMWB02061731.1_pt1 | contig 22667 bp, 17 predicted proteins | sample 200311 | NCBI WGS metagenome assembly AMWB02 (sample SAMN02737377, study PRJNA173069) | bioreactor metagenome | biome: anode biofilm in microbial fuel cells | place: USA: California | collected 2010-12-16 | reverse complement strand
GAGATTATTTTGAAAGAAACAATATCGATATTAAAAAATAATATATAATATTAATAAATATCTTTTAATATCTTCTTTACGAAGAGAAATTTATAGCTTTTTACATTTCGGCCCGGAGAGGCGGGAAGGGCAGGGTACCGACCTGACAATTGGTGTGTCAAGTAGATACTTGGATGCACGAATGTAGGGGTTACTCTTAAGTGAGAGTAGGAATAGATGAGTAAAAAATGTCGATTTTGCGAGTCATTGGATGATGTAAAAAGGGTGAAAAAGAGATTTTATGTTTGTAGCGCATGTAGACCGGCTGTCTATGCGGTCATAAACTCGCCCGATGTTATAGAACAGGTTTGGCCGTTATTGCAAGACAGGGCAATACTTCCGCAGGTCAGGCGTATCAAAATTCCCTGGCGGGTCGAAATGCCAGAAGAGCTGGCCGCTAAACGACACCGGACCCAGGACAGGGAACAAAATACGTGGTATTTGATTGTTTCCGAACATGAAAAACAACCTGTAGAGCTATTTATGTCCACGGCAGGGGAGAATGACTACAGGCTCCAATCCCACATAGCCAATCTAACCGCCCTGACACGACTGATTTCATTGATGTTGCGGCACATTTTCTTAGGTGAAAAAATCACTATCGAAAAAGTACAAAATCAACTTCAAAAAAGTTCTAGGCAAAGTCTCGATTTGCCGGATATGGTGTTAAGCGTGTTAAATAAATATTCCAGCAGCGGAAAATTTTAACGGCTAGTTCTCACAAAATTTAATCCGATAAAATATCGATAGTTGATAGAAAAAAAGCATGGCCAATAAAGCAAATCCAAAAGATACCATTCCACTCCGCGAAGCCTTAAACATGGAAATCATGATCAACCAGGCATTGATCGATCTTCTTGTCACCAAAGGCATCATTACCCAGGAGGAACTCATGGCGAAGATTGAGGAAATCCGGAAAGAACTTTCTTCCGTAACTTCCTAGAGCGATTTCATGCTCAAGAAAATCATATCAGGCGGACAAACTGGAGCCGATATCGCTGGTTTAGATGCAGCGATTAAGCATGGGATCCCTCACGGTGGAGCTATCCCGAAAGGCAGACTAACTGAAGATGGTGTGCTTCCCGAGAAATATAACCTCGAGGAGATGGCCACCAAATCCTATCCCAAACGTACTGAAAAGAATGTGGTCGATTCTGATGGCATTGTGATTTTTACTCATAGGATTTTGACCGGCGGTAGTCTACTGACACAGAAGAAGGCAATTGAGCATGGTAAACCCGTAATTCATTTTGATATGGAAAAGGTTACTGTAGAAGAAGCTGCTATTTTATTGAAAGATTTTATTCAAGAGAATGGCATTGAGGTCTTGAATGTTGCCGGGAGTAGGGGAAGTAAAGACTCTGAGATTTATGGTAAGGCCTTTCAGGTGGTAGAGAAAAGCATCACAAAACCTGAATAGTCCATGTCTAAGGATTCTGATTATCGACTTAACAACAGGGTTTTGCTACAATAACATTTATTGGCCAAACCTACTTGCTGAGAACAGTGTGCAATATGAATAAATTCCACAATACTCAAGACAAACGTCAGCAGTTTCATGACAGTGCACCGACGAAACCCTCTCTTGCTGAAGTGGCTCGCAAGTATCATGTTGAAGATCTTTCGGGAGCTTCAATTCCAGGAAGTCGCATCACCAATATATTGAAACAGATGGAATCAGGAACACCGCTTTCCAACTTCACCCTTGAGTACTTAAGCAAGAATGATTTTCTTGCACTGTTCCGATATGCAAAGAATGAAATCTCTTTTCCGGATTTTCTGAAGATCGCTGAGTCAGAGCAGTCGAAGCGCCGTACATCAGCTGAAATGAAGGCTATCAAAGAAGAAACAGAAAGGCTTATGAAGCGAGATGCCTTCCTCGCCAACGTAAAACTCGAAGAAGAACGAGCTGCAGCAAAAAAACACGCCTACGACAATGATCCAAGAAACATTGCCAAAGCCAAACAAAATGAGCTTAGGGACAGCTATGACCTCTCTCAATATATCGAGAGTGAACACTTTCCAAAGCTCATGGACATATTACGACGTGTTGATAGAGGCATTCGTTTGAACGAAAATGACATAGTTTGGTTGACGATTAAGGACGATGAGTACGGGTATTACACAACAGAACTGAGAGAGCGTTATCACGAGAATGAAGCCGAGTTTTATGCGGGTGAATTCAAAAAAAGCAAAGATCCTTGGTTGGCTGTTAACGCAAGTAGCCACTATCGCAAGTGTCAGAAAGCAAGAACAGCCGATTCAATGTTAAGCGCGATTACTGTCTCGAGGTTAAAAAATAACAAACTGAAGTCTGCACTCTGCACAACCCATGGTGGAGTAAAACGTGATTTGGGTAAGCATGATGAAGCACTGGCCCTTGGGGAGCAAGCGCACCAGCTTACCCCAAAAGATTTCCGCCCTTGCACATTACTTGGTGCAGTGAATATGGAAATTGGCAATCACACCCTGGGCGAATCCTGGTACGAAAAAGCTATTGAACGAGGTGCTAGCGAAAAATCAGTTGATGCTGACCTGCGGAGCATTTTCATGCACGCGGAACCAGCCAAGCGAGAAGAATTGCGTGCCTATCTGTTAAGAAAAGATCCCTACCGTTACAGCTGGGCAAGAATGAAACCCTCGAAAAGGTCACGTAGCAACCGTTGATATTTTTTCAGTCTGGCTATACAGATGCACCAATTATTCTTGCAAAAATAAAGATATCAAAATCTATATAAAAATATTTTTTGCTATCACTTTATGTCTTGGTGGGTTTGCGTTGTCTTGAAGCAAATTCCAGCTTCAGACACAGGTACAGTTCTTTTTCCAATCAACCCCCTATTTGTAGCTGCTCGCACTCATAAATTCTAATTCTCGCACTTATCCGTTTTTTCCGTCTCACATTAAGTGACTCTATAAATAAAAACGTGCCCACATTATTTGACCGTATCCGAAACCCTGCTCACATTAAGTGATTTTATCCGTCGCTTATTCTCACTTTATCTGACTCTATAAATGAGAATATCTATCAATATATTTGTTTGTTGCACATTTCGGGGGGATGGACAAAAATAACAGTGACCCGCAATTTTTCTTAAAGAGGAATATATGAAAATTGGTCGAAACGAGCCGTGTCCGTGTGGTAGTGGAAAAAAATACAAAAAATGCTGTAAGAGCCTTAAGACGTTGCTCGGTGTAGATAATTCAACTCCCAAGCATGAAAATATTGGTAAACAAGAGTCGATGTTAGCCGATCTTCTTGGAGGTCTTGTAGATCATGAATTGACAAGAATGGATATTTTAAACATGGCCCGTGACGATGAACTCGACACGCCAGAAGCGCTTGCGCTTTTAGAGGATCTGGACAGAAGTTCCAATAATCTTGATAAAACAATTGCATCGTATGACGATGAATACGGCTTTCCGGGACCCATGGAAACCGAAGATAAAGACGAGGACCGCTACGACGGTTTTGAACCAGAACCGTATTACGATCATATTGAAGCACAGTACGAGCAAGCTAAAGAAGACGGATTATTTGAGTTATTTAGGGTTTTTAAACTGGACGAAGAGCACTCCGACAAAAACATTGTGGTAGCTGTAAATTATTACAATCAGAACGAAGGCAACATAAAAGAAAACGCGCCGGTCGGTATCTTCAACAACTATGAGCAGCGGATGATCAACAAGGATGGAAATTTCAGGCCCGCTCTTTGGGCGATGATGTTAACCATGAAGTTTTCCGAGGCCATCCAGGAGAAAAAAGCGTACATAAAGCATTCCAACAAATATTCCTTTTAAGGCTATTTTTGCCTATCCCCCGATATGGTCACCCATTAAAAGGCCCCTTGTCAGGAAAAACCTCCACCCTGGACAGTCTTGAACAAGGCTCCTGAGACCTGCATGATTTTGTCGTGGTGTCAACAACGGTACATGGGAGGTAGTTGAAGCGACCCACAATGATAAATGCCCGGACCCGCAATCAAGTATGATCTGGGCCCACATTATTTGACAATAAGAATAGGTTCCGGCCCACATTAACCGCCAATGGACCCACTTTAAATGAGAATGGGCCCGCAATAATGGGACCGGACCTACATTAAGTGAGAATAAGGCTCAGATCTTTCATATGTTTTGATTCAAAGGAACCTGTTGAAAGTCAGTTAGTATCAACTAGGTTGCCTAACGCCTCGTCTTTCTGTATAACATTCCAAATAGTTGATTTTAAATTTCAATTGAATCAATTGTTTGATCTGTAAAAATGGTAAAAAATCTAGCAAGAAAGGTGGTTCAGGTCTCTTTTCTTGACAATATGTATGGTTTTCTGAATTAATAGGATCATATTTAAGTTTTTTACAAAAGGTATGTAAACAGAACAAATAGTTAATGTCTTAACTGTGTTTAGTGCTGATCCCTAGTTCTCTTTTTCGTTGCTTCCTGATTACCATTAGGGTTCGGTATAAAGGGTTATTCCCCCATCATTCATCCCTGAAATTATGAGATACACAGGTAAACTTACATCTTGGAAAGATGACAAAGGCTTTGGTTTTATCACCTCCAATGTCAGTGGAGAACTTTTTTTTGTCCATATTAAATCGATTTTGAGCAGACACAGAAGGCCCGTGCTGGGCGACATGATGACTTACGATGTCCTAATAGATGAGAAAGATAGAAAGCAGGCTGTGAAAGTTTTGTATCGCAGTGAAGATCTGTCAACATTTTCCCACATGTATGACAATCGGTCCTTTTTTTATGACAATATTTTTCCTTACTTGGTGGTTGGAGGATTTATATCCTTGTTAATTTCACTTTTTTTAATTGGCCTTTTACCACTGCCTGTTCTTGCCCTATACTTGGGGATGAGTTTATCCACTTTTGCCATATACTTTCAAGACAAATCATCAGCACAAAACGAGCAACAACGTACTCCGGAGAAAAGACTCCATTTTTATTCGGTGATCGGTGGATGGCCGGGCGCTCTAACGGCAATGAAAGTGTGTCATCACAAATCCAAGAAAAAATCTTTTCAAAAAATATTTTGGCTAACAGTATTGTCTAACTGTTTCATTCTTGTCATTCTCCTTACTCCGTGGGGAAATTCCTTGATAAAGCAACAGCTTGAGTTGTTATCCACCCGAATATTGGGACTCAATATCTTATTCTAATAATCAGCGGCATTGAACATCATTTGGATGACACTTCACCCAATTGCAAAAAAACAAAATACACCGGACAAACCGGTGATCAAGGAGTTGCTCTGTTATTCTAGCATCGGGTCACTATGGTATGTTCGTATTAACCATCCTGGTCAGCACCAAATAGCCTTTCACTCTGATAAAGATTTTTCCAAAGAATCAACCGATACAATTGCTCCATTTCTGACCAACGTCGGCGTTGATACTACTTTCATCTCTTCCAGTTGAAAAATCCCAAAACATCGACGGAAGAGGATTGAAACCGTATAGCACAGCCGGGATCACAGCTGCTCCCCTACAAAAAACGAGTAGGGAGCTTTACACCGCAGATCGCCTAGGAGGGTTGAATCAAAACAACGGCATCGGGTTCTGGATGGAAATGGATCTTTGGCGTAAGCGCCTAATCAACCACACTCACAAAGTCATGGCCGATTGTTTGCCGCGGTGAAACATTCCTGGCCGCTACAGGTAGCAGAGCTTCGTAGTCCTCCAGAGAAGAAGCCATGGGCAGTTTAGCAAAGATATAACGCAGGTATGCAAGATGCATCGAGAGCGCCTCTGCGTCAAATGAAATGAGTTCCAAAACCGAGGCTACCCGGGCATAGATAGACAAGCATGATGGCGGACGGAAATTTCTGGGTGAATATTCCAGACGATCCCGGCCAGTAATTCCAGTCCATTCCGGCCACCCATTCCATTTGATCCCGGCCACTGATTCCATTTCATTCCGGTCACCGATTCCATTCGATCCCGGCCACGGTTTCCAGATGATCCCGGCCACCCATTTTGGAGAGTAGCGACGCATAGAACCAAATGGTAGAAAGCCCCTTTTTTTGATGATTTTATAAAGGAGGGTTTTATGCCAGGCAAGAGGTTATCTATGCGAAAAATACGAGAAGTATTGCATCTCAAGTACGAATTAAACCGAAGCAATCGTGAGATCGGGTTGAGCTGTGGGATTGGCAGCAGCACGGTCGGCGATTATATCCAGCGAGTAAAAAATGGTGGATTTACGTGGCCACTGCCGGAAGGGCTGAGCGACACTGCCCTTGAACAGTTGCTTTTCCCGCCTCCAACCCCGCGAAACAGCTCCAGGTTATTGCCTGATTTTCATGAAGTCCATAACGAATTACAATCGCGCAAACATGTCACTTTAAACCTTTTGTGGCAGGAATACAAAGAGCGACACCCGGACGGCTACCAATACAGCTGGTACTGTCACAATTATCGAGACTGGACCGCCAAGCTGGATGTGGTCATGCGCCATGAACACCGGGCAGGCGAGAAAATGTTTGTCGATTACGCAGGACAAACGGTCGATGTGATAGACGGGGACACCGGTGAGATGCATAAAGCGCAGATCTTTGTCGCCGTCCTGGGAGCCAGTAATTACACCTACGCTGAAGCCACGATGAGCCAACAGGTTGAAGACTGGATAAGTTCTCATGTGCGGGCGTTTTCCTTCTATGGAGGTGTTACAGAGGCGGTGGTTCCCGATAATTTGAAGAGTGGTGTCAGCAGAGTCTGTCGCTATGAACCGGAAATCAACCCGACATATCACGCCCTGGCCAACCATTATCAGACAGTGATCATCCCTGCCCGGGTTAGAAAACCACGGGATAAGGCCAAGGCCGAAGGGGGCGTCCTGCTGGTAGAACGCTGGATCCTGGCACGACTACGAAAGCATACCTTCTTCAGCCTGGTAGAACTCAACAAGGCAATACGAGGGCTTTTAGAGATCCTCAACAACAAGCCCTTCAAAAAGCTTTCCGGCAGCAGACAAAGCCGCTTTGTTGAAATAGACAAACCGGCGCTGAAGCCGCTCCCTGCATTACCTTACGAAATGGCCTATTGGAAAAAGGTCACTGTCCATCTCGATTATCATGTGGAGGTGGAAGGCCACTATTACTCCGTCCCGTACGCCTTGGTAAAAAAACAACTTGAGGTCCGTTACACAAAGACCACGGTGGAATGTCTGTACAAAAATCAGCGGGTAGCAAGTCATCTCCGCAGCCAGCTCCGGGGGCGCCATACAACCATCAGAGAGCACATGCCGCCCAAGCATCAGAAATACTCGGAATGGAGTCCCGAGAGATTTACCAGATGGGCGGCAAAAATCGGCCCGCACACAAGGGTGCTCACAGAAACACTCCTGGTTCAAAGGGCACATCCTCAACAGGCCTACAGGACCCTGTTGGGGATTTTAAGGTTAGGTAAATCTTATGGTGAGCAGAGGCTCGAAGCAGCCTGCAACCGCGCTCTGCAGATCAGCGCACTCTCTTACAGGAGTATAGAATCGATACTCAAAAACGGCTTGGATCAACAGCCTCTGAGAAACAGAGAAGACAACAGTAAGCCCTTGCAGCACAGCAACCTCCGCGGCTCTGACTACTACGACTCAACAATCAATTAAGGAGAAAAAAATGCTACTTCATCCAACACTTGAGAAACTCACCACCTTACGCTTCACCGGTATGGCGGCTGCACTCGATGAACAGATGCAGATGAACTCCCTGGATGACCTGGGTTTTGAAGAACGACTGGGCATCCTGCTTGACCGCGAGATGGCAGTCAGGCAATCAAGGACAATGAATACACGATTGCGAAAAGCCAAACTCCGCCAGGAAAGCTGCATAGAAGACATCGACTTCCGTCATCCGAGGGGCCTGGATAAATCACTGGTCATGAGACTGGCTGGCTGTGAATGGATTAAAGAGCACAACAACTTAATAATCACCGGGCCCACCGGCGTCGGCAAGTCGTACCTCGCATGTGCATTTGCTCAAAAAGCATGCAGGGAAGGGTTCAATGCTCTTTACCTGAGAACAACCAAGCTCTTTGAGGATCTGAGCTTGGCTAAAGGTGATGGGCGATACCTGAAACTGCTCGCTTTATTTGCTAAAGCTGATTTGCTGGTTCTTGATGATTACGGCCTGGTCCAACTGGGCCGCGAACAACGACACGATTTGCTTGAGATACTCGAGGATCGTCATGGGTTGAGATCAACCCTTGTCACCAGCCAGTTGCCGATTGATCACTGGCATGAACAGATCGGTGATCCGACGCTTGCCGATGCTATTCTCGACAGGCTGCTGCACTGCGCACATAAGATAAAACTTAATGGAGAATCTATGAGAAAAAAGAATGCGAACTTGACGTAAAGAGCAATGACGAGGTAAGGGATAAATAACAGCGTCGCTTCGCTCCGATTACCCGGCCGCGATCATCTGGAATGGGTGGCCGGGATCACGTGGAATGACTGACCGGCTTCGACTGGAATGGCTGGCCGGAATCAATGGAATACGCATCTGGGGTTCCGGCTTACAACCCCTTACAGCTGGGCAAGAATGAAACCCTCGAAAAGGTCACGTAGCAACCGTTGATGTTTTTTCAGTCTGGCTATACAGATGCACCACTTATTCTTGCAAAAATAAAGATATCAAAATCTATATAAAAATATTTTTTGCTATCACTTTATGTCTTGGTGGGTTTGCGTTGTCTTGAAGCAGATTCCAGCTTCAGACACAGGTACAGTTCTTTTTCCAATCAACCCCCTATTCAGGCCTGGGGTTAAGTTCAAGCCGATACTTTGTTAAGTCCAGATAATCCCAATCATGCCGGCATACCCATTCCATGACTAGGCCAGGTGGATATGGCTTTTGGGTAAAGGCTTTCACTACTCTCTCGTACTGCTCGACGGTACAGCTTGCATTGGCGAACTGCTCTTGGTTTGTCTTCAGTCCGGCCAGGTCCGTGTACTCCAGTTGCGAGCGAAACGCGGTAACGGTTTGATCCGGATTGATGGCAAAGAAGAAATAGTCTTTGGTTTGCAGCATAGTGGTGATCACTGCTTGTATGATGGGATTACCGGGAGCCACCAAGCCGTGATAAATAGCGTGGCCATAAAATTCAAAGGCAAAATGAAGCACCTGACTTCCTTCAAGCCCAAAAACCGAATGGCCGAAACGAAATCCTTGTTTGGTCGTGCCTTTTGGAATGGGCGAATCTGGGCGTAACGCGATGAATCCATATTTACAGCCTTGCTCTTCCACATAGCCAAGGGCAAAACAGGGCGGTTTGGCCTCCATCAGATCGCGGATTAATAGTGTGTTAACTGTAAGTCTGGGTAAAAAGGTGTGGGTATCGCCCATGATTGTTTCACTTCCTCATCTTCAATAAAGTACGTTCTATTGGACAGTAGGTGTTTGTAGGGTAATGCCCCAAATTCCTCACAATAAAATATATCAAAATCTATATAAAAATATTTCTTGCTAGCACTTTATTTCTTGGTGGGTTTGCCTTGTCTTAAACCAGATTCCAGCTTCAGGCACAGATACTGTTCTTTTTCCTACGGCTTTTTTTATTGTGCGTTTCCTACTTTTATGCCCCATTCTGCGACCGGGAACAATTCAAGGCACTTCTGACATTTCTTGCGCTGCCCTGCGACACCTTTCACCCGGATTTTACATTCTTCGCCTTTTTGATTTTTTCCGATCCAGCAGTCTTGTGCTTCTTTGTCGGCAGATTTTTCACTCATTTCCGTAAAAGGCAAGTCCATTTGTTGTAGCTCAGCTTTAACAATGCCTCGAACCCATTTGAGCTTTGGCCCTTTCCCACTGTTCCATTTCTTAATGATTTTGGGCATTTTTTCCTGGAATTTATCCAAGTTTTCTGCCCTTTCTATGCCCTGGACAACACCCCAACTGTCTTTGTCTCTGATGCCAAAAGCCAGCAGCATCTTGTGTATGGCTTCTCTCGGATCCTCCGTGGTGATTGTGTTTTCTGGCTGTTTTTTATCGATAAAAAATGTTAACCCAATAACCGTTCTGACGTGCTTTTCTTTTTCGAAACTCACATCTAATCGCGTCTGCTCATTGATTTCTTTTAAAGCTGGATCAAGAGCTCTTTCTCTGAAACTGTTCCATCTAGGGTATTTCCCTTCGACTCCGAGAAGGTATTTTAACTCGTCAAGACCCACTGACCATTTATGAATATTTTTCCATTTGTTAAGGTTCTCAAAGAGTAGCCATGACACTTGCGACCGAAATTGAGCAACCTCGACCAGCCTATAAGAGGAAAACATATCTGAGAGGCCGAGCAAGTAGGGCTTTATGTCTGGGTTAATTTTAAAGCTGAATTCCCCTTGCCCTATGGAATATTTAAAGCCAGAAAACCAGTTCCAGAAATGTTGTTCGTCGTTTTCTATAAATTCAAGCGGCTTTTGATTTATTCCAAGCATGGCTTGCCGAATCACACTGTAGGCAGAATTCTGATCCATCGGGAAGATTTCTGTGAGGTCGGATACTTTTGCCTTTATAAACGGATTTTCTTCACTTCTGCTGTCGTAATGCGCGAGGCAGTAGGCAATCAAGCGAAGTTCAGACAGTTTGAACTTCGACATTTTCTCGATTAGAGAATTTTTCTTTGCTACGATCGCGTTTTCTGGTGGTTTATTTTTTGTCTTCATGAGTGTTGAATAGCATTTAAATCATATAAAGACAACTGGGAAAACAATTTATTATTTATATGTGTTGTCTTCTCACAGTAAATCTGTTGTCTTTTAAATATAAAGCTGTGCGTCCTTCACAGTAAATCTGTTGTCTTTTGACCGTAAATCTGTTGTCTTTTCGTTTTTGATCCCCAATCATTCTAGACACTTCCAGGCTGCTAAAAAGTAGAAAACAAGTAGACATGAAAAGAATCTGAAAAAAGGACTTTTCAAAAGAGAAAAAATTGATCTGTTAAAAACAAAAAACTGAAAAAGTATAAGTTTATCGTCTTTTGACCGTAAATTTGTTGTTTTCTCACCGTAAATCTGTTGTCTTTTGACCGTAATTTAGTGGTCTTCTCACAGTAAATCTGTTGTCTTTTCGTTTTTGATCCCCAATCATTCTAGACACTTCCAGGCTACTAAAAAGTAGAAAACAAGTAAAAAATGAATAAAAAGTGGAAATCAATTTTAGGGCAAGCGGATCATCTAAAAAAACCTAACAATCAAAAGAAGTGGCAAGCTACGCTTGTAAATGACAACCGAAAATTGACCACCTGTGATTACCGAATTTTGACCACCCTGAATTTATGAAAAGGAAGGGTGGTGGGCAACACCCGCTGTAGTTGTTTCCGGGGTGCAGGAGAAACGGAAGGAGCCGTAGGCGACTGGATTTTCTCCTGCACCCCGGAGGCCCCCTCCGCTGCAAATTCGATTTTACAACGTTTCCAGCCGACTCTTCTGGGGCTTATTTGCAACGTCATTCATCTTCATTTTCCTTTTTTGGGGTGCCCTTTGAGGCTTTCTTTCAAACGAAAGCTATCCCACTGACAGTTAACGATATGGGCTCGATGCGTCAATCGATCAAGAAGGGCAGCTGTCATCACTGGATCGCCAAACACCTTGGTCCAGTCGGCAAAACCAAGATTAGTGGTGATGATTACCGACCCTTTCTCCTGACGTTCGGCAAGAACCTGGAAGAGTAATTCCCCGCCTTCCTTGGAAAACGGGATGTAACCAAGCTCATCAAGAATCAATAAATCGTAGCGGGCGTACCGCCCTATGAGGCGCTGCAGATCTCTCTCCTGCCGGGCCTCAATAAGTTCGTTGACCAAACCATAGCAACTGACGAACCTGGTCCGATAATTATTCCTGCAGGCCTCAATGCCAAGCGCAGTGGATAAATGGGTCTTGCCTGTACCACTGCGACCAAGGAAAATAACATTGCGATGTTCTTTAATATACGCACTTTCCGCCAACTCCCGTATCACCCGGATATCGAGATCGGGCACGGCGGCAAAATCAAAACCCTCCAAGGTCTTCAGCAGAGGAAATTTCGCCTCCCGTACCCGGCGGTTGAGTCGGTTTTCCGCTCTGGTTTCAAGCTCGGTTGTCGTCAGATCCAGTAAAAACTCATCGTAGCCTGGCCCACTCTCTTTCGCCTGGCGAATGCTGGTTTCCAGGTCCCGGGCCGTGGTTGCCAGGCTCAGCGCCTTAAGGTTTTCCCGCAATTCGACAAGGGTTGCGCTTCTCATTGCACACCTCCCAATACGCCATAGACGGTCACGTCAGGAGATGGCAGGCTCGACCAGCCTTCAAGAGGCGCAATAGTGGTATCCGCCTCGTTGGCATATATCAGCAGGTGCCGTACACCTTCACTGCCGGTAAGATTGTTTTCCAGGGCGAGTTCAACCGCAGCCTCCACCTCGTCGGCCTTATGCCGACTATAGAGCATCAGCACAGCAATAAAATCCTTGATCCCTCTGGTTTCCCCCTGCATCCGGCAAAAACCGGCAAGTAATTGATGCAGCGACTGGGGCCAGTGTTCCTGCCATTGCCGAATCACTCGGGCACTGGAAAACGCCATCGGACGCTGCTGGATCAGTTCCAGATAATGCTCCGGGGCAAGACTCCATTTGTTGTTGGCGAACAATCGTTCATGGATCGCCAATCTTTTACCATCTGCAAAAATCTCCACCCGGTCCACATGGACGAGTATCTTCAACCTGCGACCTGCGTACTTCCATGGCACTGAGTAACGGTTTTTGTCAACCATTACCGTGGCGTATTTATCGACCCGGGCATTCCCCGGCTGAATATTGCTGTAGGCTATTTCCGGTTGAGCAAGAAGATGGCTCTTCTCCCTTTCGAAGTGTTCGGCTACGCTCTCCGAGCGACCGGCCATCTTGTGCGAACCGTAACTCAAGCAGTCGGCAAGGATCTTTTCGTTCAATTCCTCGAGACTTTGAGCTTCCGGCACCGGAACCATATAGTTCCGGCGAGCAAAACCGACCAAGCCTTCCACTCCGCCTTTCTCGTTGCCGCTATCAGGGGTGCAAAACCGGGCGGAAAAACTGTAATATGCCTTGAATTTGCTGAAGCTTTCCTGCTCGATACGCCTTTTACCCAGGAGAACTTTACGCACCGCCGTCGTTAAGTTATCGTAGATCAGTACCGGGAAGACGCCGTTAAAAAAAGCAAAAGCCTGGATATGGGCATCAAAAAAGGCCTGTTGGCGTTCACAGGGATAAAAACGAACAAAGTGTTTCCCGGAATATTTGCTGCGCATGCAGAAAAATTTCAGCCGGACTCTTTCTCCTCCCAGAACTGCCGTCGCTGTGCCCCAATCTACTTCCGCTTCCTGGCCAACTTCCGGTTCACACGCGATGAACACCTGGTCGGCAAGACCGAACCCCAATTCCATTTGCACCATCCGAACATAACGTCGCACATTGCTTTCACTACCCTGATAGCCCTGCTCGGTTCGCAACCGGTTGTACACACGACGCGCCGTGTGGCGTTGCTTCTGTGGTTGTTCCTTGTCCTTTATCAGCCACTGCTCAATAAGAGAACGATATGGCCCCAGCACCGGAAACAGCTGATGCTCACGTTCACTGTAGCCCCAGGCTTCTCCTCGCAGGGCCTTTTTGATTGTGTTGCGCGAATGACCTGTCTGTCTCGCCAGTTCGCTGATATTCTTGCCATAGACCCTCTGGGCCGTCCTGATGTACTCGTACTGATCCATCTTGAGCAACTCCTCACCTCCTGGCGGAATGTCAAAAAAAAGACATTCTAACAGAAGATCACTTGCTCAGGGTGGTCAATTTTAGGTAATCACTAACCCTCTTTGCTGGTCAATTTTAGGTTAGCACAACCACTACGCTTGCTTGGCTATGTTAAAAGCAAACAATTCGAGCCTTCGGCTCCCAGAAAGAAACCGCGATTTCTATATCTCAAAACAAATATATCTTACTGGTTAAACCAAACTTCTTTTAAAGGGCAGTAGGAAAAAGAAACCCTCTATTTAGCTCGGTTTGTAGCCCCAAATGCTCCTTATGGGCCAGAAATTACTTTATGGGACGGGTCATCCGTTTCTGTCATAAAATAGGGAGGACGTTTAAAACGCTTTGATTACGTTCCCTTTTTTATAATTACCCCATTCTTCAATTCTTGGTTCCAATCTTTGGATTTAGGTAAAGGTCGCAAAATATTCACTCCCGTAGGAGCAATTGCCCTTACCTGATCTGCCATCTTTTCTCCATCCAGGTCATTATCAAAAGCAAGATGCACCTCACCGCCCAACATTTTATTCATAGCAAGGGCTAATAGCTCGAGTTGATCAGGGTTCATACTTCCCCCGACACTCACAAATCTCGCTGAAGGAATGTTGTTCAAGGCCTGATATGATAGTCCGTCTATGGCGCTTTCGCTGATAACTAAACACTTATCATCTTTAAAACAAACAGAAGACCAAAGTCCCTTGACCCCACCGCCAGAAAATCCCGTGAATTTGTAGTTTTTCTTCTCAAACCCACAGAGACCTTCTCGGTTATAGTGGGGAAAAAGAACATTCCCTCGACTATCCATCTTAAAACAATTTTTAAAACGTGGAGAGTTTATCAACGTTCTATTAAGGCCACGCCACTCCAAAAAATCAGAATCACAAAAAAAATCCGCTTTTTCATAATCAATAACAGCTTGCCGCGTATCTTTTGAAGTAGATTTGAGTGGTTCAAAGGCGGGAAAATTTGTTTTAGGTCTTGATAAACCGAGCCAACCACGAAGAATTTTTCGTATTTCTCCAAGATTGCCGCCATTCCTGTTTGATAAAAAATCTATTATTGTACCGTTGTCGAGAGAGTTTCGAATTGAGAAATAAATATAGTTGGAAGATTTATTGTCTTTTGCCATAACAAGCTTGTCCCCATCAGCATTGCGCATGACCGACGAGGTCTGTGAGCTCTTTTTCTTGTCCAGAAAATATCCCTCAGAAGCGGCAAACTCCCTTAAATCTATGTTTTTTTTAAAGAGGTCCAGTTCATCCATTTAAAACTCTCTCAAGGCCCAATATTACACTAAAAAGTGTTAAAATCATGTTAATGATAATGAGGGTTGTCGTTTTTTTGGGCTTACTAATATTAATTAGTTTTTCAATTAATGAATTAAAAATTTTTTTATTTAAAATTCTTCAGTAAATTTTTTCTGCTTCTTAAAATACCATTAGGGTGAGAATCGGATCGTCGGTGTTATTGTAATATCTACCTCCGCACTAATATGCCGATTTATGTTCTCTGCGTTTTGGCTATTTTTCATATTGGTTTCAATTTTTCAATCGTTGCCGTAGTCCGATTTGATTACCGTTTCGCCGCGAAACGACCAAGGACGAATAGTCTAGACGTTCTTTTTCGAGCGTGGGCTTACGTTCGTCCACCGATGTACTCGACTCAGCAAATCAAGCAGAGACACGCTCCGCACCTTTCCCAAAAGCATCTTTAACCATTTCGGCATACGTCAGCCCCTTGGCCTCATTAAGTGAGTGATACGCACCCACTGCATTCCAGGTCTGGCCGTGCTTGTAGATTTTCAACCAAAAATTATTCACTTGCATAACGCCGGAATCAAACGACCGGCCTTCTTGCCTCGGCTTCAATGGCTTTTTCTAGTGATTTTTCTTTGGAGTCAAACTGTCGGAGAGTTATAAAGGGCGTGTTAGACCGGCGTGATCCTCCACCCTTGAACTTCGAAATATCACCTATACTTAAATCTCTTCTTTTTCTACAGCCCGATTCTATCTTTCAAAATTGTGTTGTGGAATTTACCCCCTGGAACCGCACAACAGTTCCGGGGGTGCATACCCCATGCAGCCAAATCTGTTTGTATAACTGTCATTTTAAATTAGGTACGCGATGGCGAATATAGCTTACAAAATCAGCAAGAGGGAAAGAACAACGGTGTTGACTCCAAAAAATAAATAACTAAAAACAACAATATCAAATTGTTATCTATAATAAACAGTTTATATTAAAACTCATTTTATGATATTAAATGATTGCAAATAATATATTAAAATGTTATAAATAGTCGTGTTTTTTAGTTGCCCGGACGAAGCCAAAGCGACCAGGGCAAAAGGTCAAACCTACCAAGGAGATTTAAACCATGAATTTATCCACCGTCCAAGATCCCACTTTTGACAGCAAATTACCATTACTCAGATTCTTAAAGCAAAATAATCAGGACTTTGAGTGGTACCCGACAACAGAAGAAATGTTAAATTGTATTAAGGCTGATTTGAAACAACGCTTTCAGGATCGTTTCGAAGATAAACAGCCGAGTGTATCTGTTTTGGATTGTGGTGCCGGTGATGGACGCGCGCTGGAGGCGATAGCAAACCATGGCAAAAAATATGCAATTGAGAAGTCTGAGCGTTTAATTTTTGAAATGTCTAATGATATTTATGTTGTTGGCACTGAATTCCATGAAAACACATTGATTGATAAAAAAGCAGAAGTGGTTTTTAGCAACCCCCCTTACTCTGAATATCAGCATTGGGCGTCGAAAATTATCAGAGAAGCCAACAGCGCATTGGTTTATTTGATAATTCCTAAAAGATGGGTTGAGTCTGCTCTAATTAATGATGCTCTTAAGGCTCGCGACGTAGAAGCTACGATCATAGGGACGTTTGATTTTCATAATGCCGAGCGACACGCTAGGGCAGTTGTAGATATTCTTTCCATAAACCTATCCACTGAAAAACAACGTCACTACAGCAGGAACAGAGAGCCTTTGGTCGATCCGTTTATTGTGTGGTTTGACACCTACTTCTCAATAAACGCTGAAAAGACTGAAACAGACCTTTATTATGATGAAAAAAGGGGTAAAGCCACCTTGTTAGAAAAGGTCGATCAACAGTTGGTGGCGGGTAAAAATCTCATACAGGCCCTTGTAGAATTGTATAATATGGAAATGCAACATCTCATCGAGAACTATCAGGCGGTTGGACGTCTTGACTCTACGATCTTAAAGGAATTAGGTGTAAGTGTTAGTGGGTTGCGTGAAGGGCTGAAACAAAAGATTTCTAACTTAAAATCGAAATATTGGCATGAGTTTTTCAACAATTATAAGCAACTCACCGAAAGACTGACCAATGCAAGCCGTAAAGCTATGCTCGACAAATTACAGGAAAATATCTCTATAGATTTTACACAATCTAACGCTCTAGCTCTAACTGTGTGGGCTATAAAAAATGCAAATCAGTATTTTGACACGCAGCTTGTAGAAATCTTCCAAAGTATGTTAAGTGAAGCAAATATCAGCCTTTACAAGTCTAATCTGCGAACATGGGGAGTTGAGGACTGGCGTTATTGCCGTAATAGTGGGCCTAAAGACCTTTCTCATTATGGCCTAGAATTGCGGATTGTCCTACACCGCTACCACGCGATAGAAGGTGGAGGTTATGGCTATTCTTTTGAGTATAAAAATGGACTCCACGAAACCGCTCACACCTTTATTGAAGATCTTATCACCGTGGCCGGTAATCTTGGTTTTTCTGTCGTATCAGATTCGCACTTACGACAATGGCAAAGCAACAAAGCACAAATATTTTGGGCAGATGATAGCGAGTTGATGCACATAAAAGCCTTTAAAAACGGCAATCTGCATATAAAATTCAATCAATTGTTTATCCGTAAACTAAACGTTGAATTTGGTAGGTTAAGGGGATGGCTGAAAAGCAAAGAACATGCGGCAGACGAATTAAATATCCCTGTCGAGGAAATTGACGGTATTTTCAATTCCAATCATCAAATTTGTCAATCCATGGTTCCTCAAATTTGTTTTAACACAACTGTATAATTTAAGTTAAAAGGAAAAAAGCATTGGAGTTGGGTCAACCACCCGACTCCAAAAAATAAATAACTAAAAACAACAATATCAAATTGTTGTCTGTGATAAATAGTTTATAAAAAAATGTATTATTTGATATTAAATGATTGCAAATAATATAATAAAATGTTATAAATAGTCATGTTTTTTAGTTGCCCGGACGAAGCCAAAGCGACCAGGGCAAAAGATCAACCTACCAAGGAGATTTAAACCATGACTAGAATTGCACCTACCACCATTTTATCAAATTCAGAAATCATTAACATTGCTGCTTCTGCTGGAGCAACTAACCCCGTTACAAATGTTTCTGAACGGTATTCTTTTGTATCAACAATTTCTGTTATTGATATGCTGAGAGATTCCGGTTGGCTTCCTGTTCATGCGGAAGAAAGTTCGGTAAGGAAAGACGACCGCCAAGGATATCAAAAACACTTTATACGGTTTGCACGACCTGAATTTCTCTTAGAAAATGAAAGAATCGACCTGCTCCTGTATAACTCTCATGACAAAGGAACGGCTTTTAAACTATTGTCTGGAATTTGGCGTTTTGTTTGTGGAAACGGGCTTGTAATAGGAACTGAGTACGCAAATTTTACACATCGTCATGTTGGATTCAATCCAGATAAATTTTTAGATTCTGCAAAACAAATTGCTGGTTCGGCTGAAACTATTGCGGAAAAAGTCTCTGACTTAAAAATTATTGATCTGGAACCTAACGAACAGGGTATTTACGCGGCTGCTGCTCACAGGTTGGTATATGGTGAGGCCACAGAAAAAGCACCTATCCAACCTAGTCAACTACTTGAAGAACGGCGTTACGAGGACCAGGGAAATGATCTTTGGACGGTTTTTAATCGGGTACAGGAAAACGTTATAAAAGGTGGCCTCAGAGGTTCAAGTGTGGGAGATTTTGGCAGGCGGAGAAGAGTAACAACAAGGCCCGTAAAATCATTGGACCGCAATAAAGATCTCAATCAGGCTCTTTGGATACTTACAGAAAAAATGGCTGAGTTGAAAGGAGTATAATTCAAAGATAAAAGGTTCCCCCGGCAAAAAAGCTCGCCAAAGCTGCCGGGGGGTATCTTTAAACCTACCAAGGTTTTTAAGATCTAAACAGAATATATCTATCCGGTTAGTCTGTCAAATAGACTTAAATCAAGATCTTGTTTGTTTTTTATATTATTTGAATTAATTTAATACAAAATAATGTATTTTAACATTAATATCCCTCTTTAAGAGAAACAGAAGGATTTCAACATGATAATTACAATAGGGAACAGCAAGGGCGGCGTCGGAAAATCCACTATTGCTTGTAATCTTGCGTGTATGGCTGCAAAGGAAAATAAAAGGTTTTGCTAGTTGACGCTGACCCTCAAGCATCGAGCCTAAATTTTAGATCGATTCGAAAAGCAGACGACATAAAAGCAACAGCTATCACTACCCCCACTCTTCTTAAGACCTGAAGGAATTTACGGTATGTAAATTAAATTTGTATAACCCAGTTGGAGAGGTTTGGGCGGTTTTGATACCATCCCCCTGGACCCCCGGCAGCAGATCACACCAGCGCTGGTCGGCATCGAGAAAATAATGGTATCAAAAACGTTGCCGGCAGCTGCTCAAATTGAATCAAAATAACTGAGTGGCCGTGGAAATCGAAGAAAAATGACTATCACGGGGATATTGTCTTTAGTGTCTGGTTTATATGTTTACATAATGTATTACGTGTATTACATTGTTTACACACGATAAACAAAGGGTTTATTGTTTACATAAACTTGTGAGGTAGAAAATGAGTACACCACTAAGTATCAGATTAAGCGATGAGGTAAAAGAAGAATTCAAAAACCTCTCCGAACAAACCGGCATGAAACAAGAAGATTTTGTAGCCACCCTGCTTACAGCTTTTAAGGAGCGACAAACCGAGATAGACACCGGCTCACCTGTTTACCGAGAAAGAGCCAAGGTTACTCAAGCTCTCTCTCAAGTCGAAAGGGTTGTAGTTGGCTTCTTGGAAATCGCTCACAATGATAAAGAAGTTGCAATATCAAAAGCTCAAGAGCAGGTAGAACAAACACAGGTCGAGATTGCTGAATTAAAAGAAAACCTGAAAGAGAGTAAACTGAATAGTGAAGAAATCACTCAAGCCAAGATCGCCCTCGAAGAAAAACTAACCGGCCTGGAAAAACAGGCAAATAGTTTAGAGGCTCTACAAAGCGCATGGAAGGAAAAAGAAACAACTCTTAATGCTCGCCTAGCGGATCTCGACGCTGAAGCCAAGGAAGCTCGTAAATTAAAAACAGAGCTTGCCGAAGCTGCGACCAAAATAATGGAGCAAAAAAACATAATTGCTCTTGCAGAACAGAAGGGCATTGCAGCTCAAGAAACCCTCACAGACATTAAAACCAGATTGCAAAACCAGGACACAGCTCTTGAACAATTAAGAAATGATCTTCAGCAAGCAAAAGATATCGCTAATCAAAAAGTGGTAACTCTCACTCAAGAACACGCAGAAGAGAAGGGGAGTTTGACAACTCAGTTAAAAGAAGATCTTCAGCAAGCAAAAGATACCGCTAATCAAAAAGTGGTAACTCTCACCCAGGAACACGCAGAAGAGAAAGGGCGATTAATTGCTCAACTTGAAAATCAGACAAAAATGGTTGCAGATCTTGAATCGAAATTGGCAGAAATCACCTCAAAAGCCAAGGCAACCAAAACAAAATAACAGATCCTGGGGGAGAATATAACACCGGAAGAAAAACGAGAACATGAGTTGGCTTTGAGGATCGGAAAGCAGCGGTTCGGTTCCCCTTGCGATCATAAGGAAGTTAAAAAGCGTTTGTCTCAATTGTCTTAGAAAAGTTATCACTCTACAAGACCTTCAAAAAGTGAATCAAAATAGGTGAAACTAACTAAAAAAACTGAGAGAAAATTATGAAATTTACCAACATCCGTATTGTGGGGTTAATATTCTATTCGCTCGCAATAACCAAATTATAATTAGATCGAAAGGCATTAACTGTTGAGCATTAGATCTTTATAAAAAACAAGTATCTTTTTGGAAGACAGAAGCACAAGGCCAACGGCAAGTTATTAGTTCAATCATCAGATGGTAAAACTCAATAAAGAGGATTGATTCATGGTGGCCACAAATAGATATAGTAATAAAGCAATAATTGTTGGTTATGTAGGGCTGTTTTTGGGGTGTTTTTTCCCTAGCTTTTACCTACCTTTTTTGCTTTGGGGGATGGCAGGAGTCTTCGTTTGCAGATCTCGATTGTCTCTCAATACACCAATTGTTGAGTGGTTTGGCCTTATGTAATCTATTCAACCAAAGGGGATTAAATTCTGAATTATGAAAAACTTTGGCTTGGCAACGGTTGGTGTTGTTAGAATAAAAAATGATATTATTGAAACAGATGATTTCCAGGCAGGAAAGAAGGGTGATTTTGTTGCAGCAGGTAGAATTGTTGATCTTATCTGGAAGCAAACGAAAACTGACCAATTAAGCGAAAAAGTAACAGAGAAAACAGTCTTTGTCTCGATGCCCTCTACAACGAAATTAAACGTAATACCCATTCAATTAGCCGCCAAAATTGCAGAGTTGGTGAACAAACCATATATTGCCGGTGACGACTTTTTTAATACAGCACACGCTATTGCGTCAAAAAACATTCCAAGGGACAAACGGGTGTTCAGTCAACGGGAGTATGCCCCTGTAGATACAGAGAAAATAAACCAATTATTAGGTGGAAAAGACATAATTATTGTTGATGATATAATAACAACTGGTGGGTCAATTAGAAATTTCACAGAATTTTTAGAGAGTATTAATCTAAATGTAAATCATGTTGTTGGATTAATGGGTGATAGACGTTTAGTTTTAGACGATGTTACAAAAAATAAATTGAATGCCATGATGGTGAATAAAGGAGTCAATGTTGACATAAACAACATTGCCCATCTAACAAGAATGGAAGCTGGTGGATTGTTACGAAGATTAAACGGATTGAGAGGTGAAAATGGAATCAAAAAATTTGCCGAAGACATACGAGGGTTACAGCGTAAAGGAATTGTTGCAAATTCTGGAAGAGATACAAGGGCCGGGTGGAACAACAGCCTCCAAGGAAAAGATAATAGCAATGAACAACTTGGTGAGAGAATACCAACTTACAGCAGTTCACCAAAATCCCAAGAACAACTGATGGGAACTATGAAAAACGAACGTGAAGTTGTGAAGCAACAATACGTCGATGAGCTTGAAAAACTGTCAATTGGAGTGAGTAGTCGGGCTGAGATGTTATTCTTGGCTGCCGACATAACCACTTGGAACCAAGAACAAAAAAAGGTTAAGCACCTAGAAATCAAGCCTACCGCTCCAACTGGATTGCTCCGTGGATTTAAAATTTCTACATATAACAAAGAACTAAAGGAGTGGCAGAAGGTAGATACCCAACTTAACAAAAGATTGGATAGTCTTAACGCGCGGGAAGATTATCTTGAAAAAATCATGAAAAATCCGAAAGAGGCTGAAAAAATAGCTTTAACTAGATTAGTAAAACAAAAACCTGAATTAGTAAAAAACTATAGAGTTATCAGGACAGAAGAACGGGCGGAAAAAATGCAGGAGAAAAGAGCCAGAATGGTCGCTAAAAGAATTAATAACGATAAGGACAAAGGGCTTGGTCGTTAATTCAGACAAGATCCTGATCGCCCGTTCAGTGTGATACTTTATTATTCACCCACATTGATACCACCCCAACAACCCCCCGACTCCCGATCTGCCC
>AMWB02055075.1_pt1 | contig 22667 bp, 32 predicted proteins | sample 200311 | NCBI WGS metagenome assembly AMWB02 (sample SAMN02737377, study PRJNA173069) | bioreactor metagenome | biome: anode biofilm in microbial fuel cells | place: USA: California | collected 2010-12-16 | reverse complement strand
ACCGCGTAAAGGTGCTGCGCAACGATGTCGGTGTCCGCCAAGATGTCGACGTCGAACTTTGAACCAAGACGGCTTCCGTTGTACCAAAACGCAGCGGCTCCGCGCTTGATAATCATCGTCGAAACGCAAAGATTTGCGGTGCTCGAGTACACCGACGCAGCGTCGTACGTGGCAACGCCGAATGCAGCGGTGAGTCCAGTTTCGCCATTGATGCCGACGAGCGAATCAATCGTAGTGTCCTTTAGCTCAACAGTCGCGGCCGTCGTGAGCGTCTCGGACCACGTTGAGCCTCCGTCGGTAGAGAAACGGAACGTAGCGGTACCGCGCGCTCCGCCGGCAACCACGTCGATCTTGAGATCGAAAGCTCCGAGCGGCGTTCCGGTAAGCGTCACGCCGCCGACACTTGCGCCGGTCTCGGTGACGGTTCCCATGGTCGATCCGTCAAGCGGAACGTTGTCGCTCACAATCAGCGGAATACCGGCAAACGTGCGCACCGCCTCTTGACCTTGCGCAATGCTCTCAAGCATCAACGGTCGACCGTTTGAGTCGGTAAGCTCGGCCATATCAGCCTGTGCCTGCGAGTGGGCAATCATTGCAACGATGTCGTCTTGCTCGTCGCCGAACTTGGTACGCGTGCGAATCAACTGACGGAAATCGACGTAAGTCGGGCTGCTGGCAGAATACACGTTACGGACCAGCGACGTTCCCTTGCAGGCGCCGACAATCAGCTCGTCCATTCGGCGGACGGCTTGCTCTTGGATCTGCCTAACGCCCTCTTGGTATGGCGAACCAAGCTTGGTATTTGACTGGGCAAGACCCTGTGCCCAAACTGAAACCTCAAAAGCAAGCGAGCTGCGCGCAACAGTCCCCTGCTCCTGCATTTGAGCGAGCTTGTTCGGGACAACCGCTGATCCGTCGGGGTTGTTGACGAATTTGCCGATGGTTCCGAAGTAGGGGATCGAAATCGTCTTACCGATCGCACCCTGGCCGCCTTCTGGCATCGTGTCAGCAACAAGAACTGCGCCGCTCGATACAAGCGCGGAGCCCATGAACGCGTTCTTTCCCTTGAACGCGCCCTTTACCGATTCGGTGAAAATGACCGGATCGATCACATCAGACTTGGTAGTAATTGTCATGTCTTTGAATTCCTAGATCGCATCGCGCGCTTGCTTGCGGGCGTAGTGTGTTGGTTTCTGTGTTTAGATCTCGCCGTTGCGCAACGCTTCGTCGCGGAGCTCGTTGAACAGTTCGGGATTCTCGGCCTTGAGACTGTGCTTCTCTTCTGGCGTCATCTCCGCGTAGGCCTTCCCGCCATAAGGACGTTGTTGTGGAGGCTTTGCGCTGTTGCTCCCAACAATCACAGGCGCGACCGCAAGGAACCCTTCCAGTGTCTCAAGTGACACAGACTCTGCCCAGGCCATCTGCGCAGGCATGAGCTTGCCAGCGTGAGGATTTGACGGGTCCGCGACGGCGGAAGCGGGCTTGCTCGCGGAAGCAATCAACGCCGCATGCTTGTCCTTGCGGGCTTGCTCCTTGGCCTTGTTGGCTTCGGCGATGGCAACCGCACCGGCTTCGGCTGCATCACGCAGACCCTTGATTACACCGACGGCCTCATCGGTCGACTTTGCTCCAATGGTTTGCAGTAGCTCGGTGTGAGCCTTGGCGGATGCCTTCAGCTTGCCGACCTCGGCAACGACCTCGGATTCGGTGGTGCTCTCGCCAAGGCATAGAGCGGATACAACTAGTGCTAACAGCGTCATTTCTTTAGTTTTCTCCGTAGCCTCTGGCTGAATTTGCGCAGCGGCTCCTGCATGTGTGTCAACAAGCAGAGCGGCCGCAGCCGTCCGCGTCAATTTGCCCATTGCGTAGGTCCGCGCGTTCATGAGTGATGCGCGTGCCTCGCCAACGGATAGAGCCTTTTCCTTGCTCTTCGAGGGAATGATTCTGTCGCAGAAACCAAGCTTTTTGGCCTCTTCTGCGTTCATGTAACGGTCCTCGAGCATCAAGGCACGAACGTCTTCCTTGCTCATTCCGGTGCGCGCCGCGTATGCCGTCGCAAACACGTCGGCCATCATTTCTAGTTGCGCGGCTTTGCTGTTGTGTTCGGCGTAGTCGCCAACCGTGAAATCCCACGGGTTGTGAACAAGAAACAATGACGTTTCATTCAGTACGCGCTCGTCGCCAGCCATCAGAATCAACGAACCACACGAAGCAGCCTGACCGCCAACCGTGATGATCTTCCGTGCACTATGATTCGCGAGCGCTTGGTAGATGTGTAGCCCCTCAACGACGTAACCACCTGGCGAATTCAGGTTTACCCGAAGAACCTTCGCGTCCTTGTTGTCGTTCAGAATCTTCGAAATCGCCTTGGACGTGATGGGGTTTTCGCACCATCCCTCGCCAACAACGCCATTCATTTCGAGTGTGAGCTCATCGCCTTTGGCTAGCGCTTTGACTGCCATGCAAACTGCCATGCAAACATCCATGCCGCTGCTCAGCGGCTAAAGTGTGTGTTGTGTTACGCCGCCAGGAACCGACTAGGTATCTTGACCGGCTTGGTTTTGCTCTCGTAGTCGCCAGCCTTCAGAGCGTTCTCAAGTGCAATATCGGCGTCCGGTGGATTCGCTCGATCGCTCGGCTTTGGCGGCTCCGCAAGGCTCGGGTGAACACCCCATCCGCCTTCTATTTGGACGTCGGGAGCTTCAGGCAGGACGCCGATATTCTCGGCCTTTGACGCTCGAAGAGAACGAATCCCATCACGGCAACCGTGGTGCAAAGGAGGCGAGTGCGATAACCACCAAGGGTGATCGTGAGGAAGAACCACCTTCGGGCTGATGAATTTCTCACAAATCTCCGAAGTGCGCTCGTCATCGACGACAACGAGCATCTTGTAGGGGCGAACCGCAGTGATGTGCGGTTGATCCATTTGTTCGAGGCGCCCGGCGTTGTAGGCACTGGTCGTTGCGTTGCGGAATATCAGCTGAAGGCGATGGGAGTTTTTGCGCCCCCACTCGCGTTCAATGTCTTTCCGTGCTTCCTTCTTCCACTCTTCGAACGTCGTGCCCTTGCGCATTGCCTCGAGAATCGACTGATGGGCATCGTTTGCGACGTCCATCTGAGCGACGCCAGATATCCACCACGCTCGTTTTCTTGCGTAATCAGAGAGGGTGTCAGCCTCTTCGCGTGTGATAACGCGACGGGCGGCAAACTCGGCGACGGCCTCAACGAACTCGTTGGGGTCCGCGCTCATGTCGAGCTCGAGATCGTCGCGCATCACTCCTCCAATTCGAGCTCTTGATCGACTGTTTCAGCGCCGGCAAGCTCAGCCAGAATCAACGCGGCCTCTGTTGCTCTCACAAGCGCCTTTGGCGTTGCGCATCCCTGGTAGGCCTCTTTGACGCGGGCAATTGCGTCTTCGTAGTCAGTCGCATCTTCGATAGCTGACAGGATCGCTGCAACCGTTGGAGCAAGCTTCTTCGCTGCTACGTCGCAGCACTTCGTTTCTAGCCGGTCGATGTAATCGCGTCCACGGTCAAAGGCCGTCTCGGGTTCCTTGGCCTTTGCAAGCGCCATTGCCTGCTTCTGTGATGCTTGCTTTGCAGGTGCCGCGGTAGGCTGGATTGGCTTCTCAGGGAACTCCTCAGAGGCCGTTTTGAGCAGCTCCACGCGCCCCTCGAACCAAGCCTTTTGGTTCAGCTGCGCACCAGCCTCACGATAGGTCTTGAGCGCGTTTGCGTTGGCGCTGCGGCTTTCCTCAACCGCTTTCTTGTCCTCCGGCGGAGTAGTGTCCCACTTCGGATAAGGAACGGGGCCCTTGCCGAAGTTGAACCGATGCCACCACTTCAAGATCTGCTCACGAGCGACCGTTGACAGCCACTCCAGAAGCCCACGCATCTTCACTGCGTCAACCGACTGGTGCACCTTGGCGGCCGCGAAAGATCCCTCTTTGACCTCGGTGGTTAGGTTCGTGCCGAGCAGTGAGATCGTAATGACCGAATTCGCATAATCTGTCTGCTTCGGGAACGTCTCGAACGCATTAGCGCCGTCTGTGATTAGTTGAGGCACCCACCCACGAGGCAGGACGCTAACACCGTTGCGCCCCATCTTCGAGTGCTTTTGAGCGAGCTCTTCACGCGCTCTAGGGTCGAGCTTCGCGCCAGTGTCAGGATCCTCCCCTGAGCCAGACATCGTGTTCGTGATGTATTCGCGCCCCTGGCCATGCCGTTCGCTTTGGCTTGCCCAGTCGATCGGGGCGTAGAGCTTGCCGAGTAGAAACCAGTTAGCGATACCGAAAAGTGGCGAGCGAAGTGGAGCGCGTGACCCTGCGCCGGACTCGAATAGAGCCCATTCGCCGTTTCCTGGCTCAATGCTAACCCATTCGCCGTATGGGTTGGTCGATGTCGCAACAAGCGCTTGCCATCCGTGGTCAGGATCGTTTCTTAGATTGCGGCAATGCCACACCGAAAGAACCGGCAAAACGCGCCCGGTTTCGGTGTCTAGCCCCCATTCGTCGATATGAACGAGGCAGACATGGAAGACTGAGCACCACTGGATAATCTGCTTTAGCGTTTGCTCTTGGAAGATCTTCCACCAGTCGGTCGCGAGCGCCAAACAAGCAGGGTCTGTTTTGCTTTTCTCGTCGTTGTCTCCGGGAAGTGTAAACGTCAACGGTAGTGTCGTTGCCGCGTAAAGACTATCAATGCACTTCGAAACGCGGTCGTCGCAGAACGTTGACTCGCACAGGTCTGCTGCGAGTGTGTAGATCCCAACGGCGCACTGTTGCTCGGCGCGTCGAACTAGCTCAGGGCTCCACCCAGCAACAACCGACGTGCGCGGTTCGCGTGACGCAATAGCTGGCTTTTCATGCTTGATTGTGTCGTTTTGCATTACCAAACCATTCGCTCTTCGCGTTCGCCAATCGCAGCGCCGCCGTTCTCTTCGTCATCGTTCAACAGGCGCGAATTGAGCCCCTGGAACGCTGTGCTTGTCGCGTCTACGTCGTCGTCTTTCTTCTTTGGATTACCGTCGAAGCCCTCGAGTGTTGCGAAATAGTCGTTGTTCCAATCGCCTTCGACGACAGACACAACACCAAGGTCTTTACCGGTTTCGCATTGCGCGGAAAACGGAGCGAAGCGCGTGATCTTGTCGCCGCTCTCTGGGCGCATTCGAACGATGAATCCCGAGAGTTTCTCGAGCATGCGCGCCTTTTGATCTTTGCCGGCTTGCCCAGGATCCTGAGGGATTGAGACGAGCGTCTTTTTTGACCACTTCTGTGTGTCTTCAATGGCTGTTTCGACGATGAGTTTCTCGACCTTACCAGGGCCTTGCCTAACCTTCTTCCTATCGACGATCCAGACGCGGCCGTCCTTCTTCGCCATCAGCACACCGACAGTGAAGTCAGGATTGTTTTCGTCGGTCTTCTCGGTCGCTGCTCGGTCCCACCCACGACAGAATTTGGCGTCGCGCGGGACATCGGAGGCGCTAACAAGCGTCACCCATGCGCGTTTGAAATACAGGCCAGCGGCAGGCTTTATCAGCCAGTTACCGTCGCGCAACTGAGCACGCCGAACAGGGTCGAGCTTGTTTAGCTGAGCGAAGTAAGATGGGTCGTTTTTCTCTAGGATTGGATTGTCGGAAAGCTTCGCGGGGATGAACGTTCGCGATAGCGCCTGGTTTTTTCCGCTCGAAGCGCCAGGGTCACTAGCGAAGTACGTTTCGGTGCCGTCCTCGTTGGTTCGAATCCACCACACTTCACACGGTTTTGCCGGTGGAGTTCCCGGTTCGCGTTCGGATTTCTTTGGAAGACCTTCGGCTTCGAACTCGGGATCTAGCCACGCGCCCCAGTGCTTGAAAACCCACTCGTGACCCTCGCCACCTGGATTCGTTGTCGCACGAATCAGCGTCGGAAGCTCAGGATTTGCCGAGCGAACACGGGCGCAAATTGCGAGGTACTGCTCGCGGGTAAAGTGCGTCAACTCGTCGAAATTGACGAGATTCGGCTCCCACCCATCGTACTGGGCGAAGTCACCGTCGTTTTTGCAGTGGCCCCACATGAACTCTGCACCATGTGGAGTCGTGAATGTTGGGCGGCCGTCTTTCTTGACGATTCGTCGCCCAGGGAAGGCCTTTCGGTAGAGCTCGCCAGCCTTGGAAAGCAGGTCCTTGAGCTGCGTCGTTTCACGGCGAAGGGTAAGCGACTTGAATCCGCTTAAGTGCGCCCATTTCAGCGGGAGCGCGGTAATCGCAGCCGACTTGCCACCGCCAGCAGCCCCACCGTAAAGAATCTCGCGGCATGTTGACTCAACGAAAAGCCGTTGCGGTCCTGGGTTTGGAGTGAAAACCGCTGATAGCTCGAAAGGCTTCGGTTCGGTGTTTTTTGGCTGTTCAGCGGCCTTTAGTCGCTGCTCGCGGATCTTCTTAAGCTGGGCTACCCGAGCCAATACCGCTATCGGGTTCGCCACCTAACGCGTCCTTCGTGAGTTTCATGTTGCCGCACATTTCGGCGGCTTTGATTGCTTGCCCGATGTCGGATTGCGGGGCGAGCTCGATAACGCGTCTAAGCGAAACCTCGTAGGCTTCTGTGAGCAAATCCTTGCACCGCTCAGCCGCTTCCTGTCGCATAGATTGAAGCAATTCGGCCACTTCGGGCCAGTCGCCCGAATCTACTCGTTGCTTGTAACGGCGAAGGGTGCGACCGGCTACACCGAATCGCTTGCAAGCCGCGTCCTGCCCATCTTTGGCAGCAACGGCCAACATGAGTGCAACCGACTCGGGTTCACGCGCGCGGCGTTGTAGCTTTTTGCCTTTCCTTGAGGCTTTTTTCTTCGTGGCCATACTGTCCTATCACTGGCCGCGAACGTCATTGGAGCGGCTACAATCTCAACCCAAACCTGACCCTCACCCGCGTCTCAGGGCAGTTCCAATCGCAGGCTTTCCGCGTCTCGAGGCAGAAGGTCTCGCCATCATCCAGGAGCAGCTCGGCCTCGCCAATTCGCGGCATTGGCCTCACGCGTCCACAGCGGACACACTTAGGGGTCAGGATAGCGTCCGCCTCTAGTTCCAGTGGCTCCACGATTGAAGCTTAGCAGTCACTCGAGACCGCGCAGGCAAAAGAAAAACCCGAGGAAGTACGCATCGTTGAGAGGCGCCTCGGGTGCAATGTAACCGGTCAATGACCGGGGAAGAGGTGGGCCGACGTCGGTCTGGCCCTGGTCGAGTATACGGCAGCTCGTTAGCGCCGAGAACAATCGACTGTAGAGTTGCCGCGGTGTTACCGCGACTAGCGTGTCGGGCCGAATGTCAACAGGCTGCCCGCCGCGAAAGCTACTTGTTCCCGCAAGCTGGGTACCGTTCGAGCGCTTTGCTCGGTAGCGGCGGTGCGCTTTGCTTGCTGCGCCTATCTATACCCGCCCAAACCCTGTCACTCAATGGTGCTCAATGGCTCCAATGGCGCTCAATGGCTAGCCCTCCGAAGCGCTCTTCGGCGCATACCTACCGCTCGCATCGCGTCGCTTGCATCCACGTGTGGACCGCAGGAGCCCAGCGTCCTCGAGTTCGTCGATTCGCTCAAGCACCGATCTCAGGTTCGACGACAGCCACGTCCGGGAAACGAAGTAGTCACGGCTTCCTAGAATGTGCCTGGCTATTCCAGCGCGCACGAAGCGCCGACGAGCCTTGACGATTGTCCACCCGAGTCCACTCGCGACCTTGTGAAGTTCGATCTCAAGTTCTCGTTTCATGCGCAATTCTCCAGTGAATCCCAGGTAAGTTCCGCAAGCGCAAGTAATTGGCGTGAGCTGTGTTCGATATTTAGAAGCGCTATTTCTTGCTGAATGCGCTCGCACGGCTTTGCCTTGGCAACCTCCGCTTTGAACTCGAGGATCGAAGCGGACGCCCTGAAATGGTTGTCACTTTCGCTTGGCGTAGCGCGAATGGCTTCGAGCAGCTCTCGCCCGTCCTGTGTTATCGGTGCAACCGCCCAGACTCGCCCGACATTCTTTGCCTCTAAGATCTCACCCTCGTCGCTGTAAGCCAAGAGCATTACTTCGGCCAGTTCACGCGGCATCCGATTCAACCTCTTCGAAACGAACGCATAGCGAATCAAGACATCATCGTCCGGGGCGCCACGCTGGCACCGTTCGCGCTGGACGTTGACTTTCATCATGTTGCGACCTGGCTTGCGAATGAGCCGTCGCATCTCGTGCCCTTTCCCGTCGCACTTTTCACACGTCTTCCCGGTTGCGTGGTGAATCGGCACGTCAAGTTTCTCTTCGATGTCTTTCCCGAAGCTTACCCGATGCGTCCGCGTGTACTGCGTCCACGGCTTGTCAACAATCCCAGTTCCCTTGCACGGCCTGCACGGTCGAGAGCCAAACGCCGAGAAAATCACCGCGTCAAGCTGACCGCCTAGCGTGGACTTTTCGAAGTAGCTCACGCCGTACGACGTGAACCAAACCAGATCAGCCTTGTGGGTGATTTCTGCCATCGTCGCTCCTATTCCACAGGTCGATTCACACTTCGCTCAACGCTGAACCCGTCAGGGTACCGCGCGCGCAACTTCGCCTTGTTCGCCTCCGCGATTTCGTCCAGTGTAAGACCAAGACAAGCGGACCCAAACGCGAGATACCACAAGACGTCGCCAAGTTCCTTTTTGAGCTTCTCGCGGTCAAGAGGGTGCCCTTGCTCCAGGTGCTTCTTGATTAGATCGGCAAACTCGCCAGACTCACCGCACAACCCAAGAGCGGCAATGTGTAGGTTGTCCGTCGATGGCTTCTTGCTGCATGTTCGCAGTGCTTCCGCTTGGTATTCGTTCAGATCCATCTCATCCTTCTTTCAACGCCACCCGCTCCCGTTTCTGATCACAACGACACCCACGCGGTCACCATTGCAGCGGTGGCAAGCTGTAGGTTTTTCCGCTTTGCAGTTAAGGCAGGTCCTGTCGACTCGAACAACACGCGAATGGTCATTCACTCCAGTGAGCCCGATTCGCTTCGCTGCTTTCTCGGCCGCAATCTTCGGTAGTCGCTTCTCGCTTGCCGACTTCAATCTCGCCCCAGCATGACACTCGCAGTAGGTCACGAGCTGCCCAGTGGTGCCTTTGACCGCCCCGGAGCCGTCGCACGCTTCGCAACCAGCCGGGACGATCGTCGGCACCTGCGAGATTGGAGCAGAGTCCGAGTCGGACATCAGAAGCTAACTGTGAATTGAGGCGAGAAAGCCACGGGCACGACACCAGGATTACTACGAGGCCTCGAATAGAACTCATTCGTAAGAGTCTGATAAAGCGAGATCTCCTTTTCGGTTCCGACAACAGCGCGAAACACAAGAAGCCCGTTCACCTCCGACAGTAAACCAAGTTCACCAAATGGAGTCCGCGCCCAACACGCTCCAATTGGCGGTCGCGCGCGACTGTTGAGCTCAGGTAACTCAAGACCCCACTTTTCCGTAACGTGGGTAACGTATGCCCCTTTGACGCTCCTACCGATAAACGGATGCTTCGGCTTCTTGAGGCACTCGGATGCCAAACCGTTCACTACACCGACCAGGACCTGAAGAGCCTGCAGGCGCTGACGTCCGGCAACAAAATGAAGCCTCCACTCTGGCGACGCACTTGAGATACTGGCGCGGCAATTTCCGTCACCTTCAAGTTCTACACTTAGCGACCACTTGTGCGTAATTGGTTCGTTTGGCTCTCTTTCTAAATGTTCGTCGATTTCAAACGAGAACGATTTGCCGTTTTCGTGTGCCAACCTGAGCTTTTCCGTAAACCTCTCAAAATCCACCTTCGTCCAATCAACCTTGTTCATGCAACAACCCTTTCTTCCGCTAGTCCATCAACACCAATCTCAACGCCGCGAATCACGAAACTGAGCTCTTCCTCGCTCACGAACTCTGGGAACGACACGCGAAGCCGCATGCTTGGCGCTTTCCCAACGAGCTTCCAGAATTCCGTCCAGCGCTCGTTTACGAAGTCGATAATTGAGTCAACACACTCAACCACAGGTGCACCATCGAAAGTCAACGCCACCGACTTGTTCACATACTCAACAGCGGCGTAGTTTAGCGCTTTGATTGAAGCGGTTTCGTTCATCGCGTCTGGTTGCGATGGTGACACCGTCCAATTGCGGACGCAAAGATGTTCGTGCGTTCGTGTTCGTTTTTTTCGCGTGCAGATCTGACCTAGATCACTTCGCGATCCAACAGTCGACAATGATCCCGTTTCCGGTTTCAGCAATTCGCGCGATCGTCGCGTCTGAGTAGCGATCCGAGAATGCATCCAAACGAAGTCCGCTCGTGAGAATCGTTGGACGCTGGTTATCGTGTCGATCGCCAATGACCTCAAGCAATGTCGTTGGCCAAGGCTCATATCCCATCTCGTCGATTATCAAGACCCGAGCCTGCTTCAACTCGTGAATCATCTCACCGCCGTTGCGTTCGCTTATGATTCGCGTCAGGTGGTCCGCGCGCACCCACTTGGTCCACGTGTCTGACTTGTTACGGTTCGCTTCACGATCTCCGCAAAGTCCGGCTACCGTGCTTTTGCCGCATCGAGTAGGGCCAAGTAGTAGCCCGCCGGATTTGCCGTCCCAATTCCGAACGAACTCGCGAACACGGTCGCAGCACTTGCTCTTCACGGCGTCGATTGCATCTTGCCCGCGGTACCTTGCCGGGATCGGGAAAGCGTTGTGTTTGCTCATCGAATGATCCTCGGTGGTACGTAGCGGTTGTTTTCGTCGTTTGGTTGTGGTGGTCTCTGTCTTGTTTTTGACGTTGTTCTCGGCGGACTCTTACCGATTCCAATGAATTTCAAGCGCTGCTCTGCAGAGCCAAGAATCGGCGACGGGGCAAGCTGCGCAGTGTCTCTTGCCCAGTCGTCGAGCTTTGCTCCTCTCATCGCGTCACGGACTTGCTCGACCGTCACGCCCTCATGAGCGAGCCTCCGCCAGAACTGCAAACCTCGACCGTCCAGTGTAGCCCCCGGTTTCCCAGCTTCGTCCCGCCAGGCTTCGAAAAGTTGTTCAACCAGTTCCGTTTGGGGCTCAAGCGACCGCCTGAACGGGTCGTCCAAAATCGGCCTCTGACGCGTCGTTGAGACGGGGGGAGGCTGCGAGGTAGCCGCCGAGGTGGTCGGAGCGGCCACAGGTGGCAGGGCGTTCGACTGTGACGGGATCTCGTTGACGACCGATGGTGCTGGTTGCTCGGTGTGCGCCGCAGGCAGGTTACGCGCGAAACCTGTCAGGTCTTTAGACATAGGTTTCAGGTTGTTCTGATCTGGTACGGGATCGGGATCGGGAGGTTCGGGAGTTCGGGCGATGTTCGAGGTGTCAGTTCGGTCGAACTGTTCCCCGAACTGTTTTTTCTGTTCGGCGTCTGTTCGAGAACTGTTCGGTGGTTGTGCCGTTCCAGTTCGTCTTTTTCTAGCCGCAGCGGAAGCCTTGCCGGCCACAGACGCCACCTCGGTCGGTGATAATGACGGCTCGTCGCTCTCGCGTGGCTTGTAGTCTTCCCAGTCGTGGAAGACCCACCCGCCGTCAACAGGCTCCCAAAGCCCACACTCATATAGCCCGCCGACCTTAGATGTTTCAACCAGGTCGAAAATTGCTAGCTCTAGAACCTCGTCCGTCCACCGTCGTTTGGTGATTGTGCCAAGTGCCGCTTTTGGCACAAAGCCATCAAGCCGACGGTTCTCCTTCTTCGAGCACCACGTGCCGCAGATTGCCCAGAGCCTCGCGGCAACGTCCGAAATCACATCGACCTTGGCGGAGTCCGCCCACTTGTCGTCTACTCTAAACCAGCTCACTTCCCCACCAGCCTTTCGAGTCGAAGAATCTCTTCGCTCGCGCGATCCATGTCGTTGCGGAGGTGTTCGACCTCATCGCGAAGAACATTGACCTCGTTCTTTGCGGCATAGACAGCGCGAACAGCGTCAACAAGAGCCTTTGCTGTTGCCTTCCCGCGTTGTGTTGAGATGCACCTGACCAGTGACATAGGCAGCGACACGAAGCCGCACCGCTCGATTTCGTCTGCCATCTCCGCCAGTATTCGCAGGTCATCGACGGCGCTCATTGCTTCGCCTTTCTGTTTAGGCGGTGGAAGTATCTGCAAAACCGAAGGAAGCCGTGAAAGCCAATCCTCAGGATGTGAGCACGCGCCGCAGATCGTAAGTCCAGTGGATCAATCCCGCCCTCGGGAAAATCAGCATAATCAATGCTTGCATCAAGGATTGCCTTGTGCACAGTGCAGATGCTGATCGCAGAAAAGTTACCATCTGTTACCTTTGCAACTCTGTAATACGGGCGACCTGCGTCGATGCTGTGGTCGACCAATAAACCGCTTGTTTTGCTTTTGATCGGGCACGCGCACGTGTGGCGCTTGCGTGCTTTCACTAGCTTCTCGTTGCAAAAGTCTGTCATGTTTTCGCCTTTCTGCTTTTGCGCGCGTGTTTCCTGCACACAGCAAGAAACGGAAAGAAACCAAGCGCGTCAAGATGCTCGCGCGCCTCGTTGCGCAGGTACCGTGTATCAATTCCCTCTTCAGGAAACTCCGCAAGCTCGAAACACGCGTCTAGAATTGCCATGTGGACGGTGCATATTTTCTCTGCAGAGAACTCGCCTTCAAAGGTTCCAGCGACCCGGAAGTACTTCTGCCCCTTGGCGATTTCGTGATTATGAACCATGCCTTTCACACGATAAGGAACAAGGCATTGGCACTTGTGTGGTTTGCGTGCCGTGACTAGTTTTGCGCTGTAGAAGTTGGTCATACCTTCACCTTTCTTGCGCGCTTGGGCTGCGAATAAACGAAGTCTTCCTGCCCGGTTCGCACCTCAATAAACACGAAACCTTTGCCTTTTGGAGCCGGCTCCCACCACTGATGGACGTCCGCGTATCGAGGGGCGTCGTCAACGATTAGATTGAGACGGTTGCGTTGCTTTACACTTGGCGCGCAAAGAACGTCGATTGCCATCTTGGCCCAGTCTGAATACTTATCGGGCTCGACACTTGAGAAACGAACACACAGCACCTGTGGACGACCGTGAAGAGGTTCCTTCCGTGGTCTGCATTGAAGCGCCATCTGACTTTGAATCGCCTTTCGATCTCTTTGCGTATTCCAGATCTGCGCGTCGCGCTTGGCGTTCTGTGGCTTACAGAGCTCAAGCGGAAGAGCAAATCTCGCAACGACCACACCGTTGAACGTGGGGCGCTCGATCCATGGCATCGTTGGCGGTTTAGCTAGTACAGCTAGCGCACTTGTTATTGTTCCGGCTTGCATCAAACAAGAGCTCACGCTTCACCTCCAAACATCTGCACCTAACGGTCATCATCGGGAACGTCCCAAATCAGCAACTCGCCGATCTTCCCGCGCGTTGATGCCTTGCATCCAACGGTGCGGTTGATTTCGAGCGTGCGCATCTTGGCGAACTGGTAGCGATCACGGACCGATCGCGTGTCCGCGTTGCTTGCCACCCACGGTACACCCTGAATCGATAGGTGCTTGCATGCGCTCGCGAGTTTGTCTTGCTCGAAAGGACCGAAACCTTCTTTTGAGTACTCGCGGAACCCAAAGTTTTCATCGTCCTCTTTCGGTGACGCATACGTGGGATCTAGGTAAACGGCGTCGTCTGGTTTTGCCAGTCTGATTGCCGCTTCGTAGTGGTAGCAAATAATCGACACGCCTTGCAGAAGCTCGGAGCATCTTCTGAGATTGTCGACGTCAGGATCGAACGTTTCACGTTTGCCCCACGATGAATTGAATCCCCCCGACTTGTTGACGCGGTACAAGCCGTTGTAGCAAAGCTTGTTCAGCGCGATCATGCGCGCCGCGACCTTTGCCGGATCCTTCGGATTCTTCGCGCGAATCGAGTAGTAACGCTCTTCGGTGACTGGTTTACTCAGGAGCTTACCGATCTCAGTAATGACGCTTTCGACGTTGTCGCGAACAGCGCAAGTCGTTACAATTAGCTCGCGGTTGACGTCGGTAAGAATCGCTTCGCGAAAGCGTCCTTGTTCTGCGAGCTGCCAGAAAACAGCGCCGCCACCGAAGAAACCTTCGCTGTAGACGTCGATCTTTCGCGGCAACAGAGAGCAGATTGCGTCAACGGAACGACTCTTTCCCCCGAACCATTTCAGAAACGGTTTTGCGGTCATGACATTTCCTCGCATACGCAAAGGCTCTCGTTGGCCAAATCCATCCCCTTAGGCGTCGTCAATCGAACGCTGTACAAATCAAACATTTCCTTGTCGCCAGCTGACTCAATGAGCCCAAGTTCTTTCGCGCGCGGAACGGCCTCAGTAAGGCTTGGTACGGTTGAGATCAGGGTGTAGCTGCCGCTTCGACTTTCGGCGGCTAGGTAGTGGCACAGTGCTGCAACTCGGTGGTTCATCGGACACCTCGTGTTACTGACCAAGAAAAGAAATCGGCACGCAAACCAGCATGAACGATCTCGGGCTGTCCAAGGTCTGAGATCGCGTTGAAGTCAAACGGATGGCGTTCTGCCAAACGGGCCCTTATTGCGTGCTGTGCACAGTGACGAGCGTGCTCAAGCGCGCCTTGTTTGCGCCAAGGTTCGTCCGCGTATTTCGCTGGACGAGCGTTGCTTAGAGCGCATCTAGCAATGAGTCCGTCCGCAATCGCATCAACCGTGTCCGGGTGCGGCGCGCCTCCCGTGTGTGGGTCGGGGCCAAGGATTGCCGCGGTGATTTCTACGAGCTTTTCGCGAAGCGATTCGTTGCAGCTCATTGCGACACCGCCTTCGAGATCTCGCGGATGAGTTTGCTGACTTGGTATTGATGTACGAGCGAGAGAACAGAGGACACGCAAAGAAGCGCGCCTGCTATGATGAGGATTGTTTGGGCCATGCTATTTCTGCTTGAGAATGAGGTGAATTCGAGGTGAATCGAGACGAGCGCTCATCGCGTCAAGGCGTTCGTTTGTTAAGTTGATGCGCTTGTTGTTTATGTGGTTGATCAGTGTCGTGCAAAACACGTCAACCAAGATCAAAGCGACTATCAGTAGATCGTGATTGCTCACTTGCCACCTGCCTTCGGACACACACAACGATAGGCGCCGTTTATCGGTTGCTCTGGCCTTGCCAATGCGTGGTAGCAGCGGCCATCGTCAAACCACCCGATCGCGTGAATCGTCTCAACGCAATCACCTTTTGACGTGTGTGTGATGTGCGTGTTGACGAAGTAAATCGCCGCAACAATCAGCAGAAGGTATGCGCAATCGAGTATGATAATTGCGTTGTTTCGAGCGCTGCTCACTGGACACCTCCAGTGCTCTGCACTGTGGAGCGGTCCGCGAAGTACGGCGTAATCGCTTCACGGGTGCGTTCCTCGCCAAGGCTAGACGGTGAGGCTATCCACGACTCTAGGGCGCAGATGAACGCGGCGCGCTCGCCGGTGGACCAATGCGCGGAGGCGGCGCCGCTGTGTTGGACAGTGGTTATCTGGTGCGCCCGGCCAAGCGTTTCGCTTGCTTGAGGCGCAGGTCCGGACGATGGGCTTGCACAGTCGTCGTGGCTGCCTTCGTCCGTTGATTGGTCGATCCCAACTAGGGATCTACGATCCCTAAATGGGTAATCGTCGCTGGTTTTCTGTGGTGTTTTCTGACTGTTTACAATGCGTGTTTCTCGAGAAAACAAGCAATTGCTAATAGATTCAGGTTCTAGTGGAGGTAAACTCCGTGGAGGTTCAAGTCCTCTTCTTCGCACAAGTTTGAAGTTTCTTGTCATCGCTATCCCTACATCACTCCCTAATTGACTCATATTCGTCCCTGCCGTTTCAGCTCGGCCTCGATGGCCTTTTCGGATGCCCGCACGTACCTGTCGGTTGTGCTTGCGTGCTTGTGGTCTGCGAGCGCCTGAGCAGCCGGTAGTGCCGCCCCGCGCTCAAGAAAGTGCGTTATTCCTGCCGACCTAAGGTGCGCAGCCGTGAACGTTGAGGCCTTCTCTGCGCCAAGCGCCGCAATGGCCGCCTTTCGCACTGTCTCGCGGTAGTCGTGCGCGCCGAAGATCAAACCGGGCGTCATTGGGTCAAGATCGAGCGAATCCAGCGCTAGACGCGCAGCCCGCGTGAGACGCTTGCGCGATGCCCTGCGGCCCTTCATCGCGGCCGCTGGAAGGTCGAGGAAATCACTGCCGGGCTTCCAGTGCTCCGGACACGCCAAGCGATCCATGAGCGACGGACGGAGTGCCATCTCGTACTCGATGGTGAACCTTGCGCGCACCCAACCGAGGCGCGGAGTAGACACAGGTAACGCCGCGAGGAACTTTGAAACCTCGCGTTGCGATAATTCACCTGGCTTCGAGCGTCGCCGCTTCGCGAACGCGTTGCCTTGGACTCGCTTGGGCACGCCAGGGATCTCAGGAGCATCTGACAGGATCCCGGACTCAACACACCAGGACATCAGACCGCGCAGCGCCGAGAGTTCCTTGCGAACCGTGTCGGCCTTCACGAGTAGCAGACGCTCAGAAATGCGACACTTTACCGCGACCGTTGTCACGTCGAGAAGTGACGGAAAGTGCGGCGCCCAATGCGTCTCAAGGTAGAGCGCGTATGACGCGATTGTTCCAGGATCGATCGTGCTCGCCATTGACTTGAGCCACTTCACCGAAGACTCAAGAAATGAAAGTGGAGGCTCTGCTACTCGACGCTTTCGCGTTTGCTTGTAGTTGCCGCGGAGCTCTTCCGCGTAGATTTGCGCGCCCCTTGCCGCAGCTCGGCCAGCGTCCGTTTCACCTGTTCCGAGCTCGACCTGGCAACGTTTTGTCGGGTGCCAGAATCGAATCGAGTAGCAGGAATTCCCTTTGGTTTTTCGGAGTTTCCACCCTTGAGCCTGTCGAGACATGACCTCAAATCTCCCTCTTCGTAACGAACGATTCGCCCCTTGCGGATGACCCTGACGACGCCCTCTTTTGACCAGCGTTGAAGCGTGCTTTTAGAGATCCCAAGGTACTTCGCTGCCTCGGTTGGTTCGAGCGGCTGCGTCACGACGCCTTCTTCCTCGGTAGCTGGTTAGGTGCACCAGTAAACGGAAGCCAATTCTGGTAGGTTGCGCCGCTAAAGAACGCTTCCATCTTGCCTTTCCAGTCGTCCCAACTGCGCGCCTCGCGAGCGGCAAAACAGGCTATTCCGATCGTCAATGAGACTTGTCTTCTGCCCTCTTCGGATAGGGTCTCGTAGTCGCGCCAAACGAGCGCGCCGTCTTCTGTCACTGGGTTACGCTTACGGATCTCACCCTTGTACTTCGAGAACGTCCAGGTGTAGATCCACGAGGCAATCATTCGGGCCCATGGAGGGGTTCCACCGCTTCCACCGTCGCTCTTTCGTGCGAGACCTCGTAGGCTTTCGATGAGTGGATCGAAAAGTGTTGCCTGTTTCGCTGGTAGCGCGAGAAAGCACGCTTCAACAATGCGCTTGCGCTCCGAACGCTCAACAAGTGAATAGGCTCCCTTGCGGCGTATCTCTGGAAGCACCTCGGACGTGACCCAATCCTGAAACCGTTCAGCTTCGGCTTTGCGACTCGAGAACACAAGCTTATAGAGGCCGGCTTCGGTTACGTAGACGATTGACTTGGCCCCGGGGACTAAATTGCAGTTTTTGCCGTATTTCTTCGAGACATCGGTAGTAGCGATGTTCGATTTCTCGGAGTCTCGCAGTCGAGCAAGCGCGTCGCCGACGTTGGTTAGACCAAGTATCACGCACACGTCCGACGCACGAAACAACGGCGCGTCTGGTGTCCCTGCCATTCGTACCTTACGGCCACCAAATTCAAACGGTGCAATTTCGTTGTTCATTCTGTTGTCCTTTCCTCTCGTGAAAACTCACGCCATGCGCTGACGCTGTGCCGCGATGCCCATCAGCGTGAAAAGCGATCGTCTCTTGCTGGTAGTGCTCGCCGCAAGCGCATGGGCGATCTAGCGGGCGACGCGTTGGGACGTCGTAGCAAGTCTTGCAGCGTTTCATGCCGCCCGCCTTGGAGCGATTCGAACGCCTCCGCAAACGCAAGGCGAACCATCCTCGGGGCGAAGCGCTTGGCAATCGTCGCAGACGCGGCAATTGCGTTGGACGAATGTTCCGCGACGCGAGTGCTGATTTCGACAGACTGCGCACCCTGTGACCTCGCGTGAGACGCGCTTTTGCAGTGAGCTACCTAGGATGTCGGTGATAGCTCCGCACTCTTTGCACTGCGCACGGTAAAGCGCGTTACGGTTCCAGATTTCGCCGCTGATTTTTTCGAGGATGACAACGCCAGCGAATTCGGCACCGACGTAGAATTTGCCGCTTTTCCCGACGTACGGCATCACATCACCGCCATTCTGTTGGCGATGCGGCGATAAATCGCTGCCTCGGCGGCGCGACAGGCGTCCTCGTACGTGGGCGCACACCCCATCGATCCATCCGCCCACCAGCACCAACCTACGTCACCCGTCTCCGGCGACGGCTCGTCGGTGTAGGTGATGACGGCTGAGGGCTCTGGCCCCTCCGCTCCGGGGAAGCGCCACGCGCCGTCAATAAGCTCCGTGGCCACCTCTCCCAGGATCGGCTGACGCTCGACCAGTCCAAAGCGGTGCCAGTCGTCTTTGCGTAGACACGCGGCGCAGATGCGCAACAAGCGACCAGGATTCTCGCCCTTCGTCGTGCGCCACAGGAGTGCGCCGTGCTCGCCGCAGTCCAGACAGGCGCGTACGCGGTTCGCTTCGCCGACGTTCACCGCACACCTCCGCTGTTAACCGCGCGCTTCGTTCGCGCGGTGTAAAATTTCGGGTCGCGGAGTTTGTGAGCCAGCCTGTGAGCCTCAGCCTTGTTCAAGGGCTGCTCTCCGAGGTGGGTTTGGCTCCAAGCGCGGCGTCCGTCGAACACGTCAACGGCCCAACCTTGCCCATCATCTCGCGGTCTTACGTGGATACAGAGTTTCATGGCTCGTTAAATTCTCCCGCTGTTAACTTCGCGGGTTCAAACGAATCCCTTCGCGATGCGCAGCGCGCCAATCAAAGGCATTGAGAGCGACTTGACGCTTCGGAATAGCGTCAGGTGAGGATGCATCCCAATTTGAGTGAGCTCGGTCGCTTGCTCGTGGGCAGCAAGGCGAGCTTGTTCGATTGATTCCTCGTCTTCGCTGCAAAACGGGAAAACCCAGCTGGTTACGGATTGCGCGTCCTGATCGTGATATTGTGAGTGACCGTCTTGTGTGGCTAGCGCCTCGCGTGCGTTTGCAATGCGACGTCTGGCGAGCTCACTAAGTGGCTGTGGGTGTAACTCACTAGTGACTGTTGCGTCACAGTGTGTGACGTGGACTTTTATGTAATTGTCAAACATGATTTGAACACCTGTTATTCTGCTCAGTCTTGCCAAACCGAAACGAGTGCACAGACTGCAATTGTGGATTTCGGACGGAAAAGAGCGCGGCTCGTAAGCTGCAAGAGAAGAGTCCTATCCTCGTGCGGGTCGATATAGATCGACACCAGAGCGCGTCGCATATGCGACCGCGCGCGCTGATAGGAGCTCAGCCAGTGCGACTAGCGTCCGCGATATCGTGAGGACAGATCCAGATCTGTCGCGTGTCGCGGCAGATGATTGCGCGACTGTGTACCACTCGAGTCTACCGGTGCCTTCGCACGTCTCACACGGCACGCGCCGGTTGGCGAAATTGTTCCGATTGCCGATCCCTAGACAGTCGAAACACACGCCATTGAGTGCGCGCAGCAGACGTGAGGCGTCGGGGGTCATCCGGCCTTGGCTACCGTTGAATTTGCCGCAAGAGCCTCGACGTTGAGCAGTTCGCCGCGCTCAGTCATTCGCGCGCGTAGCGCTGGCAAAAGCCAGAGGTTGTCATCGCGCACGAGTTCATCGGCTGAAAAAAAAGATCCGGTAAAGACTTCGAGTCTCACTGCCGTTTCAGGGTCTAGCCTTCTGTTTTGATCGCGCTCAAAACTTGAAAGTGTAGGTTGCGTTATTCCAATGGCCTCGGCCATTTGCTGCTGTGTGATTGCTGGGTCGTGCGATTCGCGCCACGCCCTTACCCGTTCACCGATTGGTGTGTCTGTCATGCTCGGAATATAGACACCCCAATACTTGAGGTGCAAGGCTTTAGGGGATGAAAAGTATCAACGCGTCGATCTTTAGTTGACTCAAATATCGGCACGCCCATGACCGACTAGACTCGATGCGTTTCCTGGGATTTGCAAGACGTTGAAATCAGCAAAGTTTTCGCGCTTTCCAGTCATACAGCGAGCCGATTGTCGCATTTCAGCCTTTTGTTGCTGCATTACAACCAAGTGGCCGAATATGGGGCTATCAATAAAAAAGACAGCTCGTCCCTTGACGTGAGAATATCGATCGATCATTATTCCTCTCGTCAGCACGGAACACCAAATGGACCGACTCACACAGTTCACGCCGTCATTCCCGGGTCCTGGTGACCTGTGGGGCTCCCCAAAGGATGAGCCCGCGTGGGAGTGTCAGGAGTGCTTACGAGAGCACAGTGAACCAGTAAAGCGGTGCAAATGCGGTTCCGACGACATTAGGAGGATCGCGTGAGAATCCAGCTACCATCGACATCAACCTTCAAACGATTTTTTGCGCGGCCCACCGCGGCCGAGAAATTCGAAGCGAAACGCATCTACGACTCGGTAGCTCAACGACAAGCCAACGACGAGCGAGCTGCGCGGTTCGAGATGCGACAGGCACTCACCCCACTGTGCGCCGCGCTACTGAGTGCAGAACAGGACGACGGGACCGAAGAGCTAGACACGGAGCCGACTCACGAGCTACCCGAGGAGCCGCCGCCAACGCTTCGGGCGACTGAGCTCTACCCGATGAATTTAGCTCACTACGCGGACGCCCTGTGACTGACTGGCGCACTATTGCGCCGCGACGCCACAGCTTGCCAGGCCAGACCGAAGCAGTCGCGTCACGGGGCAATAGAGCCCGGAAAGCAAGACCGGTGGATTAGGCGAGACAATCCAATCACCCCTTCAAATCGGCACCGCGTCGGCGGCAGTACAGGTCGGCGCGGAATTTACTCGGGTAGCTCAGTGGCAGAGCGTAAGCGCGCGGGTTCGAGTCCACGCATCCCACTCACGAATAATACGGGCCTAAGCACTTGGATGTGTGTTTCCGTTTGATATCGCGGAAAGGGCGACGCTCGAAACGTCGGGGTCCACCAGCGGAACAGAACTCAACAGGTTGAGCGGCTACACACTGTGCCGCAATTTCTAAGAGGTACACATGTTCGACATAATCAAAATTGTCGACGATTCTAGGGCGAACGTGAAAACGCGCCGGGTTGTCGCGGTTGGTAAATTAGGGCCAGGATTGGCAAAGATCGAAGTTGTCGCAAGCTTTGCAACGGTAGTTGACGGGGAGGAGATTGAAAATGCGAAATCAGCATGATGCGAGTGTCTCGAAGAGACGGGTTAGAATCGAGGCAGAGTCACTTAGCGGACTACTACGGGACGCAGGTCTGCGCGCGCTAGCGGCTGCTGTGAGTGACGCGCTACAGAGTGCGCATCACGCCGAGCTCGAAAGCATCAGGCTTGCCACGGCAGAAGCTTTCTCGGTCTCAGCGGAGGCGCACACAAGGCTTCACTCGCTGGTAACACTTGCTCGCGCCACGACGAGCGAAATCGCGAATTTTGCGATTCGCGAAGGCAACGGAGCCGTCTACTTCGCCGGCAATTCTTGGGCGCCAGACAAGGCGATTGGCTTTGCGAATCGACTCATTGAGTGCGCGAAACGTGCCGCAAATTACACCGCGCGCGCTCGCAAAATGACCATGATAGGACTGGCTCGCGTTGAGCCGTTTGAGATTGTGTCGGTGCAATAGGACGTTAGCGGTCTTCTAAGTTTTTCGCGCGAACGTGGCGCGGAATCTGGGTGAACACCGCCGGAGACTTGCAAGTTGTTACTCGCTCGTAGCCGTGAGAGCCGAACGGTTTCGACTTTCACGGGTTCGAAGAATAGGAGGAATATGGCGAATTTAGCACTTATTGAGGTTGCTCAAGAGTCGCATTTGGCGACGGTTGATTCTGTGACACTGGCAAAGTACGGTGTTGACGAGATCGCCCTTGCCGCCAAGCGAGAGGAGTGCCAGGGGCTTACGTTTGACACGCCCAAGAATTACACTGAGTCTTCACGCGTGCTAGCGTCCGTGCGCGCTGCTCGCGTCGGTGTTAAGAAAACTCACAAGGAACTAAAAGCCGGAATACTTTCCGAAGGGCGCCGTATCGATGCTTGCGAGAAGTACCTGACCGCGAAGATCGAAGAGATTGAAATCCCGTTGCAAGCAAAGAAAGATGCTGCAGACGAAGCCAAGCGCGCTGCAAAAGAAGCAGAAGAGAAAGCTAAGCGCGACGCTTTTGAGGCGAATCTTCGAGCTGCGCAGGCCGCAGAACAGGCGCGAATTGAAGCGGAGCGCGCGAAGCTCGAAGCTGAGAAGGAAGAGCAACGCAAGCGTGACGCGGCCGCGCTGGCAGAACGCGAGCGCATCGAGCAAGAGCAAGCGGCTGAGCGCGAGAAGCTGACCAAGGAAAAGGCGGAATTTGAAGCCGAAAAGGCGCGCCAACGGGAAGAGCAAGAAACAGAGCGACGTAAGATTGAAGCGGAACATCGGAGGCTAGCGGAAGCTCGTGAAGCCGAAGAGCGTCGCGTTGCAGCCGAAAAGGC
>AMWB02026739.1_pt1 | contig 22731 bp, 7 predicted proteins | sample 200311 | NCBI WGS metagenome assembly AMWB02 (sample SAMN02737377, study PRJNA173069) | bioreactor metagenome | biome: anode biofilm in microbial fuel cells | place: USA: California | collected 2010-12-16 | reverse complement strand
CCAGGGCTGAAAGTGATCTCCATGGCGGAAGACGGGGTGACGTACGAGGTCAGCGTCGCCTGGGAAGACCTGAGTGTGGAACCGGTGGAAGTGGACGGGAAGAGCTATGTGCAGGTGAGCCTGCCTGGCTGGTTGCAGACGTTCACGGCTGGCTTGCCGGGGTTACCGGTGCAAGTGGAAGAGCTGGGAGTGCCGTTTGGGGCGGAGGTAGTGGTGGAGGTAACTCCAGGCACAGCGCATAGGGTGGAGCTGAGCGCGCCGGTACTGCCGGCGGTGACGAAGGTAGCGGAATGGGGCTTACCATCGGAAGACGAGACAATGCCGGTGATGCCAGAGACGGTGAATGTGTATGAAGAGGACGCCGGGGTGTATGGAGGGGGAAGGGAATATCCGGGCGTGCTGGGGGAGGTGAGTGGGGACGGGATCATGCGGCAGCAGCGGGTGGTGGGAGTGAGCGTGTACCCGGTGCAATACGATGCTGGGGCGCAGGAACTGACGGTATATGAGACATTAACCGTGACCGTACGGTATGAGGGGGGAGCGGCGGACAGTGGTCGGGGCATATCGACGGAGTCGGAGGCGTACGAGAACCTGATGGAGGGGGAACTGCTGAACTATGAGGAAGCGCGCGGGTACCGCGAGGCGGAAGTGCAGTGGGATGTGCAGGTGGAAGGGGCAACCGCCGAGGCATGGACGGAAGATGGATTGAGCGCGTGGGCGCCGCCCAGTCCGGGGTGGCGGGTGAAGGTGAGGGCGGACGGGTTATACAAATTGAGCTACGAGGAGTTGTCGGGGGTGGGAGTACCGGTGACAAGCCTGGATGTGAACACGTTGCAGATGTACCACGATGGGGTCGAGGTGGCGCTCCAGGTGGAGTTGGGGGTGGACGGCGTATTCAATGGGGGGGATTACATCGTATTCTATGGGGAGAGTATCGACTCGAAGTACACCCAGGACAACGTCTACTGGCTGACCTATGGCGTGACCACGGGTCTGCGCATGGAGGAAAGGGATGGCGCCCCCGCTTCAGGAGCAATACCCACGGACTATACGGCACACCGGCACATGTCAGGAGGGGGATACTATCTGTCGTCGATACCGGATATTGGGGACAGCGAAGAACACTTCTTGTGGGGCAGGGTATATCCCACCAAATATCCGACCTGGACGACAACCTTCACCCAGGTGGTACCAAATATAGGGTCAGCGACAATGACGGTATCCTTCCTGGGTGGATTCGCTTCTCCTTCAGTGAACCCGGATCACCATGTGGTGGTGACGTTGAACGGAACGCAAATTGGGGATGTGAAGTTTGACGGCATCAGTTGGCACACGGCGCAATTAACCATCCCGGCCGGGGTGTTGAAGACCAGTCCGGATGTCAACACGTTGGTGTTTACCGCTCCCAACGACCTAGGGGTCGGGTATGATATTGTGTATGTAGATTGGATCGATCTGGACTATCCCAACACCTTCGTGGCGCAGAACGACGGCTTGGCGTTTACGTACGGAGAGAGCGGAACCTGGAAGTACCAGGTGAGCGGGTTCAGCACCGACCAGGTGCTGGCGTATGACGTGACCGATCCCGCGGCGCCGGTACGCATCAGTGGGTTGAGTGCCAGCGGCTCCGGACCCTACACGGCGGAGTTCGAGGACACCGTAACGGAAGCGACCAACTATTGGACGGGGGCGAGCACCGCCTTGGCGACAGTGCAGGGGATAGAAGCGGACACAGCCTCCAGCTTGCGCACGACCACGAAAGCAGCCGACTATATTGTGATCACGCCCTCGGCGTTCTCGGCGGCGGCGGAGACACTGAAGAATTACCGGGCGGTGCAGGGGCTGCGGGCGATGGTGGTGGACGTGCAGGATGTGTATGATGAATTTAGTTACGGCATTGTGGAAGCGAGTGCGATCCATGACTTTCTGGCCTATGCCTATGCCAACTGGGTATCTCCGGCGCCGACCTATGTGGTGTTAATGGGGGATGGGAATTACGACCCCAAGAACTACCTGGGCTTTGGGGGGGTGAGCCAGATCCCGCCGTACCTGTTGAATGTGGATCCGTGGATCGATGAAACGGCAGCGGACAACCGCTACGTCACGGTATCAGGGGCGGACACCATGCCGGACATGATGCTGGGGCGGTTATCGGTCAACAGCGCTGCTGAAGCTGACGCGATCGTTGCCAAGATCATCGCTTACGAACAAACCCCACCGTCTGGTACCTGGCAGAGCCAGATTCTATCGGTTACAGATAATGCGGATAGCGGTGGAAACTACCCGCTTCTCGCGGATAACCTCACTACCTGCTGTATGCCACCATCTTATTCAATTGAAAAGATCTATTTTGGAATAACCCATACCGATAAAACCGCAGCGCAGAATGCAGTTAAAACTGGTTATGGCAAGCTAATCGTCAATTATATCGGGCACGGCTATTCGTATGGATGGGCTGGTGAAAGCCTTTTTACAACCTCCACAGTGCCCTCGTTGCTCAATGGTGCTCAGCAGCCCATCGTACTTCCAATGACATGTATGGAGGGATACTTTATAAATCCTGATCCCTACTTTTATGCAGTGGCAGAAGTTACCACGCGTGCCGTTGGAAAAGGCGCTATTGCCAGTTGGTCACCCACAGGGCAGGGTGTGGCGACCGGGCATGACTACCTCAACCGCGGTTTCCTGAACTCTTTGTTGACGGATGGAGCTGATTCTGTTGGTGCAGCTACCCTGGCAGGCAAGTTGAACCTGTCGTCGATGGGTGCCTCTCCCGACCTGATGGACACCTATCTCTTATTTGGCGATCCAGCCTTACGCACGCGGGTAAGCACTACCCACATCATCAGCGATACGCCTGATCCATCTGCTCCCGGCGAGCCCTATACCGTCGCTGTAGAGGTGAAAGGCAGCTTTGACGAACCGGCCGGTTCAGTTGCTGTCTCTGATGATGAGGGGAATACCTGCACGGCTGACCTCGTGGACGGTGCCGGCTCTTGTGAATTAACTTCGTTCACACCGGGCAACACGGTCCTCACCGCTTCCTTCGCAGGAGATGGATTCTACACTGCTTCAGTGGGCACAACAAACCACCTGGTATCAGGGTTGTTATCCATTTCCGGCACCGTTCTGGATGCATTAAGCGCTCCGTTGGCTGGCGTGATCGTCTCTGATGGCCAGGGGCAGGAGGTTAAAACCGATCAACTTGGGCAGTACACCCTCGCGAACCTGATCGCAGGTTCTTATACGGTCACACCTTACCGGCTGGGGTATACCTTTAGCCCTGCATCTCGGCTGGCGACGATCACGAATGATAATGTTACCGGTGTCAATTTCACTGCCACGCCGGTTGGCGAGCTGTATACGATCTCCGGTCGCATCACGGATGACCAGGGTATACCGTTGGCTGATGTCAGCGTGTCAGACGAATTTGGTCAAACCGTGCTGACCGATGCGGACGGTTATTACACTCTTACCGACTACCCCGCCGGTTCCTATCGCGTAATCCCTGAAGATGATGTATTTATATTTGATCCCGAGTGGATTTTGGTCGATGTGCTTGACGTGGATGTCACCGCGGTCGATTTCGTGGGCACCGTCTACATCTTCCCCATTGGTAAACCGCCGCTGATCTCTCCCGTGCACAAGACCAAAACCAATGACAACGATGTAACACTGGTCTGGAAGACCGTTCAAGACGGCGCTTACTACAAGTTGATCATCGCAAAGGATGCGCTGTTCCAAACCAAGGTACTCAAGCAGATCATCCCGGCTGCCGGTCTTGAACGAAGTCTGAACTTCACCCTGACCGATTTTCCGGATGGCACGTATTATTGGCGGGTCAAGGCTTACAATGCCAGTGATGTTAAGCTGGGTTCCTGGTCGGATGCCTGGAAGTTCAAAGTGGATACCGTGCCGCCAGCTATACCGGTGCTTTACAAGCCAGCTGACAGTAAATTACGGGCGGATACCACTCCGACCCTGTCAGTCCTGGCTGCATCTGGAGCCAAATTCTACCAGTACCAGGTGTCCATAGACGCTGGATTTACCAGTATTGTCGCCGAAAGTGACCAGGATGCCGATCCTGAATGGACGGTACCGGTCACGCTGCCTTATGGTGAGTTCTACTGGCGCGCCAGGGCGATAGATGCCGCGGGCAATATTTCAGATTGGTCATCTTCCCGCCGATTGATCATCTCCTTCCAGAAATTGCCCAAGTACGGCGCGGTTACCAGCGTCAAGCGGCCGACTTTTGAGTGGGTTGCCGTGACCGGCGCAGATTACTACCGTTTGATCGTTGATGACGACATGCTCGAATCAAGTATCTATGAAGTCAGTGGTTACATACCTGAGATGATGTATACTATCCCCAAGGATAACAAACTGACCGTGGGCACCTACTACTGGAAGATGGAAGCCAGGGTTGGCGGTGACTGGCTGGAAACGCCATGGATACTGTTGACCATCACCCCTTGAAATTTAACCTGGGTATTTCTCAATTACAAAATCGGCTGCTTTGGCAGCCGGTTGTTATTTTTGTGTGGTTTTCGCTTCCCTTACCATCCCCCGCTCGGTGTGTTGGTGGGAGTGGGTGTGAGGGTGTAAGTCGGTGACGGGGTGATCGTGAGCGTTCCCGTGTTGGTCGGTCTGATCGTACCTGTCGGTGTAATTGTCTTTGTGGCGGCTGGTGTATAGGTTGCCCGCGGTGTGGAGGTCGGTCGCACGGGTCTGGGTGTAAGCGTGATCGTGGGTGTGGGTGAGGGGATCATGGTGGAAAAGACCGCGATGCTTGCTGTGTCTCCTTCTGAAACCTCTTTCACATAATCCACAGCCCCCTGGCAGGCGGGTTCCAGGTTAGCTGCCACATGCACCCAGTCCAATGGATCTCCGGCTTTCCAGGTGCGGTTCAACGCTGTCCACAGGCAGCCCGGGCCGGCATTGTAATTGATCAGTGTGAAGCGCCACAGGTCAGTGTAAGAGGTGAGCAGGCCGGAGGTCTGGCGCGTGAGGTTGTACATCATGCGGTCCACCTGGGCGCAATTTCCCACCAGAGTCTCGCCAAAGATTCCCACGCTGAAGTTTGCCTGTGTCAGGTCGATCCCCATTGGGCAATCGGCGCAGGTTGCGTTAACCTTCTTCACCAGTGCGCCGCGTAGAATCGCCTGTTGATCTTCCGGTAATGTGGCGTATCCTTTCTCACAGGTGGTGTCTAGCAGCACCAGCGGGCAAAACTGCGCATAGAAATCACGGTTCCACAACAGGGTTGTGTCAGCCCCTTCTTCAGTCAACTGCCCGAGACCGGCTTCTTCAATGTCATGGTATATGCCCGGCCAGAGCTGGCTTTCGCGGGCGAAGATGTTCTTCAACAGTTGAGCCGGAATCCCGGTTTCCCCGGAAGTAGCCATGATCTCTTCATCAAACTGGTTTTGCCAGTCGTTTAACGCTGTTTCTGCTTTCTCCACACCGCAGAGATTGGCGGCAGTTGGATAATCGAGACCGCCTCCGGGGCAGTCACTGGCGTCCACTTCGCCGTTCTGGATGAGCATCGCTGCCAGGTAATGTAAAGAAAGCGAGGAGGATAACCCCGCTGCGTTGTCCGGGGTATCCAGCCACTCCGGTAACCCTTCAACGGGAGGGAAGGATTGCCAGATACCCGCGCAGGAGCAATTGTGCTGTCCGCGCCATTGTGGGCTGATAATATCTACATAATATCCAATGCGCTGCGGTACCATGGAACCCTCTGCCGTTTCACCCCATGGCAACACACGCACTAGTGCAGTGTATTCCTCGGTGCTGTCACCGTAACTGGATTCTCCCCAGAAGGTGAGTGTTATACCTCGGTCCCCGGTCGTGGCCAGGGGCAGTTCACAAATGTCACCCTCGCAGGAGAAAGGTATTCCGTCATAAACACCATTGATCCGGACAATACTCTCATTGGCGATCTTTTCCTCGCCCGTCAAAATGATCCTGGGTTCGCCCGCCCATTTATTTTTTGTGCTGTCTATCAGGTTGCCGGCAATCGAGATCCATACCTCTGGTGCGGGTAGCTCCACTTGGATCTCGTTGCTTGTTTCCTGGGCTACTCCCTGTTGCAGGTAAAGCCCTTTGCAGTTGGATGTGTTGTTGCCATTTTCTGCAGCCTCGCAAGCCGGAGTCTCCAGCCAGGCCTGGTAAACAGAATTCCCGCACACCAGCAGAACGTCTTCAGGCGTCGGAGGACCGTCATGGTTGATCGTGAACTGGCAGGCGATGTGGTTATCTGCCCAATAGGCCAGCCACCATTCGTTGTCAGTTGAATCCACTGTGATCCAGATCACCCTGTCGGGCCCATCCTGGGCAGATGCGGTTTTTTCCGGGGACAAGACATGATTAAACAAAGGCAAACCGATTGCCAGGATCAGCAATGGGATCAATGCCTTTCTTAAGTGTTGGTACAAAACCCCGCTAGAGAACATCTGTTGGAAAAATTCCCTTATATTATAGGATAGCATAAAATAATTAATTGGTAAATGCAACGCGGTCAGGTTTTATGCGTTGTTGAATATACGATTTGGTAAGCTCCTGGTAAAACGGACGTTCATCCTGATATCTTACCCGGCACAGCGTCTATTAACCGGTAAAATGATTCATGTCTCGTGATTGCCCGTCTTCCAGGTACAATAACTTAAACAGTAGATCATGTTTTGATTTATACTAATGATATTATCCCTAGAAAGGGCGGTCAATTTTGCATGGAAAATGATTTTGAAGAGCGCAGCAGTCTTGAGAGCATACTGGATTATGTTCAGATATTGTGGCGTTGGCTTTGGCTTCTTCTACTTGTAGCGATCGCGGCTGGCGCAGTCGCGTATTACCTGACCGATCAGCAGCCCCGTGTCTACGAGGCCTCCGCCAAAGCCATCGTAAACGTGGTCTCCAGAACGGATTATTACGATTCATATACCGCCACCTACACCAGCCAGCGGCTGGCTGAAACGTATGCGCAGACCATGGTCACCGAAACTTTACTGCAAACAGTTGCCGAAAAGTTGGGTTATCCAGTTACCGGCAGCGTCAAAGCCACGTCTGTCGAGAATTCTCCGATTTTCAATATATCTGTAACCGATTCTGATCCGCAAAAAGCTGCCGACACTGCCAATGCGGTCATCGCCGCTTTTGCTGAAAAGGTCATGCGAGACCAGGCATCCCGATACTTGGAACTGAAATCCAGCCTGGAGGCCGAGATCGCTGACCTGGATAATAAATTGACCCAGGTCAACTCTGAACTGTCGATCCTTGAAATCAAAGATGCCGAATACGAAGCTGCGGTTGAACGAAACAAGCAATTGGAGGAGGATGGTCTTCCCACCATCCCCGTGGAACGGGATCCGCAGGATTATGTGAGCCGCGCTGAGCTTGAACTGGCCAAGGCGCAGTATCAATCCAACCGCTCCTCGTTATTCGCCAACCTGCAGCAAATCCGCCTGACAGAAGTTCAATCAGCCACCACGATCAGCCAGTTGAACCAGGCCATTCCCAATACGACTCCCATCCAACCCCAGCCCCTCAAGAGTGGAGCCTTGGCAGCCGTAGTCGGTTTTATGGTCGCAGCGGGTGTGGTATTCCTCATTGCCTATCTTGAAGACGAGATTCGCGACCCGAGCGAGCTCTCCCAACGATGGGGTATACCGGTTATCGGTGTCATCACAAACTTTTCCGCCAGCCAGGAACCGCTCATCACCTTAAGCAAACCCCGCATGCCGGTATCTGAATCCTTCCGCTCACTACGCACAAACCTCCAATTTAGTGGCATCGATGCACCATTGAAAACTTTACTCATAACCAGCGCCTCGCCCTCAGATGGCAAATCATCAGTGGCAGCCAACCTCGCCACGGTTATCGCCCAGAGTGACAAGGAAGTTGTTATCATAGACGGTGATATGCGCCGGCCAACCATGCACAAGGTCTTCAAACTTTCCAACCGGTTAGGGCTGTCCGATTACTTCATCCGCACCCCTGATAAAATGACTGGTGTAGTGAAAAAGACAGCAGTGAATGGTCTTAGTATCATTACTTCCGGAAGCCTGCCCCCGAATCCATCAGAATTGTTGGCTTCGACCAAGATGCAGGATGTGATCAATCTGCTGACCAAGCACTTTGACATGGTCATACTTGATTCTCCCCCGCTTCTCGCGGTCACGGATGCCCTCATCCTGGCTAAGAGCGTTGATGGGGTCATCCTGGTCATTGATCCAAAAAAGACCAAACGTGGTGCGATCCAGCAGGCTGTTGAACAGTTGAAGCGCCTGGATGCCCGGTTGTTGGGGATCGTGCTGAATAACATCAAGGTCAAACGGTCAAGCTATTACTACAACCGTGAGTATTATTACAGCAAACATTACGGCAAGACCGGCACGGATTCCACTCCCGCGCAAGTTGAAGTTGATGACGTCAATGTGAAACAAGGGGGATGAGTAATTGACAGCTGGTATTTCATCAGGCAATTCGCCTTCCATCATCCAAATGACAAGTGGAAAAGGCCAAGTAGCGGGTTTTTGCCCGTTTCTTGGCTTTGAGGATGACCCCGAGACGGCTCTTGCCTATCCAGCGCTATACAATTTTTGCTACCACTGTAAACCCATCACACCCGTTAGCCTTGCGCATCAACGGAGTGTGTGCCTCACCAGGGAATATCCGCAATGCCCGGTCTATCAGACGGTAGATCTTGAGCCCCTGCCCAGGGAGTTGCGTGGCAAACGACCCAAAGTCCATGGCTCTCGCACCAGGCTTTCGGTGGTCATTCTTCTCGCTGTGATCCTGTTCGGACTCGTCGTCGCCGCATCTATGGGGATGATCCGCATCCCCGGTTTGAATTTGCCAGTCATTTTTCCCACACCATCTGCCACTGTGCCGGTTCCAACCGCAATCGTCACGCCATTCCAACCCACCCCCTCTCCGGAACCTACAGAGACGCCGCAGCCAACCGCGACAGTTGCGATTGTGTTCCCCTCTCGCACCACACCGCGGGCGATCGAAACACCCTTCGGGAATGACCCTCAGCTAGTCATCCATCAACTTCAGGAAGGTGAGGGCTATATCCTGCTGGCTGAAAAATTCGGTACTTCGGTTGAAGCGATCAAAGCCATCAATTTTAAGTTGCCCGATTCTCTCTGGGTGAATACGATCCTGGTCATTCCGCTCAATACAGATGATGTAACCGCACTGCCGCAATTTTCAGTGCGTGAGATCACGACAGCTGGGTTGACCATTGAAGCGTATGCCGAACGCATGCAGATCGATCCGCTCCTATTGAAACGATACAACGAACTGCCCGATGGTTATGTGCTCAGCATGGGCGAACTGCTCATTATTCCAAATTAGGCTGACAGGAAAGGGTCACTGCAGCGGAAATGCCATATATTCTCTTTGTTTGCAGCGCAAATCGTTTCCGCTCCGTCCTCGCCGCCGGTTGTTTTCAACATCTGCTCGAGCAGAATAATTTTTCCAGCAACACCACTGTCGGATCTGCAGGTATCTGGGCCGTGGAAGGCGCACCCCCGCTGCGTGAGGCTGTAGAACTTGCTGTACAAAACGGCTTCAACGTGGAGTCTGTCCGCTCCAGGGAGATTAGTACCGCCCTGGTTGCCGCAGCTGATCTCATCATTGTGATGACGCAAGGACAGAAGGAAGCCATTGAGAATGAATTCCTGTCAGCTTCCGGGAAAACCTTCCTGCTTACAGAAATCAGTACCGGACAGGTTTATGATATTCCGGACCCAGTGATCTCACCGGACGAGGATCCTAGTGCGATTGCGGCAGAAATATGTGAGCTCCTTAACAGCGGTTTCCCGCGCATCCTCAAGAAATTATCACTACCGGCCGCGTTGCAAACACCTGCCCGCGTCGCTGCAGTTGCGCTCCAGCCAGAGGAGCAGGCTCAACCATTGCAACAAGAGCAAAGTTCACCGAGAAAAGGCAAGAGACGCCGCCGATGGGTCTTTTGGTTATTATTCGTGATCGTCCTGTTGGCGGGCTTGTTTTACTTGATATGGATCAATCCTCTATTCGGTGCCCAGCTTCCGAAGTTCTCCGGTGAACCGTTCCAGACTTTTACCCCTCTCCCCGCCGTCAGTACCTCTATGTCCGCTGTCGATCCATCCGCACCGGCAACCGGACCCGTGGTAAGTGATCACGGGAAAACGGAAGAGAACCCGGCAACCAGGCGTTCTACAGCGGTGTGTGGTCAGACTGCCCCGATGATTATCCTTGGACTGGGCATTGACGAAGTCGAACAGGCTGATGTGATTCGTCTTGTCAGGGTTGATTTCATAGACCGCCGCGTGCTTATTCTCTCGATCCCGCGGGATTTATGGGTACCCATTCCTGGACTGGAGGAGCACAACATCACGCAGTTTAAGATCAATGCCGCTTATGGCTACGGTGAGTATTTTGATGGTCGGGGCCAGGGCGTGGTCAAGTTTTCTGAGACCATTTATTATAATTACGGCGTTGCTTTTGATCATTACGGCGCTGTTCATTTTAATATTTTCGAACAACTGATAGACGCCGTCGGTGGGGTGGATTTCTACCTGGATGGGCCGATCGGTGCTTATGGTTACAAGGGCAATCATCACATGGATGGCAAAACTGCTTTAGAGTTTGCCCGCTGGCGTAATGCGGATCTGGACCGATACCGCATTATGCGTCAATCCGTCATCATGAACGCGTTGATCCAGAAATTGCGCCAGCCGGAAAATCTTACAAAACTACCCGCCCTGGGTGTGAAGGTGCTCAACGACAGGGGAGTCGTCACCGATCTTACCCTGCGCGACGTGTATACTTTCATCTGCTTTATCCAGGAACTGGATAAGGATTCTCTGGTATTTGTGGACATTCCAACCGATCTGTACACCCCCATGATCACCAATTACGGACGCCACATAAAGGTACCCAACCCCGAAGTAACCACTTTCATACAGGATAAGATCCTCAACGGGAATTACTGATCTCCTGCTTTACCTCTTCAACAAAATTGGATAAAATTCGTTGTAATTAGACGGTACATAACTTGCACCTAAAACTGCGCATATACAACATCTGGTATAATTGGCAGTGATGACCGTTTGGTAGGGTCAGGAATGAGGATCTAAATGAATAAATCAATACGTGTGATATTTGCGCTAACACTTTTTCTCTTCTTAATGGTATCTTGTGCTCCCAAACCGGTAATCGTGGAGCAACCGGCACCGGATTCTTTCGCTGGTAACCTGTTTGAATACGAACCCGAAATAACCGATTTTGATGAGAGTGAGGAACTAAACTGGAAACTGCTCGGTCAATATGGGGATGTTGATATTTACAAAGTCCGTGATTTGGGCGTGTTGTTGGGCGAACCGTCCTTCTTTACCAAGGATGAACAAAGCACAATCGAAGGCAAGATCGCGCAGTACAAAAAAATTATCCAGGCGAATAAAGACATCAACTTCCACGCGTTCTACCTCGAGCTGATCGAAAACTCACCATACCACCCAGTGAATGATGAATTCAAACACGCTGATGCCGGCCGCTCGTACGATTTCTTCGCTGCCAATAAACCAAAACGGCTCAAATTGGACGCCTTGCGCCTGACCAGTTTTGAAGATCATCTGAAGTATTACTACCGCACCGATCACCATTGGAATGTGTACGGAATTTTGCAGGGTTACGAACAGATCTACCAGTTGCTGGCGGATTCTTATCCGGATATCTCCCCGATGATCACTACCGGAGAGGTTTATACATTCCCGGATATTGATTACCTGGGTCGCTGGGCGAAATTGCTGAATTACAACGCCAAAACAGAGCCTTTCTCGGTTTACCTGGCGAACCTGCCGCCTTACCGCATTTACGACCGTGAGGGAAACGAGATCGATTACAACAATAAAGATGAATACCTGGCAGGTCAATACTCCACTGAAAAATTCGCCGATCATTATGTTGATTACTACGGGGCGGACGTGGATTTCCTTGAATATGTTTCTGAAAACGGTTCAGACCGCAACCTGCTCATCATCGGGGATTCCTTTACCAATGCCATAGAGCCGCTCCTGGCTTCTCACTATCACCATACCTACTGTGTAGACATCCGCAAGTATCCGGACTACAAATGGTCCTTTTCCGATTTCGTTTCGCAATACGATGTGGATGATGTGTTGATTCTGGGCGGCGCGAGTGTGGTGCTGTACCAATGGCGCTGGTCCATCCAGCCTTAATTCCCTGATCTGTCCGCGTGGCAACGGTCATCGCTGCGTGCGGGCATGCCCATCAGCTGAATGGGGTGGTCTATTCTGTTCGTTTTCGCGGTAATTTGCCGTGTCGAGGCACCCGGTTTATAATCATTAACGTTAGCCGGATGCCGTTCATTATTGTTAGATTATTAGCGAGTATTTACGCGATTGGACAAGAGGCATGTGTCGATCTCAACGTAACATCAGGATGCGTTTTTCAAAGGTCTTGTCTGCCTTTGTCATCCTAGGTTTGCTCATCACCTCTATTCCATTCTATACTCCAGCCAGTGCACAGTCCTTAATCGACCCGACCGGTACAGCCGAACCGATCGTTACTAATGAACCGACCTACACCCCTGCTCCAGTTCAGACTGAAAACCAACTGCTTCAACCTCCTCTGGAAGCGACAGGATTTCTCACACTGCTATCACCGCTTACCGGAGATCTTCCCCTCTTTATCATCACAGATCAGCTCATCGTTCAGGAAGCTGCCGGTCTTTGCAGTTACCGTTTGGCTGATTTCCAACCGGTCTGGTGCTCTACTGACCTGGAGGTGACCACCATCCTTGGTTTTATCGGCTCTCACCTCTATGTCATCGGAAACGAGCCCGATTTTGCTACGGTAACACTGATCGACCTCGACCTGGATTCCGGATTACTTCTCAGTAGTTTTGACCTTGGACTGCCATCATCAGATGATATTTCCTGCTCCTCCTTACAAACGGATCGTGTGTACTGTGCTGTTTCCAATTCCCTGCATGCCATTGATGTCTTTACGCCATCCATGATCTGGTCAGTTCTCCTGGACGGTACGGTTTCTTCTGTTGTGTCTACAGATGAGATTGTTTTTGCATCAACTCTAGACAAGGTGGTCGCGTACAATGCGCACACAGGCGAACCTGTCTGGCAGAATGGGCTGTTGGATGGCATCCGCACACCTCTCATCCTTACTGATCAGTCGCTGGTGTTGGGTTCTGCTTCCGGGCAGTTCCTCGGTCTTGACCCGCTGGATGGTAACCTGCTCTGGTCGCTAACTCCCCCCGCGGGGGAGCATTGTTCCGCGTTGTTCACCGAAGGTGCATTGATCACCTCAATCTCCGATGGTGTTATTCAGCGTTTGGATCCTTTCAGTGCTGAGGTGTTGTGGACGTATGATCCTGGGGTTCTTGAGTTTAACTCCTGCCCCAGGCTGGCATCAGTAAATGGCTACCTTTATCTGGCCAGGTTTGATGGTTCGCTCCACGCGCTGGACCTGTACACTGGAACTGAGGTTTGGTCATTCGCCTTGGCGCAGAACATTAACGCCAACCTGGTCCTTTCGCACGATAGACTCGTGATCCCCGTTGGGCTTGATCAACTGGTATTCTTCGGCTCCGCTGTAGAACTGATTCCTACCCCGACATCCACCCCGACCTTACCTGCGTCAACGCCTGATCCCACCGGTGAACCAGCAACTCCGCAAATACCCACTGACCCGCCGCTGACGCCGACCACAGAGTTTTCACCCACTCCAATGGAAGGAACACCTGAACCGGAAATTACTCTTACCGTTGAGCCTGATCCGGCGTTCACACCAACTCCTCAATTGCCTTCTTCAACTCCGCAGCTAATTGCCCCTGAAGATCTTGCTGAAGGACTCACTGGTATTTCTCCGGCATTCGTTCTTGTTGGCAGTCCTGAGTTTACCCTGCAGCTTGCTGGCTCTGATTATTCCCCCTCAACCGTGCTCATGTGGGAATCTATCCCTCTCACCACCCTCTATCTTGACCCCAACACCATACGGGCGGTGGTTCCGTCAAACCTTTTGAGCACACCCGGTCTGTTCAGTATATCCATATTCGATCCGTCTACGGGGGTTATCACTGTCACGGGTGCGTCCATCTCTGTGCTTGGGTATGTTCCAGTGTTAGGTCAAAAACTGGCAATGCGAACGGTAAATTTTGATTGGGAGGATTTTCCTGGAGCAATGCAGTATCGTCTGCAGCTTGCATTGGCGGATGACTTTCTGGCTCCCCTTTTAGATGTCACGCTGCCATCGTCGGAATACATTTATCCTAAAGAATTGCTCGACAGCCAGACCTATTACTGGCGTCTCAGCTCCTCGGATGGCATTGCTTGGAGTGACTGGTCGCCAACACTTCACTTCTACTCCCTGCACCAGTTGGCTGCTCCGGAACTTCTTGCCCCGGATCACGGGTTCAGAACGAACTATGCTACTGTTCCTCCTGCCTTATCCTGGAGCGAGGTATCGGGAGCTGCTCATTATCAGGTGCACGTCAGCACGTCCACCCTATTCTCAACACGCTTGATCGACCAGCTAACCGCCGCGGGCAACCTTTCGTTCCCGTTCCCGCAGCTGCCGGATGGAAAATATTACTGGCGTGTACGCGCAGTGGACTCCGTGGGCGTCAAAGGTGCCTGGTCGCAATACCGCTCCTTTAAAGTGGATACGCTTGCACCTGCAACGCCAGCCCCTCTAAAACCTGCGCAGGCGGCTGTTGTGAACACTACAATACCTCGCTTTACCGTAAGCACGGTTACCGGGTCAAAGGAATATCAATTCCAGGTCAGTGCAGATTCCGCTTTCGCCGCTCCCCTCGTAGATTCCACTGTGACATCGATATTATCTACAGCCTCCTATAAGCTAGCCGGTGACCAGGCCTTGCCGTTCGGAACCTTTTATTGGCGAGCTCGAGCCCTGGATCGGGCAGGCAACGTCTCCGGCTGGACATCTCCCCGGTTTGTGTCGGTCGACATTAAGAAGACCCCATCCGATGGCAGCTTTTCCACAGGTACCCGTCCAACCTTTACCTGGGGTAACGCAGAAGGCGCCACATCCTACCGTTTGCAGGTAGCCACGGCTGAGGATTTTGATCCGGCTGTGATCATTATTGATGAAGCGCTTGGGTCCATCTATCAGTTTCGACCGAGGTTTACGCTGCCGTTCGGTCGCTACTACTGGCGGATCCAGGCCGTGTTCACCCCCGATCTTTCCGCATGGACACAACCGTACAGTTTTGTCATCACCGCAGAATTGCCGCAATCGCCAACCCTCGCTGGACCGGTCACGGGCACCCTCACCAATGACAATACCCCGCGTTTGCGCTGGATCGAGACTTTTACCATCACAGCACCTCAGCTACGGGTCAAGAACCGCACTGTCCAGGTGTACCTCCCGCCGGATTACCAGACGAGCGGAAAATCCTATCCAGTGGTCTATTTTCAGGATGGGAACACCAAGTTTGACTACAAAGAAGGCCATGATTACCACGTGGACGAAGCCCTCGAACTTCTCTACGCCGATGGAAGCATCGAGGGGGTCATCGCTGTAGGCGTTTTCTACAGCAGCAATCGCTACGATGAGTGCAGTCCCTGGGTCAACACACGCATGCTTGCCTGGAACGTTCCCAACGCTGCAAGCAGAGAGGGCGGTGAAGGGGATGCTTACATAAACTTCCTGGTCAACACTCTTAAACCTGAAATTGATCGACGTTACCGTACACTGCCTGACCGTGAAAATACTGCCATAGCTGGTGGCAGCATGGGCGGGTTAATATCGCTATATGGCGGGCTAAAACGCCAGGATATTTTCTCCAGGATCATCGCATTTTCTCCGGCGGTATGGTTCACCGAATCCGGGGGAACCTGGTTGTCAGCGAACCGCCTCATTAACTACATCAAATCGATCTCCATCCGGGAGGATACAAAGATATTCCTTTACGTCGGCACGCGGGAATGGGAGGGCAGACCGCTATACATTTATGATTCCAAGGGCAGGCTGATGTCCTATCCCCGCGTCTGGACGGAAGGTGTTCAATCTGTGGTCAATACACTCCTGTCGAAAGGACACCCCGCCTCACGAATTAAACATGTGGTGAATCCCGGCGGCATCCATGAAGCCGAGAGTTGGCAGTGGTGGGTTGACGATGCGTTGTTGTGGCAATTTGGCGGGCAGGTTTTACCGGTCACTGGTACACCGCCGACATCTCAACCTGACGGCTCAAGCATACAGGGTTACGAGGTTCAGGTCAGCCGCAAAAGCAATTTTTCAGAGGTTGTCCACTCCGGGCAGATCGAGCAAAGTTTGAATTACGAACCGCCGGCTTTATTGGAGGATGGCCGTTATTACTGGCGCGCACGAGCCTACAATGATCTGGGTGTTCGCAGCAACTGGTCACTTGTACGTTATTTTGTCCTGGATACGAAACCGCCCGCAGTTCCCGTTGTGTACAAACCGCTCAATGGTGCACTTGTGACCAATGATCCACCTGCATTTCGTGTCTATGCCGTGAGCGGAGCAAGAAGATACCAGTTCCAGGTGGCTGCCGATGCAGGGTTTACTGATCTGCTGCGGGAAAAATCAGTCTCCGCCATTCTGAACCTCGCAACCTTCAAACCGGGCACTGCGCTGCCCTGGGGTACGTTTTACTGGCGGGCGCGGTCCGTTGATGCAGTGGGGAACGCCTCAGCCTGGACCGTACCGCAAATGATAAACGTGAATATCCTGAAGAACCCTGCCGCGGGGTTTGTAACAACTGACACGACACCAACCTTCAATTGGGGGTCTTATAGTGTTGCCGAGAAGTATCGCCTGCAGGTATCTAAAGACGCTGCGTTCCCTGCTGATCAGGTTGTTCTTGATGTCAAGCGTGCGCCTTTGAGCCGCAGTTATACCCCTGTGGCACCCCTCGAGGATGGTGTTTACTTCTGGCGCATGCAGGTCCGTACCGCGGCTGGCTGGGGAGATTGGACGCCGCCGTATTCATTCAGCGTGAGTACAAAACCTGTACCCCCTGTGCTACTTGCTCCGGTTTCCGGCGCGCAGACCACTACCTCGCCTGAATTATCTTGGGATCCTGGTATCCCCGTCTACTGGAACATTTTGCATTTTGAAGTGCAGATCAGCGATGCGCTTTACTTCTCCACTCTCCTTCGTTCTGCCAGCGTTCCGGATCCAATCTATGTACCGACGCCATTACAGGCCGGCACCTATTATTGGCGGGTGAGAGTGGTCAATGAACTTGGCGTGCACAGTAAATGGTCGCCGGTCTGGTCTTTTACAGTCGATCCCCAATCGTAAACCGGTAAATTGGTAACTTTCGAAATTTCCTCAACTGATTGTCTTTCAAAACTGACGGGTTTATAATCAAGTGATTCTGTGTTCCAGAATTCGTATTTTTTATTATTTGGAAGGCAGTCGGAATTATGTTCATATCGTTGCGCCGCTTGGGAGGGATCCGTTCCCTCGTTATTCGTTTGCTTATCTTTACACTGATTGCCAGCCAGGTTCCCATTCTCAATGTTGCTGCGCAATCCCCCGTTCCTGAACTCCCAATCTCGGTTGAAGATCCCGTTTCACCCCCAAAGGATTCGCTGCCAGGAGTGCCTGACCCGTTTCCAGACCCGGCTTCGGTTGCCGCTTCTTCATTGGTTATTCAATCTGTTGATCCTGCCGTAATAAACGCCGGAAGTTCGGATATGCTCATCACCCTTTCCGGTTCAGGGTTCTCAATTTCATCCACTGTTTTATGGCAGACAGTTCCCCTCTCAACCACCTTTTTGGATGATGTGACACTGTCTGCGGTTGTTCCAGCAGACCTGCTGCTCACTCCCGGTGAGTTTTCCATCGTTGTGTCCAACTCGGCCCCAGTGGTGGAAGAGTCCAATTCACTGCTCGTGACCGTATCAGGCATTGATCCGTATCCAAACGAAAAACTCTCCACCGCATCTGTCTCATTTGATTGGCCAGATATCCCCGGCGCGCTCTCGTATCGTCTTCAGCTTGCCAGCAGCGAGGATTTTGCCTCACCCTTGCTCGATCAGGAGACCCAACAATCTGCTTATCTCACAGAGACTGCGTTGGAGCAGAATAGTGTTTATTTTTGGCGTACAAGCGCGTGGGACGGCTTAACCTGGAGTGAATGGTCGCCAACCTGGACTTTTACTTCCATCAGTCCGCCGGCTGCCCCTCAGCTGCTCAGTCCTTTGAGTAGCGCGAAGATAGCACAATCTGCTCCCGATCTCACGTGGGCAGCCGTTGATAATGGCGCTTATTACCGCGTTCAGATCAGTTCGACTGATCTTTTCGATGTGCTGATTGAGGATGTCACACTCATACCCGGTGTGCTCGACCACACCGCAACCAGCCTTCAGGATGGCCGTTATTATTGGCGTGTTTGTACATACGATGACGTCGATGTCCAGGGTGCATGGTCTGAGATATGGTCATTTAAGATCGACACGGTTCCGCCCTCCGTACCTGCGGTTTTGAAACCGGCTGACGGTGTGCTCGTGCAAACAACCACACCCAAGTTGGTTTTGGCAGCGGTGTCAGGAGCTCGCTTGTATCATTTCCAGGTGGCTGCCGACACAGATTTTCTGACATTATTGGCTGAGAACACCTCGGTTTCCGCGCAGGATGGCAAGGCTGCCTACCGTGTGACTGCTGCAGAAGCCTTGCCCTTTGGCAGGGTCTACTGGCGCGCGCGGGCAGTCGATGCAGCGGGTAACACCTCCGCATGGACAGCGGTTCGCGCCATAACCGTAAATATTCTCAAAACACCATCCAATAAAACAAACACCACTTCCCAGAAACCAACCTTTACATGGAGTCCAGCGGCTGGTGCGCAGCAATACCGGCTGCAAATCTCACGCACCGCTGAGTTCAATGCAGATAATGGGGATATTCTGCTTGATAAAGAGCTTTCAACCGTTACATCTTTTGTTCCCGGTCAATGGCTGCCATTTGGCAAGTACTTCTGGCGCTTGCAGGTGCAAACCACCGCTGACTGGAGTAATTGGACGCCAGCTTTCTCACTCACCATCACCTCCTCAATACCCATGACTCCCGTTTTGTCCGGTCCGGCGTCCGGTGCCTTGATCGGGGATAGTACGCCGCGCTTGCGTTGGGTTGAGGCTTTTCCCCTTTACGCCCCCCAGTTACGCATACATCAGCGCCTGATCCACGTTTACCTACCGCCCGATTACCACACCAGCGGCAAATCCTATCCCGTCATCTACCTGCATGACGGCGTTCAAATGTTCAATACTGATGGTAATAACGAATATCACCTCGATGAGACACTCGAGAGCCTGATCCAGGCAGGCACTCTTGAGGGTGTGATCGCAGTCGGCATCGACCACAGTGACAACCGTTGGGATGAGTTCAGTCCCTGGATCAATCGCAACATGGACCGCTGGTTTGCCTGGAACGCCCGCAGCGCGGAAGGGGGTGAGGGTGAGCAGTACCTTGATTTTCTGATCAATACCCTCAAGCCCGTGATCGACCAGCGTTACCGCACCCTGCGTGACCGTGAGAATACTGCCATCGGCGGCGGGTGCATGGGTGGTATCATCTCCCTGTATGCCGGTTTGAAATATCCGCAGGTCTTCTCCAGCGTGATCATGTTTTCGCCTGTCCTCTGGTTTGGTGAAGTGGATGGAGCATGGTTGTCCAATAATCAGATCATAAATTACATTAACCGCTATCCGGTGCCGCAGAATGTGAAGTTCTTTGCTTATATTGGTACCGCTGAATGTGCCGGCAGACGCATCGATGTCCTCGACGCCAAAGGCAGACCGGTAACCTATCCCCAGGTTTTACTTGAAGGTGTTCAGGTACTCGTAAAAACCTTGAGGGCGCGAGGGGTGCCTGCGGAGAATATCAAGTATGTTGAAAATCCCGGTGGAGTCCACCAGCCTTACATGTGGGGATATTACTTCGATGACGCCTTGTTATGGTTGTACAAGGATCAGGTCCTGCCCGATTACGTTCCACCGCAGGATATTCCTGCAGCCACTGGATCGAAGATCGCCCGTTACCAGGTTCAGGTCAGCCGGACCGCAGATTTCTCGCGTGTAATCCAGTCCATAACCGTGGAGGAGGATACTGCAATTAATGCGGACCTGTTACCGAAGGATGGCAATTATTACTGGCGTGCGCGTGCTGTGAACGATCTGGATGTCCCCGGTGCCTGGTCTCAGGCGAACTGGTTTTCTCTAGATACCGTTCCGGCTGCTCCCACCAAGCTGGTGAGCCCCGCGGATGGTACGCGCATTCGCACGACCACACCTCTTCTCAAGGTGGCGTACGTCAGCGGAGCCAGCCGTTATCACATTCAAGTCGCATCCGATGCAGATTTCAACGACCTTCTGCTCAACCGGGAAAGTACCGCCGCATCCACCCAGCTTTCCGCTGCCAAAGCGTTACCCTTCGGCCAGGTTTACTGGCGCGCGCGCACCCTTGACCTGGTTGGCAATCCTTCCGCCTGGACGGAAGTTCGCACCATGCATATCAATATCCTCAAGAGTCCAGCCGATGGTACTGCGGTGACCGATACGACCCCCTCCTTGAGCTGGTCTGCGGCAAGTGGCGCGCTTAAATATCACCTGCAGGTCGCGCTATCCGCTGATTTTCCGGAGGGCACCGGTGAGATCATCCTGGATGAGCTGCTAAGCGCTTCGTCACTCATCTATTCACCACCCGCACCCCTGGCATACGGTCGTTATTACTGGCGTTTGCAGGTGAAAACCTCCAACGGATGGAGCAATTGGACTCCCGTTTACGCGTTCGATCTCAGCACCAAACCCGTTGCTCCCGTACTCGAGTATCCGATCAATAAGGTGGTAGTTCCCTCGTCCACGCCCAAGCTCACCTGGGAAGAGGTCACCGATCCTGTGGTCCCTGTCACCAGTTACCTGGTGCAGGTCAGCTACTCCAGCGTTTTTACACCGGTAAATCAATCTGCGCAGGTGTCGGATCCGACCTACACAACAAGCGGGCTGTCCAATGGCAAGTACTTCTGGCGTGTCCGGGCGGTCAACGCGTTGGGGGTTAAAGGGAAATGGTCGGCGACCGCAGTTTTTAAAATTGCTGTTTCCCCGTAATTGCACGTCCTCATCCACATTTTTACCAGAAGTATTCAACACCACTGGGTTACCTGCCGGTGGTGTTTTACACCTGCCATGAAAAAGTACTGAAAATCACTTGAATAATCTCGCCAGGGAACATAATATATAGGTATAGGATCATTATCCTCGGACAGGATTGATTCATGGAACTTGGATTTATAATGTAATTGTAAATATTATCGCAGGCGTCGTTTTCAAATCGATAGAGGGGATCACTACAACTGTACGTTGAAAAACCTCAAGACCTCCCCGTTGAATTGATTACTGTACTACACAGGCAGGTGGAAATGAATATGACTGGTACACGTAGGCGATTTATTCTCATCTCACGCCGTTGCATCGAAGTCGCTGTCAGGCTGATCACCGCGGTAGCTTTCCTCGTTTCAACGCTATCCCTTTCCGTTGGCAGCGTCAGCGCGCAGGACGAACTGGAACTCGCCCTGATCCAGGTAAGGGATGAAACAGTCATCACCGGTGATCTTTCCACGCAGATCGTCGCCACCTTCCCGGCGGTCATCCCGCAGGTTGTGGTGGATGCCGGTTTCAAGATCAATTCCCGCATCATTCTTGGGCAGGAACTACCCGCGGGTACGACGGTTACCATCACGCGCAATGGTGCACCTTATCTTACCGATATCACTTTCACCGGCACGCAGCATTGGGTGACGGACCTGTTCGTATACCCGCTTTCTTACGCAGCGCCTTTTAACGCGGATTATGGTGAAGATATTGAGACCTACGTCTTCACTTTTTCCGGCAACCCGGTCCCGATCGATACCACTCTCACCCTGCAGTCGATCATTTCCCGCGACGACTTTTCAATTGATCTTTACGAATTGGAATCCGCGCAGTTTGACCTTTTCCAGGATGTCACGGATCCACTCCTGGCCTTGCAATATGTCAAGGACGACACAACCATCGCAGGCACGCTTAGTGACCTGACAGCAACTTTCCCGGCAGTCATCCCTGCGGTGATCGTCGAGGATTCCTATCAGATCAACTCACGCATGACCCTGGGTGAAGCGCTGCCAACTGGAAGCACCGTGACCATATCGCTGATGGTGAACGGGGGTGCGCCCTTCCCATACGTCACCGATGCGCTCATCCCGGCCACGCACTTCTGGGTGACCGACCTGATCCCTGGCTCGGTGGCGGCCGACTTTGACGCAGGATATGCCAACCGCGTGGAGGTGTACGCCATCACCATCACCAGCGGCGGAGGCAACCCCGAGCCTGTGAACACAACTGTGCAGATCGAGTCCATCATCTCGAAGGATGACTTCGTCACCCTGGAGGTGCTGGATTCGATCACACTGGGCGTGGATCTCCCGGCGGACGAGGAAGCAGCCCTGCAGTACGTGAAAGACAACACCACGCTGACCGGAACACTGAATGAGCTAACCGCGACCTTCCCGGACTCAATCCCGTCTGTACTCATAGCGCAGGGTTACAAGACCAACTCACGCATGACCCTCGGTGAAGCCCTGCCGGCCGGCAGCAAGCTGAGCATCACGCTTTCAGAAAATGGCGCACCTCCCGTCTCGTACGTCACCGATGCGCTCATCCCGGCCACGCA
>AMWB02127476.1_pt2 | contig 22739 bp, 14 predicted proteins | sample 200311 | NCBI WGS metagenome assembly AMWB02 (sample SAMN02737377, study PRJNA173069) | bioreactor metagenome | biome: anode biofilm in microbial fuel cells | place: USA: California | collected 2010-12-16 | reverse complement strand
TGAGAAAGAGTAAATATTAATTTATAGCCTTCATTTATATACCCATGACCCATTTCGGTTTGATAGGGATTTTCTCCATTTACTTTAAGATGCGCGGCATCAAAAAATGAAACCACATCAAATTTTCTTAATTTAGTTTCAGGGTGTTCATAGAAAGCCACGCAATAATTCCCGCCTTTTTCGACGAACAGTTTACGATTAAAATCATACAAGGGTGTTTTTCCTTTCACTTTGTCGATTAAACCATCTTCAATAACCCTAACTGAATAGACCGGGATTATTCTTTTACTATTAAATTCCATTAGGCCTTCCGGACTAAATGCTTTTTTTAGATCACCGGAATATTCACTTTTATTAATATGAGTTAAAACTTGGTTCTTTAAAGTATTATCGGCAATATTGGAAATTTTGTTTGAAGTTAGCGAAGAAAGCGAGCAGCGAGACGAATGACGCAACACCCCATTGTATTTTATCAATCCATAATTTGTTTCTTTGTGTAGTTGACCTTTAATCGACCAGTTTTTTTTAATTGTCGAACTTTCGGTTTGTTTTACTTTTATAATTTTGTTAGAAGCCGCATCGAAAATCTGATACCAATTATTACCTTTTGCCAATAACCGTTTTTTATTTTTATACGAAACAATAATTGAATTTGCCGCATCTTCAGAAAGCGAATAAAATATTGACGCACCTTTATCCTCTTTTCCTGTGGGCGGGATAAATTTGCGGGGACTGCCATTAAACATATCTTCCTTAGGTTTGATTCTGTTGTTGTTTATTTGATTTAGAAGATTTAACTGCTGAATAATGCCTTGCCTTGTACAGGAAACGATAAGTGCGTCTATTGCATGGTGTCTGTGGTCATATCTTTTTGAAAAACCCTTTATAATAGTTCGTTTCTTTCCGGATGGCTTATTCTCACGGTTAAGTACATCTACTTTCTTTATTAAGTTTATCCCGAATTGTTCTTGAAGCCTTTCGAAACGAGGAGCGATCAAGTTACGCATAAGTTCAGATAATCCCCATTGATCTTTTAAATAATCGGTTATTCGCCCTGTAGTTGTACTGACGTTCAAGTTTCCCACAATTTTACCCAGTTCTTCTTTAACTTTTTTAGTAATATACTGGGTCTCTTTTAATTGTCTTTGTATGAAGTCATCGGGAATTTCTTTAAGAGTGAGAAGATTTTTTTTGCCTCTCGGAAGATATTTTATCAACGAAAGAAACTCATTATAATTGAGTTTTTTCAATTTAGTACCCGTATTCATATACTCATAAGCAGTCATATTGCCTTTATCCGCATTTATGGAGCTTTCACAGACAACTTTGTTCACAAGGCCATCATTATAAAAACGTGAACGAGGGATAATGTGATCAATTTCAGTGGATGCAGACAGTACTTCGCTAATATCGAGTGTTTTTCCAGTATATACAGATTGTTTTCGGGCCTCATTCCATAACTTCACCTTTTCGATATCTGACAAAGACGGATTATATGAATCACCGAAATGCCTTTTTATTTCTTCGATTAACTTTTCATTCGCTTGATAATTCTCGTACTGCAGTCTTGACAATTCTTTTCTTTCTTCTTTGTTCGATTTTAATTCTCTGGCCAGTTCAATTTTAATTTCCCCGTCTTTTAAATCAGGGTAAGATTTCCAAATATCCTTAACAAGCATAAGTGTTTCATTTACAATCTGTTCAACCACAGGATTTCTTAAAGAATTTTGCTTAACAGGAATCATTTCGTCAGGAGAAGAATATAAATCAAGTTGCTTCGCTGAATGTTTGCCATAAATCAGTGAGGCTGATTCGTAATAAGACAAACCGCAAAATTCGGTGTATGATTTCTTCTTCTTAAGTGTTTCAAGTGTTTTAGCGTCAAAATCAGAATCGCTATCGTCATTTAGAAAGGATTTAATTCTTGATTCGGCAAACTTAGAAACATTTTCTTGTTTGAACAATTTCCCGCATCGCATCAATGGGAGAATATTATTTAATGCTTTAAGGCTTAAAGATGCATATTGTTCTTCGCTGAAAATCGATTTTGTCAGAGCGGTAATCAATTCTTCGGGCATATTAACGTCAATTCTTTTAAGTCCTGTTTTTATTCCCTTCTCGTCTGAAACGGAGTAAATCAAATGCCACAAGCGAAAATATTTATCACTATCATTAAAAATATTTTCACCATCGTAATCAAATTTTTTGAAGAGTTTCTTAAAAAAATGTCGTGTCTTATTCCCAACCCACGTTGAATGTTCACTTATATTTGAATAATCAAATCCTACTAATATTTTTTTTAATAATTTTTCGACATCCTCTTTTTTTGCAGACTCTCTTTCGTTCAAATAATCGAACAGTTTAATTTTCAATTCGTCATTTAGGATTATTTCTTCTACTTTTTCGTTAAGACATTTCAAGTTGTGAATCTGCTGCCATATTCTGAACTCTTGAAAAACTGGATGACTTTTAGGTGAACACTTTGGACCATTTCGTATTAATTTTAATTCTCCGGTTTTCAAATCGGTTATTTCCAAATATTTTTCTTCAAACTGGCAATCACCGATAGATTTAACCTGAGATTTTAAATCTCTCTGAAAGTATATAATATAGTTTTTTAGAAACGCTCCAAGACCTTTTGACATGAACAATTGTTTTTGTTCTTTGTTGTTGCAGGGTATAATTCTTTCAATGCACTCACTAAAACCAGGCAAAAAATCAATATCGACATTTTCATACCGCCATAATTCTTTCTGCTTATTCCAAACGGCTTGAAATTCATTTTCATATAATTCTCTGTTTACGATATTTTCGCGCACTTTGAAATTAAAAAGTTTATTTTCTTGTTGTGCTTTTAAAAACTCACCAAAGAAATATTTTCCCGGATAACCGCCATTTTTTATTATTAAATCATTTAGTTCGTTTCGGCTTTTTTGCCAATTTGAAGGAAATGAAAAAGTAAACTTAAAATCATTTTTTGATTTAATAAATTCTTTTTTTATCTCAAGAATTATTTCCTTGTCTACAAAGTTCTTAAACTGAAATTTATCAGAGACGGCTATTCGACCATCATTGAGAGATATCAGTAATTCTTCTTTTCCGCGTTTTCCTTTTTTTTCTCCGGTTGGAATTACAGAAATGATGCGTACTTTTTCAAATGATATTTCTGTCAAGTTATTCTTATCATCTACAATATCATCGCGACTATTTTCCTCCTTATTGGTTTTTCTATTACTCTTAAATCCCCTTCTTTGATTAAAGTGATAGATAATTCTGAACAAATCCTGCAAAGAGATCTTGTCAGTCAAGGCACGATTTCTTAATTCATACAATTCCTGCGGTTTATGTTGAAAATCACCCTTGTTAAAAGCATTTACAGGAAGAATAACAGCATTGCCAGAATATTCAGTTTTCAAAAAAAGAGGTTCTAAACCGGATGGAATGATATTTAATATTTTACATAATTTGATAATGTTATTTCTTCTTTGCTTATATCTTTGGTTTAATCTACGCGAACCCCGTTTTTGTCTTCGCTGCGCATTTTTACTAATATCATTTCCTTTTTCAAAATCTCTATGTTCATCCTGTTCGGGTATAATTCTACACCCAAGATCAACAATATTATTAAGAAACCCATTTTCAGAATCAATTAATGCCCATCCAATAGAGTTGGTTCCAATATCGAGCCCAAGAATCTTTTTCATAAAAATATATATTTGATTATTTGAATAATTTATTTATATTTTTACTCACATTTTAAAGCAAACCACAATAAGGATTATTCCGTTGTGAAAACTTTTCAGCAGCCTCGTTAGTAATAACGGGGTTGTTGCGTTTTAAGAAGTATTCATTTTGAAATAATTCATATACAACTTGGTATAATTTCCGAAATAGTCAAAATCAATAATTATCAACAAGTGATAATTTGTCAGGTGTATTTTTGTGCCGTGTTGTTATTTATGGCGATATTTGTGAATTTATGAATAAAGAAGGATTTATGCAAGTTCGATTTTATTAACAACCGGAATAATTAGTATGTGCATATGAAAACAGTAATTGTTTGTTTGCGTTGAAATGTTGTGATTGAACAGTACGTTAACGGGGAAACTTTTAAGAGCGTTTCCGCTACGGTGGATGCGTTCGGGGTTCGGGGTTCGGGGTGCGGGGAGCGGCGATTTGAGGTCACGTTTTGTGACTTCAAGAATGCTATTAGATGCCGCCCGCTACGCGGGGTTTTGCAATTAGCGGTTTGCGATTAAGAGCAAGAGATTTCACCACAGAGCGCACCGAGAACACAGAGAAGAGCAAGAGATTCTTTTTTAGGGTTCCCGCGTGAAAGAACGAAAGATTGGAGAGCCGCGGATTTTAAAGCAAGAGCAAGGACAATTAGCGATTATGAGCGTGTTACCGCTTATGGATCCCCGCTTTCGCGGGGATGACAAAGAAAGAGCGATTAGCAATTAGCGGTTAACATTTAACGGTGAGCAATTAAGAGCGTGTTACCGCTTATGAATACCGGCCGTCGCCGGTATGACAAACAATGTGCTTGTTACCGCTTATGGATACCGGCCGTCGCCGGTATGACAAAGAATGAATTAAGAGCAGAAGGAATGGAGTGAGAAGGGGTGAAGATTGGGGTGAAATATTGAACATTTAGGGGCAATTCATTGTTATTCTTATACATATTTGATAATTTCAACTTAATATTTTAATAAAATTATGGGAGAGAGAACTTATATTAACGGCAGTTACAAGAACATTCTCGTTTCCGAGACTGAGAACGCGGGGTGCCTGAATACTATTCTGATTCGGATTAACCGCCCGGACGCGATGAACGCGCTTAATATCGAGTTGATGGGCGAGATTGCTTCGGTTCTTACCGCGGCCGATAAGGATGATAAGGCGGGATGCTCCGTGATTACGGGCAGCGATAAGGCGTTCGCGGCGGGCGCGGATATTAAGGAGATGGCTGACGCGAATTCCGCGGAGATTTATGAGCGGGAGATGTTCGCTTCGTGGGACGTGATCCGAAAGGTGAAGAAGCCGGTTATCGCCGCGGTGAGCGGGTACGCGCTTGGCGGCGGATGCGAACTGGCGATGCTGTGCGATATGATTGCAGCGTCGGAGTCGGCGAAGTTCGGCCAGCCGGAAGTGAATCTGGGCGTGATTCCCGGCGCGGGCGGTACGCAGAGGCTTACGAGAGCCGTCGGCAAGGCGCGCGCGATGGAGATTATTCTTACGGGCAGGATGGTGTCGGCTTATGAAATGTTCGAGGCGGGTCTGCTGACGAAGGTGTCGCCTGACGATAAGTATCTCGATGACGCGATGTCGCTGGCGAAGGCGATTTGCGGGAAGCCTACGCTGGCGGTGCAGTTGGCGAAGGAGAGCGTTCTGAAGGCGTTCGATACGACGATTGAGTCGGGGATAGAGTTCGAGAGGAAGAATTTCTATTTTCTTTTTTCTACGGAGGATAAAAAGGAAGGGATGAAGGCGTTCGTGGAGAAGAGGAAGCCGGAGTGGAGACACAGGTGAGAGCAATTAATAATTAGTAATTAATAATTAGTAATTAAAAGCAGAGCAAGAGCGGTTCACCACAGGTGAAATCAATTAACAGTTAGCGGTTAACAATTAGCAATAAAGAGCAGAGCAAGAGCAGTGACACAGAGACGCACAAAGAAGGCACAGAGAGCACAGAGAGAGCAAGAGTAGAAACAATTAACAGTTAGCAGTTAACAATTAGCAATTAAGAGCAGAGCAAGAGCGGTTCACCACAGGTGAAATCAATTAACAGTTAGCAGTTAACAATTAGCAATTAAGAGCAGAGCAAGAGCGGTGACACAGAGAGCACAAAGAAGACACAGAGAGCACAGAGAAGAGCAAGAGAATTTTCTAGGGTTCCCGCGTGAAAGAACGGAAAGAAAAGAGTAAGAGCGTTCTGCCACGGATTGGCACAGATTAACACTGATAAAGAGCAAGAGACTTTTTAGATATAAGAGCAAGTGATTTTATTCGATATAATAGAACTTGATTCTTGATTCTTGCTTCTTGATTCTGAATGAAGAGCATGTACGTCAGCCACAGATTAACACTAATTGACACTGATTAAGAGCAAGAGATTTTTTAGGGTTCCCGCGTGAAAGAACGGAAAGAGAAGAGCGGCGCGGTTTTAAAGGCTAGATTCTAAATTCTAGATTCTAGATTCTAGATTCTAAATGATAGGCAAAAGATATTAGAGAATAAAAATAAAAGAGGGAAAAAGTTTGAAAAAGTATTTATGTGTGTTTTTGATTTTAGCAACCGTTTCGTTCGCCGCGGCGCAGGACAAGAACAACAAAGAGGTTCAGCCGCCCGCGCCTAAGGTAGCGGAGCAGCAGGTCAACAAGGACGACGACCTGAACGCCGAGCAGATTATCGCGCAGAACAAGCCCGCGCTGGTTTCAATCTGGTATCATACGGACAGTTACTATTCTTATTATTACTACTATTCGACTCCGAAGGACACGAATATGCTGAGCGGCAGCGGATTCATTTTCGACAAGTCGGGTTTCGTGGCGACGAACCTTCACGTGGTCGACGGGTTCGACAGTTTGTTCGTGAAAACCTCCGACGGCACTTATTACAACGCCGAACTTATTCAAGTTGACGAAAAGAACGACATCGCGATTCTCAGAATTCTTAATCCCGATAACATAGTTTTTCCCGCGGTGACAATCGGCAACTCCGACCTTCCGCGCGTGGGGCAGAGCGTTTACGCGATTGGAAGCCCGCTCGGATTCGAGTACACGATATCGGAAGGTATAATAGCGGCGTTGAGGGAGAACGAAAAAGTTTCGTTCAACGACCCGCAGACTTACGCGCTGATTGAAAGAACTTTCGACAAGGTGATTCAGATAACCGCTCCCATATCGCCGGGAAACAGCGGCGGCGCGCTTTTCAACGGGAAGGGCGAGGTTATCGGCATCACGACTTATTCGTACGGGTTTTACGGGAATCTTAATTTCGCGATAGCGATAAACAGTTTCACGAAACTGCTGAACGGGTTCGACATCGCGGGACTCGACTCGAATCAGGAATTCCTCACGAAGAAGAAAGAGAATCTTTTCAACACTAACCTGCGTCTCGCGGATTCATACAAGTCGAAACTTTACTCGAGTTGGTTTTACACGAAACAGAAGGATACGATGAAGACTTACGACACTCTTACCGTGAAACAGGATTCGCTGAACAAGATTAATTTCAGGAAAGCGGAGCAGTATTACAACCTCTGCCTTGATATGAAGCCCGACACGTTTCTCGTTTACCAGAACATGATGGAACTCTACGTGTTCACTGAAAATTTCCAGAAGGCGGAGGATTTTTACATAAGGATAAAGGAGAAGTTCCAGTCGGACAGCCTTCTGAACACGCTGTCGTCGTCGCTCGCGTCCGCGTATTCGACGTCGAAGGATTACAAGAAGGCGCTCGTTTTTTACGAGAAGATGTACAAGCGCGACACGACTGACAATTACATACTATACCAGATAGGAGAAATAAACTGCAAGCAGAAAGATTACGCGAAGGCGGAAACGACGTTCAGACGGCTTCTGAAGAAAGACCCGTCGTACATAATGGCGTACATACAACTCGGAAAAATCAGTTACGAGAAAAACGAGTTCAAGACGGCGAAGAAATATCTTCTCGAAGCGCTTGAAAAAACTTTCTCGGATTCATATCCGTCTTCGGAATACATAGACCTGCATTATTACAGGGGACTAATCGCGGTTAAGGAGGGAAACAAACTCGAGGCGTTGATGGCGTATATGGACATAAAGAACATATACACGTACACGAAAGAGGACTCGGACAAGAAACTCGCGCTTTACAAGGCGATTAGAAAAATGGAAGAATAAAAAACAACAACAACAATATTTATGGTAAAGAATTATGACGTAATAATAATCGGCGCGGGCGGAGCGGGATTGAGAGCCGCGGTCGAGATTCCTAAGGAATACTCGTGCGCCGTTTTGTCGAAAGTTTTTCCTCCGCGCTCGCACACGGGCACAGCCCAGGGCGGCGTCTGCGCCGCGCTTGGTAACATGGAGGACGACAACTGGGAGAACCACGCGTTCGACACGGTCAAGGGAAGCGATTATCTCGGCGACCAGGACGCGATTGAAACGATGTGCAAAGACGCGATTCGCGCAGTCATAGAACTCGAGCATATGGGACTGCCGTTTTCGAGAAACGAAGACGGAAAAATAGCGCAGAGGAAATTCGGAGGACACACGAAACCCGCCGACCCGAACGACCCTTACGGAAAGAGGATTCCCGTTATGCGCGCGTGCTATTCCGCCGACAGGACGGGGCACGTAATGCTTCAGACGCTTTACGAGAACTGCATAAAGAACAAGGTCGATTTTTATTCCGAGTTTTTCGTGACTGATTTGATTGTCGAAGATAACGTGTGCAAGGGTGTCGCGGCGTTCGACATAGCGACGGGCGAGGTAACGGTTTTTCACGCGAAGGCAGTGATGCTCGCCACGGGCGGTTACGGACGCGTGTTCAGGATAACTTCGAACGCGCACGTCGGCACGGGCGACGGCACCGCGCTTGTTTACAGGAACGGTCTTCCGCTCGAGGATATGGAATTTTTCCAGTTTCATCCGACGGGATTGTGGCGTCTGGGAATTCTCGTGAGCGAGGCGGCGAGAGGCGAAGGCGGAATACTTAAGAACAAGGACGGCGAAAGGTTCATGCAGAGGTACGCTCCGACCGTGATGGATTTGGCGCCGAGGGATATGGTGTCGAGGGCGATTATTTCCGAAATACGCGAAGGACGCGGAATAAAGGGAAGCGACGGTACGGATTACGTGCTGCTCGACGTGTCGCATCTCGGCAAGAAAGTAATCGACGAAAAACTTCCCGAGATTACGGGATTCGCCAGAACGTATCTCGGAGTCGAGCCGACGAAAGAGCCGATTCCAATTCAGCCGACTGCGCATTACGCGATGGGCGGAATACCCGCGAACGTGAACTGCGAAGTGCTCGCGGATGAAAAAGGAAACACGGTGAAAGGTCTTTACGCGGCGGGCGAATGCGCCTGCGTTTCCGTGCACGGAGGAAACAGGCTCGGCACGAACTCGCTTCTCGACATTGTAGTGTTCGGAAGGCGCGGCGGAAAGGCGATAGGCGAATTTCTCAAAACCGCGGAGCACGCTGAGATTAAATCGAAGCCCGAAGAGAAGACGAAAGAAAAAATGAAATCGGTTCTTAACAATACCGGAACGGAGAAGGTGTATAAACTGAGGACGGAACTTCAGGAATGGATGATGGAGAAATGCGGGATATTCAGGAACGAAGCCGATTTAAAGGCGATGGTTGATAAACTCGTTGAACTTAAAGAGCGGTACAAGAGCATTTCGATTGAAGACAAGGGAACGGTGTTCAACACGGATTTAATGGAAGCGCTTGAACTCGAGAACCTGCTTGCGAACGCGGAGGCGACCGTGCACGGCGCGCTTAACAGGAAAGAAAGCCGCGGAGCGCACACGCGCGAGGATTTCCCGAAGAGGGACGACGATAACTGGATGAAGCATTCGTTCATATTCGAGAACGGCGGCAGTCCTGAAATAAAACTGAAACCCGTTACCGTAACGAAATATAAACCAATGGAGAGGAAATACTGATGAGGATTTTTATAGCTTTAATTCTGACGGTTGTATTCGCCGCGGCGTCTTACGCGCAGTGGGATATAAAGGTTGACACGACTATTGGAAAGTACAGGTTCAAATCGACGGTTGACACGAGCGAGTTCACGACGACGCTGACTATATCGAAAGGAAAGAAGAAAATATTTTCTGAAACGTATTACGAATACGTTTATTCCGTTCAGGCGGAGTCTTTCAAAAAGGGCGGAGAGGTTTATTACTTCATTAATTTTTATTCGGGCGGCGCGCATTGCTGCTCGTCGCTTATTCTCGGAAAGATTGTTGAGGATTCATTTCTTGACAACGATAAATTCGTCAAACTCGATTCGTCGTTCTACGGGAATTCGGGATTTATACTCGAAGACCTTGACGGTGACGGCGCGAAGGAAATTCTTTCGGGAAACGACATGTTAGCGTACGCGTTCACGAACTACGCCGAAACCCGCTTCCCGCTTAGAGTTGAGGGATTCGACGGAAAGAAACTTAAAGACATTACTGGAAAGTTCAAGGATATGCTTCGAGGCGAAATTGAAGAGTTCACGAAAGACCTCGACGAGTTGATAAAGGAAGGGTTTGAATGCCCAGCGGAGGACGGAGAGGATACTTTCAATACGGACGCGGGAAGCGTGAAGACTATTCTCGCGGCAATAGTCGCGGATTATTATTCGCTTGGAGAGGTGGAAAAGGGTTATGAACTCGTCGATAAGGTTTACAAGTGCATCGACAGGGAAAGTTACAAGAGAATTTTAAAATCCGATTTTAAGTTGAAATAATATGGATATCACAGTCAGAATACTTCGTTACAATCCGGAAAAGGACGACAAGCCGTATTTCAGAGAATACGGGCTAAAGGACACGAGCCCCGACTGGCGGCTGCTTGATGTGCTTCACGAAATAAAATGGAAGCAGGACGGCACGCTTACGTTCAGGCGCTCGTGCGCGCATGGAATTTGCGGAAGCGACGGAATGAAGGTAAACGGAAAGAATCGTCTCGCCTGTTCGTTGCTTCTTAAAGACCTGAACCTGAAAAAGCCCGTTGTTATCGAGCCGCTTCCCGCGATGCCGATAATAAAGGACCTCGTCGTTGACATGTCGGGTTTCTTCAGCAAGTACGAGGTCATAAAGCCGTACCTGATAACGAAGACGCCTCCACCGCCGAACAGCGAACGTCTGCAGTCGAACGAGGACGCGGAAAAACTTTTTGAATCCGCCAAGTGCATTCTCTGCGGATGCTGTACGACGTCGTGCCCTTCGACGTGGTCGAATGAAAACTACATAGGACCCGCGGCGTTCCTGAAGGCGTACAGGTTCGCTTTCGACACGCGGGACGAGGCGGGAGACGAGAGGCTTGACATTATTGACAATCCCGACGGCGTGTGGAGATGCCATACGATTTTCAACTGCATAGAGACCTGTCCGAAGGAGATAAACATAACCTGGCACATATCACAACTGAAGAAGAGAATTTCTTCGCGGGAAATGTGAGTAAAAGATATTTTACCACTAAGGCACTAAGGACACTTAGTCAATTAGCAATTAACAATTAAGAGCAAGAGCAAGAGCAAGAGCAAGAGCAAGAGAAATAGATTTTTACCACTAAGATCACGCAGAGCACGAAGAAAAGATTCATTAAAAGCGTGATGAAAAGAAATATAAACGAGGAGAAAATACGAGCCGATTCTTAGTGATCTATGTGACCTTAGTGATACAAAAAATAAATTGCTTGTTTAGTCTTAGTGTTCTTAGTGCCTTAGTGGTAAAACAGAATAACGATTAGCAGTTAGCAATTAAGAGCAATAGATTATGCCACTAAGATCACGCAGAGCACGAAGAATACACTTCAATCTTAGTGATCTATGTGACCTTAGTGATACAAAAAATAAATTGCTTGTTTAGTCTTAGTGGTTTTAGTGCCTTAGTGGTAAAACAGAAAAACGGCGATTTGTATTTTTAGTCAATCAATATATCTTTAATTTCCGAAATAACCAATTTCCTATGAAAAAATTATTAATGATAATTCTGCCGCTGATAATATGCGGTTTTACATTTATGAAAGGCGAAAACATTTTTCCCTACAAGATTCACCAGCACAAACTTCCGAACGGACTGAACGTCGTGACGGTGCCGTTTGAAAGCCCGGGCATCGCGGCGTTTTACATCGTCGTGCGCGCGGGCTCGCGGAACGAGATTGAGGAAGGCGTTACCGGGTTCGCGCATTTCTTCGAGCACATGATGTTCAGGGGAACGGACAAGTACTCGAAAGAAAAATACGACGAGGTTTTGAAATCAATCGGCGCTTCCGCTAACGCGTACACGTCGCTCGACCAGACGGTTTACCACATGGTCGGCAACTCCGCGAAACTGGAACTCATGTTCGAGGTCGAGGGAGACAGGTTTCAGAACCTGAAATATTCCGAGCACGACTTCAAGACGGAAGCAGGCGCGGTGAAGGGCGAATACACGAAGAACATTTCAAATCCCGCGGCGCAACTTTACGAGAACATAAGGAATACCGCGTTCGACAGGCACACTTACAAGCACACGACCATGGGATTTTTCAAGGACATAGTTGACATGCCGAACCAGTACGAGTATTCGAAAAAATTCTTCGACAGGTTTTACAGGCCAGAGTACTGCACGATTCTCGTCACTGGCGACGTTACTCCCGAGCAGGTCGTGAAACTTAGCGAAAAGTATTTCGGCAACTGGTCGCACGGAACTTACACCGCCGACATACCCGCGGAGCCGAAGCAGAACGGTACGAGATACACGCACATAAAGAACGGAGACGTTCCGCCCGTGCTGTCATTGAATTTCAAGGGTCCCGCGTTCAGCGACAGCGAGATGGACGGTCCAGCGCTGGATTTGATAGACAACGTTTTCTTCTCGAACGTGTCGGAGTTATACAACAAACTCGTGGTTAACGAGAGAAAAGTAAGATACGTTTACATGGGCGCGCCGTTCAACCGCGACCCGAACCTGATTACAATATCGGCATCCGTGAAGAGCAAGGACGACATGCAGTACGTCAAGGATGAAATAATGAAGACGCTCGAGAAGTCGAAGACTACGCTCGTTGACGCGAATAAACTCAGAGACGCGATTTCAAACATAAAATATTCTTTCGCGATGAGAAATGACACTCCCGGCGGAATCGCGGGGATGCTCGCGTATTACATCGTTCTCACGGGAAATCCCGAATCGGTGAATAATTACTACAGCCTTTACGGAAAGATTAAGCCCGAAGACCTCATGAACACGGCGAAGAAATATTTTACGGAGTCCGAACTTACTATCGGCACAATATCTGCGGACGAAAACGGTCCGGTTAAATAATTAAATGAATTTCAAGATGAAAAATATATTCATAATAATATTGATGACTGCAATTTTCTCAAACGTATTTTCGCAGGAAATCGTCGAACTGAAAATGCCGAATTCCGACAAGGTTGTCGTGAAACTGATGTTCAGGAACGGTTCAATCTGCGACCCCGCGGGCAAGGAAGGGCTTACGCGGCTGACTGTCAGCGCGATTACATCGGGCGGCACGGGCGAATTAACTTATTCGCAGGTGCAGGAAAAGATTTATCCGATGGCGGCGAACTACGGCGCGGGCGTAGACAAAGAAGTATCGGTTTTTTCTTTCGAAGTGCATAAGGATTTTCTGAAGGGATTTTATGAAATAATGAAAGGATTAATTCTGAATCCGTCGTTCTCGCAGCAGGACTTCGACAGGGTGAAATCAAACCAGCAGAATTACGTTGACCAGGTGATACGCTCGTCGTCAGACGAAGAGTACAGCAAGATGGCGCTCGAGGATTTTCTTTATCGCGGCACGCGGTATCAGCATATGGTAATGGGGAAATCGGAAAGCGTAAAATCGATAACGCTTGACGACGTGAAAGAGCATTACAGGAAATATTTCACGAGAAGCAATCTTATAATCGGCATAGCGGGAAATTATACTGATGATTTCAGGAATACTCTCGTAAACGACATGAAGCAACTGCCCGAAGTCACGGCAAGCAGCCCGTCCGCGGGAACGCCCGAAAAGATTGACGGCGTGAACGTGGAGATTATTTCGAAGGACGCGTTCGGGTCGGCGATATTCATGGGATTCCCGATTGACATCACGCGCTCGAGCGACGAGTTCGCGGCGCTGATGGTGGCGAATTCATATCTCGGCGAGCACAGAAAATCATACGGCGTGCTTTACGATAAAATAAGGACGACGCGCTCGATGAATTACGGTGACTATTCATACATCGAATGGTACGACAACGGAGCGGGCAATATGCTTCCACCGCCGGGCGTTCCGAGGTCGTCGAATTATTTTTCGATTTGGATAAGACCCGTTCAGATTGGAAAGCAGTTGAGACAGCAGTATTCCGAACTGTCGGACGTGAAAATCGGACACGCGCATTTCGCCATACGGCTCGCGCTCAGGGAAGTTGACAAACTCGTGAAGGAAGGAATGACGCAGAAAGATTTCGAAGTGACGCGGGAATTTCTCAGAAGTTACATAAAACTTTACGTGCAGAGTCCTTCGAGCAGGCTTGGCTATCTTATGGATTCGCGGTTTTACGGAAGAACGGATTATATAAGCGAAATGGACGGACTGCTCGCGAAACTTACGAAAGAGGACGTTGATAAGGCGGTGAAAAAATACTGGCAGGTTGAAAACATAAAGATAACGATTGTAACGGACAAATCGGAAGCGGAGGAACTCGCTTCGAGCCTGAGAGAGAACGCGCTTTCGCCGATGAGTTATTCCAATTTCGTAAAATCGGGACTGCCGAAGGAAGTAACGGATGAAGACGCTGAAGTCGCGGCGTACAAACTGAACATGAAGGGCGTATCGATAATAAAAACAGAGGATACTTTTAAATAATGTTTCAGATACTATTAGGGAGCCTGCTTCTCAGCGTAACGCACGCGCTCATACCGAATCACTGGTTTCCGCTCGCGGCGGTGAGCAAGACGGAAAACTGGAGCAGGGGCGAAACGGCGGCAGTGACTGCAATCACGGGATTTCTGCATACGCTCAGCACGATAATAATCGGAATCATCATCGGCTTCGCGGGTTTCAAACTCGGTGATGAAATCGAACTCGTTTCGGGTTTGTACGCGCCCGTGATTCTAATACTTCTCGGAGCGTATTTCATAATAAAGAATATCCGGAGCAAGTCGCACACTCACTGCCACATTAATCCCGAGGAGATAAAACAGGCGTCGAAAAAATCGAAGAGAGCGATTATTACCGCGCTCGGAACGATGATGTTCTTCTCTCCCTGCGTTGAGATTGAGGCTTACTACTTCACGGCGGGACAGTCGGGATGGCAGGGAATCGCGGTGCTGTCGGTTGTTTACCTTATTGTAACCGTAATGGCAATGGTTGTAATTGTCGAACTGAGCAGGAAAAGCATAGATATACTGAACAGAAAACTCCATTTTCTGGAGCACTATGAAAAACTGATAACGGGAATTATTCTGATAATTCTCGGTGTTCTTTCATTTTTCATGCATCATTGATTATAATAAAAAAACACGAACCGGTGTTCGTGTTTTTTTATTCCGTGATATTGAAAATCCGTCAGTTGTTCCAGCCGGCTTCGCTCTTGTACTTCGTGTAATAAACCACGATGTCGGCATCGCTCTTGTAATCGGTGAAATAAATAATCCAGTCGGCTTCGGATTTGTATTTTGTGTAATACCAGATTCCGCTCATTGGTCTTGCTTCGCTCTTGTAATCCGTGTCATAAACGATGAGGCTGGCATCGCTCTTGTATCTTGACACGTAAATGACCTTATCGGCTTCGCTCTTGTACTTCGTGATATAAACCACCTGCGAGAACACGTCTGCCGATGAGAGCAGGAAATAAGCCGAGACTATGACTGCCGCGAAAATTAGTTTTTTCATACGAGTATATTTTAATTTTTACAATGTAACCGTAACGAGGTAAATCTTGCTTTTCTTTATTCCGTAATACGTAAGAACTCCTTTGTCCTTATCGAGCGAGAAATTAGCAATAAGTTCGTATTCGTTTCCGAGTTTTTCGTCGTTCTTGAAAACCTGCTGTTCGTTTTTTCCGTTGTCATAGTAGTTCATGCAGGTATAATAGAAATCATTTTTATAAGAGCACAAATCCATCGCTCCGTCGTACTTATCTGATTTCCAGCCGTTTCCGGAAACGAAGAATTTAGTTATGTCGTATTCTTTTCCGGGCTTTGTCACGAAAGCGGTGTATGCGTAATCGCCTTTATCGTTAAAGACTACCTGATTGTCCATTCTTTCCGCCATCATTATGTCTTTAAAAGGTCCGTGTTTCTTTTTTCCGTAAACAAAATAATACTGGTCGGGAATGTTCTTTTCGTTATCGCCGTAATTTATTCCCGTGTATGAAATAATACCGTCCTTTGCCACTGTAAGGTCGAATACATAACCGTATTTATCTGAAATTATTTTATTTCCTTCGACGACAAAACTTTCGTTGTTCGTTCCGCCTACAAAAACCGGCACGTCGTTATTCTTAAATTTAATGTCAAAGATCGAAGAAAACTTCGCGACCTCTTTACCGTCAACAAATAGCGTATTGACGAGCGAACCGTCAGGAAGCGTGTCATTTCCGGTATAAGCAATCTTGCCCGAAGGCGTAATCAGAATATCATAAACGCCTCTGTTAAATCTTCCGCTAATCTTTTCACTCCCTCTGACGACAAATTGTTCCGAAGGATAATCCCCCGGGGCATCAGAAGCGCTGAAAACGGGTACGTTAGCGGCATCGAAAACTACGGGCATCATAATATTCGTGAATTTTCCGTATTCCCTGTCTCCTTGAACGAAATAATATTCGTTTTTACCGTCAACGACGTTAACTCCCGTGTAACAGATTCCGCCGTTATTATCGAGGACAACGTTATATAGTTCGATATAGTCGTACTTTTTCATCTCCGTGTTTCCGACTACAATCATATGTTTTCCGTTATTGCTGGCGTGATAAAACGGGCTGCCGTCTTTTGTGAAACCGATTTCGAAGGACGGTTCGCCTTCGTAATACTGAAGACTCTTTATAAAAACGTAATTGATAGTATCGTACGCGGGTCCGTTTTCAAAGTCACCGGTGAGAGTATTATATTTTACCAGAAAATCTTTTCCTTTTTCGCTTGCGGCAAAGTAAATATTGTTGCCGTTCATGCTTATAGGCTCTTTAATATTTTCGTACTGTCTGAGTTCAACGCCGTTCTTTATGAAATAATAAATATTCTTTGTTTCATTAATGTTATTGCTCGCGGTCAGGTAATAATTCCCGCTGTTATCGAATTGCGCGGCGTAAGAACTGGCGTTATAATATTCAACTGAATTTCCTTTATTGCTGATAATTTTTGTCCGATATGTGGCGGTATCTGATTTTGTATACAAAAAGGAACCTGTTTTCTCGTGGTATTTAAAATCGTACAGGGAATAGATTTCCATGTTGCTTCCCTCGTACAGTTTTTTCTCTTTGATTGTTTGAGAAAGCAGGTTTTGAAAAGAAAATAAAACAACAAATACAATCAATAATTTCTTCATGCGTGATATTAGTTTTAATTATAAAATAACGTATTATACTTTTTCAATTTCTTTTTTGCCGAGCAATCCTGTAGGTTTAAACAGGAGAATTATTATCAGAATACCGAAAGCGATAGCGTCCCTGTAAGTAGAGGACAGATACCCCGAAACAAAAGTCTCTACGATTCCGAGAATAAGTCCGCCGAGCGCGGCGCCCATTATATTTCCAATACCGCCGAGAACCGCAGCCACGAAGGCTTTAAGCCCGTATATTATGCCGATAAGCGGGTCGATTTTCGGATAGTTCAGACCGAAAAGTATTCCCGCGGCGGCGGCGAGGGATGAGCCGAGAATGAACGTAAAACTTATGACGCGGTTTATGTTTATTCCCATCAGACTCGCTACCGTATGGTTAAACGAAACGGCGCGCATCGCGGTTCCCATTTTTGTTTTCATTACAATCGTTCTCAGAATAATCATAAGTATCGCAGAGACTACGATTACAACGATTGAATTTGAGAAGACGGTTGCTCCGCCGATATTCATAATCTGTTTGTTTTCGAGCAGAGTCGGGAATGATTTTGGATCGGCTCCGAAAACTAGTTGTCCGGAATATTCAAGAAAGAGTGAAACGCCTATTGCCGTAATCAGAATAGTAAGTTTCGGAGAATTCCTCAACGGTTTGTAAGCGAGTTTTTCTATCGTGAAACCGAGTATTGAGCAAATTACCATGGATGCGAGCAGAATCGCGACTGCCATGAATACAGACGCGCCGCCGGTGAACGTAGTAAAACTAAACAGCATCGCGAGATAGTATCCCGAAAACGCGCCGATCATAAACACGTCGCCGTGAGCGAAGTTTATGAATCTAAGAATTCCATAAATCATCGTATAGCCGAGAGCGATAAGGGCGTAGATGCTGCCCAGAGATAGACCGTTAATGAACTGCTGAATAAATTCTGTCATGGTGCTATAGTTTCCTTGTATTTGAATTTGCCGTCTTTGATTTCAAGAACCACCGCGGGCTTTACGGCGTTTCTTTGTTCATTGATAGTAATATTGCCGGAGATGCTTTTAAAGTCTTTGGTCTTCGCGAGTTCCAAACGAATCTTATCGCCTTCGGTCGAACCCGCCCTTTTTATTGCGTCGAATAAAAGCATAGCCGCGTCATACCCGAGAACCGCCATAGCGTCGGGTTCCTTATTGTATTTGGCTCTGTACTTTTTAATGAAGTCCTGCACAAGGGGGCTCGGGTCGTCCATTGACAAGTGCGTCGAGAAGAAACATCCTTCGAGAGCGTCCTTCGCTTTTCCTTCGGTCAGTTTTTCCGATTCCCAGCCATCACTGCCGAAGAGGGGCACGTTAATTCCGATTTCGCGTGCCTGTATTGCGATAAGACCGACGTCAGTGTAGTAACCGGGAATAAAAACCGCCTCGGGATTTTTATACTTAATCGCGGTCAACTGCGCTTTAAAATCCTTGTCGCCCGCGGAATATTTTTGTTCTTCGACTATTTCTCCGCCCATTTCGACAAAAGTTTTCCTGAAACTTTCGGCGAGACCCGTAGAATAGGCGTTACGCTGGTCGATAAGGAGAGCGACTTTTTTGACTTTCAGGGAATTCAGAGCAAACTTGCTCATCACGGTTGCCTGAAAAGGGTCAATGAAACACACGCGGAAAATATAATCGCCGATTGCCGTAACCTCGGGATTAGTTGACGCCGGGGTTATCATCGGGATTTTATTCTGCTGGCAGATAGGCGCCGCCGCTTTGCTGCGTGAAGAAGCAACTTCACCGAGAATCGCGACAACTTTGTCGCGGTTAATGAGTTTCTGCACGACGGTTTGAGTCTCGTTCGGTTTTCCCTGATTATCTTCGGTTATCAGCTCAATTTTTTTGCCGAGCACACCGCCCGCGTTGTTAATTTCTTCAACGGCGAGTTTCATTCCGTTATCGGAACTTATTCCGAATGTTGCTTCGCTACCTGTAAGGGACGCGAATTCTCCGATTTTTATTATATTAGCGGAATTTTTACTGCATGAAAAAAAGGCTAAGGAAAGCAATGAAAATGAAATTAAAACTATCGTATTAATCTTCATACAATTAGTTGATTTTTGATTTATTTAAGAAAAATAATTTAAATACGGATTAAAAACAATTTGAAAAATTGCTTATCTAAGGCGGATTTCCGAAACCCTGCTTCTTAAAATATATAATTTTGATTTTCATAACTCGATATAACTCGTTATTTTTGGATGTCCGTCTTAAAAACGTTAAAATTCAATAACATAAAACTAAAGGAGTGTAGAATGACATTAATATTAAACCGCAATGACGTAATATCCGTATTGCAGATGAAGGACTGCATGGAAGTGGTCGAGAAGGCGTTTGCAGAACTGGCAAACGGTTCTGCGGTTCTGCCGTTAAGGACGGGCATAAAACCGCCCGACGGTGTTTCGCTTTACATGCCTGCTTATTTGAAAAAAATGGGAGCGCTCGCCTGCAAGGTAGTGACGGTTTACAAAGACAATCCGAAGAAATACAACATGCCTACGACAATCGGAAAGGTGCTTCTTCAGGACATAAACACGGGGGACGTCGTATGCATAATGGACGGCGGTTACCTAACCGCGGTGAGAACCGGCGCGGCAAGCGGGGTAGCGACAAAGTATCTGGCACGAACCGACAAGTCGCAGACTGCGGGAATATTCGGGGCCGGTGTGCAGGCGAAGATGCAGTTATGGGCGGTTGCGACTGCACGCGACATAAAGAGCGCGATAGTATATGATATATCGGACGAAGCAATGAACAAATTCGTTTCCGAGATGAGCGAAAAACTGGGAATAGAAATCAAGAAAGCAAAATCGGCAGACGAAATACTTAAATCCGATATAATATGCACTGCTTCTTCGTCGGCAGAACCGCTTTTCGACGGAAAGAAGTTAAAGGAAGGAACGCACATAAACGGTATCGGAAGCCATGCGCCCGCGATGCGCGAACTCGACACGGAAACGATAAAGCGCTCGTTGTTCGTCGGCGATTCTCGCGAGGCTTGTTTCGGCGAGGCGGGTGATATCCTCATACCTATTAAAGAAGGGGCGATAACGGAAAGCCATTTCCACGCGGAACTCGGAGAGGTGATAACGGGAAAGAAACAAGGGAGGACTGACGATAAAATGATTACGTTGTTTAAATCAAACGGGCTTGCGATTCAGGATGCGGCTACGGCGAAGGTAGTGTGCGAAAGGGCGCTGGCGAAGGGGATAGGGGTGAATGTTGAAATATAATTAGTGATAAGCAGTGTCCCGCTTAAAAAATATCAGAGGATTTAACTTATAATAAAATAAAGCGGTAATCCGGTTTTTTCACGGGATCAATTTGAATTCAAATTGGCGATTTCGGAGAACATATTGAGATAGAAATCATTTTTATTAATCTATCTAATGCGTGAACTCCGGAAATACAATCTTCACACAATTTGAAACTTTTCTTTACTTTTTCACAAAACTACAGGCATCAATCAGCGACTCATAGAAACTTCATTTAGCATAATGCCCGGTAAAATCAATTTCTAGTAATTACATTATTATTACAAATTACCCAGGAGTTGGTTACAGAACCCTCTTGCCATTAAGGGGTATCAGATTTTTTAAATTATCAATATTATATATTGAAAAATATTGGTAAACTAACATTTAATATTATTTCATCATTAGATTTGGCGGTCGAATAGTTAATTCATTTAAATCTGCTATTGTACGGGTTCGAGTTTAAATAGTTTTCCTTCTCCCGGATTGAAGTATCCAATATCCCCGGGTTTGTCTCCCAACAAAAGGAATCCGTCTAATCCCTGATTATTCTTATCGAATATTATTTCGACTCCACTGCTTAATTCCGTTAGTTTCCATATATTTCCGGGCATAAGTTCTGAAGATTTAAATTTTATTACAAGTTTTCTAACGTCACCCATGCCGGAATTAGTTTCGGGTATGCATCGTCTATTCACAAACATTACACACATGCTTTTGTCGGTTTTGTCAATAGGAAGAAAGAATCCTTCTTCCCAATAGTTAATCTTATCTGTATTATTCCTGTCGTCGAAGACTCCATTCTTATTCCGGTAAAAACTTTTAATGTTCTCGACAAAGAAATGTTCAGCATCGGCTTGATGAACACTAAAACCGCCTATCCAGTTCGTATTTTCCAGTGCCGGTGCCCATTTGAGGATTTTATGATTCATCTCAGAAACATAATTCCATTTTTTCTGACCGTAAGAATTCAAATCTCTTTTGGACAAGCCGTCTTGCGGATTTAACAAACCTATCATATAATGAATGGGTTTGCCTTTTTCATATTCTGTTCTGCTGTCGTATATAAACCAGCATAATCCGTCAACCCCATGAGCAAGTGACAGCATAGCCTGAACCTGGATTTCCTCGTTTGTAGGCTCCCTCGAGCCTGAAAGATAATTTCCGGAATTCGGATCCGGCTTTATCCATGCGTGCAATTGGGGCTGCATAATCAGACTAATATAATCCTGTTTAGAGTCAATTTCCTTTTTAACGCTGACAAGTTCGTTCAAGAATGTTCCCGGAGTATTTGGACTTCTTTTATCTTCTCCGCTTCCGAGAGTCGAATTTTGAAGAACGTTATTATACTCTTCGTTATTGGATGCTATCCAGGAGGCGGGTATTTTCATATCGTGGATTTCAATATTTGAAGGCAGGAGTTGTGACCAGCTTTGAAAACCGTGATGGTCGACCTGTAGAAAATCAGGTTTAATGGAATCGAGCAAATATCCGTATCCCAGAAAATCGTTTTTAAGCCCAATCATATCGGCATTCTTTGTAATTGCCACGGATATCTTGGAGTTATTATTATATTCTTTCATTTTATCCGTAACATATTTAATGCAGGGGTGTTGGGAAAAAAATATACTTCGTCCGTAAAAAAGGAATAAAGCCCGCCCACACCTGTAAAGTTCTCGACTTCCTGTTTTATGCGCGAGTTTATCCCGAGCTGCCTGGTGGGATTGAACAGTTCATAGGCGACATCATCATCAACAATCATCTTATCGAACCATAGTTCGCACTCACCGTACCAGAACACACGAAAATCAACATTGCAATTATTTTCCCAGAGCATCCAGTCATCGGGTCTTCCGTAATTCAGGTCATTTACGCCAGTATCACCCGAGACATCAAGTTGCTTGTCCAGGCCAGAATAATTTTCGACATATTCTCCGGAATATTTATTATTGGATTTAAAGTTTTCCGCGAATATTGTTACGCTACGCACAGGCTTATTGCTACCGTAAGGAATGATTTCAATTCTGACAACCTTTTTACTACCGGGTGTACCGGCTGGAATCTTCATCACGGGTTTTACATGCCACATTCCCCTGTCGTTTTGCCTGAAATTAAATAAATCACTGTGCTGCAGATTCTCAAAGATATTCCGGCATATATATCCCGAATCAACCTGTCTTGTGTTTTTGCGGAACG
>AMWB02004301.1_pt1 | contig 22785 bp, 21 predicted proteins | sample 200311 | NCBI WGS metagenome assembly AMWB02 (sample SAMN02737377, study PRJNA173069) | bioreactor metagenome | biome: anode biofilm in microbial fuel cells | place: USA: California | collected 2010-12-16 | reverse complement strand
GCAGCAGCCGCCAGTCTCGGCGAACTGGGTTTCAAAGTGAAGTGCTTTACATACCACGACAGCCCGCGGCGCGCCCACAGTATCGCAGCACAGGGCGGGATCAATGCTGCAAAAAATTACCGTAACGACGGAGATAGTGTGTACAGACTTTTTTATGACACGATCAAAGGAGGAGATTATCGTTCCCGGGAATCCAATGTTTACCGGCTTGCCGAGGTCAGCAATTCGATCATCGACCAGTGCGTGGCCCAGGGTGTGCCTTTTGCCCGCGAATATGGCGGGCTATTAGACAACCGCTCATTCGGCGGGGCGCTTGTCTCCCGGACCTTTTATGCCAGGGGACAAACAGGGCAGCAACTGTTGCTCGGCGCTTACGGCGCACTCAGCAAAGAGGTCAGCAAAGGATCGGTGACCATGTACACCCGGCGTGATATGCTTGACCTTGTTGTCGTCGACGGCAGGGCACGCGGTATCATCGTCCGCAACAACGTGACCGGTGAGATCGAGCGCCATTCGGGACATGCTGTGATCCTGGCCACAGGTGGTTACGGCAATGTGTTCTTCCTGTCGACCATGGCCATGCACTCCAACGGCAGCGCGGTATGGCAGGCGTACAAGCGTGGCGCCTTCTTCGGAAATCCGTGCTTCACGCAAATCCACCCGACCTGTATACCGGTACACGGCGATTATCAGTCAAAACTGACCCTGATGAGCGAGAGCCTCCGCAACGATGGCCGTATCTGGGTCCCGAAAAAGAAAGAAGACGCGCAAAAGATTCAAAAGGGTGAACTTAAGCCCAGGGATATCCCGGAAGAAGACCGCGATTACTACCTCGAAAGAAGATATCCGGCTTACGGCAACCTTAGCCCGAGGGACATTTCTTCGCGTGCAGCCAAAGAGCGCTGCGATGCCGGTCATGGCGTCGGATCAACCGGGCTTGCCGTTTACCTTGATTTTGCCGATGCCATCCAGCGCCTTGGCAAAAATGTGATCGAAGCCAGGTATGGCAATCTTTTCCAGATGTATGAAAAGATCGTCGATCAGAATCCCTACGAGACCCCGATGATGATCTACCCGGCAGTTCATTACACCATGGGAGGCCTTTGGGTCGATTATGAATTGCAAAGCACCATTCCCGGCTTGTTCGTTGGCGGTGAGGCCAACTTCTCCGATCACGGTGCCAACCGCCTCGGTGCATCGGCACTCATGCAAGGGCTTAGCGACGGGTATTTCGTCCTGCCTTATACGGTTCAGAATTACCTGGCCGACCAGTTCAAGGTTCCCAGGTTCTCTACCGAATTGCCTGAATTTCTCGCCGCGGAAAAGGATGTCCGTGACCAGATCAGCCGGCTGCTGAATGTAAAGGGAAAGAAATCGGTCGACACATTCCACCGGGAACTGGGCAAAATCATGTGGGAGAATGTCGGTATGGGAAGAAATAAAGAAGGACTTGAAAAAGCCCTGAAACTGATTCCCGAACTGCGTGAGGAATTCTGGAAAGACGTTCGCGTTCCCGGAACCAATGAAGAACTGAATCCCGAATTGCAGAAAGCTACGCGCCTGGCCGATTTCCTTGAACTGGGCGAGTTGATGGCCCTGGATGCTTTGAAGCGGGAAGAGAGCTGCGGCGGGCATTTTCGGGAAGAATTCCAGACTCCGGAAGGCGAAGCGATGCGCAATGACAAGGATTTTGCGCATGTTGCCGCCTGGGAATACAAAGGTGCCGACAATAAACCGGAACTCCACAAAGAGTCGTTAGACTATGAATTTGTTGAACTGAAACAAAGAAATTACAAATAGCATATGGATTTGACGTTAAAAATATGGCGGCAGGAAAACGCAAAAGCGAAAGGCCGCTTTGAGACTTACCACGTCTCCAATATATCACCTGATTGTTCTTTCCTTGAAATGCTCGACATCCTCAATGAAAGCCTTGTCGACAAATTCGAGATGCCAATTGGTTTTGAGCACGACTGCCGCGAGGGTATCTGCGGGACCTGTGCTTTATACATCAATGGGAGGCCACACGGCCCTGACAGCGGGATCACGGTATGCCAGATGCATATGCGCCGGTTCAAGGATGGTTCCACGATCGTGATCGAGCCCTGGCGTTCCCGGGCCTTCCCCATTCTGAGGGACCTGATGATCGACCGGTCGGCGTTCGATAAGATCATCGAAGCCGGCGGTTACATTTCGATAGCCACGGGCAATGCGCCGGATGCCCATTCGCTGCCGGTGGAAAAGCTAAGATCAGACCTGGCGATGGATGCTGCAGCCTGCATCGGTTGCGGTGCCTGCGTGGCCGCCTGCAAGAATGCTTCGGCCATGCTGTTTGTTTCCGCCAAGGTTTCCCAGCTGGCTTTATTGCCGCAGGGAAGGCCCGAAGCGAAGAAGCGCGTACAGGCCATGGTGGCTAAGATGGACGAACTTGGCTTTGGAAACTGCACCAATACCTACGCCTGCGAGGCAGAGTGCCCGAAAGAGATCAAGGTGACCAACATCGCCCGGATGAACCGCGAGTTCTTTGTTGCAAAGGTTTGCGGCGCCAAGGAAGCGGTAAGGACAAGCGGAGCAGGGTAAAATTTCCTTACGCATTATTCAATTAGGCTGGCTTGCATTTTGCACGTGTTTCCTCTGGGTCATGAGTTTCATGATTTTCATGCAAAGCATTTCAAAATCGGATTGAAAAATTTCTTTTGTGTGTTCTTCTTCAAAAATGATGTTGAACTCATTCTCAAGGATTACACTCACTTCAATCTGATCAAAGTTATCCTTTAATATTTCATTGATACTGGTTTGCTTCGTTATGATATTTTCATCAATATTCACGATCCTGCTGATGATTCGTTTGGTTTTCCTTTCTATTTTATTGGTTTCCATGGGGTAATTATCTGGTTACGATTTTAGATCTGATTCAATTAAAGGAAGTATTTAGAAACTATAGGTACATTTCAGGTAAATTTCATCATTATGGTCAAAGCGGGACCAGAAAGATTCGTCCTTTCCATCATATAAAATATAGCCGACCTCAATATTAAAGCCATCTTCAGGAGAGTAGAAGAACTTTGGGATCAGCATGACTCCGTTGTATTTCAGGTCATATATACCGAAAATCTCAGCTTTGAATTCTTCTGCCTGGCCGAATCTTTTCTCCAGTCTGAGCGTAAGCGCTTGCTGCAACGGCAATCCAATGCCCAGTTTGCTGTTGATGGCCTCTTCCTGGGTCTTTTCATCATCGTCATCGGTTTTGGTGACCACTTCCTGGAAATACTGGACATTCAGCTTAAATTTATGATTAAACTCATAATCTGCTCCTATAACAAACTGAATGTAAGGATTCTTGATCGACGGATCGTCGCCTTCAATATCTTCAGTCAGGAAATATGCCCCTTCACCCCAGAAACCAACAGAAGCAATGCTTGTCGCGAAATCTGCTCCAATCATTTGTGAACGGTGTGTGATCAACTGGCTGACCGATAATTGATGGGTGGACGTATCCATGACAACAACCGGAGAATAAATGTTTTCCCAGCCGTCGAAATAACTCAGTGAAAAATCAACGCTTGAAATCGTCCTGGACAGTTTTACGGCCCATTCGGTGTTTTTGAGTTCCGCATCCGGATAAGTCGGTGCCGGTAATTCCGTTACGCCAGGAATGGAAAAGAAAGCCCAGCGTGAATCCAATGGCGGTATCCTGAAATATTCAAAAACAGGCTTCCATATTCCGATCAGGACGAATCCGTAAAGTTTCACGTCGGCTCTGGCCTGGAATAATCCTATTTTCCGGATGTTTTTATCCTCGGTAAGATTGTTCATGTCTTGGGGATTCAGAACATCGGTCGGATTGAGTTCATCGGCTTTGCCCCATGCATTGACCTGTTGCCCGAAACGAAAGTCAATGTATCTGGTATAATAGTCAAGATAAGCCTCTTTCAAATCGAAATTGATCTTGCCTGCCGGATAAGTATACACCACATGTCCCAGAGCCCTGAAAGCCGTCTTTTGCCCAAGAGTGGATAATAGTTCCAGTTTCAAACGGCTTTCCAGAAGGTCTACTGCTGCCGGTGATTCTATAAATATTTTTCCGAGGCCTCTCAAACTGCCCCGCAACTCAACCGTGAAAGGGGTGCTTTGAAGGGTGTTGTCTTCGTAGGAGACGCCGGCCTGGTCATCTTCGACCATAATCGTATCCTGATCGATTTGCTGCCCAAAAGAAAAGTTAAGTAAACTGATTGTAACAGCCAGTAAAATATATTTTTTCATAATATTCGTTTTGAAAATTAAAGTCACTTGTTCGTTAACTGTTCCGTGTTAATCTAAGTTGTCAGGTTGCTCCGGTTTTATGAAAAAGGCTGTCATTAACCACGTTTATCAAGAGATAAATACATATTATGATGATGATAAAATCAAAAAATGTAAGTTTTTTCAGCCTTTCACCGTTTTCTTTAACCTTACTTTCCATTTTATAAAGAATAGAACAGTATAGATCAATAAATTTTAGTCAGATTATTCTGGTCGAAAATAGCAGGATCAAGGCCGGTATCGACCTCAATTTTATCAAAGAGCATTTCGGTTTTATGATTTGCACTTATATCCTCCATTAGAAATCTATCAGGCACCCAATAAGTTTTAATTTTTGTATATTCAGATGTTTTCACCTTTTTAAGGATCTCCTTTTTATTGTATAACTCTTCCCTGATCCGGAGATATTCATCTTTCCATACCCAGGTAACTACTTTTGAATAATCAGAGGACACTCCGTCAACCGGCATACATTGAATGACCCAGCAGGATTTTCCGGCCAATGTCTCCTCTTTTAGCAGTGTATAGGTGTAATCCTGCAGTTTTCTTTCACCCATATCTTCAAAGGAAAAATCGCTACCCATGAAACTGCCGTTGGTAGCGCTGGACGCAATACGGCGGACCTTTCCCAGGGCAGGTAAATAGATCCACATATCGTCATCCTTATCATCGTGTGAAACTCTCAAAAAGCTCGAACCTTTTACATCGGCAGGGCTTAGGAACCACATCATCATTTTCACATCACTGAGCATGTATGTTTTCAGATCCCTTTGCCGCACCTGGTTTTTGGTATCTATAAGATTCATTTTCATGAAGGTTTTCGTGTCCTTCGGCACCGTTCGGGTATCGACCTGCTTCATGATTTCATGTGCATCCTGGCCGGTAAGACAGTTCGTGCTTATCATTAAAACACATATTGCCAATACAATTAATGATTTTTGTTTTTTCATAAGAAATTCATTTTTAATTGGGATTCTTCGTCCCGTTTGTTAATACATCGACTCATTTTAACTAATTCTCTTGTGATGAATTTTTTTGAAGATAAATTTTGGTTTACACGCCATAATGATCATCGGGATAATGGTCAGGGTGCCGATACTGCAGACAATCATGGCCAAAGGAACCAGGATACCCAGGTAAATATGCAATTTAAATCCGGAAAGCATCAGGCACATATATCCCAGTGCCACGGCAGAAGCCACAAACAGGATCGCTTTGCCCGAATGTTTTTCGGTTTCGATTAACGCATTTTCCCAGGACATTCCCTTCGACATTTGTTCACGGAACCGGTACATGAAATAAATTCCATAGTCTGCGCCCAGTCCGATGGCCATCGCTGAAATGGTCGCCGTGGCCACACTGAGCCAGATCCCGGTAATTCCCATAAATCCCATATTGATGACCACCGAGAGGATCAGTGGCAGGAGTGATAGAAATCCCGCATAAAATGACAGGAAGACCAGGCTTACGATGATCAGAATGATGATTGATATCTGAATGATGTTTTTTATCTTTCCATGCACGATAATATCCGTCAGAGCTGCAGCATACATAATACCTCCGCCTGCTTTAAATGTCAGCTTGCTATCCTTCAGGTCAGTGGCAATATAATCATTGATCCTGCCTTCTATTTGTTTCGCATATTCATAGGAGTCATACTTGGTGTAGAGTGTGATGATAGCTTTGTCATAGTCAGGAGTCACGATTCGGTCAAAATCACTGGGGCTGGAAGAAAAGGAATACATCAGCAGATATTGAGCCACAAGGTCTTTTGAATCGGGGATCATATCGTATTCTACACTGTCGGCATGCATGGCCTTGTTCATTCGTTTCATGATATCGACGATCGACATTGTTTTACCCACATCCGGTAGCGTAGCGGCAAATTCCTGTAGTTTCTGCATATCCTTCAATGATTGCGGATCTTTGATAATATCCTGCTCCTCGCCTTCTGCAAGGATCTGAATGATATAAGCTCCAGGTGCATTCCTGTTAATGGCTTTCAGATCCTTCCGGAATTCACTGTCTTCATGGAAGTATGATGAAGGGCTGTTTTCTGTCTTTAACCGTGCCACGCCAAAAATTGCGATACCTATAAGCACTACAGTCAGGATTATAACTCCAGCCCACCTCCGTTTGATCAGCACATGTGTAATTTTCTCGACAATGGTATCATACACCGAGTGCGCCTTTTCCTTTTTGAGATGTTTTTCATCCGGTGGTTTAAGGAGTGTTCTCAGGGCAGGAATAAATGTCATTTCAATAATTAATGCAGATAGGATCCCAACCGCGGTAAATACTCCAAAAGCCTTCATGGAAAGATTCTGGAACGTAATCAGGGAGAAGAATCCTGCGGCAGCCACAAAACCCGCAACCAGCATGACTATACCGATTTTTGTTGTAGCCTCGATGACCGCTTTTTTATTATCACGAAGGCGATCAAAGTCTTCGTAGTAACGCTTCAGGATCTGGACCGAATGACCTGCCGCAATGGCCAGGATCAGGATTGGGGTCATAATATTGAAGATATCCAGCGGTGTCCGGGTCAGTCCCAGGAAACCCAATGCCCACAACACGCTCATGACTGCGGTACATAATGGGATAAACATGCCCTGTCCTGTGCGGAATGCAAAATATAACAACAGTGCAATGACAAGAAGGGCAATCGGGAAAACACGTTTCATATTCTGCGCGTAAAGTCCGAGCCAGTAAACACTGATCGGACTTCCTGCCAGGTGAATAGCAGTATGATCATCTCTTTCAGGATTAATAATATTATCCAGCGCCTTTCGGGTACCCATAAATCCGCCCAGTTCATCGAGATTATAGAAATCCACAATGATGGTTGCTGATTTTTCATCTGAAGAGACCAACACTCCATTATAGTTGTCATCAGCCTGGATGCGGCTTCTCAGCTTTTGCATTTCGTCCTCCGTTGAAGGAACTTCTTCCATATACTGGCTGATTTCCATTCCTTCTTCTGTACCTTTTATATCTTTAATATTGGATGAAGCAATAGAAAGCACATTGTTCTCAATGACTCCGGGAAGTTCCTTTACTTTTTCCGTGATACGTTTGACCTTTTCGAGTGTAGCCTGGTTATAGACGGTGCCGTTGGTTACTTCGACATTGATAACCACAATGTATTTCCCATTAAATAGATCTTTGATTCTGTCTCCGAGCATTACTGTCGGATGGTCTTTGGGCAACAGCCGGTCGGAGTCCATTTCCAGCTGAAGGTTTTTCGCATTGAATGCGAGAAATGCAGTGATGACCATGGATAAAATAATTATAAGCCATGGATGCCTGGTGATCCAGGTCACGTACCGACTAATGATTGTTTCGGAGAAATTTTTTTTCATATTGTTAGAATCGAATTATTATATTGTGTTCTTACTTTTATTTTGAGCGCTCACTCTTTTTATGAATACGCAAATATACAATTTATTTAAAAAAAAGCAAGTGAAAAATTAAATTTTATGATCAGTTGAATATTAGGTGATTATATAGCCTAGCTTTTAGCCGGCCGGACGCCATCGACGATAATTCCGGAGATTTCGCTGGCCAATTTGTTCACGGGCTTACGGATCAGGGCTTCATCTCCGGCTTCCAGTAACGTGGTATAGCCAATAGCGATCAGGCTCATCAACATGCCCAATGCATGGTGATCAATATTCCCTATGATTTCTTTGTTGACAAGGTGTTTAAACCGTTCTGAAGCTGTGCTCCTGACAGATTGGATCAGATCAGAAAACGTTTTTTGCAAGACAGGGTCTATTCTGGCTTCATGAAGAAACAATGTCAGAATCGGTAACGAACTATTAAAGGAAAGTTGTCTTTTCATAATGTCAGCAAACATTGCCTTAACATCCGATTTATCATCAGGCGAGGATAATAAATTCAAATTCTGTGTTATGTTATCAATCAGGATTCTAAATAAGCTCATTAATATATCACGCTTATTTTTAAAATAATAATACAAGGTACCTTCAGATACATCAGCCTTAGCCGCAATTTTCTTTGTCGTTGCCCTTTCGTAGCCATATTCGGTGAATACCTGAGCTGCTGCATCCAGAATCTCTTTCTTCAAAAGCTCGCTCAAGCGTTCTCTGCGAGTTAATTTACCTTTACTCATGGAAAATCGATTTTAAAATTACTCATTAAGTGAGGGCTCATTTTAAATTTAAAAAGCAAAAGTAATAATATTTATACTGTAACAAATAAGGATGAAAAATTCAGTAGTTGAAGCACTCTGCTGTGACGCGTATCTTGTATTTGCATACCTTGTTTTGGATATTCCTCTCCATTGACTTTGCATAATGAATCCTTTCTGAAGAAATAGTGATTACCAGTAGATCTCCTGATCTTCTGCGGTGAGATTTTCTATTCTTACTCTTAAAATGATCATAATTTTTTCATTCGACCGGGTATTTTTTCCTAAAAAACGGATTAATAGATAAAACACATAGTTATGAATGAAATAATTATTTCTGATGAAATCATCATGAACAAGATCTTTTTAATACGTGGAGTTAAGGTTATGCTTGATAAGGATCTGGCGGAATTATACGGCGTAGAAACACGAAATCTTAATAAAGCCGTGAACAGAAATATCAAGCGTTTTCCTGATGATTTTATGATCAGACTGACTAAAGAAGAATTCAATAACTTGATGTTCCAAATTGGAACATCAAGTTGGGGCGGAACGCGAAAATTACCTTATGCTTTCACAGTAAACCGGAAAATGATTGGCTTCAGGCAGGGCGAAAACAGCTAATTTCCGAACAAAATATTCCTTTTGTGCGCCTTTGTGAAATCCTTTGTGTTACTTTGTGGTTAAAAAAATATAATTGCAATTCAAAGACATCACCGGTCAAAACGAGATCAAGCGCCGTCTCATCCAGACGGTTCACGAAGGAAGGGTAAGTCATGCACAATTGTTCCACGGACCGGAAGGTTCCAGGAAACTGGCCATGGCTGTTGCCTATGCGCAATATATCAATTGCCGCAACAGGACGTATGAGTCGGAGACAACGGGTGGCGATTCCTGCGGCACATGCCCTTCATGCATCAAATTTGCAAAACTGATCCATCCCGATCTTCATTTCATTTACCCGGTTGCCACCAATAAGGAAGTAGAAAGAAATCCGATGAGCAGGGATTTTATCAAAACCTGGCGGGAGACACTGCTCGAAAATGATTTCAGGCTGAGCCTTAATGACTGGTACCGTTTTGCAGGATATGACAAGAAACAGGGAATCATCAATGCCGAAGACTGCAGCGAAATACTGAGGACGCTGAGTTATAAAAGCTATGAATCGGAGTTCAAGGTGATGATCATCTGGATGGCCGACCGGCTCTATCATGCCGCCGCACCGAAAATCCTTAAAATCCTCGAAGAACCGCCTGACAAGTCGCTTTTCATCCTCATCACAGAAAATCCTGAAAAGATCATCAACACGATACTTTCACGAACCCAAACCATCAGGTTTTCAAAACTGAGCGATGACGAAATTTCCCGGTCACTGACCGGCCGGTTAAATTGTCCGGAAGAAGAAGCGGCTAAGATCATTCCGCTGGCTGATGGAAACCTGACCCGGGCAGTCAAGATCTTCAAGAATGATGAAGATGAGCAGTTTTACCTGGAAAAATTTGTCCTCTGGATGAGGCTTTGCTATAAAGCAGAACTTGCCAACACACTTAATTTTGTAGGTGAAATGGCCAAACTGGGCAGGGAAAAACAGAAAAATTTCCTTTCATATTCTGAAAGGATCATTCGCAACGCATTACTGATCAACTACAAAAATCCGCAACTGGCCCGGCTTAATGCAGAAGAAAAAGATTTCCTGATCAAATTCGGCAAATTCATCAACCATACCAATATCGTTTCGTTTACTGAAGAACTTGAAAAAGCCCAGTACCACATCGAACGCAATGCGAATCCTTCCATTTTGTTCATGGATCTTTCGATGACGATCACCATTTTATTGCTTACGGCCGAACAAGCCCTGGCAAGAAATTGATCATCATTATTTTTTACCTTTGCTGAAATTTGAACCAGATGGACGAGGAAAAAAAACCGGTAAATATGAATTCCTTTCTGTCGCGCGGATGTGCCTGCTCACCAAAGATGTATGACAGCAATAAGCACACCTATAAAAAAGGGTGTTCGAAGCTGGACAGCGTGAATTGGCTGAAGCATATTGAACTTGCACCCGGTCAGAAGCCATTCGATTGTGTGGAGATCAGGTTTAAGAACAGCAGAAAAGAATTTTTCAGGATAAATACCGAATATGATATCAGGGAAGGCGATATTGTGGCTGTTGAATCTTCTCCCGGGCACGATATCGGCGTAGTCACCCTTGCAGGTGAAGCCTGCCGGATCCAGATGAAGAAAAAGAATGTAAGTCCGCTTTCTGAAAATTTGAAGAAAGTCTACCGTAAAGCACGGGCAACTGACATTGAAAAATGGATCGCGTCGGTCGAACTCGAAGACAGTACCATGTTTCGCTCCAGGCAATCTGCTGACGAACTTAACCTTGAAATGAAGATCAGCGATGTGGAGTACCAGGGTGACGGGACCAAAGCCATTTTTTATTACACCGCTGATGAGCGCATTGATTTCAGGCAATTGATCAAAACCCTGGCCGAGTTGTTCAGGGTCAGGATTGAAATGAGGCAAATCGGCGTCAGGCAGGAGGCCAGCAGATTGGGAGGAATAGGATCCTGTGGCCGGGAGCTTTGTTGCTCGACCTGGATATCGAAGTTCCAGTCGGTCACCACACAGGCAGCCAGGGTTCAGCAACTCGCACTTAATCCTCAGAAACTTGCCGGTCAGTGCAGTAAGCTAAAATGCTGTCTTAATTACGAATATGACGTTTACGTGGACGCCATAAAGGAGTTCCCCGATACGAAAATTTCCCTGAAGACCAAAAAGGGCACAGCTTTTCATCAAAAAACCGAAGTCTTCAAAAAGATGATGTGGTATTCTTACGAAGGCGATGACTTCAACATGATCCCACTTGCACTTGACAAAGTCAAAGAAATCATGAGCATGAATTCCCGGGGGAAATTTCCTGAAAAATTGGAAGATTTCGTTCAGAATAAAGAAACCAAGTCGGATTTCGAAAACGCGACCGACCAGTCAGAACTGAACCGTTTCGATAAAAAAAAGTAAATGCCTGGCTCAAGGTTTAACAATGTTTTTAAGGTGAAATTCAAATCATTGAGATATAAGTTGTTCATGCTGATGTGCCTGGCATTGTTACTTTCTGCCTGTGGCCCAATCGCATTGTTCGACAGCAATAAAAGCCTGCCCGATAACGTTTGGAAGGCTGACCAGGTGATCAGGTTCGACGTAAAACTGGAAGATACGGTGAGTATCTGCAAATTTTACCTGAATTTGAGACATACGACCAGCTACAGGTATTCAAATATTTTTCTTTTCATCAATACAACTTTTCCGGATGGAAAGGAAGCGAGGGATACCGTGGAATGTGTCCTTGCCGATCCTTCAGGAAAATGGTTGGGCAAAGGCATCAGCAACATCCGTGATAACCAGGTTTTATTAAGGCGGGGAATACGTTTTAACCAGCGTGGTACATATATTTTTGAGTTTGAGCAGGCTATGCGTGAACCTGAACTTGATGGAGTAATGGATATCGGGATGAGAATCGTAAAAGAATAAATTTTGCTGAAGAGATGGCTGGGAAAAAATCTAAAAAAAGCAAAGGCAATGAAAGGTATATTACCAGGTTCTGGATCATCTATGTGGTATCGCTGGTGCTGATCGCCTTGTTTTTTGCAGGAATAGCCAATAACCTGTTCGGGCCGATGCCTTCATTCGAGGACCTTGAAAACCCGAAGACTAACTTAGCCACCGAAATCTATTCTTCCGATAACAAGCTGATCGGGACTTATTATGTTGAAAACCGCTCGAATGCTGAATATTCAGAGCTTCCCCAGCACCTGGTTCAGGCCTTGCTAGCTACAGAGGATATCCGTTTTGAGAAACATGCCGGTGTTGACCTGAAAGCTCTGTTTCGCGTGGCTTTCGGTGTTGTTACAGGTAATAGTAAAGGAGGTGGAAGCACGCTGACCCAGCAACTGGCGAAAAATCTCTTTCCCCGGGAAAAGGACCTTTCCAAACCGCAACTGGTCATGCGAAAGTTTAAAGAATGGATCACGGCAGTCAGGCTTGAGAGAAATTATTCTAAACAGGAAATCCTGGCGATGTACCTGAACACCGTCGATTTCGGGAGCCAGTCATGGGGAATCAAAATTGCTGCGAAGACATTTTTTAATAAATCCGTTGATTCGCTGAAAATAGAAGAATCAGCCCTTCTGATCGGCGTGATCAACGCACCAACATGGTATAGCCCGGTGCGAAACCCTGAACGATCATTTGAAAGAAGGAACCTGGTCCTGAAGCAAATGAAACGGTATGATTTCATCACGGCTGCAGTCTATGATTCCATCATTCAAATCCCGCTCGACATGTCGAATTATGGCGTACGCGGGCACGCATCCGGACTGGCGACTTATTTCCGGGAAATCCTGAGAATGGAGCTCAAAGACTGGTGTGAAACTCATTATAAATCTGACGGAACAGCTTATGATCTTTATAAAGACGGTCTGAAAATCTATACAACCATAGATTCAAGAATGCAGAAGTACGCGGAAGAAGCCATGGTGCAGCACCTTAAAAATGAGTTGCAGCCTGCATTTTTCAAGCACTGGCGAGGATATCCAAATGCTCCGTTTGTTTTTGACGGTGATGTGGATGGAATTGCGGAAACCAAGCGTATCCTGAACCAGGCGATGAAACGGTCCGACCGTTATCAAAAGTTGAAAGAAGAAGGAGTCCCGGAGGATTCGATCCGTTACATTTTCAATTTTCCGGTCAAAATGAAGGTCTTTTCCTGGAGGGGCCCGATCGATACGATCATGACGCCCATGGATTCCATACGATACAGCAAATCTTTTTTGCAGGCCGGGCTTGTATCGATCGATCCGCATACAGGTTATGTGATGGCTTATGTGGGTGGAATTGATTACCGGTATTTTCAGTATGACCATGTAAAACTCAGTAAACGGCAGGTCGGATCCACCTTTAAACCTTTCGTTTACTCGCTGGCCATGCAGGAAGGGGAATTCACACCCTGTTCGAAAGTAGCGAACGTCCAGTATAGCGTCGACCTGCCGGATGGGACCATCTGGTCACCGAAAAATTCTTCCAAAAAACGGATTGGAGAGGAAGTGACCCTGAAATGGGCGCTGGCCAATTCAAACAACTGGATTTCAGCCTTTCTGATTAAAAGATATTCGCCTCAATCCGTCATCACCATGGCACGCAAAATGGGTGTCACGGCTGACCTTGACCCCGTACCTTCCATCTGCCTGGGAACATCTGATATTTCACTGTTCGAAATGGTCGGCGCGTTCAGCACTTTTGCCAATAAAGGCGTGTATATCAAGCCGATCATGATTACTCGTATTGAAGACAAATACGGCAATGTGATCGAATCGTTTGTCCCGGAAAAACAGGAAGCCATGAGCGAGGAAACCGCTTACCTGATGCTCGATTTGATGAAAGGCGTCGTTCAGAGTGGAACCGGCATCAGGCTTCGCTTAAAATACGGATTTAATAACCCGATTGCCGGGAAAACAGGAACGACCCAGAATCAGTCGGATGGCTGGTTTATGGGGATAACCCCTGATCTGGCAACCGGTGTTTGGGTTGGTGCTGAAGACCGTAGTATCCACTTCAGAACCCTTGGTCTTGGCGCCGGAGCCAACACCGCTCTTCCGATCTGGGCACTGTATATGCAGAAAGTCCAGGCTGATCCGACTTTACGCATCAGTAAAGGAGATTTTGAAAAACCGGTCCAGCCGCTTTCCGTTCAACTTGACTGCGACAAGAACGAAAAAGAATTGGACAATCAGGAGGAAGAATTTGAAATTATGGAATTCTGATTCATGGGATCCATCAAAACCATCATAAGTTTTACAAACCGTCATGTGGCAGGTCTGACGATCTGGGCTATTGTTGCCGTACTGGTTTGGACCGACCTCGACCTGAAATACTGGAAAGAAAAAGACCGCTTGCTGGTCTGGGACGTCAAATCGTATTATGCTTACCTGCCGGCTGCATTAATCTATCATGATTTTTCCCTTAATTTTTATCATCAGAATAAAGAAATCAGGGATGAAATGTTCCTGGTGAAAGGGCCGAAAGGAATCTACCAGATCATCACGACTTACGGGCAGGCTTTGCTCTACTCCCCTTTCTTCCTGGGTGCCCATGCTTATGCAATTCTTTCAGGCGATAAAGCCGACGGGTACAGCCGGCCATACCGATTCGCACTGATGATCAGCTGTCTTTTTTATGTCGCTATCGGACTTTATTATCTGAAGAAATTCCTCCTGAAGTATTATGATCCCTGGATTACAGCCATGAGCCTGATCGTGATCACTCTCGGTACCAATCTCTACTATTATTCCACTTATGAAGCGCCGATGACCCATGCTTATAACTTTGCACTCATCGCGGCATTCCTTTATTTTACGACCAAATGGTACGCTAAAATTAATGCTACCAATACCATCATCACCGGGTTCCTGATCGGCCTCATTACCCTGGTCAGACCGGTAAACCTGATCATATTGCTGTTTTTCATTTTCTGGGGAGTCACATCGTTCGAAACATTAAAAGAACGGATCATTTTATTACTGAAATCTTACAAATGGATCCTTTTAATGATTTTAGTGTTCTTTATCTTATGGATCCCTCAATTTATTTACTGGAAATACATTTCGGGCAGTTATCTGTTTTATTCTTATTCCGACCAGCGTTTCTTTTTCAATAACCCACAGATCATTTCCAGCCTGTTCAGTTACAGGAAGGGACTATTCCTGTATTTCCCGCTGATCATGATCTCCTTCATCGGTATACCATTTCTTTATAAACGATATCCCGGGCTTATCCTGCCTGTCGCCCTTGTTGCGCTGATCAATGTCTATGTGCTTTCTTCCTGGTGTTTCTGGTGGTTTGGCGGTGGTTTCGGGCCCAGGTCCTATATCGACACCTATGCAGTCCTGGCGATTCCTTTTGCGGGCCTGGCCAGCTGGATTTCAAAGAAAAAACTGATCTGGATGATCCTTTTTACTGCAGTGACGGGAACGCTGGTGTGGTTCAATTTTTTTCAGACACGGCAGTATTATTATGGTGCGATCAACTGGACGGCTATGACAAAGGAAGCTTACTGGGATTCGTTTTTAAGAAAACGTCCAACCAAAGAATTCTGGAATATGCTTCGTTTTCCCGATTCGGAATCGGCCAAGAAGGGGCTTTATTATGTCAGCGATAAAACGTACGAGGAAGTTATGCGTGACCGGAAAAAGCCGGAAAAACAGGCTCCCTCTGACCTGACTGACCGGGAGACGTATATCCGTAATCTCGATAAGTTTATAAGGACCCAGGACAGGTGGTTCCAACAGATGCAGGAAAAGGCTGCAGAAAGGGGTATTACCGTTGATTCGATGATCCGGAAAGATGCCATCTGGCTTTATGAGCAGGAACTGCTTAAAAACAAGGCTGCAAAAGCTGACAGCATTTCCGGTAAGTGATAATCCATTATATTTGCAAAAATCACGTTCATTTTGGAAAATAAACACAGGTTCTCTGTAATAATTCCGGCTTACAACGAAGCAGTCGGCCTTGGAAATCTTTTACAAAAGATGGTCAGTGAAGGTTACCATAAGGATTTCGAATTCATTATCGTAGATGATGGATCGACAGACGGGACCGGTGAAATCGCTTCAAAATTCCCCGTAAGGGTGGTGCATCACAGTGTAAATAAAGGATATGGCGCATCGCTTAAAACCGGTATCCGGAAAGCCACCGGTGAATATGTGATTACCATGGACAGTGATGGCCAGCATGACCCGAAGTACCTTACTGAAATTGCAAAACTTCTCGAAATTAATGAGATGGTGATTGGGACAAGAAGTGCCGCATCTCACCAGGTCAAGAACCGCCAGGTAGGCAAGCGGGTGATCCGATGGATCGGCGAGTACCTGGTGGAACAAAAACTGCCTGATTACAATTCAGGTTTCCGGGGATTTAAGAGAGACCTGATCCATGATATGCTGCATATCATGCCGAACGGATTTTCATTTTCAACAACATCCACACTTGCTTTTCTTAAAGAAGGTTATACCATTGGGACAATGCCCATTGATGTTGCCCCGCGCCAGGGCAGGTCAAGCAATGTCAAATTCCTGAAGGACGGGTCAAAGACGATCATGCTCATCCTGAGGATCATTATGCTTTTTAACCCGCTTAAGATATTTTTACCGGCAAGCATGATTTTCCTGATCGGTGGCGTCGCTTTCGGTGTTTATGGTTATATCGTTGCCGAACGGTTTTCCAACAGCGCTATCGTCATGAGCATCCTGGGCATGTTCCTGTTTTTTATCGGCCTGGTAGCTGACCAGATATCGATTCTCAACCGAAAATATTGATCCTTCAATATATTTTATATGGCCATCCCTTTTAAGAACCGCTGGAACGATAGTGAAGTCGAGGCACATTGGGATAAAGTAGCTTCAATTTATGTGCGGGAAAATGACCGCGTAAAAGCAACTCATGACCAAAGGTTCAGGGAGAGCATCCGGTACCTTCAACTGGCTCCCGGCATGAAAGTTCTGAATATCACCAGCCGTGACGCTGAAGCGAATGATTACCTGAAGCGCGATAATCCGGAAGTTAACGTGATCAATGCTGAGATTTCCACCGGGTTGATGAACGTGGCTGAAAAATTGCGCCCCGGGATTTCCCAGGTTAAAATCGGCAATTATTCAAAACTCCCCTTCAGGGACGGAGAATTCGACCGGGTATTGAGCCTTGAAACCCTTGAACATGTAGCTGAGCCCTATGAATTTCTGAAAGAATTGCACAGGGTTTCGACCCATAATTGCATTTTGGTGTTAAGCTGCCCTCCTGCTACCAGTGAGTGGCCTTACCGCATTTATACAACTCTCTTTGGCGGCCATGGTGAAGGACCGCACCGGTTTCCCGCTTCCCGTGAAGTTAAAAAACTCCTTGCGGATACCGGATGGAAATTACGACTGCACAAAGGGACACTGCTCATTCCTGTCGGGCCGGCCTGGTTACTGAAAACCGGTGAGAAAATCATCGACCGTTTGCAGGGGACATTTATTGCAGAATTAGGGATCCGTCAGTTCTACTGTTGTGAAAAAGCCTGAAACAATACATGACGTCATACGTCACGATTTATGCAATCGCTGTGGCTCCTGTGTTGGGCTGTCGGCCGGTAAAATCGTATTTGAAGACCGCACCGGAAAGTACCTCCCGGTCATCAAAGAACCGCTTGATGATGAAACCGCCAGCCTGGTCTGGAACGCATGCAGTGGCAAGGGTTTTGATTTCCCGGCACAAAAAGTGTCCGTTTTCGGAGACCCTGAGGGTCATGCCTATATCGGCCATTATCAGCAAATTTATACCGGCCATACCAACGATCCGGTAATCAGGCTGAACAGTGCCAGCGGTGGAATACTCTCTTCGATCCTGGTCTGGCTTCTTGATAACAAAATGATCGATGGGGCTGTCGTACTTGGCATGTCGGAGACAGAACCCTGGTTGACGAAACCGATGATTGCTACAACGAAAGAGGAGATCATGCAGGCCGCGCAGAGCAAGTACATCATCAGCTCGGTCAACGAGATCCTCCCGGAAATAGGCCGTTTCAACGGCATTCTTGCTTATGTCGGCCTTCCTGGCCAGGTGCAATCCATTCGCTTGTTGCAGGAAATGAATCATCCTTTCGTCAGAAATATCAAATACATTTTTGGACCGTTTTACGGAAACACACTTCATTTTTCATCCATAAAAAGTTTCCTCAAATCTTTCGGCGAGAAGGATTACACGCAGATCAGCAAATTGTATTTCCGCTATGGAGAATGGCCGGGAAACATGCGTGTGGAAATGAAAAACGGCAGGTCGTTCGAGCTGCCTAAATTTCATGCCAATTACCTCATCCCTTTTCATATCCTGAAGAACAGCCTGCTTTGCACAGATTTATCGAATGAATACACCGATATTTCCGGAGGAGATGCCTGGGCACCCGTCTATGAAGAGCGTGGCAAAGGATTTTCCATGGTGATCAGCCGGTCTGCCCGGGGACAGGAAATCCTCGACCGGATGATCGCAGAAGGACGGCTTAATCTTGAACCGCTATCAGAGAAAGAGGCTGTGGAAATGCATTCGCACGGTTATGACCTGAAAAAGCGAGGGACGTTCATCCGGATGCGTTTCCGGAGCTGGCTGGGTAAACCAAACCCCGATTATGGTTATCTGCTGAAGGGCTTCCCATTCAGCCGGTATCTCATGGAAATGATCATCAGCACATTGTTCCTGGTTCTGAGCACCGGGCTTTCCAGATGGCTTGTTGAACGAATACCGCCGAAAACCATCGGTAAAATCTTCGAGAAAGCAAGAAAAGCCTGGAAAAAATCGACACATAAGATCAAGCGGGAAAAATTGTGAAGTGGAAAAAATTTAACGGATTCATGATTTTGCGGCTTGCCGGGATCGTGCTGTTTGTTGTGGTCCTGGCCAGGACTGACATGGGTGAAATGTGGATGTGGCTGAAAAATATCAATGGCTGGTGGATTCTGATGGCATTCGTTTTCCAGGTGCTGTTACTGTTATTTAAATGCATCCGATGGTTATGGCTGAACGAGAACCGGTTCGCCATTCCAGCCATTTATCAGCGTTTCGGTGAATTCCTGGAAGCTTATGCGGTCGGTGTTATAACGCCGGGAAGGATGGGCGAACTGCTTAAAGCCGGTCATGCCAAAGGCAAAGCCAATGTCGTCAGCAGCGGCTTGCTGGTCATCGCCGAACGCGGCCTTGATCTCAGCCTGTTCTTTCTGATGGCCGGGCTGGCACTGGGATTCGGACATCTGCGGACCATGGGCCAGGCTACCGGGTATGTGCTCATGCTGGTTGCACTGGCAGGAATAGTACTTTCGTATGCTATTCTCACCTTTCCGGGCGTTGTCGGGCTGGTTGAACTGATCCTCAAAAAGATTCGCCTGATCTCACCCGGCCAGTCCCTGACGTTTATTCATCGCAAAGGCAGGGCTCTTGGCGCCTTTACGGTGCTTTCTTTAGTGAGTAATCTTTCGGCTTTTGTATCTTTCTATTTTATTGCACTTGCTGTCAGCATCAGCCTGGGTTTTATGAGTGTTTCAGGCAGTGTCGCTCTTGCCGGGGTTATTAATACAATCCCGGTGACCATAATGGGTGTAGGTACACGGGATGTAACACTGCTTTATGTGTTGAGCGAGATTCCGAAATCACAGGTGCTGGCATTCTCAGGCCTGATCTTGCTGGTTTCACAAATCGGTGGAGGAATTATTGCGTTGGTGTCCGGGCAGTATTTTCTTTATAAAGCAAAACGCTTCCATCAGAAGTACGATATTCCGGCGAATAAAACGGACTGATCTTTTCCAGTAACGGAATTACTCCCGGCTCTTCTTCCATTCGTTGCGCTTTCCAGATGAAGAAATAATCTGCCGGAACCGGTTCCAGTGTCGTATTACCCCGGATCCAGTTGGCTCCTGCCTGTTCCTGGTTCAATTCGCCGAGCAATACACCGGGCATTTTCTCAAAATTCCAGATCACGGGCATTTCAGGACTGGCCTGTGGCATGCGCATGTCAACGATAGGCTTGTCGACCCCAAGATAGCAATGGAAATGATTATGAAGCCAGTTGTCGGAACAATTGACAGGATAGATAACTGATCCCGGTTGAATGTGCTCCCCGGCTTGTTCCATGGCTGCAATTTCATTATTCAAACCTTTATAATACTTAAAAATGACAACACGGTGCCATGAAAATGATGCCAAAATCAAAACGATTGCCGAAATCATGATGATCCTTGGAAATGTCTGCAGGCTGAACAAGGTAATTAAGCTGAAGAAAAACAGGACGCAAAACCTGGCTGACATACTGCCCGTAACCAGTTGATCGGGAATGAAAAGTGTGACTATCAGTAAAACAGAAACGATAAAAGCCCACTTCTTCTGTTCTAATGGCACCGTGTCAGAATCTTCCAGCTTTATTATATTCCGGAAAAATCTGAAAAAAGATAAAATCACCATAATTGTCAGCGCGATGAGTATCCAGAACAACAGGGTATTCGGACCGGCTTCTTCTCCGTGATGAAATCCGATAAGAATTTTTAACCGGTACAGATCTGTCAATGATCCTGTTGCTTTATTCAACGAAAATGATACAGGTTCTACATTTTCATTATAAATTGAAAAGAAATATAAAAACAAGAGAATCAAAGCAGGAAAACAAGAAACAGCGATGAATCCGTACCTTTTTAAAATAGAAGATAATTTATCATTCTGCTTATTGTTGATGATTATAGGGTAAGAAAATTCAAAAATAAACTGAAGAAAAATGATCAGTAAGAAAAAAATGAAAACGATGGCATGCGCAAAATAGATCAGGATACATAACATCATCAAAATAAGTACATCCCGCATCAAATAACGGTTTTCAAGTTTGTTAAAGTAGCCAAGTGCAATGAAAAAAGGAATAAAAGCCAGGCTGAAATTGTAATACCCCAACATAAAGAGCGAAGTAAATCCGAAGGGAAAGATCATCAGATAGATTAAGGAGCCATGGCAGGAGACGGATTTAATGAAATACCTGAACGATAGAGCAAGCCCGATCAGGCATAACGAAAGAAAAATTTTTTCGGCGATCCAGGCTGGAAAAATAAACAGAAGAAGGGCCATCAGGTACTGAGATCCCAGGTTACCGACAGGCAAAGGATTTAGCCTGAAAAATGTATGCATAAATTCATCCCCCAGGAGCAGTTCATGAATGATCCTGGCTGTATAGAGATGCTGCGGGCCATCGAGGGAGGGCACAAACCTGACCAGGAAAAACGGCAAGACAGCAACAGTGCTGAATACAAGAAATAGACTCAGCTCAATACCTACCAGGATTTTTCGGTCAGTGACCATACATTTGTTTCAGGTACCTTTTTGAAAACAGGTTGTACTTCAGAATACACCAAATCGCACGGAATCCGTCTTTTGCACCGATTTTCTTTCCTTCTTCATAAGTTCGGCCGTAATACGAAATCCCCACCTCATAGATTCGAATCTTCGGAAACCTGGATATCTTGGCGGTGACCTCCGGTTCAAATCCGAATCGTTTTTCTTTAAAGTAGATTTTCTGAATAAACTCTGCCCGAAAAAGCTTATAACAGGTCTCCATATCGGTCAGGTTCAGGTTGGTGAACATATTGGAAATGAAGGTAAGGAACTTATTACCGATGGTATGCCAGAAAAATAAGATTCGGTGCGGGTTGCTGCCCATGAAGCGAGAGCCATAGACTACATCGGCAAAACCATCAACAACGGGTTTAAGCAGATCGTTATATTCCTGCGGATCGTACTCCAGATCGGCATCCTGGATGATCACCAGGTTGCCTTTGACTTCTTCAATCCCCCTGTGCAGGGCCGCCCCTTTCCCCATATTGACCGGCTGGTTGTATAGTTTGATATCATGTCCCGGATGGTTGGCTATATAATTTAACACAACTTCTGCCGTATTGTCTTTCGAGCAATCGTTGACGATGATAATTTCTTTTTCAATATCATTGATCAATTTGACGGCCAGCACCTTATCCAAAATAAGATGAATGGTTTTTGCCTCATTGTAAGCAGGAATAATGATGGATAATTTAAAAAGCTCCATGGAGATTTGGTTTAGCCGTGACCGGTGTTACTTTGAATGTTCAAATTTGGTGATTTTTTTTGAGAATGTTACACATTAATTTCACCGGATCACCAACGAAATCATCCAGGAAAACCGTTAACAAAGCGACGGAATCCTTGCTTTATCACCGGTACATTAAAATTAATGAGTAACCCTATTTTAAGGTTTGACATTTTAAGGTAAGAAATAATCTGGGCTTCATGAACCGGCAAAATATTTTCGACGGCTTTAATTTCAATCAGAATTTCATTTTCAACCAGAATATCGATTCGGAAATCTTTATTCAGATTTTCACCTTTATAAATTAGTGGTAACATGTGCTGATTCACAGCGTTAAAACCGAGTAAATGCAATTCCTTGCAAAGGCAATATTCATAAACGACCTCCAGGAGACCTGGTCCCATTTCTTTATGAACGTTAATTGCAGCCTGTAAAATCATACCGGTAATTTCATTGTATTTTTCCTTTTCCATATCATTAAGTTTTAAGGTTTTTCTATTTATCCGGTTTTGCATTGATTTATACCCGGTCATTGAAAAAAATATTTTCTCCGCGCCCCGGCGGTGATCGTCATTGACCGCAGAGAAGCGGGGACACAGAAGAGAACAGCCAGCGACTCCGCGCCTCGGCGGTGATCGTCCTTAACCGCAGA
>AMWB02044743.1_pt1 | contig 22864 bp, 26 predicted proteins | sample 200311 | NCBI WGS metagenome assembly AMWB02 (sample SAMN02737377, study PRJNA173069) | bioreactor metagenome | biome: anode biofilm in microbial fuel cells | place: USA: California | collected 2010-12-16 | reverse complement strand
TATTGAAATTAAAATCTGCCGTGTCCGCCGAAGTCTTTTCAGCGAGTATTATAGAGCCTATGTTCGTTATCGTTCCCGACGTTCCGATTACGCAGTCGTATTTCTCTTCCTTTATCTGCCTGATTACGGGATTCATTATGAGCCTTGAGTAGCGCCTCGCCTCCTCTATACTCCCGCTATCAAACTTTCCTCCGCTGAAGAACTTTTCCGTCAGCCTGACAGCGCCGAGTTTGAAACTGTTCGAGTACTGCGTCTGCCCCTTCTCGCCGATAAGTATTTCAGTGCTTCCGCCTCCGATGTCAATCAGCATTATCCGCCTGTCAAAAACGTCCAAAGACTGAAGAACGCCGAGATATATAAGGCGCGCTTCTTCAAATCCCGACACGACCTCTATTTGAATTCCCGTCTTCTCGAGCACCATGTAAATGAATTCGTCCCTGTTAAGCGCCTCTCTCACGGCGCTCGTAGCGACCGCACGTATCCGCGCGTTAAGTGAATCGCAGATAATCTTGAACCGCTTTAATGCCGCGACGGCGCGCTCCATAGCGTCGGGCGACAGGTATTTCATGTCCGTCGAACTCTTCCCGAGACGCACGACTTCCTTTTCCTTGCCCAGAATCTTCACGATGCCCCTGTCGCTTACCTTCGCGATTACAAGATGAAAGGAATTTGTTCCGATGTCTATTGCGGCGAGATTTTTTATGTGGTTCATTTCCGTTTCAGTGCGATTAGTTTCTCCGATTCTTCGAACACTTTTTCAACCGTTATTTTATCTATGTCTTCCGATGGCGATTGTATGCTCCTCCCGAATTCGTTCTGCGGTCCCCATTCGTATGCTTTCGTCGGCCCGAAAAGACCGATTACTTTCGCGTTGACGAATGCCGCGACGTGCATCAGCCCGGTATCGTTCGTGACGTACAAATCCGCTTCCGCGAGCACCGCCGCAATGTTTTTCAGGTGCGGTTTTTCGATTATTACCGGCTTGATTTTTTTCTTTTCGAGTTTCGGAAGCAGGTAATCCGTTACTTCCCTGTCCATGTATCCCGACGTCAGCATTATGTAACATTCGAATTTTGAGCGGAGCATTTCGATGAGCTTAACGAACCTGTCGGGGCTCCACCTGTTCTTCGCCTTTCCCGCTCCCGCGTGAAACGCGAATACCTTCCTGTCCTTGTCGGGAAAGTTTTCCCTGAAAAAGTCCTTCGAGAATTTAATCTCCCCGGTGTTTAGTTTGATTCTTACTTTCTTCCTTTCCGCCTCTGCATAATCCGCTCCGAGAAGCCTCCCGTAATCAAGATTTCTCTCCGTTTGGTGTATTTCCTTCCCGCTCCAGTTAAAGTCCACCGAATCCGTGAGCAGACCCGCTGACTTGTTTTTTCTTCCGTTTATGCTCGCCGCGCCGATTCTTATCCTCGCGCCCGAAAGAAAATTTATGTAATGCGATGTCGATGAAGCGGATACTGTCGAAGGAACTATTCCTATCTCGTATTTTCTTTTCCTTACCGTCCTTATAAGATTGAAAAAACTCGCGGGCTTGCTCTTGTCGAACTTTATCAGATTGTCCACGTATTCGCTGCCGCCCTCGAACATCCTGCAGTTGAATGGCGATGCTACGAGAGTAATCGACGCGTTTCGGAATTTGCTTTTGAGCGCGGCGAAAAGCGGCGTGCTGCAAAGCATGTCGCCTAACTGGTTGTGCTGCCGCACCACCAGTATGTTCTTCACGCTTAATGCATCAAAGGTCTTCGTACTTTGCATCGACAGCCTTATCCTTATCGATTTGTGATTTTTTCTCCTGCGGAGGGGCGCTCTTCACGCCTGAGTCGTTTGACTTCAGCCTGTAAAAAATCCCCATAAGGAATTTCAGGATATAAAAAAGAAGAATAAAAAGTATCAGGTATGTTAATATCTTGCCCATTGCTTATTTGTTGTTGGCTATTTTTCTCGCCGACGGATCGAAATACTCCATGTTGCCGTGCTCGGGCTTCATTATCTCGCTCAATAATTCGTCGAAATCCTTCGGGTTGTTCACGAAGTCAATCTCCGCCGCGTTCACTATAAGCACTCTCGAAGCCTTGTACCTGAAAAAGAAATAATTGTATCCTTCGTTCAGGTCCTTTATGTACGTTTCTGACATCGGCTTCTCCGCAAGCCTGCCGCGCTTGTTGATGTTCGACATCAACCTGTCAACCGTCGACTGCAGATATATGACCAGGTCCGGAACGACAATGTTTCTCTCGATGAACGATACCATTTTTTCGTAAAGTTCAAGTTCTTCGTCCGCAAGATTCAGATATGCGAAAATCTTGTCCTTCTCGAATATATAATCCGATATTATGTAATTATGAAACAGGTCTTCCTGCCTCAACTGAAGCAATTGCTTGTACCTTGTCAGCAGAAAATATATCTGCGTGTGAAATGCGTATCTCGATGGATTCTTGTAGAACTTCTCGAGGAACGGATTGTCCTCGAAATTTTCGAGAATAAGTTTCGCGTTAAGTTTCTCGGCCAGTTTTTTTGCGAGCGACGTCTTCCCTGCTCCGATGACTCCTTCAATCGCTATGTATTTAATCGTGTCTCCGGGCACTATTTTTTGCTTTTGTATATTTTAACTTTTGATTTATCCCTCGTAAGCGCGAGAAGTTTTTTCATGGACTTTAACAATACGGGATGGACGAAATTAGGCGCGATTTCATTCATCGGTACGAGCACGAAACGCCTGTTTTGCACTTCCTTGTGTGGAACCGTCAAAACGCCCGACTGATAAACAAGGTCTCCGAAAAAAAGTATGTCTATATCTATTTCCCTCTCGAGCCATTTTCCCCGCTTCGTCCTTCCGACCGATTTCTCGGTCGCTTTCAGGAAATCAAGCAGTTCCGAAGGCATCAGTCCCGTTTCGATTTCAATTACGCTGTTCAGGAATTTCTCCTGGTCGGTGATTCCCCACGGCTCCGTCTCGTACATCGACGAACTTCGAATGAGTTTGATGTTCTTATGCTCTGAAATTTTTTCCGCGGTCTTCTTCAGGAATCCCGCCCTGTTGCCTACATTTGACCCCAACCCTAAGTAAACGTTTTCTTTCATGGTCTTTCCAATTCGTTTATGATTTCAACCGAATCTATTATCCCCAGCGGAGCGTTCGGTTTTCTTACTTTAACGGTTACCTTGTTCACTAACGGAAAATGCTCTATTATCGCCTCGCACACCTTGATGTTCGCCGTTTCGATAAGATTGAATTTCTCGCGGCTGAAAATATCCTTGAGCAGATTGTAAACAGCGAGGTAATTCACAGTCTTGCTGAGTTTGTCGCTGTGATTCAACTCCTTCAGGTCGCAAAGCATCTCGATGTCAACCTCAAACTGATTGCCGAAGACCTTCTCGTGCTCAAGGTCGCCGTGATACGCGAAGAATTTCGCGTTGTTTATTTTTATTATTGTTTGTTCCAATTATTTTTTCTTCCTGACCGCTTTCTTCACCGCTTTCTTGATTGCTTTCTTTACCTTCTTCGTATCCTTTTTAACGGTCTTCTTTGCCGCTTTTACAGATTTCTTCACTGTCTTCGATTTCTGACGCTCTTTAACTTTTTCAAGCGCGAGTTTTACGGTTTTACCTATGTCAGCGGGAGACTCGACTACGTAAATGCCGCACTCTTTCATAACAGTCATCTTCTCCGCCGCTGTTCCTTTTCCGCCCGCGATAATCGCTCCGGCGTGCCCCATCCTTCTTCCCGGGGGAGCCGTTCTTCCCGCTATGAAACCGATTACGGGTTTCTTGAAATGCTTCTTAATGTAATACGCGGCTTCCTCTTCGGCGCTGCCTCCGATTTCACCAATCATAACCACAGCTTCAGTGTTCTTGTCTTCGTTGAACAACTTCATAGCATCCAGAAATCTCGTACCGATGACGGGGTCTCCGCCTATGCCGATACAGGTCGATTGTCCGATACCAAGTTTCGTCAACTGGTCGACCGCCTCATATGTAAGCGTTCCGCTTCTTGAAATCACGCCGACCTTTCCTTTTTTATGTATGAAACCCGGCATTATTCCTATCTTGCACTCGCCCGGCGTAATTATGCCCGGACAGTTCGGTCCGATGAAGCGCGCCGTTCTGCCTTTTTTGTTTACGTTTTGTACGTAATCGTAAACCTTTATCATGTCCCTCGCGGGTATGCCTTCCGTAATGCATACTACAAGGTCTATTCCGGCGTCAACGGCTTCGATGATCGCGTCCGCCGCGAATCCCGCGGGCACGAACACTACCGACACGTTCGCCTTCGTAGCCGCGACGGCTTCCTTCGCTGTGTTGAAAATCGGTATCTTTTCCGCGAACAACGTTCCTCCCTTGCTAGGAGTCACGCCTCCAACGACGTTCGTTCCGTATTCTATCATCTGCGTCGTGTGAAACGTTCCTTCCGAACCCGTTATTCCCTGCACTATGACTCTCGATTTGCTATTTACTAAGATGCTCATATGTTGTTATGTTTTACTGTTTATTTTACTACGTTGCTTTTGATTTTCCATTTTCCGTTTTTGTCGGCGACAAGATTATACGTGATAGTGCTTTCCTTTTCGACTTCCTTGCCGTCGCTTCCTACAGTCGTCTGCTTGACCTTGACCTTTACAGTCGCGGTTTCTCCCTTCTTTGATAATACTGTTGGTGGTCCCGTGACTATGAACTTCTTTACGTTTTTGTAATTTTTCTTGAAACTGTCTGCCGACCTGCCGTCCCATACCTCGCTCGCTTTCTTCATGTTCGCTTCGAAAGTCTTTGTATCGCTTACCCCGCGCTGTATGAACTCGAGATAATCCCCCACCGCAGTCTGGGGATTGTCCAGCCGCTTGTTAAGTTCCTTTTCCTTCTGCGTGAATTTTTCCTTGTTCTTGTCTTTCGACTTGACGGTATCCTTAACCGTCTTCGATGTATCCTTTACGCCCGTATCATTACCCTGTGATATGAGTGTCGAATCTATCTTCTTTAACCTTTCTTCCCATTGCTTTAACTGCTCTTCCTTAATGTTCAGAAAGTCTTCCTTGTCTTTCAACTCCTTTTCCTTGTCGGAATACTGTTCCTTCTGCTGTGTAACGTTCTGTTGCTCGTCCTTTTTGTCGCAAGATGTGATGGTAAAGATAAATGATATAAGAATTACTCCGGCCGCTAAGTATTTTATCCGTTTCATATTTATAATTTTTTATGAAAATATATTATTTTGTTCAGATATTCAATTGAATATTTGTATTGGACGGCGCCTTAAACGGTAACTTAATGTAAGAACTCCTGCGTTTTCTTGAGTGATGTTTCGCAACCGGCTGCGGCGCTTAAAAAGAAATCATCTGATTTTTGTACTTTTTTATAATCTTGATAATCCCGCCCCATTAAGTTAATTTGATTGTTACATATTTTCGTTTATTTCCGTGTTTTATGTTCGGGATTACGAAAAGTAAACAATAGAAAACTGTTCAAAGAAATTAAAAATTGCGCATTTTTTTACTTAGGATGTTCAGACAACTGTTTTTCATATTTTTGCTCTTTATCCCGTTTATAACAGGATTCACACAGCAAAATTCGGAGGAACTGCCGAAAACAAATTATAATGCTTTCTCGGATGTTCTGAACAAAGGAATGACAATGATTGAGGATGACGTTACTATTCTCGGAAAAGAAAAAATTTATAAAATGGACGCGGGACCCGAATCCGAAACGGGAAATTTCTTTCTGAACGTTTGCAAACAGAGGTTTTCAGCGTACAGGTTCGTTTATGATAAAAGCACCGACAGCATCGATTACGGTCTCTTTGTCCGCAATCTTAAACTCGGCGTGGAATATTCGGTACCCGAAGGAAAATCGCTGCTCGGGGATGATTACACGATACGGAAAATTTCGGTTTCGTTTTCGTATTCGTCCGGAAAGCACGGGAGCGAGTCGAACAGCAGGAACTTTTCGGGTTCCTTTAAGGATACTGTAAATGTGAAATACCTGGATTATATTCAGAACAGCGGATTTGCTTTTATGAATTCCGAACTTCCCGAAAAATCGTTTTTCAGGAAGGCTTTTGTTCCCGCCGTTGTAGTGCTGGTTTCCGCCGCGACGGTAATTTTATTTTTTACAATAAGAAGCAAATAATATGTCAAAATTAATGAAATTATTTTTATTTCTGGCCGCAGCGGCCGTTTCTCTGTCCATTGCAGCCTGCTCCGGTACCGACAGGACAAACATTGATACGGACGACCCGGATAAGGCTTTCGCGATAGCGATGAAAAGTTATGAAGAAAAAGATTATCTGCAGGCAATTGACGATTTTTCTTTTATAAAGGTTAAATTCTCGGGAACAAACATCAGCGATAAATCGCAGTATTACCTCGGAATGAGTTACCTTAACCGCGAGGAATTCATTCTCGCCGCTTATGAATTCGAATATCTTCTGAAAAATTACGGAACGAGTTCGTTCGCCGTTGACGGAAGATTCCAGCTGGCTATGTGCTATTTCGGCCTGTCGCCCGATTATTCGCTCGACCAGACTTACACGTATCAGGCAATAAACGAATTGAAGAATTTTCTTGAACTGTACCCGACAGATAAAAATGCTCCGGTTGCCGAAGCGAAGATTAAAGAACTGCGGTCCAAACTCGCTTTCAAGGACCTTAAAGCCGCGCAACTGTACTACAAGATGGACGACTACAAGGCGTCAATCGTCTATTTCGAGCACGTCGTGTCGGAATACTTTGACACGGAATACGCCGACGACGCGCTCTACGGAAAGATTAACACGCTTATAACGAGAAATAAATACGATGACGCGAAAAAGGAAATCGAACGCTTTGAATCAAGATTTCCGAACAGCGACCTTTTGCAAAAGGTGCTTAGAATGAAAAAATCTATTTAATCTATATGCAGGAAAGAAAAGTAAAAGATTCGCAGGTCGAAATGATTGAACTTGTCCTGCCGAATGACACTAACATGCTCGGCAACCTGCTCGGCGGAAGACTGATGCACTGGATAGACATTGCCGCCGCGCTCGCGGCTTCACGGCACTGCAACAACATCGCCGTTACCGCCGCCGTCGATAACCTCCAGTTTCACAATCCGATAAAACTCGGAGACATCGTTCGTCTGAAGGCGTCCGTGAACAGGACTTTCAACACTTCGATGGAAGTCGGTGTTAAAGTCGAAGTCGAAGACATACAGTCGGGAACTACTTTTCATTCCAACAGCGCTTACCTTACATTCGTTAACGTTTATAAGCCGTCGGGAAAACCGATCCCCGTCGCGCCGGTAATTCCCGAAACTGAAGATGAAAAAAGAAGGTTCGACCAGGCGCTTCTCCGCCGCGACCAGAGGCTTAAAGAAAAATCGGGACTCGTGCAGGAATGATATGAACGGATTTTCATTATCTTGCAGCAATCTCGAAAAGAAATTCCTCAATAAAATAATTTTCGATAATTTCAGCGCGGTACTGAATGCGGGCGACTCTCTCGCCGTTACCGGAAGGAACGGTTCGGGAAAATCGACTTTGCTGAAAACTATCGCCGGACTTATCAAGCCCGAAAAGGGAAAGATTGCGTTTTCTTCGGATGGAAAAGAAATCAATCCCGAACGACATCACCTGTATGTAGGTATGATTGCCCCGTACATAAACCTGTACGAGGAACTTACCGCGTATGAAAATCTAGCTTTCTTTTATGACCTCAAGAATCACGGCGCAAAGGACGGAAAAAAGGACAGAATCGAAAACCTCCTCAACAGGATAAGTCTTTATTCCAGAAGAAACGACGAAGTGAAAAATTTTTCGTCGGGAATGAAACAGCGCGTAAAACTTGCTTTCGCCGTCATTAACTCTCCGCCCCTGCTCCTTATGGACGAACCGCGGACTAACCTCGACTCGCAGGGCATTGAACTCGTTTATGAGGTGGCCGAAGAACAGAAGAAAAACGGCGTCCTTATAGTCGCGACTAACGAGCCCGACGACACGCGCCTCTGCTCCCGGACCGTCTCCATCGAAGACTACAGGAAAACCTGAACTTTAATCATTGACTTTTAGTTATAAAAGACATAAGTTGCCACTAGCAACTATTTCTATTGGCAACTAATTTAAACAATATGAAAAAGAAAACAATTTACGCGATAGCGGTTCTGGTCCTGGCGGTTGGAGTGACGGTGTTCTTCTCATTCTCGAAGAAGGACAACCCGGTAATTACCGGACAGAATACGGTTTTAAATAAAAACGATAACAAAAAAGGAAAAATGGAACATTTAACAGCAGAAACATTTAAGAAGAAAATTTTCGACTACGAAAACAACAAGGAATGGAAGTTCGAAGGCGATAAGCCCGCGATAATAGATTTCTACGCCGACTGGTGCGGACCCTGCAAGATGGTCGCGCCCGTGCTCGAAGAATTGTCGGGCGAATACGACGGCAAGATCGACATTTACAAGGTTGATACTGAAGCGGAGCAGGAACTCGCTGCCGTTTTCGGAATCAGAAGCATTCCTTCGATTCTGTTCATTCCCAGTTCCGGCCAGCCCCAGATGTCCATGGGCGCGATGCCGAAAGACGGATTCGTGCAGGCAATCAACGAAATTCTTCTTAAAAGCGTCAACTAGTTTTTCATAGCATAAGAACATTATTGTTCTCCCTTGATTGGCGGTTTGTACAACCGCCTTTTTTTTTCGCAAGAACGAAATTTTTTAATTGCGTGTAATGTATTGAAAATAAAAATCATTCTTGCTAATATGCTAATAACAACTTTTGTTACTGACAATAAATATGAATGAAAGAATAATCGATCTAATACTTGCAATGAAAAGCAAGTGCCTCGAAAAAGAAGAGACAATCAGGCAGGAATTCGGACTTTCCCCTGCTGAGTACAGAGGCATCACAGCGATGTCGTCCGATGAGCCCTGCAATTGCAACCGGCTTTCCCAGAAAATGGGCCTGTCGGTGTCAAGAGGCAGCAGGGTAATAGAAAAACTCGTCAGAAACAAATACGTAGTTTGCGAGGTCGCTCAATCCGACAAAAGGAATATGATTCTTAAACTCGCTCCGAAAGGCGCCAGAATCAAGAAGAAAATCGACAGCATGCTGAACGATTGCGAACAGGTTATCGAAAGCAAACTCTCCAACACCGAAATCAAGAATACATTAAAGATATTTCAGAAACTAGGCGACTGCTTTTAATAAAAATTAACTCCTTAATTTTTAAGCCGGGGGAAACGGAAATTCGTTTCCCCCTTTTTAATTTACGCAAGAAACCTGTCAAGCGCGTTATACACAAGTTCCGAGCCTTCGGCAAATCCCGCCTCGAAGTCGCTTCGGTCCGCGTACTTATCGGCAATCTTCAGCCCGAACTTTATGTGCTCCGCTTCGTTAAGATGCGCGTCAAAATATTCCGTCTCATTCGCTCCGAATCCGTAATGCTTAAGCAATCCTTCGGTTTTTGTTCTCGCGACGTCAGGCTGCTGAACTTCGAAAGCGTGCAAGGCGCCGAGAAGCCGAGAAGCGTTCATTGAAAGAAACGCCTCGTTAAGGTCCTCCATTCCGGGACGATCGCGCTGCCCGAACTTCGACCTGAAATTCTCCCACAGAACGGTATGACTTTTCTCGTCGTTTATAACATCAGTCGATTCCTTTTCGTCCGCTCCAAGTCCTTCCAAAGCCCTCTCCCAGAAAACAGGCATCAGACGCACGAATTCATAATAAGAATGCGCGTACGCGGATAACTGCGAACGCGTTATTTCTCCCCTTGACCACTGCTGATAGAACGGATGCTCCAGCAGTTTATACCGCATTTCCATTAAGTTCTCCTTTTTGATTTTATACTATAACAATTTCGAACGCTTAAAGTTCTGAACGGCTGATTTCCATTTAATATTAATGCGATATGAATTAAATTTCAAAAAATTATAATTCAATGAGAAACAAAATATTATTGCTCGTTTTATTGCTCGCGTCGTTCGCGTTTAAGACTTATGCGAATGAAGTTACTTTCACGCAGGGAACGTACGTGGAAGTCCTTGCTAAAGCGAAAGCGGAGAACAAGGTTCTGATGATTGACTTCTTCACCGACTGGTGCAAGTGGTGCGTCGAACTCGACAAAAAGGTTTACACGAATTCCGAAGTGGCGGATTTCGCCAACACGTACCAGATAAACTGGAAGATTGACGCCGAAAAGGGCGAGGGAATCGAACTCGCGAAAAATTTCAATGTCAGCGGATATCCAACCGTAGTCTTCGTTAACGGCGACGGTAATGAAATCGACAGAATAATAGGATACTTCCCCGCGAAGGATTTTCTTTCGATAATGAAAGATTACAACGAAGGAAAAAACACGATGCCTTCGCTCAAGAGCGCGCTTGATAAAAACAATGACGATGTTGAAGCGAATTTCAAGATGGCAAGAAAATTTTCCGATATCGGAGATATGGAAAAGTCAAAGAGTTTCGCCGAGAAAGTCCTGAAACTCGACCCGGATAACACGAACGGCTATACGGACGACGCAGAATTGATTCTCGCTCAACTTAGCAACAAATCCGAAAACGTCGAGGCTTTCGTGAAAAAATATCCCAACAGCGAACTTTTAAAAACCGCGTACATCTCGCTCGCAGAGATCTGTTACGCGGAAAAGAAGCCTGAAAAATCGGACGAGTATTACAAACTTCTTTTTGACAAATACGGGAAGAACGACGAAGAAATTTCTTTCGCCTACGGGCAGTTCCTTATTTCAAAAATGTACGGTATCACTCAGAAGAAAGATGCCGTCGAAGCCGATTATAAGAATGGAATCGCGATTGCCGAGGAATGCCTCAATTTTGTAAAAGGCAGCACCAACGAGGGTTCCTGTTATTACTACCTCGCAAACTTCTATCTTAAACTCGGCGATAAGGCAAAAGCAAACGAGAATATCGAAAAGGCTATTGCAATTCACGATAAGAAGGCGTTCAGGGAACTGCAGAACAATATAAACAAGTAATGTACAAAGAAGAGTTTATGAGAAAGGCTATACGCCTTTCAATCGATAACGCGAAAAAGGGCGGCGGTCCGTTCGGTGCGGTCATCGTTAAGGGCGGAAAAATTATTTCCGCAGGCGTTAATAAGGTTACGGTGAAAAATGACCCTACCGCCCACGCCGAAATAGAAGCGATTAGAAACGCTTCTAAAAAACTGAAAAAGTTCAGCCTGAAGGGGTGCGAATTGTACACCTCCTGCGAACCGTGCCCGATGTGCCTTTCGGCTGTTTACTGGTCGAACATCGACAGGATTTATTTCGGCAACACGAAGAAAGACGCCGCTAAAATCGGATTCAGGGACGACTTCATTTACCGAGAACTGAGCAGACCCATACTTAAAAGAAAATTGAGAATCACACAGCAGCTTAGAGACGAAGCCCTGACTGCCTTTGAAGTCTGGGACTTGCTGGACAATAAGACTAAATACTGATATAGCTTCGGGTTCCTATATTGGAACTCAGCCGCGGCTTATTTTCAACTTTTGTAACCGGACACATCCTTATAAAACTAACCCCATTCTTTAGAATGGGGTTTATGAATTCTTCACACGAAGGGCTTTAGCCGCAGCCGCCGAAGCGGATATCGACTTCTTTATTTTACTTTTTAAATCTGAACTTGTCTAATAATTAGTTTTTTGTTGACGAATTATCTCTCCGGCTTAGCCCACGGCTTCAGCCGTGGGAAGAAGTGGAAACGAACAAAAACCGTTTTAACGGTTTAAAATCTATAAGCCGTATCCACCTTTACGAATCTGAATTTATCTTATAATGCATACGAAATCTCTCTCCGACCTTACCCTCATCCGTATCCCCAATTTGCAATTTAAAATTTCTAATTTAAAATTGCTCTTATAACTATTCCGAGGACCGCTCCCGCGATTATCACGTAATACGGTTTTACTTTCGTAAAGAACAAAACAACCAGCCCCGCAGCGAACATCCCGAACGTAACGTAATCAATCATCGCGTCCTTCGACAGAAAATACCCCGTCGTGATTATCGCTCCAATCGCCGCCGCGTTCGCTCCTTTTATTGCGGACTTCAGTATGAAATTGTCCTTAACTTTCCCGATTACGCGCGTGAGTATCGTAACAAAAATGAACGTCGGAAGAAATATCGACACCGTCGATAATACCGAACCCGGTATTCCGTCCAGCATGTAGCCGATGAATGTAGAGGTTATGACGACAGGACCCGGCGTTATCTGACCGAACGCGATACCGTCGAGAAACTCTTTCGCCGTCAGCCAGTGAAGGTTTTCAACCACGTCCTGCCTCAAAACGCCGATAATCACGAATCCGCTTCCGTAAGTGAGCGAGCCCGCTTTCATGAACACGTACAAAATTTCAAGCGTTTTCGAACCCGCATACCCGAGAACGCCCGTCACAACCGCTTTTCCGCCCGTGTACAACGAAAGAAATATTTTTGTTATGAACGCGTATGAAACAACCGCGATTGATTTCAAGCTCTGACCGCTTTCCTTCTTGTCTTTCAGGGAATAATATATCACCGCGATTAATGCCGAGCCGAATATTAAAAACAAAATGTGAACCTTGAACAATATCGAAACCGCGATTGCCGCGAAGAACAGCGCGTACTGAAAAACATCCTTCGTGAACACCGACCTGCTCAGGTTGAAACCTGAATGAAATATTATCGCGATTATAACGGGACTTATTCCGTACAACCCGTAAACAATGTAGTTTATGTCCCTGTACTCTTTGTAAAAAACCGAGAACAGAAGCACGATGAGAAATGACGGAAGCACGAGCCCTATGCCCGCGAGCACGGCTGCCGTGAATCCTTTTTTGAAATAACCGAAGTAAAGCGCCACCTGAAACGCGAGCGGACCGGGAGCAATCTGCGAGTAGCCGAAATAATCGCGGAACTCTTCGAGAGTCATCCACTTCTTCTTGTAAACAAGGTCCTGCCTGATGTGGTTTATTATCGCGAGCGGACCGCCGAAACCCGCTATTCCGAGGTATAGAAAGTATCTGAAGATATCAAAATTTGTCATTAGACAAATTTGTTAATCTCCAACGCAATTTCAATATCTTTATCGGTAATACCTCCCGCGGAGTGCGTGGAGAAAGAAACTTCAAGTTCCGAATACTTCATAAGAATGTAATCGGGATGATGGTCGAACTGCTGGCATATCGCGCTGATTACGGTAACCATACCCGCCGTCTGCGGAAATCCCTTCGTCTTGAAAACTTTCTTGATTGAATTCCCGTCGACAAACCAGCCGTTCGCTTCCTTGATTCTCTGAAGCAGTAAATCGGGATTTAATTTTTCCATATTTTTTTAAAGCGAGAAACCCGCTTCGCCGTCAAAGTTGTAAAGATTTTGAGTCTGTATGAAATCGAATCCGTGCTCGCGTATCTTTTCCAGCAGTTGAATTATGTTCGAATGCGTTATTGTCATTCTCTTCTGCGGATTCATAAACCTGCATCTCCACTGGTCGGAATTTATAATGTCGGGCGAGCCTTCCGGAAACACCGTTACTCCCCTGTTGCTTATGCGAAGCAGTTCAAGGTTTTCAACCTTTATCTTGCTGATAATATTTCCGAGGTCGTTCGCCGAACCGCTTTCCCAGTCGATGAACACGTCAACGCCGATAAGTTCCTTCGTGATTTTGGTTTCTTTTTTTCCGCTTAAGCCCGAAGCCTGATGACCGGACTTCGAAGAATATTCGACCGCCTTAAACGTTGACGGTTTCTGTCCGAGTCTCTTCACCACTTCATCGGCAAACTCCTTCGTGCCCACAGGGTCTATGTGGTGCATTACGTCCTTGATGTCGTATGTGTGTATTCCGTCCTCGAGGGTCTTCAGCCAAGCGTTGTGCACCTTCGACGCTATGTCCGGCTGCCCTATGTGCACGAGCATCATCACCGCGCCGAGCAGAAGCCCCGATGGATTCGCGGAATTCTGTCCCGCCCGTCTCGGAGCCGAGCCGTGTATCGCCTCGAACATCGCGAACTCCGCGCCTATGTTCGCCGAACCCGCAAGCCCGACCGAGCCCGTCATCTGAGCCGTCACGTCCGAAAGTATGTCTCCGTAAAGATTCTCCATAACGAGCACGTCGAACTGTTCCGGAGCGGTCGCCAACTTTGCCGCGCCGATATCGACTATCCAAACTTCTTTCTCGAGTTCGGGATATTCTTCGCCGACCTCGTTGAAGATTTTATGAAACATCCCGTCCGTTATCTTCATAATATTGTCTTTCACGAAACACGTAACTTTCTTCCTGTTGTTCTTAACCGCGTATTCGAACGCGTATCTTATAATTCTTTCGGAACCGGGTTTCGAAATAATTTTCAGGCCCTGCGTTACCTGGCGCGTCTGCCTGTATTCGATTCCCGCGTAAAGGTCCTCTTCGTTTTCCCTGATTATAACTACATCCATAACGGGGTGCTTCGTCTGTATGAACGGATGGTATGACACGCACGGTCTCACGTTCGCGTAAAGACCGAACATCTTCCTCGTCGTGACGTTCAGGCTCTTGTAACCGCCGCCCTGAGGAGTCGTAATCGGCGCCTTCAGAAATACCTTCGTCCTTCTCAGTGATTCCCACGAAGAAGCCGCAATGCCCGTATCGTTTCCGCTCAGGTAAACTTTTTCGCCGACCTCAATTTCCTCTATATCAATCCTCGCGCCCGCCGCTTTTATAATCTTAAGCGTCGCGTCCATAATTTCGGGACCGATGCCGTCTCCGTAAGCAACCGTTATCGGTGTGTTCTCTGACATTTTATTGACCTTTCAAGTATAATTAAATTTTAATATTCGGTTTGATATAAATATAATTTCCGCTGTTATAAGTATAAAAACCATAAACCTCCCTATTAAGTTCTGATTAGACAAGGATTTATAATAGAAAATAATTGGCGGCGTACCTTGGAATAAGAATTAATAATATCAGAATCCGGAGAATTGAAATGCTTGTATCAAAATCTAATTATTATCGGGAGTCACTCTATTTGTCAGAAACTCCTTTGCCGAATTTTCGAATCATTGGTATTGAGATTTGAAGAATTATTACAGAAATATGCTGCTGATAAAATCTCTTATAAAAATAAATTTCGCCTTAACTACTCCCTTTTCCTTACTCCTTCTCTTTCTCCTCACTCCTTTTCTTTCTCCTTAATATTCTTTTCAAGCGTGTTCAGGATTTTGTTCAGGCTGTCAAGACGGTTTTGAGTTTCTTTCAGACTCCTGAAGCGTTTTTCGTATTCGACTTCGAACTGCTCTTTGTTCCAGTAGCCGATGTCTTCGAAATATCCCTTGAAGAAGAAATTATGTTTCAGGGCTTCCATATTCTGATTGAAACTGAACGCGCCGTTCTCAAGGTTGTTAGCGGTTACCTTCGCTGACTCGACGGTTCTTTTCAAATTGTTCGCAAATGCGGTGTCCGTCAGCAGTGTTCCGATGAAACTCTGGTTTGAGTTCAACTTGCTTGTTATGTCCGTCAGGTTGTTCACCGTCTTGTTGAGTTCTTTCGTAAGCGTTCCGAAATCTGCCGCGATGTTTTCGACCGCGCCGCCGAAACTCGAGAATATTTTATTCAGGTTTGAAGACTGCGATGAAAAACTAAGAAGCACGTTGTTCACCGACTGGTAAAGCGAATCGTTCGTAAGCAATTGTCCGACGGTTCCTTCGCCCCTGTTTACCCTTGAGGTGATTTCGGCGAGGTCATTCGTGATTTTAGTCGCGTTGTCGCCCGTCTCTTTGAGCGACTTCATTATGTCCTCGGCGGTCAGCGGTTTCACGGAAGCGAGCACGGCGCCGCTCTCAATTTCGGGAAGATTCGGCGAACCCGATGATATATCAATCACCTTGCTTCCCACGAGACCCTCGGACACAATCGAAACCTTTGAATCGGATTTTATGAACTGCCTAACTTTCGTCTCCACTCTCATCACGACTTCAATCTTATTGCCTTCGACTATGTTTATGTCCTTCACGCTGCCGACGTTTATTCCCGAATACGTAACGTTCGTTCCTTCCTTCAGTCCCGACACGTTTTCGAAATAAGTCACGACCTTGATTGTCGAAGTGAACATGTTCTCGTTGCTTCCGATGTAAAAAATCAGAAACGTGAACAGCCCGATTCCCGCAAGCGTGAACAGCCCCGTGTAAAAAGTCTTCCTGTTATCCTGATTCATTATTGTGATAATTTTTTATTCAAAGAATGATTTTATGAATTCATCCCCGTCCGTCTTTACTTCTTCGTAATTCCCTGTTTTTATGAAACGACCTTCCTTCAGAACCGCGATTCTGTCCGCGGTTATCCTCACGCATTCCATATCGTGAGTGATTACAACCGACGTCATTCCCCTTTCCTTCTGCACGCCGCGTATCAAGCCGCTGATTTCCCTCGACGTGCCCGGGTCGAGCCCCGTCGTCGGCTCGTCGTACAGCAGTATTTCAGGCTGCAATATCAACGTCCGCGCAAGCCCGATTCTTTTTCTCATTCCGCCCGAAAGTTCCGAGGGCATCTTGTCAATCGCGTCCGCGAGCCCAACTTCGCGCAGTGCGTTTTCCACTTTTGAATTCAGTTCTTTCCTTTCCAGACCGTAATGCCGCTTCAGCGGAAATTCGAGATTCTCCCTGACGCTCATCGAATCGTACAACGCGCCGCTCTGAAAAAGAAAACCCGTCCTTTTTCTGAAATCTAGAAATTCCCTTTCGCCGAGCGTGTTTATGTCTTTTCCGAAAACTTTTATTACGCCTTCGTCAGGTTTAATCAGCCCGATTATGCATTGGAGTATCACCGATTTGCCCGAACCCGATTTCCCGAGCACGACAATCGTCTCGCCCTTTTTCACTGCAAGGTTTACTCCTTTTAAAATCGATGCGGAGCCGAATGATTTCTTCAAACCTTCGAGTTCAATAATATTTTCGTCAGGAGGTTTCATAACAAAGTCGAAATCTGCACCATTATTAAATCGATTAAAATTATAAGAAGCGAAGCGAGCACGACGGACGCGTTCGCGGCGATTCCAACGCTCTCCGTTCCCCGCGAACAGTTGTATCCCTTGAACGAGCCGACAATTCCGATTGTAAATCCGAAGAAAAATGTTTTCACGAATGACGGCAGCACGTCATCGAAACCAAGCACGTCAAGCGCTATCGTGAAATACAATCTCAGATTCGTGTCGCTCATAAGTTTCATCGCGATGTAACCGCCGTATAGCGCGAGCGAGTTCGCGAACACTATTAAGAGCGGAACTCCGATTGTCGCCGCCACCACCCTCGTTACAACGAGGTAACTGAACGGTCTCACTGCCGAAACCTCCATCGCGTAAATCTGTTCGGTAACCTTCATCGAGCCGAGTTCGGCGCCGATTGCAGAGCCCATCTTTCCCGCGCATATAAGCGAAATTATCACGGGACCGATTTCCCTGAGTATCGAGACCGAGAGAAGCGACGGTATAAGCGCGTCAGCTCCGAAACTGCCGAGCGTCGGCTTCAACTGAAGCGCGAGCGTTAATCCGATTATCAGACCCGTTATGCTTACAAGCGGCAGCGATTTCACTATCAGAAAATAAAACTGCCTGATTGTCTCTTTTATTTCGAAAGGCGGACGCGCCGCCTCTCTGAAAAAACGAAGGCTGAACCTGATTATTAATCCCGCTTCGATAATCTTTCCGCGTATGTTATCCATTCCGCTATTCACTAAAATCCTTCCCTCCTGATTTTCTTGTCAATGAAAGGATTCGCTATTCCGACCATCACGCCGAATGAAAAATCATACAGCGAATTGAACTTGTCGTTCACCACGCTCGTGTACCTGAACTTTATGTGAGGGAAAATAAGCATCTTGTGATTCCTGATTGAATATCCGAAACCGATTTCAGGCGATATGCCGCTCCGCGTGAAATCAGTGAAATACGACAGGCCCAGCGTTATGGCGGATGTCGATTGAAACGTGTTCGACGGCTTAAGATTCTTAAGAAGGTAATCGTACTTGTATCCAAGACGAAACAGCTGGGAATTGTTCGACCTGAATATGTACGCGTAATCGAACGATATCCTGTGCTCGCCGAAATTTCCGAACCCGACTGAGAATTCCTTGTTTATTCCGAGATTAATCTTGTGATTGTCTATCAGAATTATGGGATTCAGCAGGTACAAAACCGTCGCGAACGCTATCGAATACGGAAGGTACGATTCGGTTATGTTTTCGGGCGACTGAAGTTTGTATGAATTAATCTGCGGATTTTCCTGAGCATACACACAGTTCAGCATTAGAAACAAAACGGCGATATTCAGAATAATCTTCACCCGCATACAGAAATGATAAAAATTTATTTAATTAATGTATATGTAAAAACAAAATTATTAAATGGAAAATGGCATCGGCAAATAGACGGGTGCCGAAATCGGAAATTCAGGGATGGTATTATTTCGCGTTTTGCGTTTTCAGTATTTCATTCCACGCTTTCGGCGAATACATGTTGTAAATTTCCTTCCTGAATCCGTTGTAATAAAGTGCGCCCCAGACGGGAGTCGTCGGATAATAATATATGTCCTTCGAGAACATATCGAGTATTCCGGGAAACTCGAATGACGCGTAATGTTTGTTGAGATAGTTTTTCACGAAGTCGGCGAGTTCTTTCGTAATCCTGTTAACAAGATAACACGGGTAAACTGCTACCATCGACCCGAGTCCTACGGGTATGCTTTTCGGAAGCGACATCGCGTAGTTAAAACTTTCGCGGCTGAACAATTCGAAATTCTTAACGTCGGGCGCTTCCGCGTACTTTATGAACGAGTATGTGTTAGACTGCCCGAACTTCGACAGTTCGACTCTGGTTCTCCTGTAAGCCCTGTCAAACAGCCAGTTCGGCTCGGTTACAATCTGCTCCATTCCGAAATACTTCATCCATCCGTCCAGCGCGGAAAGATATTCTTCGACTTCTTTTGTCATTATGAGGTTTGATTTTCTCAAACATACAAAATCCGTGAATAAAGTTCTTCCTATTTATGCGGATAAAAAATCCGTCAGGCCGATTGACCTGACGGATATATATTAATTGATTTCGATTCTTGCTGTTATCCGCGCCGCCGAAAGAACTACTTAATCACCGTCATCCTTTTTGTTACCGCGTTATTTCCCGTTTTCAGAGTGTAAAAATATGTGCCGCTCGAAAGACCTTCTGTCCTGAACGTTACGGAATAATATCCCGCCTCGCGAGTATCGTTCACGAGAGTCGCCGCTTCCCTTCCGGATATGTCATACACTTTCAAAGACACTTTCGTTTTCTCGGAAAGACTGAAATTTATCGTCGTTGCGGGATTGAACGGATTCGGATAGTTCTGCTCCAAACCGAACTTCGAAGGAGTGACTATAATCACATTCCCGTTCAATTCAAAATATTCATAATTGCCGTTGTTGTCAGTTTGCTTTAATCGGTAACTGTACTTGCCTGATTGAAGGTTCTTATCTTCGAATACATAGTTAGCGGAAATGTTAAGACCGCCTTTCGCTTCCGTGAAACCAATTTTCACCCAATCTGATTCTTCCGCCTTCCTCTCAATTCCGAAACCCGTATTGTTTATCTCTGATGTCGTGCTCCAAAGAAGCCGCACGTTTCTGTCTCTGACTGAAGAAGAAAACGACGACAGAGTAACTGGTAGCGGTGAATTTGAAAGTGTGTTCCCGTCAAGACTGTTCCCTGCAATTCCAAACTCGGAAAATCCCGTCAAGCCCGTTCTGGTTACATCAGGATTAACATTGTTCCCGCCTGCAGCAGCGTGGCTGCCGTTTAACGTCCACAACGATAAACTCCCTCCTGTTCTCTTAATCACTCTCAATTTGTTGTAGTTTATTGGCGAGATTCCCGATATGCCGTATGCGCCGAGAACAATTGTATAAACTCCACCGGTTATTTCCGACGTAGTCAATTTCCAATATACTTCGCCGGAATACCTGTCAAGCGTGTATGACCCGGCATCGGATAACGGCGAATTATTTGCATTTCCCGGATCCGCGTCAAATTCAGTTCCGAGCAATCTGCCGCCTGTTGTCGGCGCCGTTGTAAAACTTATCGTGACAGGTCTGTAGTAAGATGAACTGCCGAGAGGGAAGCACACATTCGTCGCGGTAGAATTTGAAAACCATCTCTCGAAATTTCCGATGATGTAAGAGTCAGATGGCGTTGATGATTGATTTAATGTTCCCGTATTTCCCGTCCCCGAACCAAGCGTGATTTTGTTTGTACCGGTATTCACCAGTCCGCTTGTCAGTGTTAAAACCCCGTTTACCGGACAGTTCCCTGACATCGTCAAGCCGAATGAATTATTTACCGTGAGATTATTGAAAGTAAATCCCGGAACGGTCTGCGGAGATAAGCCGTTGAACGTAATTGTATTGCCCGTTATCGTGTGTCCTGTTGCAGTGCCGGGTGTGAATGTACCTGCTATTGATACGTTTCCTGACGGAAGCGTTTTATTGTAATTGCTGAACGTGAGATTGCCGTAAGTTCCCGCAGCAACCGACTGCCCGTTTGCTGCCTGATTATACGAGACTGTCCCTGTCGCGGAACCGGTTATCGTGCCCGCGGTCTGCGATACGGTATTGTTTAATGTAAGAGTGTTAGTTCCCACGTCTAACGTGCCGGAAGATAAGGTCAGTATGTTATACACGGTCAGGTTCGAACCTAACGATAATGTTCCGGTTCCTCCCATCGTCAGAGAACTTAATAGTTCAAAGCCGGAAGTAAAAATTATTGAACCGCCCGTTCCCGAAATCACTATGCTTGAAGCGGACGAACCCTTAATCGTTCCCGTACAGGATATCGTCCCCGTGACGGTTAAAATCTTTCCGTTTAAATTCAGAATACCTCCTGAATTTATTATAAGGTTGGTAATAGTAACATTCTTGCTTAAATACACCGTATGCGAATTTAAAATTGTGGCATTATCACCGTCATCCGGTGTAGTTCTTGGTCCCTCCCCCCAGGTACCGCCTTTAGACCAATCGTCGGATTTGGACGATGTGAAATTTTTGGCGGAGACTAGATTTGTTATGGTTAGAATTGAAATAATAACTAATAGAACAAGAAAATTTGTCTTTTTCATTTTTTCCCCTTTCAGAAATAATTTAACAAAATGATAAGGGAAAATCCTGCCGTGTTTTGTGAGGTCTGTGTTAGACTACCCGAAATAATTCGTTCACCGGTTGTTATTTACCGGAGAATACTTGGAATTGCAGTTTAAAAATCGGACAAGATTTTAATTACCCTTTAACTTATAAAATTTTTAAGATGAAATTAAACTGTGTCCTTGGTTGAGTTGTAGATATGACCCTTTACTTCAATGTGGTTTTACAAAAAGAAAACACAATGTCAACGGAATATTTTTATCAACTTCTCCAGTTTGTTTACAGTTTATATCAAATCCCCGTAAGGAGTTGATTTAAATGTAACAACTTTACTCTAAAATAATTCCGTTATTATATCAAATTCCGCTATTGCTTCACTTGCAGAGAACCATTTTTCTTATTGACGAAAATCCGCTTCCGGTTTGGATTTTATAAAAATACACCCCCGATGAAAACCTTCCCGCGTCAAAATTTACGCTGTATGAACCCGGAGATTTCATTTCATCGATTACCTTCGCGATTTCTTTGCCGTTCATATCGTAAATTTTAATCGAGACATCCGTTAATTCCGATATGTCGAATTTTATCGTCGTCACAGGATTGAAAGGATTCGGGTAATTCTGATATAGCGCGTAATCTGATATTACGGGACTTCCGGAACTAATTTCCGTCACTCCTCCGGTAACAGTTTTGATTATTATACCGCCGTTTCCGGTAATCCAGCCGGTATTGTCATTTAAAAAGAAAATACCTTCATACATCTGCGCCGGATGCGGTGTTGAAATTTCCGTCCAGTTTAATCCGCCGTTTGTTGATTTGATAGTCTTGTTTCCGATAAAGTATCCTGTATTGTACGACGGAAAACACATTTCGAAGTACATCTGATAAGTGCCCGCTCCGGATGTTGGATTCCAGGATACTCCTCCGTTCTGAGTTCTTAAAATCGAATATGATGAAAAATCATTGAAAAAACCCTGGTTCGTGTTTTTCATGAAGATTCTGTATATAGAATAACTCTGTTCCTGCACGCTTAATAAAACCGTCCAGTTGATACCTGCGTTATAAGTAACTCTTACTTCGGAATAGTTCGTACCGTAAGGCGGCGGATACGGAAAAGTGTATAATCCGCAAATCCATCCTGTGTTTTCGTCAACGAACGACATGCGCCTGACCGAGATGCCCACACTGCTCTGAGCCCAGGTCTGACCTGCGTCTGTCGTTTTGAATAACGTTCCGGCTTTGTAATAGAATCCCGTGTTAAAATTAATGAAATTTACATCTTTGGTCGCTGATGTGTATTGTGACGGTATTTCTCTCATTATCCAGTTTGCACCTGAATTGACCGAGAAGAGCAGCGTATCGTTGTTACGCGACGCTATTACTATTGAATCCGGCCCGAACATCCTTATATAATCAAAAGTGTTCGTAAAAGGACAGGGAACGGAGAATCAGTTTATTCCTCCGTTTGTGGTTTTGAGTATGATACCGCCGCTTCCGGCAGCAAATCCTGTATTAACGTTGCTGAAGCAAACCGCGTTAATGCTTTCTGAAGTGCCGCTGCTCTGCTGTATCCATGCCTGCGGAAGGCAGTCAAAAAAAGCAATGATGGATATCAGAATAAGAATCGTGCTTTTTTTCATAAAGCACTCCTTTCTTATAAAATTGATTCTGATATTATTTTACAAGCACCAGCCTCTTTATATCTTCGAAATTATCGGCGCGCAATTTATAAAAATATATTCCGCTCGATAAATAACCC
>AMWB02047449.1_pt3 | contig 22888 bp, 18 predicted proteins | sample 200311 | NCBI WGS metagenome assembly AMWB02 (sample SAMN02737377, study PRJNA173069) | bioreactor metagenome | biome: anode biofilm in microbial fuel cells | place: USA: California | collected 2010-12-16 | reverse complement strand
CCGGAGTCATGAAACCGATGTTATTTTTTGATCGACAAAGATTTTTTACCGGCAGAAAATATTCTTATTGACTAAAAACGCTCAAATTCATACGGGTATATGTTCATTCTTTTTGTTACGTTGATGCACAGCTTCCTTTCTGAAAAGGGGCACAGATTTTTGATATCTGATTGTCAGCGGCCTTTCAAGGAATGAGGCTCATGATGAAAAATAAAGCCGACCGGCCCGAAAAAACCATCGAACCCTGCAGGCGGCCTCAAGGAACAGCTCAGGGGAAAACGATTTTATCCCAGGAAAGCCTCAAAACCATGTCCATCGAAAGCATTCAACAGATATTTTCCGAATTGCAGATTCATAAGACTGAACTGGAGATGCAGAATGAGGAGCTAAAGCGAACGCAAGATGAACTGGAAGTTTCGCGGGATCGGTATGCTGACTTTTATGATCGCTCACCGGTAGGCCATTTCACCTTGAGCCAGAAGGGGCTGATCCTGCAGGCCAATCTCACCGCTGCCAGCCTGCTGGGTGTATCCAGAAAATCCCTGATCAGGCAGCCACTGACCCGATTTATCCTTTCCGAGGATCAGGATATCTTTTACCTGAATCAAAAACGGCTGATTAAGTCCGGTGATCCGCAGGTGTGTGATCTTCGAATGGTGAAAAGGGGCGGCACGGTATTCTGGACACATCTTGCGACCTGTTGTGCGCAGAATCCCAGCGGCTCTCCTGAGTACAGCATCGTAGCGAGCGACATCACCGAAAGCAGGATTGCCGATGATACCATAAAGACAGCTTTGCATGAGAAGGACCTTCTGCTTCGGGAAATCCATCACAGGGTCAAGAACAACATGCAGGTAATCAGCAGCCTGCTTTATCTCCAGGCCGAGCGGATGGAGAATGAACAGGCACGGCAGGCGTTGTTCGAAAGCCAGCAGCGCATCCTTGCCATGGCGATGATCCACGAGGTGCTCTATAGCGGCCAGCATCTTGCCTCCATTGATCTTTCGGACTATCTGAAATGTCTTATCAATCACCTGCAGGATGTTTTCAGCACCCGGGCAAATGTCCACATTCTTATTGAACTGGAAAAGGTCGAGCTGGATATCAACCAGGCGGTGCCTTGCAGTCTGATCCTCAACGAACTCATTACCAACGCATTCAAGCATGCCTTCCCGGGCGGAAACAGCGGAATCATCCGAATCAAATTGAAGCTGGTCAATGACAAAGAGGTGCTGCTGGAGATCAGTGACAATGGTATCGGCTTCAGCGCTGGCCCGGATATCGGCAACCCTGGCACTTTAGGGCTGATGCTGGTACAAAGATTGCTGAAGAAACAGTTGAATGGAAGTCTTGATATGGCCACCAAAGATGGGACCACATTTATCCTCCGCTGGCCGTTATCTGACGTACCTTTGCGGCAAACTGCTTAACAAAATCATCCTGAATATATAATCAAGGAGAAGACAAATGACATTAGATCCCTTAAGAAAAGTATTGGTTGCCTTGGATGGGTCCGAACGATCTTTCGAAGTCATTAAATACATTTCCAGAATGCCGTATTTCAGGTCAAGCGAAACAAAAATTTGTCTTTTCAGCGTCTATGATGCCATACCCAAAGCATATCAGGATCTGGGCAAAGAACCTTTATTCCGAAAATCATTTGGCGAGGTGCAGCGATGGGAAATTCAGAAAAAGAACGATCTTGAAAAATTCTTGTCTGATGCCAAAGACAGTTTGATACAGGCAGGTATCATCAAAGCGAACATCAGAATTAAACTGCAAAAGAAAACTATCGGTATTGCCAGGGATATCATCAAAGAGGCGCACAGCGGCTACGGCGCCGTCATGATCGGAAGAAAAGGTGAAGGCATGATGAAAAATGTCTTGTTCGGAAGCGTGGCAATGAAACTCCTGTCGGGAATTACAGACCTTCCATTGGCGCTGATCGGACGAGACATTCCTGCCACCGCAAAAATTATCGCGGCATTGGATAATTCGGAGCACGCCATGAAGGCGGTTGATTTTATCGCGGCCAACCTGTCAGGCAAAGGGTTCATGGTGTACCTGACCCACGTCATCAGAGACGACATGAATACACCTGCCGATCTCGTTGAAAGCATGATTCATGAGATTGCACCAATCTTAAATGAAGCAAAATCACGTTTACTGACAAAGGGTTTTAACGATACCTGCATTTTTACGAAAGTTCTTACCCGTCAACGCAGTCGGGCACAGGCGATCATGGATATGGCCGACAACGAAAATATCGGAACAATCGTTATCGGACGCCGCGGGATTAACAAACTTGTGGAATTTTTCATGGGACGTGTCAGCAACAAGATTGTTCAGATGGCGCGCTTCAACGCTGTGTGGATCATTACCTGATGGATGGCGAATCGCTCATTTTTTTACGAACCTTGAAATGAAGAGGACAATATTATGAAAAAAACCTTGTTGTTTTTGGCTGCATCCGTATTCCTGTTCGGCGCCATACCCATGGCAGATGCCGGTGAAAAGCTCATGGTGTATACATCCATGAAGGAAAGTCTCATCGGAAGCCTCCGCGACGCCTTTGTAAAAAAGCACCCCGATATCGCATTTGATTATTACTCCGCCGGAGCCGGCAAACTGATGGCCAAGATCGCCGCCGAGCGGCAGTCCGGGAAGATGACCGTCGATGTCCTGTGGCACAGCGAGGTCCCCGATTTCTACAAGATGAAACAGGACGGTCTTCTTGAGAAATACGTCTCCCCGGAAGCCAAAAACGTGGAAAGCCCGGTCAAGGACCCGGACAGCTATTTTACGCCGGCGCGGCTGGGCACCCTGGGCATTGCCTACAACACCCAGAAAGTAACCGTTCCACCAAAAGACTGGGCGGATCTACTCGATCCCCGATTCAAGGGCGGCTTTGGGATCGCCAACCCGGCCCTGTCCGGCACCGCCTTTGTCAGTATCGCCATGATCGTCAACACCATGGGGTGGGAATATATTGAAAAACTTGCCCGGAACGGCGCCATAATGGGACAGGGCTCCGGGCAGGTCGTCGATGATACGGCCTCGGGCGATCTGATGGCCACCCTTGCCGTGGACTATATCACCATCGACAAGATCAAAAAAGGCGCCTACCTGGGATTTGTCTTTCCAAAGGAAATGCTGGTCATACCGAGCCCGATCGCCATCATGAAAGGAACCGAAAACCGCAAGGCCGCCGAGAAATTCATCGATTTTCTACTTTCAAAAGAAGGCCAGACGCTCATTGCGGCAAGCGGTACGCTTCCCATCCGGACCGATGTGGCAGTCTCCACGGACATGGGGCTGGTTCCCGCGGATCTGGCTGTTGGAAGGGCCATGAAGCTGGATTACATCAAAACAATGGACGAGAAAGAGGAAATCATCAAGAAGTTCACCACGATTCTGAGAGAAAAAAAGTAAAGACCTGCAGTGAATCACCGGTAAAGCAGCCACCTCCCTGTGGAAAAGGAACCGATATGGCGGATGTGACATTGGAAAAGGTTGGTAAGACCTATGGCAAACACCGGGTTATTTCTGATTTAAGCATCACCATCCCGGACGGGGAATGTTTTACCTTTCTCGGGCCTTCCGGTTGCGGAAAAACGGTTATTCTCCGGTTGATCGCCGGTTTTGAGAGCCTTACGGATGGCAGCATTTTTATCGGGGACCGGTTGGTGTCCAGCGCGGAGAAAAACATCCACCTGCCGCCGGAGGCGCGGAAGATCGGCATGGTTTTCCAGGACTACGCCGTCTGGCCTCACAAGAGTGTATATGAAAACATCGTCTATCCGCTCCGGATGCAGAAAATTGAGGCTGCCGAGGCAAAAATGCGGACCCTGGCTGCCATTCATCTGGTCAACCTGACCGGACTGGAAACCCGGATGCCCTTTCAGCTCTCGGGAGGCCAGCAGCAGCGGGTCGCCCTGGCCAGGGCGCTGGTTTCAAAACCCAGCGTCATGCTGCTGGATGAGCCCCTCTCCAATCTGGATGCCAATCTCCGCGAAGAGATGCGTTTTGAAATCACCGCACTGCAAAAGCAGACAGGCGTCACCATCCTCTATGTGACACATGACCAGGAAGTGGCCCTGGCCATTTCAGACCGCGTGGCCGTCATGGACAAAGACGGACGGATCCGCCAGATCGGCCCTCCCGACGACATCTATGAAAAACCAATCGATCCGTTTGTTTTCAAATTCATGGGGATATCGAACTTCATCCCGCTCGAATACCGAAGCGGCCGGCTTTTTATCAGGGGCAGCGATACAGTGCTCGGTTGTCCGGTCCCCGAGGGAGGGCTGAACCGGCTCAAGACTCATGAACTGATAGCAGGCTGCAGACCCTATGACATCGAACTGATCCACCAGGAAGGTCATACACAGGGTACAGTTCAGCGGGTGATTTATCTGGGTGCCACGGTTGATTACCGCATTGCCGTTGGCGGTAAGGTTCTGCGCGTTCAGCAGGATGTCCGGGACGCGGAAAAAGCGAATGCTTCTTTCCGGATCGGGGATTCGGTGAGCCTGAAATTTCGGGATTTGAAGTGGTTTGAAAATTCCGGCATGGATGCGGAGGGGGCCGAATCATGATCCGTAAACTGATCGGCGCATTCGGGATTGCCGAGATTCTTCTGGCCATATCCGTATTGATTCTTGTACTGGTCGTTGCCGTTCCGGTCATTCTGATCCTGTGGACTGCCCTGATTGTCAACGGCAGCCTGAACATCAGCGACATCGTCAAAATCCTGAGCCGGCCAGACACCTACGAGGCTCTGAAAAATTCACTGGTCATTGCCGGCGGCGTGACTTTTTTCAGCACCATCATCGGCGTTTTCTTTGCATGGCTGGTTTCGCGGACCGATCTTCCCTTCAAGGAAACAATGAAGGTCCTCTTTCTGGTTCCCTTCATGCTCCCTTCCTTCATCGGCGCCCTGGCATGGAAGATGCTCTTGTCCCCGCGCTCGGGATACATCAACAAACTGCTCTCCGGTATTTTCGGATGGGACGGATCTCTTTTCAACATTTACAGCCTTACCGGAATCATCGCCGTGGAGACGATGTACCTGTTTCCCTTTGTCTTTATTCAGGTGGCAGGCGCCCTGGAGCGGATGGACCCGACGCTTGAGGAATCGGCCCGGATTTCCGGGGCGGGTCTGATCACGATCACGCGAAGGATCACCCTGCCGCTCATGATGCCGAGCATTGCGGCCGGAGCGCTGCTGGTAGCCCTTTACTCACTTGCCCATTTCGGCGTGCCCGCCATCCTGGGAACGGAAAGAGGCATCTACAACATTCCGACCAAGATTTATGAGCAGATCTACCAGAGCGGCGGCAGTTTTGTGGCCATCCGGACAGGAACCATCCTCTCTTCGATTTTGATCATCGCGGCCGGGCTCATTCTCTATCTTCAGAATCTGGTTCTGAAAGCGGGCAGGTTCCAGGTCATTGCGGGTAAAAGTATGCGACCGATGCTGCTGAAACTTCGCGGCCTCAAGATCCCCCTGCTGATCTTCAGCATCATCTACATCCTGATAACGGTCGTTCTGCCCACGGCAACCATATTTCTGGTCGGTTCCCTGAAGACCTACGGCATCCGTTTCACGATGGAAAACATGGGGTTTGACAACCTCAAGTACATTCTCTTTCAGTGGAAGATGACCAAGGATGCGATCTGGAACAGCTTTTATCTGTCTCTTTCCGCCGCGTTCGTGACCATGATCGTGGGCACGCTGATTTCCTATACGATCGTCAAGATGAAGGTGCGGGGAAAGTTCATCCTGGAATTTCTGGGCGTTTTGCCGTTCTCGGTGCCGGGAACGGTCATTGCGCTGGGTGTGATTCTGGTTTGGAGCGGGAAGTTCGGAGTCAATCTCTACAACACGGCATGGATCATCTTTGTGTCCTACATCGCCCGCTACATGGCTTTTTCCCTGAAATCGAACTCCGCGGCACTGGAGCAGGTGGACAACTCGCTTGAGGAAGCGGCGCGGGTTTGCGGGGCCACCCACTGGCAGACGCTCAAGGACATCGTTATCCCCCTGATCAAGCCAGGAATGGTGGCAGCCTTCTTTCTCATCTTTTTGCCGGCCCTGCGGGAGCTGACCACCTCGGTCCTTCTCTATGGTCCGACAACACGCACAATCGGTGTGGCGATCTATGCCCTCAACGAAGACGGCGAAACGGTCTATGCGGCGACACTGGCATCGGTCGCCCTGGTTATCATCATCGTCGGACAACTGGTCATCAGGCGGATCACCCGATCCCGGATCGAGGGAGTGTAGCCGTGTCGCACGTCAAACTGAAAGATGTCACCAAACGCTTCGGCAACGTGATAGCCGTCAACCGACTCAATATCGAGATCCCGAAGGGCGAGTGCTTCTCCATGCTCGGACCGTCGGGTTGCGGCAAGACAACCACACTCCGCATGATCGCCGGTTTCGAGGATCTGGACGAGGGGGAGATCACCGTCGGCGAAAAACTATTTTCCTCCAGCTTTAAAAAATTCTATCTGCCGCCGGAAAAGCGGGATTTTGGCATGGTCTTTCAGGCTTTTGCCGTATGGCCGCACTTAAATGTTTTCAACAATGTCGCCTTTCCCCTTCAGATCCGGAAGCTGCCGAAGGCCGATATTATGGAACGGACCTTGCGGGCCATCACCTATACGGGCCTTGCCGGGTGCGAAAAAACCTACCCCAACGAACTTTCCGGCGGCCAGAAGCAGCGGATCGCTCTGGCCCGCGCCATTGCCATCAACCCCACGGTCATGCTGCTGGATGAACCCCTCTCCAACCTCGATCCCAAACTTCGCGAAGAGATGCGGTTCGAGATCAAGGACCTCCAGCGAAAATTCGGCTTCACGATCATCTATGTCACCCACGATCAGTCGGAGGCCATGGCTCTCTCGGACCGGATTCTGGTCATGTCCGACGGCATGGTGCAGCAGATCGATTCGCCGCCGAATATCTACAAGAACCCCGCAAATCAGTTCGTATTCGGATTCATTGGCCTTTCCAATTTTCTTCCCGTTGAGATCGCAGACGGCGAGATCTGGATCGAAGGGGCGAAAAACGCCGGACCCGTAAATGCAGCGCTGCCGCTGAAGTCCGAAAACCGGATGATGACGCTTGCCACACGGCCGTCCGAAATCGATTTTGTACATGATGGCGGGGTCCGGGGGCTTGTCAACCGGTTGACTTATCTTGGCGACATTATCGACTACCGGGTTTTAATCGGCGATGTGGAGGTGCGTGTCCAGAAAAACAGGAAACGGGAGATCTTTCGCCTGGGAGAGCCCTGTGGCCTGATTTTCAACAAGGTCCTGTGGTACGAGCGCCAATGATCGCTTTTCGGTCTTTGCGTGCTGAAACTCCCTTGCGTATCTTTGCTTTCTATTATAGACTTTAGTCGGCATTCTTTATTTACGGGAAAAACTATACCGAAGTGGTGATGGCGCTTCCGTTCAACGGCGGCGCTTATAACCGCCTGCTCAACGGGTATTTTTTAAGCAAACATTAGGTTCATCAACGAACCACTGGAGGCTTTTATGAAAAAACCGCCTGTTGCCTTTCTGATTGCAGTTTGTTCTCTTTTCCTCCTTTTTGTTTCTTTTTTCCCTGCCTCCGCAGCGGGTGAGACAGAACTCATCACGATCATTCCGCGGCCTGATCCGATTTCGATAGAGAACATCGAAAAATTCCTCGAAATCTGCCCGAACAACGACCCGTATTATGCACAAATCCGCAGTGATTTCAAAATCAGGCGAAACGGGGTTCTGGTCGGAGATGTGCCCTGCACCGAACCGGCATCCAATCTTCCGTTATCCCAATACACGGATGAACTGATCGTGTTGCAGGGACTGCGGGCCGCATACTACATGGATCACGGCCAGTCGGGACATCTGCCCTGGACTTCCGGAACACTTTACCAGTGGATGAAATCCAAGATAGGTGGAATCAATATCAGCGATGCCACGACAAACAGTTACTGCTGTGACCAGTTTGACGGCCAGCTCTATATCGTTGTGAAGTCTCAGGACGATTACAATCGGGATTTCGACCGTTCCTGGATGGGAATCGCCGGCAACATGGGTCTTTATGCCCATGAAACGCGGCATGTCGATGGCTACGGGCATGTTACATGCAACGGACAGATTGGCCAGGATCTGGCCTACGACCAGAATGATCTCTCGCCTTTCGGCATTCAGTGGTGGCTGGAAGACAGCTGGCTCAACGGTGACATCTTTGTCGGCTCATCCTGCCTCGATGCGGATGAAGCACAGGAAATCGCAAACTGGCATTGGAGTTCCACCAGTGTCTTCAGCAGTCGTTTCTGCACGACAAAGCCGCCCCAGGTATCGATGCCGGCGCTGCCGTGCGGCCAGTGCGCACCGCCTCTGCCTGTCGGGCAGACCACTTATAATTACCCGGCGGTGTATGACCCTGTCCGCAGCCGGTATGCTTATTCGTCAAAACCGATCGGAATCGGCCCGTTCGCCACGGGAGGCGGCACGCTCGATATCCGTGTGGCAATGGGGAGACGTGCGGATCCGGTCGACATTTACCTGGCTCTTTACATCCCGTCGCTGTCTCCTGAAATCTATCTGATGCATGCCGACCATGTCCTGCACCCACTGTCAAATGGAATTGCCGCATGGAAGAGCTGCGTGGCGGGAGCCGTGGACGAGTACCCGTTCGGCAAGGGATTGCATGTCAGCCAGATGCCGAAAGGCGAATACTATATCGGAATTCTGATAACCGCCAACGGGGATGTGGCGATTTCGAAATATTTCTTCTGGACCACGGTGTTCAATATCCCCTGACGCCGGAAAAATATATTTTTCAAATTGGACAGCAACACTTCGGATTGTATAATAAGGAGGCATCCATGAAGAACCATGTTATTGCCGTAAGCGTTTTGCTGCTGGGCTCCCTGTTTTTCACCGGTTCTGTCCTTGCGCAACCCGAAGTTCCTGATGACAAAACGCTGTCTCCCTATTTCATGGTGAAAAGTGATGATCCTGGCATCGATCAACTGCCGCTCGAGTCCACAGGCGCGGATGTCAGCATCGCCGGCGTGATTGCCGATGTCAAGGTCACGCAGGTTTATAAAAATGCCGGAAAACAGCCCATCGAAGCCGTTTATGTCTTCCCCGCATCCACCAAAGCCTCGGTCTATGGCATGAAAATGACCATCGGCGAGCGAACCATCATCGCCAGAATTCAGGAAAAGGAAAAAGCCCGCCAGGAATACGAACAGGCAAAACACGAGGGAAAGAGCGCCTCTCTTTTGGAGCAGCAGCGCCCGAACGTGTTTCAGATGAATGTGGCCAACATCATGCCCGGCGACCGGATCCAGGTGGACTTGAGCTATACCGAGATGCTGGTTCCCACCGACGGTGTGTACGAATTTACCTATCCCACCGTGGTCGGCCCGCGGTATTCCAATACGCCGGAGGCAAGCGCCGCTTCCTCTGAAAACTGGGTCAAGAGCCCCTATCTGCATCAGGGAGAAGCACCGCCATACGCATTTGACATCAGGTCCCAACTTGCCGCAAGCATGCCGATCCAGCAGATCGCCTGCCCGTCTCACAAGGTCAATATCGGCTATGACGGCCCAGGCACGGCCATCATCAAACTCGATCCATCTGAAAAAACCGGCGGCAACCGGGATTATATCCTCAAATATCGACTGGCCGGCGGACGGATTGAAACCGGGCTGCTTCTGTATCCGGGGGAAAAGGAAAATTTCTTTTTACTGATGATGGAGCCTCCGGAGAAAGTCACAACAGCCATCATCCCCTCGCGCGAATATATCTTTATCGTGGATATCTCAGGCTCCATGCACGGATTTCCGCTCGATATTTCGAAACAGCTGTTAAAAGAACTGATCGGCGGCCTTAAGCCAACCGATACATTCAACGTACTGCTTTTTGCGGGCAGCGCCTCCGTTCTCTCGGAAACATCCATACCCGCCAACACGGAAAATATCATCCGGGCAATCCAGGTGATTGATCGTCAGGCAGGTGGCGGCGGCACGGAATTATTGCCGGCAATAAGGCGAGCCCTGGCCCTGCCCTGCGATGAAAATCGCTCCCGTTCGATTATAATTGCCACGGATGGTTATGTGGATGTTGAAAAGGAAACGTTCCGCGTGATCCGGGAAAATCTGGGCCATGCCAACATGTTTGCCTTCGGCATCGGCACTTCGGTGAACCGGTTTCTGATCGAAGGCATCGCACGGGCCGGCATGGGCGAGTCTTTCATCATTACGAATCCCGCTGAAGCACGATCACAGGCGGAGAAATTCAGAAAATATATTCAATCTCCGGTTCTGACGAAGATTAAAACGGATTTTAAAGGTTTTGAGGTTTATGATGTGGAGCCGCCCGCTGTTCCCGATATCCTGGCCGAGCGGCCCGCCATCATCTTCGGCAAATGGAAGGGGCAACCGCAAGGGTCAATCCGGCTCTCCGGCATCAGCGGAGACAGCCCGTATTCTGCACAAATCGATGTCGGCGGTATCGTGCCCTCACCGGCGAATTCCGCTTTGCGTTATCTTTGGGCAAGGCATCGGATTGCCGTATTATCGGATTATAACAAACTGTCCCGTGATGATACCCGTGTCAAAAAAATTATCCAGTTGGGTCTCGATTACAATCTGCTGACCGAATTTACTTCTTTTGTGGCCATTGATTCTTTGCCCAGAAATGTGGATGGCAAATCCACAACCATCAAGCAGCCGCTCCCCTTGCCGCAGGGAGTTTCCGATCTGGCCGTGGGCGATCCCAGGATGATGCATGCCGTGCCACCGCCGGCACCTGTCTCCGGCCGGCTCACGACACAAGCAGAAATGGAGTACCCGGAAGGACTCAACCGCAAAGGACATCCGAACGTCCGTCATCTTGCGGAAAAAATGCTGATTGTCGGCAATCTTTCCATGGAATCAATGGAAAAATTCATTCTGAATCATCTCAAGAGAATCGAGAAATGCTATGCCGAAATCAAAAACCCGGGTATCGGAAATCTCTCGATAAAGGTTGATATTGACGGCAGCGGCAAGGTTCTCCAGGTTGTGACAGGTACGGATGAGATCAATAATGGCGAGTTGAAATCCTGCATCATTCAACTTGTCAAGGGATGGACCCTGCCTGTGCCTTTGGATGGAAAGCCGGCATCTGTGGAAATTTTTCTATTTTTCAATGTATAAATACCATCTGATCTGAAATGCGCCTGTTTTTTTCGAAAGAACGCACACGGGTCTTTTTAATCAATTTTTTGGAGGGAGTATCATGTCGATGAATAAGGCAGCAAAACTCTGGTTCGTTAATATCTTTTCGTTTGTGTTGTTCTCGATTCTGACCTTTACGGGTCTGATCAACTGGCTGTTTGTACCAAGGGGCGGCGGGGGCCAAGGCGGGGTTGCGGTGCTACTCAGGCATTTTCTTCGGGAAGTCCACGAATGGACGGCCCTGTTGTTTATCGTCATGACACTGATCCATCTGGTGCTGCATTGGACGTATATCAAATCAAATTTACAGAAATACGGGATCATCAAATAAAAGATGCCGGATATGCCGTTCACTACCGCTACGGGGCCTGCGATTCGGGAAGAAAAATCAATAAATATTTCTACATAGCGGGATTGCGCAAGAGATTCAGTTCATCTTCCGCCAGATGACGGTCCTGAATCCCGATTTCCTTGGCCTTTTTTTGGCATTTTTTGCACAACCCTGTTTTTTGGTTATATGATGGAATATCCGGATGAATGGGGCACATGGATTGACCCAGATTTGGGAATTTTGTGATCTCTCCCTTTAAAAATGAAATAACCACTGGCTCTTTATCAAATTGGATGAGGCCGCTGTTGATCAGTTTCCATTTACATGAAGAGCATAATTGCCGACCCTTATCGGATGCAATGACTTCAGGATGATATAGGCATTTGAGCTCTGTGATGTCTGTGGTGGACTTTATCTTAGCATCTTTTTTGAGGGAATCTCCAGATTGATCACCGTTGCTTCCCTCGGCAGTCTTTTTGGATCGAATGGCGGGTTTTTTGGACTTATCCGCTTTCTTTCCCGCTCCGGCCTTAGTGGCTTTCTTTTGATGAACGCGTCCGGATTTGGGCGCCTGTTGGCGATGCTTCGGTCCTTGACCGGCTTCCTCCTTCTCGGAGATGACTTCAGACATGCCGGCAACGGCATTCACCACTTCAATATCTTTACCCGAATTTGCAACTTCCTCATCGACACCGGCATAATTGAATTTCTTCATTGGTCGGCGTGCGGCGGTTTTCTTAGCGGGCAAAGCTGCAGGCGTTATTATCGAATTTTTAATTAACTGGTTTATTTTGTTCTTAATATCCTGGATCAACTCTTCTTTCCGGGCTATCATGGCCTCAATAGTATTGACAATCGCTTTATATCCGTCAATATCTTTAGAATAAGCAATGACCAGTTCATCATATAATTTGAATACATCTACGGCGTTATCATCGAGTGTAATTGGCATGGGCAAATATTTCCTATATTTTCAGTTTGAATGATCTATTAACATTTCATGAAATCGTTTACGATATAAACTCAATTTTATCAATCTTATATTCCTTGTCTTTTTTCGATAGGAAGAAACTGGATTCACCCGGACCAGAATGCTACCGGGTGAATAATTAGAGACAACGCTCAGGCAATATTGCCCTTTACCGTTTAGTTTAAATTTTTAGATAGGATAACATTTACCTTTTTTATTAAATCATCCGGCTGAATGGGCTTTAGCAGATATCCCAACACATCCAAAGTTTTAGCTGAAACGACTTCATCTTTCTTGGAGCTTGATGAGAGGATGATGATTTTCGCTTCAGCGTCTGTTTTACGAATTTGGGCAATCGCATCCAATCCTCCCATCTTGGGCATATTGATATCCATCAACGTCAGATCCGGCTTAAAACTTCTAAATTTTGCAATGCCTTCCACGCCATCCTGGGCTTCCATGACTTTACAGCCGGCCCTGGCAAATGCATTTGCGATGACGCCGCGAATAACCCTCGAATCTTCAACCACCAAAACACGCATCTTTTCCAGCGGGTTTTCAACTTTTTCCGAAAAGGTCACTCTTAAGATAAATTGCTGAGAAGCTCCTTCCAGTAAGCTTTTATCAGCGTTTATATCGATGATTATCTTATAGGCGTGGGTAACGGATTCGGATTTTATTTCTAAATCTGTTTGAAAAACCGGCGGTTCGAACTTTACGCTCAGCCCCTGTGCATCCCATATGGATATAGCCCGTCCGACAACGACATTAACGAATTCGTTGATCAGATCGGAGGCATCATTGTCGAATTCTTTAAATGAACTTAACCCCATCGGCTCTCCAATCGCCGAAGCGAGCATCAATGCTGTGAGTTCATCAGCAAACGCCAACACAAAACTGCCATGAATTTTTTTATCATCATCGACATAGGCCATTGAATGCGCAACCGGATAATTTTCTACCTGCCTTTCAATCTCCTCAATATGTATATTTTCAATTTTGATTTTTGTCATTTGCGAGATAGCTTCCTTGCATGAATCTGCAAGAATAGTAATATATTGATTGTATTTCAATGCGTTATCCTCCTCAACAATGGCAATTCAGGTATCGACATGACACTGCGCAAAAGCCATGGAAACCATACTTGTGATGCATAATTTAATTTGATCCATATCATATATCAATACCACGTGCACATAAATTTGACGGCTTCATAAAAAGTCCGGATGTATGCGTAAAAGCCGAAACGAGACAATTCTGGTCATTTTTTACAGCAGATACTGCTTGAATATTCCCTCTTGCCCTGCTATTTTTCAGCATTATATTCATGGTGTAGGCTGCCATAATTTCATACAACATGCATGAAAAAGTGACGGAGGGGCATTATGAGACAAATCAAAATCGCTTTTATAGCTATCTTACTTTGTTTGTGTTTGACCATTTCCAGCGCTCAGTCAAGTGGATACCATTCCGGATGCTGTTATCCAGGAGCTGCATACTGGGCCTTGCCATTGATTTTTTTTGGCATTCCCGCCTTGGCCTATGCGCTGTCCGGAGGGTATAATAGAGAAACTGTATACGTCCAACCTTCTTATGTATATTCCGAACCGGCTCCCACATCCTATCAACGTACATACTATGGAACACGTTCCATTGAGCAATCTGCTGCGCCCTCAACGCCGACGCTTCAACGCTCTGTCGATGACCCGGCCAGGTATCGATACTACTGCAGAAGCCCGAGGGGATACTATCCAGATGTGATGGACTGTCCGCTGGGCTGGAAGAAAGTCACGCCCACATATACCCCTGTCGACCAAAAAGCAGACAAATGAGAGCCGCCGTGTTTGACCTTTATGCAAGGTTTTTTGATTGCCTGATATTTGCAACCGGATATCACGAACCTTGATTATGGCATCAGCCGGGCGTCAGATTGCTGCAAGAAATTTAATTTCGCACGGCTTTCTCCACCGTAAATTCGTTGTCCCCCAGGGCAATCCGGTCACCTGGATAAAGTTTTCGCCCTCGCCGCAACTCTACCTGCCCATTCACCTGCACCAGCCGGTCGGCGATGATCTGCTTGGCCTGACCGCCGGAGGCAACGGCATTGACCGCCTTAAGGAAGCTGTCCAGTTTGATATAATCGGTCGTGATTTCCAATGCCATGCATTTTCGCTCCATAAGGGAATCGTTTCCGTATCACTTAACCAACAGCCAAAACACCGTTCTTGCCGCTTGCCTTGATTTGAAACAGGGCGTCATCGGCAAGTGCCAGCAGCCCCCGGATATCGCCGGCATCCTCAGGAAAGGAAGCCAGTCCGAGGCTGACACCGACATGAATGTTATGCCCATAATCGTGAAGGTACCGCGCTTCATTGATTCGCATGCGGATGTCCTCTGCCTTTTGAAAAGCCGCCGCCTTGGTCATATCCGGAAGCACCACCACGAATTCATCCCCGGCGTATGCAACACCAAAAGCCGGTTCCTGAATACTGTCCCGGAGGGTAGCGGCAATTTCACAAATCACCTGGCTGCCTTTGAGATGCCCGTAAGAATCAACCACCTGCTTAAAATTATCCACATCCATGAAGATCAGGGATACGGGAGCCCGGCTGGCGCTTCTTTCCGAAATCATGACGGAAAGGGTCTGGTACAGGTAACGGGTGTTGTACATCCCGGTCAGATTGTCGCGGATGGACAGATCGTGAATCTGCGCATACCGCCTCATGTTTTCAACGGCGATCGCCGTATAATCCGCAATGACCGAAAGCAGGCAAATGGTTCGCTCTCCGGTGCTGGCAGGGTTCACCACCTCGATGACCCCGGAGCATTTGTCGGCAAAAAGCAATGGAACGGCGATCAAAGATCGGGTCGTCATACCGGACAGCCGGTCCACTTTACTACAGAACACAGGGCAGGAATCAACATCATCGACAATCATGAGGCGTTTGAGAAGAACCGTCTGTCCGGCAACACCTTCTCCAATCTTCAGGCGGACGTTTCTGACAGTATCCGGATTCAGGTTCACACAGACTTCAAATCGCAGTTCCCCGCTCTCTTCGTCCAAAAGCAACAGGGACCAGTTTTCGGCAGGGAGCAGTTCGGAAACCTTCTGGAGCATCTTTCGGAAGAACCGCTTGGGCTCCAATTCAGAGGTCAGTGTTTTACCAAGCTCCAGACAGGAGAGACAATCCTGCCGGCTGAGCGGCGTTTTCTGTTGAAATCGTGTCTGTTCGATCATTCGGAATCGCCTTCAAAACAATATCCGATTCTGAAAATGCCCGTGGTAGGCCCTTCCAAATGGAGAATCCCGGAGTACTATCCCTTAACCAACTCTTTGCATTCCTGCAGTTCGACCTCGAAGCGCTGCGTTTTATCCCATTTGTGATCACGCCGCAAAACGAAATCATCGTAGACGCCTTTCAGCACCACCGCAATCCAGAGTTGGCAGTAAGTGAAATAAGACAGGACGATGAGCCCGATATTGAGCGGCGTGTCTTCCCTTTCTCGAGAAAGAGCGATGATCAACTCCAGCGTAAAGAGACCGAAAGCAAAGAACCACACTTCGCGGTAGGGACCGGGAACCGGGATTGAAATCCAGCCAAGAACCGCCAGTACAAAAAGCAGATCGGAAAGCAGGATCGCGATAAAAAAAAGATAGTACACCGCCATGGTATAGAAGAGTTCCATGCCGATCACCCTGGGTTTGATTTTGAAGATACGGGCGATGTGCTTTTCAAGCACATAGTTGTTGCCCCGCGCCCACCGCACCCGCTGCTTGAACCACACCCGCAGATTCTCCGGCTCCTGCTCCCAGGTGACCGCATAGGGGATGAACTTGATCAGATATCCGGCTTCGTAAATCCGGATGGAGAGCTCGGAATCTTCGGTCAGAGCCTCTGTATCCCATCCTCCCAGCTTTTCGATAAGGGACCGCAGCATCAGGTAGTTGGTGCCTGGCAATGTTGCCATCTGGAACAGATTCCACCGGCCGGCCTGAATGATCCACTGGAAAGCAAGGCCTTCAATATTAATAAAGCGGGTCAGAAGGTTTTTCTTTTTGTTGATACAACGGAATTTGCCGACAACAGCACCCAGGCGCTCATCGGCGACCAGCTGGCGGGCAAGATGTATGATGGAATCTGCTTCAGGGGTGTTATCGGCATCAAAAATTCCGACGACGTCGTAACGGCAGAGTCCGAGACCCTGGTTCAACGCCGCTGACTTGCCCCGCGCGGCAAGCGCAGCAGGGACGTTATAGAGCCGGACCCTGGAATCTCTGGATGCAATCGTTTCGACGATGCTTGCCGTACCATCCGTACTGCCATCGTTGATGACCAGAAACTCGATTTTTTCCCGGGGATAATTGAGATGCAGCAGTGCATTCAGCGTTCTTTCTATCACCATCGCCTCGTTGTGGGCGGGAATCATAATGGAGATCTCGGGAAGCTCCGGATCGGTGCGTTCGATCTCTTCACGCCTGCGCTGCGCACTGAATCCATATAAATACCCCAGCATGAACAGGATGAACTGATACCCCAGCATGAACCAGATGACTACAACACTAAAAACAAAAGTGTAATTCAAAACCAGATGCGAAAACATGATTATTCCCTTATTTCGGCTCCCGCCGTTGGAAAAAGGCTGTTACGATTGCCTGCTGTCACCGGCTGCGGGTGCAAAGGTGCGGCGCACCAGAATGGCCATGTACAACAGCCCCAGTAGTCCGCAAGCTACGGTTCCAAAAATAACGATCGCCGTCGCGCTGTAAAGGCTGGTTCTATTAACGATTGTAGAGGCCGTGCTGTCCGCAATGATTTCCACCCGGTGCTTCCCGCTAGGAAGCAGAATGCTCAAATAGCCGGCATATGCAATGGACGGCACATCGGTTTTCCTGCCGTCAATCAGAATTTCGTGAGGCTCCCGATTCAAAAGTGCAATCGTCCTCAGCGCAGAATCGTAGGCAAATTCAAATCCCTGCTGCGTGGGAGCAAGCGAATCCATGTCTCCGGAAAAACGGAGCAGACGGATATCCAGGATAGATTTATCCATCAGTTGAAATCTGCGGTCAATGGGCGAAATCTGATGCTTTCCCGCAGGCATGAAAATGGCGTTATCTCCCCAGCCGGGCCAGATTTTTCCATTCACCTGATAATTCTGCCACTGGCCGGGAGCATTCAGGATGATGGCGTCCTTCGATGCCACGGTCCAGGAAGGACCGGCTTTCTCCAGGATGGCATCGCTTGCAAGCACCCTGGAGAGTGCCTCGATATCCTGGTAGGGCACGGTCCCTTCGCTGTAAACGGCAACCCTTCCGGAAGCCTGACTTGCAGCGCTTACGGTCTGGGCAAGTTCAACCCCCATTACGGTCTGTGTGGGTGCATGCTACTTCTCAATGTCGCGGTCGGGAACGGCATTGATGTCGAACATCAGGCGGCTTCTGTCCTTGATGAGCTTGAGATAGGTCTCGGTAAATTTCTGATACCGGTCCGGGCTCTCCGCCCAGAAATGGGAAGGATCTTCCACCTGAAGCATAAACGGGTAGCGGCCCATGAGCGGGAGAATCAGGCGCGAGTCCATGCCCGTATCCCGCTTGAGGGTTTTTGAATGCAGACTGTCAAGCATGGTCACAATGACTTCCATGTCCCGTGCCCTGGCAACCGGCGTGACCCTCTCGAGCAAATCCCGATGCCACTCCAGCACCCGCTGCGACCGATAAGCCTCGAATTTTTTTAAAGCCGGCCGGTTGCGTTGCCAATAATAAGGCGAAGTTGGCGAAAACAGCAGGATCGGGTCGAAATTATTCTGGGCAAGGAACCCGGACCGGGTTGTTGATCCCATGGGCAGATAGGATTTGGGATTTTCAGGCCCGTTGACCGTATCGTAATTCAGCTCGGCGATATTGACGCCGTCCCACGGGTATTTATTCAGAAAATCGACCGCAAAGTCAAAGACAGCCTCCCGGCATTCGGGAATATCCAGATCCATGTGATAGCGCCAGCCCACATGTCCGTCTTCACCCGTAGCTGTCTTGGCCCGCCACTCCGGATGCTCCTCCCAGAATTTCACGCTCACATGCGGAAACTCAAACCACGCGTAGACCAGAATGCCGTTTCGGTGACAGACTTCGACCAGATGCTGATAGTTATACGACCATTTCGGCCAGAACTGATATGCTGCCGCATAGATGATGCGGACCCCCATTCTACTCCACTGCTCGGCGAGTTTGTCCTCCGCCCCCTGCCGTTTGGCAAGTGCGGGATCGAAATAGAGTTCAAGCAGCTTGCGCTGGGCAGGCAGGTTCAGCTTGAAGCCCTCGCGAAGGTAATGGACAAAATAAGGATATCGCGTGTACCCGAGCTTGCTGACCGGATCAAACCGCGCGCCCAGATACAAAAAACGGCCTTCGTGAAAAGCGCCCATCACCGCCAAAGGCATTTCGCTTTCCACATCTCTGGCATATACCATAAGCGGTTTCGGGACTGAAAAGCGGGGCACGTTGGCCGATGGATTCCATGTAATTTCGTGGGTTTCGTATAACATTTCATCAACGGTTCGAACCTTGATCGATCTCTTCAGACGTTGAACGCCCAGACTTTGACTCAGCAAACTCGGTCCATCCAGAACCAGCCTCCCCCCCCTTTTGACAAAAGCCTGAATCGATGCCACTCCGGCTGGAGGCAATCTCACGGCAACAGCCTGAGGCACAACGAGAATTGCACCTTCCGGCACCGAATCCATATCAAATGCCTTCAAGGCCATCGTGCTTGTCCGGAATCCGTAGAGGGAAAGGGCACTGACGTAGCTTGATTGATTGTTCCAGTCTTCCTTCTGCAGATCATCCTCCCAGAGAACCACGGCATGAGGCTGTTCCAGAGGGGACACCACAGCGGATTTTCCATGAAGCTTGCTCTGAACCCACGATTTAAACACTTCCCACTGGCCTGGGGAAACCTGCTCCTTCAGTGAGAGTACTTCGTTGACGCCTTCCATCACCAGAATGGCATTGGCCGGCACCACGCCGGGATCCGTGATCACCCCCCGGGGCGTTTTTTCCAGATAGGATTCTCCGGAAATGCCACCATCCGCCTGCTGATAGAGCCGGTGAAGGTATTTGGTGCGGGGCGTCATCTCAATACTGTTTGTTTTTGTCTGCAACAGACGATCGCCCAGTTGAACGCGCAGGTTATAGTCCCGGATCGAAACAAAACGATAGCCAAGCTTCTGAATGCCTTCAACCGTCTGCTTCAGGTATTTAAGGTCCATGAAGGGGTGGAAGAAAAAGGACGCCATCCCGTCACGCACCACCAACATTCGCTCGGCATTTTTGATCAGCTCTTCCGGAGAGGGCTTGTCCACTTCGATGAAACCGATGTTTTCCGGTATGATGAATCGGCTGAAGCGATCCACGGTCGGGTAGGGAAAATAATGTCCGGCCTCGGCATTGTTGACCGAAGAGACACGTTCATAGGAGGAGTTGAAATATTTTCCGATTGTCCGATACGCATTCTCCGATGCCACATAGTGCGGTGTTTCCCAGGTGACCGGATAAATGCCGTTGGAAAAGCATTCTTCCAGGCCGGTACGCAGTTTCTGTTCAACAACAGCCTGAGAGTCTCCTGAAGCCGGTTTACCGGACTGATCATCCCAGAACTCGTAATCATCTCCGCTTCTGCCATGTTGCTGGTGGGTTACCCCATGCATCACGATCACCGCCCCGCGGGAAATCATGTAATGGATAGTACGGACAAATTGGGGACGGTCCGAAAGATATATTTCATCTTTGGTTTCGGGGTCCTTGAAGATCGGAATCAGCGAAACCTGAAAAGGAATCTTTTTCCCGTATAGATAATCAGCCAGGCTGCGCAGATCATCCGTGTCCGAATCAACAGAGACATCTTCGATACGCACCAGGGCCTTGCGTTCCGTCGGCTGGTCAATACCAAAAAAATCGTGAAGAAGATCGCAGAAAACCAGATAGCGGTTACCTTCTTCTGCATAGGAAAAGGGGGAGTCCGCACAGTACCAGAAGGACCCCGACCGGACCATGTAGGGCATGGAACTGCCATCTTTGCGGATTGCCGCCGCCAACAGCTGAACCCTGGAGGGGTCATGGATCTTGATGGGAAACAGCGAAGGCTCCCCTTTTATCAACAATTGGCCTTTATAAGAAACCGATTCAAAGCCGGCAAGAGGACTGGAATCCGCCAACCTGAAGCCTAATTGGCTGCTGAACTGCTGATCTTTCAAGAGATCGTCAAGGTGATTGGCAATCCAGAACACCGGAAGACGGGTATTTCGGATATCGGATAAAAAGTCCTGCGGATAACTCACCTGGCGCTCATCGATGCTCAGTACGATGACAAAGCGAAACCGGGCAAGGTCTCCGGACCTGTAATTTTCAATCGGCTGGAGCGTTCCCCGCAGCCCGAAATGGCCCAAGAGATCCAGGATATTGTTCCCATCGACCCACCCCGGCGGAAGGGGGCCCGGCAGGCTGTCATGAATAATCAGCACATCCGAGGATGGGATCACGGACGGTGAAGCGGGAATGACCGGAACGGCTTGAATGGCGGCATCACACTCACCCATGGCCAGCATGATGATAAAACCAATCTGGAACAGCAATCTGAATCGCATAGTTTCTCTTTATCGATAGCGGGACTTTTATCAAAAGGGATCAGGATGTCGCCGGCTGATAACACCATCAACATCCGCTTCATATCTGCATACAATAATCATTCTGAATAAAACAGTCCAATGGAAAATCAGAAAAAACCGGTTTTCGAAACTATTTATTTCAAACACAGGGAAAAGGCTCCGGGACGGCTGCCCGGCCGGCAAGATGCTCCAGGACCTGGAGAATCCGCTCACAGGCCCGGCCGTCCCCATAAGGGTTTGTGGCATGCGACATCTTTCGATAAGACGCCGGACTGCAAAGAAGATTCGAAGCTTCTTCCACGATCCGGGCGGCATTTGTCCCGACCAGCCGGGCGGTTCCCGCCAGGATGCCTTCCGGCCTTTCCGTTGTGCTGCGAAGAACCAGAACGGGTTTTCCGAGCCCCGGCGCTTCTTCCTGAATACCGCCCGAATCCGTCAGCACCAGATACGAATGCTTCATGAAGTGGATGGTTTCCAGATAGTCGATCGGATCCAGCAGCACAATCCGATCCTGATCCCTCAGCCTGGGAAGCACCGTGTCCCGGACCGCCGGACTCAGATGGACCGGAAAGACCACCAGAATGTCTTTGAACGTCTTTACCAGTTCTATCAGCGCACGGCAGATCTCTTCCTGAGGCTTCCCCTGGTTTTCCCTGCGATGGGACGTGACAAACAGCATGCGCAGTTTTTCGGATGCTACGCGTTTGAGCACGGGATGATCGCATGTGCGGTTCCAGCCCGCCACATCCTGTAACGCATCGATCACCGTATTGCCGGTCAGCCAGATGCGATCCCGGCCGATTCCCTCCGCCAGAAGGTTCTGAAACGCCTTTTCCGTGGGTGCGCAGTGCGCATCGGCAATCACCGAAGTCATCCGTCGGTTTATCTCCTCGGGGAAAGGGTTGGTCTTGTCCTGGGTCCTCAGGCCCGCTTCCACGTGGAGCACCGGTATCTTGTGATAAAAGGCGGAAAGGGCGCCCACGAAGGTCGTGGTCGTATCGCCCTGAACCACCACAAAATCCGGCTTTTCCATCGACAGGACCCCGTCCAGTCCGGTAACGGCGCCGGCCGTGATCTCCGCAAGGGTCTGCCGCGGGCGAAGGATGCTCAGGTCATGGTCCGGCTTGATGGAAAAAAGCGCCAGAACCTGATCCAGCATCTCGCGGTGCTGGGCCGTGACGATCGTGACCGGCTGAAACCGATCGGGTTTGTCGGCCATCCTTCGGATCAGCGGCGCAAGCTTGATCGCCTCGGGCCGGGTGCCGAGAATGACTGCCGTTTTGATAGGACCATTCACTGGCATGATTTTTCCCGGCATCATCGGCCGATCGCTTTTTGCACGTCCACCCGCCAGCCTGCGCGTTCCTCTGAATCTATTCCCGGAATGCTGGACATGAGACGGGAAAGCGCCGCGTTGGCGGGGGATACCGTTCCGTCCGGATTCAGGACCGGAATGCCCGGATGCATGAGCGATTCCTGGCCTTTGGGAATCCAGCGGATCGGCATGGAGGCGGTCAGGTCCAGCAGGGCCGCATAGCGCATGCCCGCCAGGGCGTTGCCCCGTGCGGACTGCGCGTCAAAACAGGCATAGAGCGCGGGCGTTTCCGCCGGGACGGAGCGCGATACAATCTCCGTGAAGAGTTTTTCAAGGGCGCTGAAGGCCCGGGGCCGGATGCGCCCGCCGGCGGTCACCAG